>Ga0265319_1000843_pt1 | contig 19562 bp, 20 predicted proteins | sample 4824metaG_FD_192443 | JGI IMG/M metagenome (GOLD analysis project Ga0265319, IMG submission 192443) | Rhizosphere microbial communities from Carex aquatilis grown in University of Washington, Seatle, WA, United States - 4-8-24 metaG | ecosystem: Host-associated > Plants > Roots > Rhizosphere >...
GGGGGAAGCCTCGCCTGGGTGAACGCCAACGAATCGCGGGCGTGGACGGCGATCTTCATCGCGGACTCGTGGAAGAACATACCGTTCGTCGCGATCCTCCTGCTGGCGGGCCTGCAGGTGATCCCGACCGAGGTGTACGAGGCGGCGCGGATGGATGGCGCCTCCTGGTGGCAGTCCTTCACCAGGGTGACGCTGCCCATGCTCAAGCCGGCGCTCTCGGTAGCGCTCATCTTCCGCACGCTCCAGGCGCTGCTGGTGTTCGACGTCATCTACATCCTGACCGGCGGCGGCCCGGGCAACTCGACGGAGACCCTGTCGTTCCTGAGCTACAACACCTTCATCATCAACACCGACTTCGGCCTTGGCGGCGCGATGTCCATCGTCCTGGTCCTGCTTGCCCTGGCCGTGTCGTTCGTCTACGTCCGGGCGCTCCGCCCGAACTCCGCCTGAAGGGGGCGCTCATGACAAGCGCAGTCGCGGACGGCGGCGCTCCGGCCGTCGTCACGGGCGGCCGGGCCATTGCCTGGCCGCCCCGGCGGGTCTCCCCGCGGGTCGTCGTGCGAGAGACCCTTTTCTACCTCGCGGTCGTCATCGTGGCGCTGATCGCGCTGTTCCCGTTCTTCTGGATCCTGCGCACGTCGCTGCTGTCCGACAGCCAGATCGCGGCGGGCGTGGGCGGCGCGAACGGCATCATCCCCGCGCGCCTGTCCGGTGCCGCGTACAAGGACGTGTTCACCAACGCCTCGTTCGGGTTCCTCGGCCCGCTGCTGAACAGCCTCATCGTCTCGCTGGCTACCACCGTGGTCACGATCATCGTCGCGTCGATGGCCGGCTACGCGCTGGCCCGGCTGCGCATCAGGGGGGCCGGGGCGATCCTGGCGTTCATCCTGCTCGCCGGGTTCTTCCCGGTGCTCGCCATGATCGGGCCGTTGTTCCTGGTGCTGCGCTACCTGGGGTTGCTCGACAACATCTACCCGCTGATCATCGTGTACCTGGTCTACACGCTGCCCATCGCCACCTGGCTGCTGAAGAACTTCTTCCAGCAGATACCGCCGGAGCTCGAGGACGCGGCGCTGGTGGACGGGGCGACCCGGCTGCAGACGCTACGGAAGGTGGTCGTTCCCGTCGCCATCCCGGCCGTTTTCACCGCCGCCATCCTGTCCTTCATCCTCGCGTGGAACGACTTCGCGTTCGCGGTCTCGTTCCTCACGTCGACGAGCCAGTTCACGGCGCCGCTGGCCATCACCACGTTCGGGCAGAGCGAGTACCAGACCTTCTACAACCTCATCGACGCGGCAGTGGTGATCATCTCGGTCCCCATCGCGCTGCTCGTGCTGTTCGCGCAGCGGCGGATCGTGGCGGGCCTCACCGCGGGCTCGTTCCGCTGACCCGGGTGCGGGAGGGACTATCCCAGCGGCAATCTAGCGCGGCGGGCGGAGCTGGCCGTCGGGGATGACGGCCACGCCGAGGATCTCGATCATCGCCTCCGGCTGCCAGAGCGCGGTGCAGCCGATCCCGGCCATCGCCGGGTACACCGGGCCGGCCAGCTGTCGCCAGACCCGGCCGATCTCCTTGCCGTGCGCCTGGTAGTCCGGGATGTCGGTGAGGTAGATCGTGATGCTCACCAGGTCCTCCGGCGTGCCGCCCGCTTCCCGCAGCGTGGTCAGCACGTTGCCGAATGCCTGCCGGAACTGCTCGACGATGCCACCGGGAACGATCTTCATGTCCGCGTCGAGCGCGGTCTGCCCGCCCAGGTACAGCGTGTTCCCGGCGAGGGTGCCGTGCGAGTAGCCGCTCGGCGCGGGCAGGGCGGCGGGGTTGACGGGGACGGGCGCCATCGAGGCCTCCTCCAGGCGGGGCGGGTCGGGCGGGGTCGGGCGAGCCGGGCATGCCGTGCGGGTCGGACGGGTAGGGCGATCCAGGTCCGATATTGACAGTACATGACGGTCGTGCAAAATTCGATATAGCGCTTCTATGGCGAGCGTCTCACATATGCCTACATACATGGGCGAACCGGGAGGAGCCGGAACCGTGACGCCCGACTTCAGCAAGCCTGCCGCCGCCCCCCTGTCACCGTCGGCGCACGTCGACACCTTCACCCGCGACCACCTGCCCCCGGCGGAACTGTGGCCGGTGATCGAGCTCACCACCCCCGAGCTCGACTACCCGGCCCGGCTCAACGCCGCCGCCGAGCTTGTCGACGTGCCCGCCGAGAAGCTCGGCGCGGGCCGTCCCGCCCTGCGAATCCCCCACGGCGAGACCTGGACCTACGGCGAGCTGCGGACCAGGGCCAACCAGGTGGCGCAGGTGCTCACGGAGGACCTCGGCCTGGTCCCCGGGCAGCGGGTGCTGCTCCGCTCGCCGAACAACCCGTGGACGGTCGCCGCCTGGCTCGGCGTGCTCAAGGCCGGCGGCGTCGTGGTGACTACCATGGCCGCGCTGCGCGCCCGTGAGCTCGGCCCGATCGCCGAGCGCACCCAGCCCAGCGTTGCCCTCGTCGACCACCGGTTCACCGCGGACGTGCACGCCGTCAGGGACTCCGTGCTGTCGTCCATGACGGTGGTCGCCTACGGCGGCGACACCCCGGACGACCTGACCGCCCGGGCGGCCGCCAAGTCGGGTGAGTTCACCGACGTGGACACCGCGGCGGACGACGTGGCCCTGCTCGACCCGACGTCAGGCAGCACCGGGGTCCCGAAGATCACCATGCACTTCCACCGGGACATCCTGGCGATCTGCGACACGTTCGACCGGCACGCCCTCCAGCTGGCGGCGGACGACGTGGTGGCCTGCAGCGCGCCGCTCGCCTTCACCTTCGGCCTCGGGATGCTTATCTTCCCGCTGCGGGCCGGCGCGTGCGCGCTGCTGATCGAGCAGGCCACTCCAGCGCAGCTCGCTGACATCGTGGCCGCCGAGCACGTCACCGTGCTCGCCACCGCGCCGACCGCGTACAAGGCGATCCTGCGGGAGGGCCTTGAGTACAAGCTCGCCGGGCTGCGCAAGGCGGTGTCGGCGGGTGAGCACATCCCGCAGGGCACCTGGGAACGGCTGCGCGACAGCATCGGCCTGAAGGTCATCGACGGCATCGGCGCGACCGAGCTGCTGCACATCTTCATCACCGCGGCCGGCGACGACATCCGGCCCGGTGCGACCGGTAAGCCGCTGCCCGGCTTCCGCGCCGCCATCCTCGGCCCGGACGGCGCCGAGCTCGGCCCGCTCCAGCCGGGGCGGCTCGGCGTGATCGGGCCGATCGGCTGCCGCTACCTGGACGACGACCGGCAGCGGAACTACGTGAGCTGCGGCTGGAACATCACCGGCGACGTGTTCTACAGGGACGCGGACGGCTACTTCTACTACCAGGCCCGCAGCGACAACATGATCGTGTCCTCGGGCTACAACATCGGCGGACCCGAGGTGGAGTCCGCCATCGACACGCACCCTGACGTCCTTGAGTCCGCGGTGGTGGCCCGCCCGGACTCGACGCGCGGCTCGGTCGTCTGCGCCTTCGTCGTGCTGCGGGACGGCCTGCCGTCCGACGCGACGGCCGCCGCCGTCAAGGCGAAGGAGATCCAGGACTACGTCAAGAACGTGCTCGCCCCGTACAAGTACCCGCGCGACGTCCGGTTCACCACCGCGCTGCCGCGCAACGCGAGCGGCAAGCTGCAGCACTTCGCCCTGCGGGCAATCCTCGAGCGCGACGGCGCCGAGCAGGAAGGCGTCGGCCGAAAGGAGACTCGTCCATGAAGATCGCCGTAGTCGGCGGCGGCCCTGGCGGGCTCTACTTCGCCGCCCTGGCCAAGCAGCTCAACCCGGCTCACGACATCACCGTCTGGGAGCGCAACGCCCCCGACGACACCTTCGGCTTCGGCGTCGTGTTCTCCGATGAGACCCTTGGCGGCATCGATAACGCCGACACCGAGTTCGCTGCGGCCATGGCGCAGCGGTTCGCCCGGTGGACCGACATCGACATCCACTACCGGGGCAAGAGCTTCACCGTCGGCGGCCAGGGCTTCGCGGCGATGAGCCGCAAGGAGCTGCTCGCCCTGCTGCAGGCCCGGGTGCGCTCCCTCGGCATCACCGTCCGCTACACCACCCAGGCGCCGGACGCCGACAAGCTCCGCGGCCGCTACGACCTGGTGGTTGCCGCCGACGGGCTCAACTCCAGGGTCCGCGCGCAGTACGCCTACGTTTTTCATCCTGATCTGGACCAGCGGCACAGCAAGTACATGTGGCTTGGCACGGACCGCGTGTTCGAGGCGTTCCAGTTCTTCGTCAAGCAGACCGAGTGGGGCACCATGCAGGTGCACGGTTACCCCTACTCCGACGCCGGGTCCACGTTCATCGTGGAGATGCACGAGGACGTGTGGCGCCGGGCTGGCTTCGACGCGACCGAGGGCACCGAGTTCCCGCCCGGTACCAGCGACGAGTACGCTCTTCGCCGGCTGCGCGAGCTGTTCGCCGGTGAGCTCGCCCGGCACCAGCTGTTCGCCAACAACTCGAAGTGGCTGAACTTCACCACCGTCCGCAACGAGCGCTGGCATCACGGCAACCTGGTGCTCGTCGGGGACGCCGCGCACACCGCGCACTTCTCGATCGGGTCAGGCACCAAGCTGGCGATGGAAGACTCCCTCGCGCTCGCGGCCTGCTTGCACGAGCACCCGGACGTCGAGACGGCGCTCGCCGCCTACGAGGCCGAGCGGCGCCCGGTGGTCGAGTCGACGCAGCGCGCGGCTCAGGCGTCACTCGAGTGGTTCGAGAACATCGGCATGTACACGCGCAACGAGCCGGAGCAGTTCTGCTTCAACCTGCTGACCCGGTCCCGGCGGATCACCTACGACAACCTCCGCGAACGGGACCCGGAGTTCGCCGCGCACGTCAATGCCGCCTTCGGCGCTCAGGTCAATGCCGCCTTCGGCGGGGGGGCCGGCGCCGGGGGAGACCCCGCGGCCCCCGCGATGTTCCAGCCGTTCCGGCTCGGCGGCCTCGAGCTGAAGAACCGGGTCATCGTCTCGCCCATGGACATGTACTCCGCCGTCGACGGGGTGGCTGGCGAGTTCCACCTGGTCCACCTCGGCTCGAAGGCCATGGGGGGCGCCGGCCTGGTGATGACCGAGATGGTGTGCGTGTCACCCGAGGGCCGCATCACCCCGGGCTGCACCGGCCTGTGGACCGACGAGCAGCGCGACTCCTGGGCGCGGATCGCGTCATTCGTTCATGAGCGGTCCACCGCCAAGATCGGCCTCCAGCTCGGCCACTCTGGCCGCAAGGGCTCCACTCGCCTCATGTGGGAAGGCATGGACGAGCCGCTGCCGGAAGGCGGCTGGGAGGTCTGCGGCCCGTCGCCGGTCCCCTACGGCCCCGGCTCGCCGGTGCCGCGGGAGCTCACCCGGGCCGACATGGACCGACGCGTCGCCGAGTTCACCGCGGCGGCGCGGCGCGGCGCGGACGCCGGCTTCGACCTGCTCGAGCTGCACTGCGCGCACGGGTACCTGCTGTCGTCGTTCCTCTCCCCGGTCGCCAACAAGCGCGCCGACTCCTATGGCGGCTCGCTTGAGAACCGGCTGCGGTTCCCGCTCGAGGTGTTCGACGCGGTGCGCGCCGCCTGGCCCGCGGGCAAGCCGGTGACCGTGCGGATCTCCGCCTCCGACTGGGTGCCCGACGGCAACGACGAGCACGACGCGGTGGAGATCGCCCGCGCGTTCATCGCCCATGGCGCGGACGGCATCGACGTGTCGTCCGGACAGGTCACCAAGGAGGAGCGGCCCGCGTTCGGCCGGTCGTACCAGACACCGTTCGCGGACCGGATCCGCTGCGAGGTGGCCGCCGAGGCCGGCGTGGCCGTGATCGCCGTCGGCGCGATCGCCTCCTACGACGACGTCAACTCAATCCTGCTGGCCGGCCGGGCCGACCTGTGCGCCGTCGGCCGCACGCACCTCTACGACCCGCAGTGGACCCTGCACGCCGCCGTTGAGCAGGGCTACCGCGGGCCCGCGGCCGCCTGGCCCGACCAGTTCGCGGCGGGCAGCCGCAAGCCGCCGTCCGCCCGCACCGACGCGGTGCGGCCCAGGCTGTCGCTGCTGCGCGCGGAGGCCAGCGAACCGGTCCACGTCCGGTGGACGCCTTCGCCCACGGCGGCCGCCCTGAGTGCGGCACCCTCGTAAGGTGGCAACCACCGATAACACCACCACCCGGCTCGGGCAGCTCATCCTGACGATCTTCGCCCTCTACGGGCGAACCGAGGGCAACTGGCTGTCGGTGGCGTCGATCGTGGCGCTGATGGCCGACCTCAGCGCGGACGGGCAGGCCGTGCGGTCCTCGGTGTCCAGGCTGAAGCGCCGCGGCGTGCTCGACGGTGAGCGGCGCGGCGCCATGGCCGGCTACTGCCTCACCGCGCCCACCCTGCAGGTTCTCGCCGAGGGCGACGTGCGGATCTTCGGCCGCCCCCGGGCGACCGAGGCGGACGGCTGGCTGGTGGTGGTGTTCTCGGTCCCGGAGTCCGAGCGCGACAAGCGGCACGCGCTGCGCGCCAGCCTGACCCGCCTGGGCTTCGGCACGGCGGCGCCTGGCGTGTGGGTGGCGCCGGGCGGCATCGCCGCGGAGACCACGCACACCCTGGAACGCCGCGGCCTCGGTGAGTACGTGGACCTGTTCGCCGGGGAGCATCTCGGATTCGGCGACATGCGGTCGAAGGTGCGCGAATGGTGGGACCTGAGCGAGCTCACCGCGCTTTACGCGCACTTTCTTGGCCGTTACCGCCCCGTCCGCGACCGCGTGGCGGCGGGCGCGCTCACGCCGGCCCAGGCCTTCGGCCTCTACCTGCCGATGCTCACGGAATGGCGGCGGCTGCCGTACCGCGACCCGGGGATCCCGCTGTCGCTGCTACCGCCGGGCTGGAACGGCGTGGACGCGGGCGAGCTGTTCGGCGCGCTCGACGCCGCCCTCGGTTCACCCGCCCGCGACCACGCGGCCGCAGTCATCCGCGCGACCGGCGTTAACCGCTAGCGGCCGGGCGGCGTTCAGGGAGGGGATCCCGGCACCTCACCCCGCCGCGTCCGGGTATGTCACACGGTCACCCGGCCCGCGCCGGTGTCCCGCAGGGCGGCCGCCGCGAGCGGGTCGTCTTCGCCGAGGCCGAACGACGCGCGGGCGAACTCCGCGGCCAGGGCGTGCCACAGGCGCCCGCGGCGCAGCATCGTGTGCTCCCCGGCCCGCACCTCCACCGCGGTCACCGGGGTGACTTCGCGGACCAACTCGGCGAAGGCCCACGTGTTCCGCGGGCTGGTGATCCTGTCGCGGTTGCCGTGCGCGAGCAGCACCCGGCGGCCGGCGAGCTGAGCCACGGGCTCTCCCGGCGGAATCCACGGCGCCAGGGCCGCCACCGCGTGCACCGAAGGATGCCCGGCCGCCCGCAGCACGGCGCGCCCGCCCATGGAGTGCCCGACCAGCGTTACCGGGACGGCGCCGTGCCTGGCCCTGATGCCGTCGAGGAGCGTGAGGAGATCGCCCACCGGCGATGCGGCGGCACCGTTCCAGCCGCGCACGGTGAACTGCGGCTGCAGCACCAGGAACTTGCCGTCGGCGAGTGCGTGCCTGATCGCCCTCGCAAAGGAGACCATGCGCAGCACGGCGATCTGGGTGGCCGTGACCGGCTCGGTGCTCACCTCTTGGCCGCCGTGGGCGACCACGACGACGCCCCGCGGCGGCGGCTCCGGGCCAGGCATGGGAATAGACGCACTGTCGCTCATGGCACCTAAGCATGCCGGTTCGCTATCCCGCTGCTCCAGCGTAAACGACGTGGCGCCCAAAGTGACAAGCTCACTTGACAGTCCATCGAGTGACAAGCTAACTTGTCACTGACAAGGACGCCTTACAGGAAGGGGGCTCGTCATGGGACAGCGGATGCGATGGCTGCCGATGGTCGCAGGACTCGCGCTAGCGTTCATCGCGGTCGGCTCGGTCGTACAGGCAGTCGTGCAGCACAGCTGGGGGCCGATTACCGACGGCATGTTGATCCCGGCCGTCGTCGTCGCGGCCTGCTGGCCGGGTGCCAGCCGCCGCTGCCTGCCGCGCCGCGGCCGGCAGGCGGGGTGAGGCGCGCCTGCCGCCAGCGATGAAGAACAAGGTGCGGGAACTACGGATCGCGTGCGGCATGGCGCAGGGCAAGCTGGCCGAGGCGATGGGGGTGTCGCGGCAGACGATCAACTCGATCGAGAACGACCGCTACACCCCCTCGCTGCCGCTGGCGATCGCGCTCGCCCGGTATTTCGGGGTAACGGTCGAGGAGGTGTTCGATGATGAAGGACGATCGCCAGGCGGTTGCTCGCTCTAGGTGGCTCATGCCGCTGTTCTGCCTTGGCCTCGGCGGCGTGGTGCTGCTTGCGGGCTGGCTGGGCGGCCAGCTGGAGTCGGGGGTCTATGGCCTGGTGGTCATGGCCGTCTTCGGCCTGGTGCTGCTGCTGCTCGGCGGCCGCAGCGAGACCATCCGCGGCCTGACGACCGGCCGCGACGAGCGCTTCGCCCAGATCGACCTGCGGGCGACGGCCGCGACCGGACTGGTCCTGATTACCACGGTGATCGTGGCCTGGCTGGTGGAGATCGCCCGCGGGCACAGCGGCGAACCGTACAGCTGGCTCGGCGCGATCGGCGGCTTCGCCTACATCATCGCCGTCGCGTTCTTCCGCTGGCGCGGCTAGCCGCCGAATACCCGACGCTGGATCTCCCGCTGATAGTCCTCCAGCGTCTTATCCAGGTGCACGGTGGCGAAGTGCGCGGCCTCGGCCGGCTCGCCGTCGCGGATGGCCTGGTAGATCGCCGCGTGCTCCTCGACCGCTTCCGCCGCGTGGCCGCCGAGCGTACCGTGCAGCCCGATGGTGGCGGACTGCATGAGCAGACGCCGGGCCTCGCGCACCGCCGCGACAAGGAACGGGTTGTGCGACGCCGCCGCGATGCTGTGGTGAAAGTCATCGTCGCCTCGGCTGAACAGTTCCGGCTGCCCCGACACATGTCCCTCCCGGCACAGCTGCTCGGCCGCGCCGATGGCGCGCAGCTCCGCCGGCGTCGCCCGGGTGGCGGCGAGCCGGCTCGCCTCGGCTTCCTGGACGCGGCGGAACTCGAAGAGCATGTAGATGTGATCGAGGTCGGTTGGCAGGAAGAAGCCGCCCCAGCGCATGCCGAGCATCCCGTCGTCGTCGGCGACGTAGAGCCCGCGGCCCTTTTGCGCCTTGATCCGGCCGAGCGCTGAAAGGATCTTGATCGCCTCGCGCACGACCGTGCGGCTCGTCCCGAGCTGCGCGGCGATCTCGTTCTCGGTGGGCATCCGGTCTCCCGGGCTCAGGTCAGACCGCGCGATCAGCTCCAGGATCTGCTCGGCGATCAGCTCGTATCCCGGCCGGTAGGCGCTCCGGGTCAGCATAGCGTCACCGATGCCCGTGGACGTTCGGGTCGTGGCGTCAGCGGTCATGCCGGCCGCCTTGTCTCCGCCATGGGCCTGTGTCACACCGAAGAGTATGACTTGTTCTCCGCACGATTGCCTCATCCACCGGCGTCATCCGAATACCCGGCGCTGGATTTCGCGACGGTAGTCCTCAAGGGTGTTGTCCAGGTGCACCGAGGTTGCCTCGGCTGCCGCTTCCGGCTCTCCGTCCCTGATGGCACGGTAGATCGCGGCATGTTCCTCGACCGCGGCCGCCGCGTGGCCGCCAAGTCCGTGCAAGCCGATGACGCTGGCCTGCCGCTGAAGCGAGCGGGCTTCGCGAACGGCGGAGACGAGGAAGACGTTGTGTGAGGCGGCAGCGATACCGAGATGGAACGCCTCGTCGCCGTGGTTGAACTGCGCGTCGTCGCCGTCGGCGTGCCCTTGCCTGCAGGCCTGCACGGCGCTCTCGATGTCGCGCAGCTCGGACGGGCTCGCGCGCCTCGCGGCAAGCCTGCTCGCGTGCATCTCCTGGATGCGCCGGAACTCGAAGAGCATGAAGATGTGGTCCAGGTTGGTTGGCTCGAAGGAGCCGACCCACCGTCCCGCCCCCATCGCGGGCTCGCCGTTGGCGACGTAAAGGCCGCGGCCCTTCTGCGCGCTGACCCGTCCGCTTGCCGAGAGGATCTTGACCGCGTCCCGGACAACGCTGCGGCTGGTACCAAGGCGCAAGGCGAGATCCTTCTCCGTGGGCAGCCGGTCTCCTGGGCGCATGGCGAGCTCGCGGATCAGCTCAAGTATCTGTCCGGCCACCACCTCGTAGCGTGGCCGGTAGGCGTCGGCCGCTTCCCGCTGCGCGGTGCGGCTAGCCGGTGCTCCTGTGTGATCGCTTGCCAGCGGCACGCCGTCCACTTTCCTGCGCATCCTGTTCTTCCCGGTCGCCTGCCGCGGCGTAGGCAACGGTGGCTCTGGTCTGCGGTGATCGTAGCATGGTAGGCCCAGGTCAGCATTATGAGTACTACTTATTTTATTAAGGTTAACCCCTGAAGGTTCAAGTATCCACCCACCTCCACTGGAGTCAGCCAGCGGAAATCAGGTATAGGCGTGCCTATACCTCTTGACTACATCCCATATGTGCGTCTTAATGAGGCAAGCAACGCGGACGTCACCCAGGTAGTCCGCGCCGACTGCTCGCCGTGTACGCGTTAGGCGAGCATCGATAAGTCATACACATGCGAATATCTCGGTTGTCCTCCACCGCACCAGCGGTCCGGGCGACTGCACAACGAAGTGGAGGTATCGATGGCCCTCATCAGGAGCGCGGCCCGCCCGCGCAGCCGTCTGAGAGCGCTGGGCGGACGCGTCGCGTTCGCCGTCGGCGCGGTCGCGCTGGCGGTCGTCCTCGCCGCGTGCTCGAACGGCAGCAGCAGCTCGTCGGCTGTGACAGGAGCTTCAAGCGCCGCGGCGACTGGCAAGGTCGGCGGCTCGCTAACGGTCTGGGTTGACTCGGTCCGGCTGCCGGCGGCGCAGGCTTACGCCAAGGCACATCCGAACGTGAAGGTGCACATCGTCACCTTTGACGGCGACGCCAACGGCGCGACGTCGCTGCAGACCAAGATCCAGCTGTGGAACCGGACCGGCAGCGGCTGGCCGGATGTCATCTTCAGCGAGCAGGTCAATGACCCGGTCTGGATGGCGCAAAAGCCGTTCGACTTCGCCGCGCCAGTTAAGGGCCTCATCGCGGACAGCCTGCTCAGCCAGTGGCCCGCGCCGTCGACCGCCCAGTGCACGGTCAACGGCGTGCAGATCTGCGTCCAGGACAACCTCGCCCAGGTCGCGCTCTGGGTCAACAAGAAGCTGATGGACCAGTTCGGCTACACGGTCCCGACGACGTGGCAGCAGTGGGCGGCGCTCGGCCAGAAGGTCGCGACGGAGCACCCCGGCTACATCGTCGGGAACATCGGCGACTCGTTCAGCCACTGGATTTACCTGTGGGGCAACCAGTGCCCGCTCGAGCAGCTGAAGGGGAGCCAGCTCACCATCAACGCGGCGGACACGCACTGCACCGAGATGGCCAGCCTGCTCGACCCGCTGATCAAGAACGGGGCGCTGCCGCCACTGAGCGTGTTCACCCCGGACTTCGCCAAGAAGTACGGCGGCGCGGACGACAAGGTCCTGATGATGCCGGGGCCGAGCTGGTACGCGACCTCCCTCTTCCGGGACACGCTGCACATCCCGGCCGGGCAGATCACCGCCGCGGCGCCACTGCAGTGGGAGAACGAGGCGGTCACGACCGGCCAGGTCGGCGGCGGCCCGTGGGTCATCTCCAAGCACTCCAAGAACCTCGCGACCGCGGCCGACTTCGTGACCTGGGCCACGACGGTCTACAACCCCGACCCGACGGGCAAGGACGCGAGGCCCGGGTACCCGGCCTACGCGCCCGTGGCGGCCAAGTGGCTGACGGGCATAGCCAGCAACCCCTACTTCGCCGCCGACCCGACGCCGGCGCTCAAGGCAGCGGCGGCGGATATCTGGCAGGGATGGAGCATTGTCACCTACCCGGACCAGCCCGTCTGGTCTAACACCGTCGTCACCGGGCTGGTCGCAGGCAAGTCGCTAACCTCGCTGCTGCCAGCGTTCGGCAGCGCGCTCGCGCAGGCGGCGCAGGCCGCCGGATACCAGGTCACTCAGTGAGCTCGTCCGCTCTGACCTCGGCACGTGCGGAGGCCACGCAGCCGCGTGGCCTCCGCGCCCCGCGGATGCGCGGCCTCCGCGTACCGCGGGGCTTGCCGTTCATCCTGCCGTACCTGCCATTCCTGATCCTGTTCGGCATCGCTCCGATGCTCTACGCGCTCGACCTTGCCTTCACGGGCGCCGACGGCAGCTGGTCCGGCTTCCACAACTTCGCGCGGACGTTCACCGACTACCGCTTCGTTCCCGCGTTCGAGCACATCCTGCAGTACACCGGCATCTGGCTCGGCACGCTCATCGTCTTCGTCGTCGGGCTGGCGCTGCTGCTCCACGGCCGCGCCAACCGGGTCTCGTCAGCCTTCCGCTTTCTCTTCTACATGCCGGGTGCGCTGGCCGGCGCGGCATCAGTCCTCGTCTGGCTCTTCATGCTCGACCCGGCGGTCAGTCCCGGGTCATTCCTGCTGCGCGTATTCGGGGTGGATCTGTTCGTCAAGGCGATCGCGCCAGGGAACCTGCCGTTCGTGTTCGCGATGATCGCGTTCTGGACCGGCGCCGGCGGCTGGATCGTGGTCATGTACGGCGCGCTGAACACGATCCCGAACGAGCTTGAGGAGGCCGCGCGCATCGACGGGGCGGGCCCGTTCACCATCGCCGTCCGGCTGAAGCTGCCGATGATCCGCAAGTGGATCGCCTACATGACGATCCTGTCGTTCGCGACCGGGACGCAGCTGTTCATCGAGCCGCAGCTCGTGAACGAGGCGAGTCTCGGTCTCGTCCCCGACACGTGGTCGTCGAACCAGCTGGCCTACCAGCTCGCCTTCCGGTACGGGGACTTCAACGCCGCCGCCGCCATCGCGGTCGACCTGCTCGTGGTCGGGCTGCTCGCCGCGGTGCTGATCGTCACGCGCACCGGACTTTTCCGGAGGGAGGACTGATGCGGATCACGGCCCGCGGCCTGCGGCTGGTAATCCTCACGGCGTTCGCCGTCTTCTTCGTGGTACCCGTCCTGTGGCTGATTCTCGCCCCCACGAAGGCCGACGGCGCGCTGGTCACGAGCAACCCGCTGTCGTTCGGCAGCTTCCACCAGGTCGCTCTGGCCTGGGACCACCTTGACGCCTACAGCGACCACATCTACCGTGCCTGGATCGGGAACTCGCTGCTGTACGCGTGCAGCGCGACCGCGATCGTGCTGGCGACGGCGATCCCGGCCGGCTACGGCCTCGCACTCGGGAGCTTCCCCGGCCGCAGGCTCGTGCTGACGCTGACGCTCGTCGTGATGATCATGCCGGCGGCGGCGCTGGTGCTCCCGATCTTCCTCGAGCTCAACTCGCTGCACCTGATCGGGAGCGTGTTCTCGGTGATCCTGCCGTTCTCATTCTTTCCGTTCGGGGTGTACATCGCGTACATCTACTACGCGACCGCAATGCCACGCGACCTGCTCGACGCGGCCCGCGTCGACGGTGCCAGCGAGTGGCTGACGTTCCGCCGCATAGCGCTGCCGCTCGCGAAGCCCATCGTCGCGCTCGTCTTCTTCTTCAGCTTCGTGGCCGACTGGAACAATTTCTTCCTCCCGTTCGCCGTCCTCGCGGACTCGTCGCAGTACCCGATCCAGGTCGGTCTCTCTGACCTGCTTTCGTCGACCCCCTCGTTCAACCCGGCCCAGGGTGGCGGCGGCCAGCAGGTGAACATCTTCCGACCGGAACTGGCGCTCGCCACACTGCTCGCAGTCGTCCCCGTTGCGATCGTCTTCCTGCTGTCGCAGCGTGCGCTGGTGCGCGGCATGCTCGGCGGGGCGGTTAAGCAGTGATGCATGGCTGAGGTGCTGTTCGACATCGCGGCCTCGGAGCCGCTACTTGAGCCCCCTGGCTGGGCAGTGGCCGAGCGTGAGCTGTTCGACCTGCTCGACTACGCCTGGCGCCGCTTCGCGCGTGATTTCACCGGCCCGGACGGGCGGCTGACTTACCGGCATGCGCTGACCAGCCGGGACGGCGTTGACGACTTCTACGAGACGTTCTTCAACTGGCCGCAGCTGTACCTGCTCGGCGGGGCCGACGACCTGCTGGCGCAGTCCGAGCGCCACTGGGAGGGAGTCACCGCGCAGCTGACCGAGCTTGGCATGCTGTCGGGCGAGTACGAGCGCGGCTACGACTGGTTCCACCAAGGCGAAAGCCTGCTTCTGCTGTACTTCCTCACCATGGCCGACCCGGCCCGGTGGGCGGAGCGATCGGTGCGGTTCGCGGAGCTCTATGTCGACCCCGCTCACGGCAACTACGATCCCGTCCGCCGCATCATCCGCCGCCCGCACAACGGGTCAGATCCGGGCCGCCGGGGCCTGTTCGACGGGACGCACTACCCGTGGATTGACGGGGAAGAGAAGAGCTACGGCTTTCCTCTCGACTGGCTGGTTGCCCCGGACGCGCCCGTGCCGGAACGGGACCAGGACCCGCGGCTGACCACCGAGATGAACGCCAGGGTGGGCGTGGGCGATACGATCGTGAACCTTGCGGCCGCCGGGCTCGTGCTGAACGCCTGGATCCTCACCGGCGATCAGCGCTACCGTGAGTGGATCGAGCAGTACGTCGGCGCGTGGCGGGAGCGGGCCGCCGCGAACGACGGGGTGGTGCCGGACAACGTCGGCCCTGACGGTGTGGTCGGCAGCATGCTTGACGGGCGCTGGTACGGTGGTCACTACGGCTGGACCTGGCCGCACGGCTGGTACAGTGTCGGCTCCGCCGCCGCCGTGGGCGCTCTCGCCGCCGCCATCGCGACCGGGGACGACAGCTACCTGGACCTGGTTCGCCCGGCCTTGGACGCGGTCATCGCCGCCGGCTCGGTGATGCCCTTCGCCGAGTCAGACTCCTCCATTCCGTCGAAGTGGTACCCGCAGCTGGGCCCGGCGGTGAGCGTGCCGACGCTGCTCGTCCCGTTCCGGCACAGCGACCGGGGCTGGTTCGACTACAACCCGGTACTGGCGTCGGTCCCGACGGCCCTGTGGCACCATGCTGGCGACCCGGCCGACCGACGGCGGCTGGCGGACCTGCGTGACCGGTCAGGATACGACTGGCGGACGGTCCGCTCCTTCCGCAGCAAGGAGGAGGCGGGTCACGAGGAGCCGTGGTTCACGTTCCTGGCTGGCGACAACCCGGACTACCCGGAGAAGATCCTGGCCGCGGCGCAGGCCCAGGCCCGCCACCGGCTCGCCCGCATGCGCGCATACCGCGGCGGCGACGTGGCGGAGGCCGACATCCACCTGTGGCAGCAGTCAAATCCGGTTGTCACCGAGGCCCTGGTCCAGCTCACCTGGGGCGGTCCGCAAGTCATCTACAACGGAGGCCTGCAGCAGGCCAGGGTCCGCTACTACGATGCCATCCGCCGGCGTCCTGGCCTCCCTCCTGGCGTGGCGGCCCTGGTGTCAAGCATCGATCCTGAGGCCACCGTGGTTGAGCTGATCAATCTCGACGCGGGAGGCGAGCGCCAGGTGATCGTCCAGGCCGGGGCGTTCGCCGAGCACGTCATCGAGGACGTGCGCTACACCGCGTGCGAGGACGGTTCCTGGCTCGGCGACATGTACGACTACGGGCACGGCGACCCGGTCGTTACCGAGCGTCAGGCGGATGTTGGCGCCCCGTATCTCACGGTGCGCCTGCCCGCATCCACGCGCATACGGCTGACCCTGCGGCTGGCGATGCGCGCCCGGCGGCCCTCCTACGCGAGCCCCTTCGAGGACCCGGTGCGGTGAGCTACGGGAACTGAATCAGCTGACTTGCCCGAACGGAGTTCCCGTGCCGGTCTCGGCGTAGGCGGCCAGGCTGGCCAGGAATTGCTCCCATCCCTGGGCCACGAGCTGGGCCGGCAGTCCGCTGTGGCGGAACTCCAGTTCTGATTCCGCCGGGCCGCGGGGGGTGAGCCTGAACTCCAGCAGTGTGCCCGCCCACTCGCTGTTCCTCGTGTGTTCGACGCAGGACCATGCGACCGCGGACGGCCGTCGGCGCGTGGTGACGTGCATGATCATTACCTCGTCGAGCCCGGCGAACCCGAAGCGGAGCTGGCCGCCGGCGGCTGCCGATCCGGTTACATTCGTGGTCCACCAGTTACGCGGGCCGTCCACGGTGGCAATAGCGTCGAACACGCGCTCCCGTGGCGCGCCGATGACCAGGCGCCGGGTGTATTCAACTGGGCGGCCGGCGTCGATCGTTCCCTGATCTGAGTTCATCTGCCTGTTTCCTCCGGGCCGTTCACGGTGTGCGCGTCAGCCGACGAAGCCGGCGGCGCGGAGGGCGGCGGTGTCGTGCACCTGCCGGATGCGGGTGATCTTGCCGTTCTCGACGGTGAAATGCTCGGCCACCCGAAGTGGCCCAAGCTCCGCCACGTCCATGTCGTACAACAGCATTCCCTCGCTGCCCGCGCTCATCGCCGCCAGCAGCTCGGTCCTGGTACTCAGCGACCCGAAGCCTTCGAGAGCGGTGGCGAAAGACCTGGCGTCCGGATAGCTGTTGACCGGCACTTCCACTATCAGGCCCGGTGCGAGCAGCGAGGCTGCCTGACCGAATTCGCCGCAAGTCCAGGCGTCGTAATAGCCGCGGATCACGGCTGCGGTGTCTTGCCTGCTCATATGGCCTCTCTTCGTTCCTGGGGGCGGCATCAGCGTGATCGCACAAGCGAATGCTTGTATAAGCTACGTCGAAGAGTTATACAAGTCAAGGCTTGTGAATGGGTATGATGGGCACCGTGAGCGAAGCCGCGTTCCACGCGCTCGCCGAACCGCACCGGCGAGACATCCTGCGGCTGCTGCGGGACCGGCCGCAGTCGGTCAGCGAGATCGCCGGGCAGTTCGACATCACCCAGCAGGCAGTCTCCCTGCACCTGAAGGTGCTCAGGGATGCCGGGCTCGTCGCCGTCCGGCCGCAGGGCAGGCACCGGCTGTATGCCGTGCGCCCGGAAGGACTAGCCGGGCTGCGCGACTTCCTCGCCGAGTTCTGGCCCGACAGCCTGCAGCGACTCAAGCGCGTCGTGGAGGCTGATAATGAACGCTGACCCGGTCACCGCTACCGTGCACATCGACGCGCCGCCAGAACGGGTGTGGGATTACTTCACCAGGCCCGGCCTGCTTGTCCGGTGGATGGGCGAGTACGCGGTGCTCGAACCCGAGCCGGGCGGCCAGTTCACCGTCAACGTCCAGGGAGCGCCAGTGCGCGGCCGGTTCCTGCGCCTCGATCCGCCGCGCCTGCTTCTCATCAGCTGGGGCTACGCCGGCTCGGACCGGCTACCGCCCGGCGCGAGCACGGTGGAGATCCGCCTCACCCCCGAGGGCACGGGCACCCGCGTCGACCTTGAGCACCGTCAACTGCCAGTAGCGGAGAAGCCAGGACACGGCGTCGGCTGGGTCCATTACCTGGCTAGGCTCGCGGCTGCCGCCACCGGAGAGGCTGGTCCTGACCCGGGCATGAGGCGGCTGCCGCCACCGGGGCCGGACGGGCGCCCGGCCGCCACCAGTCAAGGTGACGGCCGGGCCGTTTCCAGGTACCGGAGTCAGGACTGACTACGGGATTGTCCATTTCTGGTTGCTGGCGCCGCTGCAGGACCATATCTGCAGCTGCGTGCCGTTGGTGGTGCTGCCGTTGGGGTCGTCGAGGCACTTACCAGAAGCGGGGTTGACCAGCGCCCCGTTCTGCGCCGTCCACTGCTGGTTGGAGCCTCCGTTGCAGGTCCACAGCTCGACGAGGGTGCCGTTGTTGAAGTTGGCGCCGGTGATGTCCAGGCAGCCGCCGTCGATGGTGATGGTGCCGTTGGTGTTCACGGTCCAGTTCTGCGCGCCGGCGTTGCCGTCGCATGCCCAGATCTGGACCTTGTTGCCGTTGGCGCCGCTGGCGTTGTTGTTGTCCATGCAGGCGGAGCTGCTGACGCCGGACACGATCGTGCCGGTAGCGCCGCCGCCACCGCCACCGGTGTTGTAGCCGGCCGCGACGATGTTGGCCTGGACCGCCGCCTCGGTGGAGGCCGAGGCGTAGCCGTTGGTCATGACGCCTTCGTAGAAGGTGCCGTCCGCGCCCTTGCTGTTGTCGCCGCCGATGCCGAGGATGATCGCCCCTTGCTTCTTCATCGGGTTGTAACCCGAGGGCCGCACCCCGCTGAAGTCGGTGGCGAGGCCGCCGGACTGGGCGTTGCCGCCGAGGATGGCCCACTGGTTCTGGCCGCCCTCGATCATGGCGGTGGTGAACCGGAAGTTGGTGGTGGGGTCGTTGGAGTTAAGGTGCACGGCGGTCCCGGAGAACAGCCCGTTCTCCATGTCGGCCATGATCCACGGCCCGTTGCCCGAGCCGAAGCCCCAGACCTTGATGTTGCCGAAGTAGATGGCCTCCATCGTCCCGGCGCCGTCGTCGTTGTTGTTGGTCTCGGCGTTGCCGTAGTCGAAGCAGCAGCCGCCGTTGAAGTGGGTGCCGTCGAAGATGGCGTACTCGCTCTCCGAGTTGTTGCCGGTGACGATGTTCCTGGTGGAATCGTCGCGGTAGCCGTCGCCCGGGGCTATGAAGACGCCGTACGCCTTGTGTCCGCCGACCGTGACCTGTGCCGCTGTCGCGTTCGCGAGGCCGTCGGGGCCGCCCGCGGCGCCGCCGCCGGGTGCGTCGGTCAGGTTGTTGCCGTTGCCCGACTGGTCGTAGATCTCCGTGATGACGCAGGTGGTGCCGGAGCAGAAGGAGTCCTGCGTCGCGGCGTTAGCGACGCCGCCGGCGCTGAGCGGTGAGATGTTGGTCGTCGCGTTGTCCGAGGCGCGCCTGACCTGGTAGAGCGGCCCGCTGTAGGCGGCGTAGAGCGCCCGGGTGGTGCTGTGCGCGGCCACGCACGGCGTGCCGCCCGCGGCGTAGATGTCGCACGGCTCCTGTGTCGCCGCCCGTGCCGTGGTCCCCGTGCCGCCCGCGAGCAGGCCGCCAAGGGCCAGGGTCGCCGCGGCCGCGAGCGTCAGCAGCGCTCTTCCCGTGAACCGGAGTCTTGGTCTGACAGTCATCGTTGAATCTGCCCTTTCCTGCTGAGAACCGGATTGACGTGTTTCCGCGTTCGCCGCCTGTCCGTTTACCGGCATGGTGAGATACGTGAACGACAGGCGGGCAAGCTCTCGCAAGCAGTTATGTTAGCGATCACATCCTTTCGTTTCGAAAACATAAAAGCCTTGCAGAATCGCTCATCTGAGAGTGTGAGCGCTAACAAGATGACTGTCAACGGTCCAATTATGATTAGCCAAACGGGTGCGTGCTTCGCCCGATCTCGTCACCGGAGCCATGGCCCGGCTGGCGCCCGCCGGGCCATGCGGGGCGTAGTCCACGCGACAGCCCCCCGACCACTATCCGTAACCGCATCGAGGACCAATGGCTCCACGACGCGCTCCAGCTCACCTGCGCGCCGCTGCCCCGTGCGAGCGGGGGCCGGGCCGACGGAGCGCAGGGTCCTCCGTGTGGCGTTTGGC
>Ga0265319_1000844_pt1 | contig 19555 bp, 17 predicted proteins | sample 4824metaG_FD_192443 | JGI IMG/M metagenome (GOLD analysis project Ga0265319, IMG submission 192443) | Rhizosphere microbial communities from Carex aquatilis grown in University of Washington, Seatle, WA, United States - 4-8-24 metaG | ecosystem: Host-associated > Plants > Roots > Rhizosphere >...
GCCCGTGCTACCCGTCGTGCCCGTGCTACCCGTCGTGCCCGTGCTACCCGTCGTGCCTGTGCTACCCGTCGTGCCTGTGCTACCCGTCGTGCCTGTGCTACCAGTCGTGCCTGTGCTACCAGTCGTGCCTGTGCTACCCGTCGTGCCTGTGCTACCCGTCGTGCCTGTGCTACCCGTCGTGCCCGTCGATCCAAACGTGCCCGTCGATCCAAACGTGCCGGTGGCACCCAGGAGCCGGCTCGCCCTGGGAGTAGTGCCCGCGGCTTTGCCGTTACGCCCGAGCGCCGGGGTTGTGACGCTCGCGAACAGCGACACCATCGCGGTCAGTGTCAGGAGCACCCGCCTCACCGTGCTCGCATCGGCGTCAGCCGGCTGAAGCTGAGCAGAAACCGCTCCAGCGGTCCAAACGTCCAGCTCTCTCGAGCGGACGCGCTCGATCGGCCGCGAGTCGTCAGGTCTGGAGTTACGCGTCGATCACAAGACCTCGATGCCACGAGAAGCAGCCGCAGACGTGGGACGCCCGTCCCGGCCTCCGCGCTCAATCGAGGTTGTCGAGAATCTCGCTCGCGCGCGACCACTGACCGGGCGGCACGACGAGGTAGATGTCGCCCCGCCCGAAACGGTCGAGCGGCTGGTCGGCGGCGCACTCCGCGTCGACTCCCATGTGGCGCAGCTGATCGCGCCAGGCGACCGCCGTCGTCTTGTCCTCGAATGTGCTGACGGTCTCCCAATCCTCGAGTCGCGGGTCGGCGACCGAGACCGCCATCGAGCGCCCCGTGCTGCGCTTCGAATGCCACGGCAGCTGCACGCACGCGAGCGTAGCGTGAGCGCGCTCCGCCGCCAAGGTGTTTGGCATGGATCGGTGCGCCGCACCCCGAAAGGGGCCACACACGAATCGAACCGGCGACACCGCGGTCTCCGCGCCCTCCTGACGCGGCGCGCATCGCGTCGACCACGACCTGGTCGAATCACAGGCCGCCTAGCAGCGCGGAGGTTCTCGCTTGGATGGGCCGCGCTGCTGCGCGCGCGGCCCACCGCGCACGACTCAGTCGATGTGCTCGTAGTGCTCTACGGTGACCCACTCGGCGCGGCTCGGCGGCGCGGTCGCGCCGTACTGCCAGCGGGAGGTCTTCAGCGCTCGCGCGCCTGTGGGGTGATCCGTCGCCTGCCGGTGGCGGGGGCCGACGGTGGCGGCACGACGGGTCCGATGTCGCCGTCGGGCGCCTGGTCGAGGTCGACGACCACCGGCGCGTGATCGCTCGGGCCTGTGCCCTTGCGCGCCTGGCGGTCGACCCAAGCCGCGCGCACACGGGCTGTGACGTGCTCGCTCGCGAGGACGAGGTCGATCCGCATCCCGAGATCCTGGTGGAACATCCCCGCGCGATAGTCCCAGTAGGTGAAGATGCGCTCGCCCGGCCAGCGCTCGCGGACGACGTCGTGTAGGCCCAGCGACTCGAGCTGCGAGAGCGCCGCGCGCTCGGGTGCCGTGACGTGGGTTTGTCCGACGTAGGCGGCGGGGTCGAAGACGTCGGCATCGCTCGGCGCGATGTTCATGTCGCCGCAGAGCACGGCATCGGTCGGCCCCGCGGCGAGCGCGGAGCGCAGTGCCGCCAGCCACTCGAGCTTGTAGCGGTAGTGCGCGGAATCGGGCTCGCGGCCGTTGGGCACATAGACGCAGTGGACGCGGATCCCGCCGCACGTCGCAGCGATCGCGCGGGCCTCCGGCTCCGGGAAGCCAGGTGCGCCGGGGAGACCGACTGCGACGTCGTCGAGGCCCGCTCGCGAGAGGATCGCAACGCCGTTCCACTGCGCCTCGCCGTGACGCGCGACGAGATAGCCGCGGGCGGCCAACTCGTCACCGAGCAGTGCATCGAACGCTGCATCGGTGAGCTTCGTCTCCTGCAGGCATACCACGTCGGGCGAGCGCTCCGCCAGCCAGGGCAGGAGGCGCGGCCCGCGCTGCTTGACCGAGTTGACGTTCCAGGTCGCGATCCGCACGCGCCTACGCTAGCGACCGCCTGCCATCTATTCACCCACGAGCGGGGCGTCCGGGCCGGCACTGAGGGGAGTGGTGGCGGACCGGACCGCGCCGGCAACCTCTTCCACCGTGACGTTCTGGGGGAAATGACACGCGGCGAGGTGCCCGTTCGCGTACTCGGTCAGCTGAGGCTCCAACTGGCTGCAAATGTCCTTGGCGCGCGGGCAGCGCGTGTGGAAGCGACAGCCTGAGGGCGGGTTGATCGGGTTGGGCGGCTCGCCGGCGACCAGGGGCCGCTCGCGCACCCGGTTCTCGGCCGGATCGGGAATCGGGATGGCTCCCAGCAGCGCAGAGGTGTAGGGGTGGATCGGCTTGGCATAGAGCTCGTCGGCGGGCGAGACCTCCATCAGCTTGCCCAGGTACATGACGACGATGCGGTCGGAAACGTGGCGAACGACGCTGAGGTCGTGCGCGACGAAGACGTAGCTCAGCTTGAACTCGTCCTGCAGTTCCTCGAGCAGGTTGATCACCTGTGCCTGAATCGAGACGTCGAGCGCGGACACCGGCTCGTCGAGCAGGATCAGCTTCGGATCGACAGCCAGAGCGCGCGCGATCCCGATCCGCTGGCGCTGACCACCGGAGAACTCGTGCGGGAAGCGGTTGAGGTGCTCGGTCTGGAGTCCGACCTTGGTGAGCAGGGTTTGCGTCTCCGCTTCGATCGAGCTCCTGGGGACGCCACGGAGCCGTAGCGGCGTCGCCAGGATCTGGCTGACGCGCTTGCGCGGGTTGAGCGATGCCTGCGGGTCCTGGAAGACCATCTGCATCTCGCGACGGATCGGCGCGAGCTGCTGGCGCGATGCCGTTGTGATGTCCTGGCCGCGGAACCGAATGGCGCCCGCCGTGGGATCCGTGAGCCGAACGAGCGTGCGGATCAACGTCGTCTTGCCGCAGCCGGACTCGCCGACGATCCCGAGCGTCTCGCCTTCGTGCAGCGTGAATGACACGTCATCGACCGCGTGAACGTGCCCGACCGTCCGATCGATGACGATCCCCTGCTTCAGCGGGAACAGCACGCGAAGGTGCTCGACCGTCATCAGCGCCGAGCCCTCGGCCACGTCTGGCGTTGCGGTCTCGCTGCTCACGAGGTCACCGGCTCGGGGCTCGCGAGGCCGATCTCCCCGTCGACGACGCGCAGCTCGCGCTTGCGCTCGAGCTCGAGCCAGCAGCGATCAAGATGCTCCGGCTTGTCGGCGATAGCCGCGTGGAGCGGTGGGTCATCGGTGCACCGGTCGAACGCGTGCGGACAGCGCGGGCGGAAATGGCAGCCCTTGGGCGTCCGCAGCAGCGACGGCGGCAGCCCGGGAATCGCGGGCAGGACGCGCGAGCGGTCGCGGTCGACCCGCGTGATCGATCCCAACAGGCCCCACGTGTAGGGATGCAGCGGGTCGTAGAACAGCTCGTCGAGGGTACCCTGCTCGACGACCCTGCCCGAGTACATGACGACGACGCGGTCGGCGATGTCGGCGACGACTGCGAGGTCGTGGGTCACGAGAATGATTCCCGCCGCGGTGTGGTCGCGAAGGGTCCGGAGCTCGTCGAGGATCTGGGCCTGGATCGTGACGTCGAGCGCGGTGGTCGGCTCGTCGGCGATCAGCAGCTTGGGCGAGCACGACAGCGCCATCGCAATCATCACGCGCTGGCGCATCCCACCGGAGAACTCGAACGGGTAGGACTGCAGCCGGTCGGCGGCTCGCGGGATCCCGACCCGTTCCATCAGCTCGACGGCGCGATCCATCGCCTGCGCCTTGCTGATCGCGCGGTCGTGGGCGCGAATCTGCTCGACGATCTGGTGGCCGACCCGGTAGACCGGGTTCAGCGAGCTCATCGGGTCCTGGAACACCATCGCGATCGAGGCGCCGCGGATGCGCTGCAACTCGCGCTCCGACGCGGTCAGCAGCTCGGTGCCCGCGAGCGTCGCGCGACCTTCGATCCGGGCGTTTGGCCCGCGGGTCAGACCCATCAGCGTCATCGCGGTGACCGACTTGCCCGAGCCCGACTCGCCAACGATCGCCACCACCTCCCCGGGCGCGACCGCGAACGAAACCCCGTCGACGGCGCGCACGACGCCGTCCTCGGTCGCGAAGGAGACCCGCAGGTCGTCGACTTCGAGCAGGGGTTCGCCGGCGCTCATACGAGGCGGATCCGCGGGTCGAGAAACGCGTAGACGATCTCGGTCAACGCACCAAGCAAGACGACGGCCAGCGCGGTGAGCATGACGATCGACAGCAGCGTGACCGTGTCGAACGTGCGGACCGACGAGAACGCTAGGTAGCCGATGCCGTGGATGTTGTAAACGGACTCGGTCAGGATCGCGCCGCCACCGATCACCTGAGCAAGGTCGAGTCCCCAGAGCGAGATGATCGGGACGAGGCTGTTGCGCAGGATGTGGCGGAGCAGCACCTGGCGCTCGGACAGGCCCTTGGCCTTTGCGGTGCGCACGAAATCCTCGCCCATCGTGTCGAGGATCGTCGAGCGCAGGATCCGCGAGTAGACCCCGACGAAGAGGACCGAGAGCGTGAACCACGGGGCGGCCAGGTGCCAAAGCCACTGCGTCGGGCTCTGCGTCAGCGGCACGTAGCCGGAGATCGGGATGAGCGCCAACTTGTAGCCGACGAAGTAGATCAGCACCGCGCCGAGGAAGAACACCGGCATCGACACGCCGATCATCGACAGCACGGTCAGCACGCGGTCGGTGTAGCGCCCCGCCTTGACGGCGGCCAGCGTGCCGACGACGATCGAGCTCAGCAGCCAGATGATTCCCGCCCCCAGCGCGAGCGACAGCGTCGCCGGGAACCCAGCCCTGATCTCGTCGAGCACGTTGAAGCTCGACTGGTAGGAGTACGCCGTCCCGTTGAAGATGTTGGCCATCGTCCTGATGTACTGAACCCAGACCGGCTTGTCGAAGCCGTACCTGACCTCGGTCGCGTGCACCTGCGCCGGATTGGCCAGCCTCCCGGCGAGCAGTGCGGCCGGGTTCCCGTTGGGCAGCACGACGATGAAGAGCAGGAACGTGACCAGCGAGATCGCGAACAGCAGCGCGGCCATCACGAGCAGGCGACGGACGACGAAACGCGCCATCAGTGATCGGCCGCCACGCGACTACTCCTTGCCGAGCCGGATCTTGGCCCGCGGGTCGAGTGCGTCGCGCAGGCCGTCGCCGAACACGTTGACCGACAGCACCGCGAGTACCAGCATGATCCCCGGCACCAGGACGTTGCTGAACGAGGCCGGGATCGTGCTGATGCCGTCGGAGATCATCGTTCCCCAGGAGGGACTCGGCGGCTGGACTCCGGCCCCCAGGTAGGTCAGGGCGGCCTCGCTGAGAATCGCGTTGGCGAGGATCAAGGGGACGAAGACGACGATCGTGCTGGCCACATTAGGCAGAATCTCGCCGGCCATGATGCGCAGCGGGCCGAGCCCCTGCTGGCGCGCCGCGTCGACAAACTCGCGATCGCGGAGTGCGAGCACCTGGGCACGGATCGGCTTGGCCACGTAGGGCACGTAGACGAAGCCAACGACAAGCGCCGTCGACAGCAGCGTCGTCCCGTGGAACGGCCCGAGGCCGCGCACCTCGAGGACGGTGCTCAGGGTGATCCCGAGCAGCAGCACTGGGTAGGCCCAGATGATGTCGAGGGTACGGCTGATGATCCCGTCTGTGAGGCCGCGGAAGTAGCCCGCGAGCAGGCCGCAGATCATCGCGAGGAGCGTCGTGATCAGCGTCGCGACAGCCCCGATCTCGAGCGAGTTGCGCCCGCCGTAGAGCAGGCGCACCGAGACGTCGCGCCCGGTCGCGTCGGCGCCGAGGAAGTAATGGCCCAGTTCCCACGTCGGTCCGATCGGGATCCCGATCAGGCTGACGATGTTCTCGACCTTGCCACCGACCTTTACGGTGCCGGTGATGTTCTGAGTGTCCGGCCCGATGTGAGCCACGTACTGGGAGTAGAGCGGCGCGAGCAGGCACATGACGACGATCAGGATGAACAGGCCGCCAAAGGCGAGCGCCACCCGGTTGCGCTTCAGACGCCGCCAGGCCAGCTCGTACGGTCCCGCGCCGGGCGGCAACTCGTCGCCGACCTCCGAGGTCGCTTCCGTGACGTCAGCCAAGAGGAACTCGGGCGACGGTGGCAGGCCGCCGGCAGCGGGTGGCAGGGCCGCGCCCGGCGAGAGCGCCCGCCCCGGGTTGTTCGGGTCAAAGGTCGCCATGGAGAAAACCGAATCGGGCCGAGCCAGACTAGCTGGCCCGGCCCGATCGGACGCTCCCTACTTCAAATCAAACGTGCTCAGGTCCCAGCCGTAGATCGGCTGGAAGACGAGCTTGGAGTAGATGATGCGATTGGAGGTAAGGAACGGGAACTTCTGGTACCCGAACACCGCCAAGTACGCCTTCTTGGCGACGTACGCGTCGAGCGCCTGCCACTGGCTGGCGACCGAGCCGATCTGCGAAGCCGGAGTCGGGCCGAGCTTCGAGACGACGGCGTTGATGTGCGGGTCGTTGGTCTGGCCGAAGTTCTCGTTGTTCGTCGGCAGGATCGCTTTCCCGTCCAACAGGACGCCGTAGAAGTCGACCGGGTTGGGGAAGTCCTGGTTCCAGTCGGCGAAGCCGGTCTGGGGATGGATGGACTTCGACTCACCGATCGTCGTGAAGTACGTCGCGTCGGCGATCACCTTCTGTGTCGCCTTGAACCCGATCGAGTTCAGGAACTGCGTGTAGTAGGTCATCCACTGCTGGCGCGGAGCGCGTGTCTCGCTCCAGACCGTGACCGGCTGACCCGCCATGCCTGACCGCTTGACGAGCGCCTTCGCCTTGGCCAGGTTGCCCGTCCCCGGCTTACCATATGGGCACGGAGCCGTCGGGTGCCCCGGTACCGCGGGCGGCAGGAAGTAGCAGGCCGGCTGCAGCGTGCCCGAACCGAGCCGCGACATCGCGTCCTGGTTCAGCCCGGTGACAACGGCCTCACGGGCGAGCTGGTTGTTGAACGGCTTCTCCGTGGCGTTCAGAAAGACGTAGTACGTCGAGCCACCGAGGTTGATCTGGTTGTAGCGACCCTTCGCCTGGGACTGAATCTGGGGCAGCAGGCTGCCCGGGATGGTGTCGGCCCAATCGAAGATGTCGGCGCTGTTGCGCAGGACCGACAGCGCGTTCGCCGAGATGTTTGACGAGATCTTGACGTCGACGTTGTCGTAGCCGGAGGGAATCCCCGGGATCGCCTCCGCAGCCCACTTCGGGTTCTTCACGACGTCGTATGACTGGTTGGGGACGATGTTCGTGACCATGTAGGGACCGACGCCCGGGGGCGGGCTGGTCGGCTCCGCCTTCATCGGCGTGCCGGCCGGAATGATTCCCAGCGACGGGAAGGCGAGCACGTTGTCGAGCGGACCGTACGGCGCGGTCAGGTGGATCACGATCTTGCCTGTGGCGTCATCGGCTGTGATCCCACTGATCGTCTTCGCCTTGCCGGCCGAGTACGCGGCCGCGCCCACGATGTTCGGCGTGATGAACGCGCCCGAGCCGCCCCACGGGATCTTGATCGCACGCTCGACGGTGTAGAGGAAGTCGCTCGCCACGACCGGCTTGCCGTTCGAGAAAACGAGCCCCTTGCGTAGCGTGGCGGTGTAGGTCTTGCCACCGTTGGAGATGACCGGCAGCGCCGTCGCAAGCCCGGGGATCAGTCCGCCGCCCGCCGCGCCGCTCTTGTGCGCGTACGTCGTCAAGCCCGTGTAGACGAGCCAGTTGACCTCCGACCCCTGGGTCGTGTAATCGAGCCCTGGATCAAGTGACTGGGGGGCGGTGCCCTGAAGCATCTGGACCGTGGGCGTCGACGACGCCGTCGCGATCGACGAACCGCCCAAGATGCTCAGCGCGGCCGCGCCGACCACCGTGGTCAAAGCCAATCCGGTGCGGACTCTCAGAACTGCCACTCCACGTTTCCTCACGACGGCGCCTCCTAACAACTCCCGGTTGATGATCCGACGAATGTATTCCCCTCGCGAACGGAATGCGAATGCGAACCAACATCATGCCGTAAGTGCTGCGGCGTCCAATCGGCCCACTGTCGAAAGATCCGTGCGGCGGCCTGTCCGTCGTAGCGCCCCGATGGCCCAGCCGGCCCGGGTTGCGCACGGCGAGACCCAGTCTTGAGGTGGGTCGGTCAAGCGGGACGATCGAGCGAGCGCCGCATCGAAAGCTCCGTTACCTCGGCTTAACTCGGAGGCCTGACTCTTGGCATCACCGAACGCGGCGACAGCGCCGTTCGTGGTGGGAGCCCCATCGCCGGCGTGACCGGAGTCACGCGCTCGACGACCTCGAGCGGAGTGGGCCCAGATCTACGGGCCAAGCAACCGCAACGGAGGTAGCGTGAACATCTTTGTGCTTGTCAGCGGCGCGATCAGCATGCTGGCGATCATTCCGCTTGGCTACATCGCGGTCCAAAGCATGCGCGAGGCGCGCGATCTTCGCCGCATCCAGGAGGAGCTGACGGTGCTCGTCCGGGAGAGCAAGGAGATCAGCCAGGACGTTCAGCGGCTCCAGCGCGAGCTGCGCACCGAGCAGGACGCGGCGCGAGTCGGTATCGATGAGACGCAGCGCACCGTGAAGCACGTCACGGCGATCGTCCAGCGGACCGCCGCGCAGGTCACCGACGTCGCCTCGGACACGCTGGCGATCGCGGCCGCGACCCCCGACGCCGGAACGCCGGTCACCTCCGCCGAACAGCAGGACACGCGATCTCGCCGCGCGCGCCACCTCGCACGGCGACGGCGCCGGGCCAGCACTAATTCCCAACACGACCCTGGCTAGCAGCCGTCGAACCTCCGCCGCCGACCCGTTCTTGCGGTCACCTCACGATGCGGGGAGAGAAACCCGCCATTTGCGGCCGCGCGAGTGGGGACCCACAAGCCCTCCCCGACCAATGAGGAGCTGATTCGGCGAGCCCAGCCCGCCGCATCAGCTCCGAGTGGCGAGACCCAGACTCGAACTGGGGACACCACGATTTTCAGTCGTGTGCTCTACCAACTGAGCTATCTCGCCGGGCCGACGATGGTAGCGACTCCGTGCCCTACGGAGTGCGCCCGGCGAGCGCTCAGCCGACGGTCTCGCTACTGGCCGGCCAGCCGGCGCGGGGGTCGGGCAGGGGCGTCAGACGGGCCTCGATGTCGGCGCGGCGCTCCTCGAGCCACGGCGGCAGGACGACCTTGCGGCCGAGCTCGCTGACCGTGACGTCGTGGGCGAAACCCGGGCCGTCATCGGCGATCTCGTAGAGGACGCCGCCCGGCTCGCGAAAGTAGATCGAGTGGAAGAAGTGGCGGTCGATGATCGGCGTGCTCGCGATCCCGGCTGCCTGGACGCGCTCATGCCACAGCGGATGCTCGGCCACCGTCGTGCCCCAGGCGACGTGATGGATCGTCCCCGCTCCCGGTCGGGCGCGCTCCGCCGGGGGCGAGTCAAAGGCAATCGTGCCGCCCCGCGCGGCGCCGCGCAGTTCGAGCGCACCGTCCGGTGCTCCTGTCGCCCCGAGCACCTGCTCGAGCAGCGCGCGACTCGACTGCTCGCGCAGGCTGTAGGCGCGCACGCCGGAAAAGCCGAGCAGCGCGTGCTCCGCCGGAATATCAGGGTGATGGGCGCGCAGCGGAGCGTCGGGCACCTCGTCGACCGTCAGCTCGTGCTCGAGTCCTTCGGGGTCGGCAAAGCGCACGGACCCCTCGCTGACCGTTCGGGCGACCTCGAGCTCGGCTAGACGTTCGGCCCAGAAGGCAAGCGACTGCGCCGATCCGACCCGCCACAGGACGCGGTAGGCCATTCCTGCGCCAGCCCGGCCGGGAGCGGCTCCCGGATACTCGAAGAACGTCATGTCGGCGCCAGGCGAACCCTGCTCGTCGGCGTAGAAGAGGTGGTAGACGGTCGGGTCGTCTTGGTTGACGGTCTTCGTGACCAGCCGCAACCCGAGGACGCGCGTGTAGAAGTCCACGTTGAGCGGCGCGTCGCCCGTGATCGCCGTCACGTGGTTGATTCCCTCCAGGCGCAGCTCGCTCAGGTCGCGTTGCACGGACATTGGTTCCCGCCCTTGGTAGCAGTGGCTCGATGACCACACATAGTTATCTGCGCAGACAACTATATCACTGCCACGGCGATTCAGCGGCGCCCGGCAGTGATCGCCGAGTCCGCGAGCGCGACCATCGCCGCCCTGCCGGCGGTGAACTGCATCGTGTAGCGCGAGCCGAACTCGAGCCATTCGATCTGGGCGGGAGCGCACGATGCGCCGCAGCGGCTCGGAACGAAACGGCCGGCGATGCCCTTGCTCAGCGTGACGGCGGCGCCGGCGCCCAGCTTGCCCGGCCCGCCCCAGAACTAGGCCACGAAGCACGCAGTCGAGTCGTGGCAGCCGGGTGCCGCCGCGAGCTGGATGTCATAGCCGTGGGCCGTGGCGCCACCCGACCCGTAGAGCCGCGAGGCCGGCACGCCGGCGTTCAATCGCGAGGGCAGCAGCACGCGAACGTCGCCCGTCTTGGCCTTTGTGATCTGTGCGGCCAGAACCGACAGCAGATTCACGGAACCGGCGGCGAGCGCCATCGGCGCGGCGAGGGCGAGCGCGAGCGCGAGCGCGACGATCGTTGCGAGCGGCCGGATCTGGCCGGCGTGACGGATCGCTGCGCCGAGGCCGCGTCGCGCAACACACCTGGCCCGCCGGGGCGAGAACACGATCACGGGCCGCCCTGCAACAGATCGAACCAGTGGCGCGCTAGGTCCGCTGCCCCGCGGATCTTTGCGATCGCGACGGCGTCACCGACCAGGCCGCCGGCTTCGCCGAGCGCGCCGCCCGCTCGCTGCGCGAGATCGCCGGCCGACGCGGCCGCGACAGCCCCGCGACGATCGCCAAAGGCCAGCGCGTAGCGGTCGCCGTTCGCCGCGAAGGTGACGTAGGAGCCGAGCGCCCATCTGGGGCGCTTGACGGCGCTCACCGCTGTGAGTTCGACCTCCCAGGCGACCCCTTCAGGCCCGCTGAACACGAGCTTTGTCCCGCGCAGGGCGAGCAGGCCGCGCGTTCCGTATGCCCCCTTCCCGATGAGGCCCGCGTTCCGCCTGACTGTCGCGGGCGAGGCAAACGTCACCTCGCCGGCCGGATCGACCGCCGACTCCGGCTCGAGGGGCTCCTGCAGGGGGAAGTGGCACGCGGCGACGTGGCCCTCGCCAAAGGAGCGCAGCAGCGGTTCCTGCTGGGCGCACAGGTCCTGGGCCCGCGGGCAGCGCGTGCGAAACCGGCAGCCCGACGGCGGGTTGCGCGGGCTCGGCAGATCGCCGCGGATCGCTACGGTCCCCTTGCCCTTCTCGGCCGCCGGGTCGGGGATCGGGATCGCCTTGATCAGCGCGTCGGTGTACGGGTGCGCCGGCCGGTGGTAGATGTCATCGCCGCTGCCGAGCTCGACCAGCTTGCCGAGGTACATGACGCCGATGCGGTCCGACAGGTACTTGACGACCGCGAGGTCGTGCGAGATCACAACCGACGCGGTTCCTCGCTCCAACTGCAGGCGGCGCATCAGGTTGAGGATCTGCGAGCGGATCGAGACATCCAGAGCGCTGACCGGCTCGTCGGCGACGATCACCTGAGGATCCAGCATCAGGGCGCGAGCGAGACCGATCCGCTGGCGCTGACCGCCGGAGAACTCGTGCGGGTAGCGCTCGAGCGCGTTCACCGGCAGGCCGACGTCGCGGAGCACGCCCTGAATGCGCTCGTCCTGCTCCTCGCGCGTGCCGACACCCTGAATCGCGAGCGGCTCGCGCAGGATCGCGTGGACGCGCATCCGTGGATCGAGCGAGGCGTAGGGGTCCTGGAACATCATTTGGAGATCGCGCCGTGCCTTGCGTAAGGCGCGGCCGCGCAGCGCAAACACGCGTTTGCCCGCCAGCTGCACCGTCCCGCCGTCGGGCTTCTCCCCCCCGACGATCAGCTTGCCGAGAGTCGTCTTGCCGCAGCCGGACTCGCCGACCAGCCCGAGCGTTTCACCGGCGTCGACGTGGAGGGTGATGTCCGACACCGCCTTGACCGAGTCGACCTTGCGCTGCAGGATGATCCCGGCTGTCACCGGGTACTCGCGGACCACGTGCTTCAGTTCGAGCAGGTGGCCGGATCCGTTCCGGTCCCGCGGCGCGGCCGGCTCGACCTGCTTGGGCACGATGCTCGCGAGGCGCTTGATGGGCCCGTCGACCGGGTGCCAGCAGGCGTACTGGTGCGCGGGATCATCCCCGGCGAGCGGCGGCTCCTGCGCGCGACACTTGTCCGTGGCGTGCGCGCACCGTGCAGCGAACCGGCAGCCGCTCGGGGGCGGCGCGAGCTCCGGCGGGAGCCCGGGGATCGTAAAGAGAGCCTTGCTTCGATCCTGGTCGAGGCTCGGGATCGATCCGAGCAACGCCTGCGTGTACGGGTGGCGCATCCCGGTAAAGATCGCCTCGGTCGCCGCGCTCTCGACGATCCGTCCCGCGTACATGACGTTGATGCGATCGGTGCGCCCGGCGACCACGCCCATGTCGTGGGTGATCAGGAGCGTCGACATGCCCAGGCGCTCCTCCAGATCGTCGAGCAGCGCGAGGATCTGCGCCTGGATCGTCACGTCGAGCGCGGTCGTCGGCTCGTCCGCGATCAAAACCTGCGGCTCGCAGGCCAGGGCGATCGCGATCATCACGCGCTGGCGCAGCCCGCCTGAGAGCTGATGCGGGTAGTCGGCGATCCGCTCGCGCGGACGCGGCAGTCCGACCAGCTCCAAGACCTCGAGCGCACGCCCGAGCGCCTCGCGCTTGGAGGCGCCGCGGTGGCGGCGAACTGGCTCGGAGACCTGGTCGCCGATCGTCATCGTCGGGTTGAGCGACGATTGCGAGTCCTGGAAGATCATCGCGATCTCGTTGCCGCGAATCCGCTGCAGATCGTGCTCGGGCAGACCGACCAACTCGCGGCCCGCGAGCTTGATCGACCCCTCGACGATGTGGCCGCCGTTCGGCAGCAGGCCGAGAAGCGACAGGCCGGTCATCGACTTGCCGCAGCCGGACTCGCCGACCAGGCCGAGCGTCTCACCGCGCCCGATCGCGAAGTCGACGTTGCCGACCGCCTGCACCGTCGAGCGAGACAGATTGATGTGCGTCGAGAGGTTGCTGGCCTCCAGCGAGGCGCCCGCCGGATCGCTCATCAGCGCCGCCGCAGGCGAACGTCGAAAGCGTCGCGCAGCGCGTCGCCGATCAGGTTGCAGGCCATTACGACGAGCACCAGGCAGCCACCGACCGGGTAGACGAGCCACCAGTATCCGCTCGACACGGCTGTCTGAGCGTTGCCGAGCATGTCGCCCCACGACGCCGCCGGGTAGGCGAGCCCGAAGCCGAGAAACCCGAGGTAGGCGATCGCAAGAATCGAGTCCGCGATCTGGAACGTGATGTTCACGATCACGACCGACAGGGCGTTCGGAATCAGGTGGCGGAACACCAGGCGGCTCTGCGTCCCGCCCATTATCCGCGCCGCGACGACGAAGTCGCGGACTCGGAGCGTCAGTACCTCGCCGCGCACAAGCCGCGCCGGGACGAGCCAGGAGAAGAGCCCTAGGATCAGGCTCTCAGAGAAGATCGTCGCGCTGTACTTGGTCGCCAGCACGAGGACGATGAAGAGGAACGGGATCGACAGCAGAATGTCGACGAACCGCATCAGCACGGCGTCGACGAGACCGCCTGCGAGCCCCGAGACGGCCCCGTAGATCGTCCCGATCACTGTCGCGATGAACGCCGAGAAGAACCCAATCTCGAGCGCCGTCTGGCCGCCGATCATGATCCGGCCGAACTCGTCAAACCCGTTGTCGTCGGTGCCGAGCAGGTGTCCGGCGGTCGGTGCCAGGTCGCTGTTCAGCGGGTTTGTGAAGGACTGGTCGGTGTGGTAGAAGAGCGGCCCGAGAAAGCAGAAGGCGACAAAGAAGACGAGCGTCACGAGCCCGACGACCGCGAGGCGGTTGCTGAGGAACTCGCGCAGAGCGAGCCGCCAGCCGCTCGCCAGCAGTTGCACCTCCCCGCCCTCCGGCGCGGTGGTCGGGATGTTCGGGGACCCGAACGACGGGACGCCCTCGATCATCTGCTCGGCGCCGAGGTCAGTCAAGGCGCACTCTCGGGTCTGCGACGGTGACGGCGATGTCGGCCAGGAGGTTCCCTACCACGGTCAGGACGCCGCCGAGCACCGTGTAGGAGAGCAGCACCGGGTAGTCCTCGCTCTGAAGCGCATTGAAGAAGAGCAGCCCAAGACCGGGGTAGTTGAAAAGCGTCTCGGTCAGAAGGTTGCCGGCGAGCAGGCCCGGGATCGAGAGGCCGATCAGCGTGATCATCGGCAGGCACGCGTTGCGGAGGAGGTGGTGCGCGAGGACGGCGCGCTGCGGCAGACCCTTGGCGCGTGCAAGACGAATGTAGTCCTGGGCGAGGGCGTCCAGGGCGGAGGAGCGCATGTAGCGGCTGAACCCGGCGACAGTGATCCCGGCGAGCGTGACAATCGGCAGCGTGAGCTGCAGCGGGTGGATGATCGCCTGCCAGGTTGTCGTGATGTTGTCGCTGACGAGCGCAGGGAAGACATGCAGGTCGAGCGCGAAGATCTGGATCAGGATCAGGCCGAGAAAGAACGACGGCATCGCGTACAACGTGAACGTGAACGTCGTTGCGGCGTAATCGCCCGGGCTGTTGCGCTTGACCGCCTGGGCAATGCCCATCGGAAGCGCGATCACGAGCGCGATCACGAGGCTCGCGATCGAGAGGTAGGCGGTGCGCCCGGCGTTTTCGGCAAACAGCGCGCCGACGCTCTGGCCCTGGAACCACGAATAGCCGAAGTTGAGGTGAAGGAGACCCCAGAGGAAGCTTCCGAATTGCACGATCAGCGGCCTGTCATACCCGTGCACCTTGTTCCACGCAGCGATGTTCGCGGGGGAGGACCGCGACTTCAACGCCGAGACGGCGGGGCTCGCGCCGACGAAATGCAGCAGCAGGAACGACACAGCCGCGACGCCGACGGCGATTATCACGGCGGCGATGCAGCGGCGAATGATGTAGCCGGTCACGGGCTACCTGGGTGACGGGCCGGTGGACGCGCCCAACCGCCGCCGGGACGGTGCCCGGCGGCGGCGGCGTGCGTTGGACGGCTCCACGGTGGAGTTCCTGCGAACCCCTTCGCTACTTGTTCACGTACCAGTACTGCGGGAACGAGGTGTACTGCGTGAGCGCCAGGAAGTCGTCGGTCGGGCCGCCGATCTTCTTGCTCACCGCCCAGATCAGGTCGGCGTTTGGCAGGAACAGCACCGGCAGGTCCTTTGCCAGATAGGACGCCTCGTTCGTCACGGCCGTCGGATTCGAGCTGTACACGGAGTTGTTGATCAGCGTGTTGGCCTTCGGGTCCGTATAGCCACCCTGGTTGTAGGTGCCGCCGATGTTGAAGATGCTGCTCGTCGTCGGGTAATAGGAATCCGTGTAACCGCCGAAGTTGATCATTCCCCACGCGTTCGTGTACTTCGCGGCCGCGGGGTTCGCGTCGTTGAAGTTCGTGACGATGTAGTTGAAGGGCTTCTCCTTCAGCGAGATCACAATCCCCGCGGCCTGCTTGGCCTCGGACGCCAGCGCCTCCGACTCGAGGCTCACCGACGGCGTCTCGGACGCGGGAATGAAGTACGAGACGAACGTGAACGGCGTCCCCTTCGGGATCCCGGCACCGCATTCACCGGCGCCGCTGCCCGGCTTCTGGCACGTGCTCTGCCCGCCGGGGACGACCTTCCAGCCGTGGCTCTTCAGCAGCGAGACCGCCTTGCCCGGGTTGTACGGGTAGGGCGGTGTGACCGCGTCCTTCGGCGTGAAGGGCGTAGGGGGAACCGACGGGATCGTGCTGTAGGCGACGGCGCCGGCGTTCTTGAAGATGCCCTTCAGATAGGCCGGCTGGTTCTCCAGGTAGGCGAGAGCCTGCCGCGCGTAGAGCTGCGAAACGATCGAGTTGAAGTGGCCCGTCTTGTCCTTGAAGTTGAAGAACGCGCCGAACCAGCCGAGGTTCGCGTAGCCCATCACGGTGTAACCGGCCGACTCGATCTGGCCGACCTGGCCGAGCTGGGAGAAGTCAACGCCCGCGATGTCGACGGCCCCCGTCTTGATCGCGTTCAGCTGTGCCGTGATGCTTGTGTAGGTCAGGCCTTCGAGCTTTGCGATCGACGGCTTTGGCGATCCGCCGTAGTCGGCGTTTGGCACCATCACCCACGAGCTGTTGGTCGTGTTGAAGCTCTGGATCTTGAACGGGCCGTCGGCGATCTTCCACAATGGGTTGCTGCCGAAGCTCGAGAGCGCACTGCCCGTCTTCGAGAGGTAGTCGTAGATCTTCTTTGCGTTGGCGGGCTTGGTCCAGTCGAGGTGCGGGCCGCCCGCGGAGGCGACGTTCCAGTCCGTGCTCGGAAGCGCGTACACGTTCGCCTCGATCTGATCATTCGTGAAGTAGCTCGGGTTGTAGGCCTTGTTCAGGTTCATCACGATCGTGTCGTTGCCGACGACTTTTGCGCTTGTCAAGCTCTGCGGGAACTGTCCCGGCGTATACGCGAGGAAGTTCGCGGGGCTCTCCTTCACGGCGGCCGTGATCAGATCGATGTCGAAGAGAACGTCTTTCGCGGTGACCGGCTTGCCGTTGGACCACTTCCAGCCGTGCTTCAGCTTGATCGTGACCGTCTTGTCACCGTTGCTGAACGTCGGCATGCTCGCGGCGAGCCCGACGGCCATGTTGATCTTTGGCGTGCCGCCGACCGGGCCGTTGTAGACCGGGATCCACATGTTGTTGATGAACAGCGTCGAGCCGTAGACGGACGCGTCGGCTGCGGAGATGATCGGGAAGATCGTGAGCGGCGTCGACCCGGTCAGCTGCGAGATCGTGATCGTGCCGCCCTTGCTCGGGGTGCCGACCGGCGGGAGGCTCCCGTACAGGCCGTTTGGAGAGCCGCTGGCGGAGTGCGCGACCGGCGCCGCCGAACCGCTCGCGGTCGCGGAGACGAGGCCGACCGCCCCTGCCAGTGCAGTGGCAGCGATCAGTCGCCGCGACCTCACGCGAGTACTGCGCACAACCCCAGTTCCCCAAACGCTCCGCATAGTCGACCTCTTTTGTCCCGGCGCGCTTGCCCGCGGGGGGCCGCTCGCGCGATTCCCAAGGTTTGCGGAGGCTACCATTTAGGCCTCCGTTAGGACACAGCCTATGTGCGCGCGGCGGTGTCCGCGCTATTTCTTCGAGCAGGTGGCTGCGTGTACCTCCTCGACGAGCGAGGCGAGCTTCTTTGAGACGGCGTCGATCTCCTCGGTGAGCTTCGTGTTCTGCTGCAGGAGATCGGTCTGGAACTGCGCCAGTTCGTCGCGGTGAGCAGCCGCCGCCGCCTCGTTGGCCGTGTCTGTTCGCGTCTGTGCCTTCTGCGCGATGATCACGAGCGCGCCGGTATAGAAGGCCACGCCCGAAAAGATCAGGTTCAGCAGAATCCACGGCTCGGGATCGAACTGGCCGCCATGGACGAGGTGCGTGACCGTACGGCCGACGTAGGGGATCGCGCCGTTGATCAGCACCCAGCCGAGGATGATCAGCGAGCCGAGCACCACGAACGGCACGGTTCCCATCCCGCTGGCGACGCCCTCCGCCATGCGCTCCATAAAGCTCGAGCCACCCGCGTAGGGCGAGGTCTTGCCGTCCGGGCCGGCCTGGTAATGCTTGTGGTGGCGGAGCGGGTCGAGCGACTTCGCTTTCGCGGTCGGGCTGGTGTCAGGCGTTGCGGACATCGTCTCCTCCGGTCTGGGGTCGAGGCTTCGGTCCTGCGCGAACGGCCGCCGAAGTCCAGCGCGAGCGTCGGACGCGAGGAGGCCGAGGCGGACTGCCACGCACAACCACCTCGCAACTCTTCACCGCGAAGCCCCCGGCGATGAGTTGCGCCTTGGACCGCGACGAAGCGACCGCTCGATTGTTTGAAGCTTCGACCGGCCGGGTCCCCGGCCGGCACAGCCGCACACCGCCCACGTCGAAATGAGCCGAGTAATGCGTCTGCCACGCACGTTGCCCGCCGTTGCCCTCGCCGCCACCGCGCTGTTCCTGGCGGGCTCCCTGCTCGGACCGACCGCGGGCGCGACGCCAGCAACGCAGGAGGCGCGGGTCCGGCTCCAGGTCGGGATCGGCGATGAGAACCCGACGCTGTTTGCGAACCCGGCTTTCGTCGCGCTGCACGTGAAGATCGCGCGCTACTTCGCGCCGTATGACGTCGCGACCGGCCGCAGCATCGGTGCGCTGTACTCGCTCGAGGTCTGGCTATCGGACGCACAGGCGGCCGGCGTCCAGCCGCTCGTCGCCTTCTACCACAACACCGCCTCGGCGAAGAAGCTGCCGAGCATCGCCACCTACACACGCGACGTGAAGCTGTTCATCGCCAGGTTCCCGCAGGTCAGACTCCTGCAGCCGTGGAACGAGGTCAACCGCGGGAACGTCGGTGGTCGCGGCGGCTTCAGCAGCCCGAGCGCGAAGCAGTCAGCCGGCTACTACCTCGCGCTGAAGAAGGCCTGTCCGACATGCACGATCGTTGGCCTGGACGTGCTCGACTCGACCTCGCCGGCGGCGACGATCCGCTACATCAACCAGTTCAAAGCCGCCGTCGGCCGCAGAAACGTTCCGAAGCTCTGGGGCCTTCACAACTACAGCGACACCAACCGCTTCAACGACCGCGGCACGAGGGCGGTGCTCGCCGACGTTCCCGGGCAGGTCTGGCTGACCGAGACCGGCGGCCTCGCGAAGCTCTCGCCGAGCTTCAAGTTCAGCCTCTCACGCCAGGCGCGCGCGACCAGCTACATGTTCCGGCTGGCTGACGCGCACGCGAAGATCACGCGGCTCTACATCTACCAGTTCTACGGCGCAAAGAACGAGCGGAAGACGAGCTTCGACGCCGGCCTCACGAACCACGCCGGCACGCCGCGGCCCGCGTACTGCATCCTCTACAAGCACCTGCTCGGCAAGAAGCGCTGTCCTTACAAGACGGCGAAGAACTGATGGCGACGCTGGCGGACTGCGTCCGGCGGGCGGACGGCGTGGCGGCCCACTCCCGCCGCGGGTGGGCTGCCCTTCGCCGCTACCGCGTTCAGCCGGCGATCTTGAAGCTCGCGGTCACGCTCGCGCCGGTCAGGCCCGAGAACGTCGGCTTCGCGCTCAGCGTGTAGCTGCCGTTCGGTAGCGCGACACCACCGGGCTGCCCCGGTAGCAGCACCGTGTTCGCGCCCGCCACGTCCTGATGGGTGAAGCTCGCCGTCACCGACCGGCTGCACGCCTTCGTGTGCTTCGGACGCTTACCGCTCTTCGGCAGCGACTTGCAGGAGCCATGCTTGCCCTTGCGATAGCCGCCGACAGTGCCGGTCACCGTGAAGGTTGTGCTGGACGCCTCGTTGTCGGTGTAGAGGATCGTGCTGCCACCGCCGTTCACCGAAAGGAACACCCCGGGACTCAACAGCAGCCCGCTCAACACGGGCGTCGTGGG
>Ga0265319_1000846_pt1 | contig 19549 bp, 15 predicted proteins | sample 4824metaG_FD_192443 | JGI IMG/M metagenome (GOLD analysis project Ga0265319, IMG submission 192443) | Rhizosphere microbial communities from Carex aquatilis grown in University of Washington, Seatle, WA, United States - 4-8-24 metaG | ecosystem: Host-associated > Plants > Roots > Rhizosphere >...
CCCTGCTCGATGTGCAGCTCGAGATACGCGACCGCGCCCTCGAGCTGCGACCGCGCGTCGATCGCACGGTCGAGCTCGACTCCGTGCTCGCGCAGCGCGTCCGGCAGCGCGACGCCGTTGGCGTCGGTGCGCTGCCGCAGCTCGTCCTGGTCGGCCATCGAGCCGGCCGCGGCCGACGAGCCGAAGAGCGACCGCCCGAAGCGCGCGCCCTCCTCGTCGGCCCAGTTGACGAGTCGCACGGTGAGCGGAGGCGTCCCGTCGGCCGCGATCCGCCGCAGCACCTCGACTCCCGCGACGAGATTGAGGGAGCCGTCGAGCCAGCCGCCGTTCGGCACCGAGTCGATGTGCCCGCCGATCAGCAGCGCGCGCTCCGACTCGCCCGGAACCGTGAACCACTGGTTGCCGGCCTCGTCGATCTCCTCCCGCACGCCCGTCTCCGCCAGCCTGCTGCGGAGCCACTCCCGGGCAGTTTCCCAGGTGTCCGTCCACGCGACGCGCTGGGCGCCGTTGACATCGCCCGTGAGCGCTCGGAGCTCTTTCAGCTCGGCGACGGTACGCGACGGATCGAGCGGCATCGGGGGCGATCCTACAACGGGGTCCCTGCAGCCGACGCCGCGTGATAAGAACTGCCGGTGCCCGACGCCGCCGTCGCGAGACCCGTTCCGCGCCGCGCCGTCCACTCGGCGCCGCTCATGCGGGCCGCAGCACGGGCGGGCGCCGTCGCCCTCGTCGTGCTCGTGCTCGTCGGGCTCTGGGAGCTCTATCGCTGGATCTGGACCTCGGCAGGCTGGACCTGGCCGTTCGTCGTCGACGCGACGTCGATGCCGCACGTCTGGACGATCCTGAAAGCGTTCGGCCAGCCGACGCAGGTCAACCAGCCCGCACTCGGCACCCTCCTCTTCCACAAGGCGCTCTTCACGATGAAGGAATCCGCCGTCGGCTTTGCGATCGGCGCCGTGGTCGGATTCACCCTCGGCTGCCTGCTCGTCCACTCACGGCTGCTGCAGCGCGGCTTCCTGCCCTACCTCGTGGCAAGTCAGACGATCCCGATTCTCGCAATCGCGCCGATGGTCGTCGTCTGGGTCAACCCGAAGCTTCCGCCTTCCCTTCAGGGCTGGGGCGCGGTGGCGGTGATCGCCTCCTACCTCACGTTCTTCCCGGTGCTGATCAACACGCTGCGCGGTCTCCAGTCGGCCGACGCACGCGCGCTGGAGCTGATGCGCACGTATGCCGCAGGCCGCTGGTCGGTGCTGTGGAAGGTGCGCGTCCCCGCCTCGCTCCCGTTCGTCTTCGCCGCGCTGAAGCTCGCGGCGACGGCGAGCGTCGTCGGCGCGATCATCGGAGAGCTCCCGTCGGGCCTCCAGTCCGGCCTCGGCGGGGCGATCATCAACTTCAACCAGTACTACTCGCTCGAGCCGCAGGAACTCTGGGCGACAAACATCGTCGCCGCGCTCGTCGGGATCATCTTCTTCGTGATCGTCGTCGCGGCCGAGAAAGCGATCGTCCGCCGGCCACCGGAGACTGCCAGATGAGCACGACGCAGCAGTCGGTCGTCTCGATCGAGGGCGTCACAAAGACGTTTCCGCACGGGAACGTGACCGCGCTCCAGGACATCGACCTCAAGCTCGAGCCCGGTGAGTTCGTCTCGCTGATCGGCCCGTCCGGCTGTGGCAAGTCGACGCTCCTGCGCGTGATCGGCGACCTGATCCAGCCGACGACGGGAACCGTGACCGTCAACGGCAAGCCTGCGCACAAGGCCCGGGTCGACCACGACTACGGGATTGTGTTCCAGGACGCCGTCCTCTTCGACTGGCGCACCGTCGCCCGGAACATCGCGCTGCCGCTCGAGATGCTCGGCTGGGACCGAGAGCGGCGCAACGCGAGAGTCGCGGAGATGATGGAGCTCGTCGAGCTCAAGGGGTTCGGAGATCACCACCCTTGGCAGCTCTCCGGCGGCATGCAGCAGCGTGCGTCGATCGCCCGCGCGCTCGCGTTCGAGCCCGCCCTCCTGCTGATGGACGAGCCGTTCGGCGCGCTGGACGAGATGACGCGAGAGCGTCTGAACCTCGAGCTCCTCTCGATCTGGGAGCGGCTCGCGTCCACCGTCGTCTTCGTCACGCACTCGATCTCGGAGGCGGTCTTCCTCTCGACGCGCGTCGTCGTGATGAGCCCGCGACCGGGCCGCATCGCCGGTGTGGTCGAGATCGACCTGCCGAGCCCGCGCGGCGTGGAGACCCGCGAGGCCCCGCGCTTCTTCGAGCTCGTCACCGAGGTGCGCGAGCTCCTGCGCAAGCGCGGCGAGCACCTGTTCCCCGAGGAAGAGCCGCTGTGACGGCGAGGCTGACGCGCAAGGCGGGCGAGTGGGCCCCCGCCCTCGCCGTCTTCGTGCTCGTGATCGGCGCGTGGGAAGGCGGAATCGCGCTCTTCCACGTCCAGCAGTTCCTGCTGCCGCGACCGAGCGACATCGTGCGCGCGTTCTTCACCGAGAGGCACACCCTCTGGCCGGCGGGTTGGTACACGTTCAAGGAGGCGCTCGGAGGGTTCGCGGCCGGCTCGACGCTCGGCATCATCGCCGCGACGTTCGTCGGGCGCTTCAAGAGTGCCGGCACCGCGTTCATGCCGATCGCGATCGCCGCGAACGCCGTCCCGATCATCGCCTTCGCGCCGATCTTCGACGTCTGGTTCAACCCGCTCTCGCCGGTCTCGAAGATGGCGATCGCGGCCGTCCTCTGCTTCCTGCCCGTGATGGTCAACACGCTTCGGGGCCTGCAGAGCGCGAGCCCCCGGCAGATCGAGTTGATGCGCTCCTACGCCGCGTCGGAGCTCGAGATCTGGCGGCGCGTGCGCGTGCCGACGGCCCTGCCCTACGTCTTCACGGCCCTCAAGGTGGCGAGCGTGCTCGCGATGATCGGCGCGATCGTCGGCGAGTACTTCGGCGGCGCTTTCACGGCGCTCGGCGTCCTGATCAACTCGGATGCGCAGATCTTCCACTTCGTGACCGCCTGGGCGGGGATCCTGCTCGCCTCGATGCTCGGCCTCAGCCTCTACGGGTCCGTCGTGCTCGTCGAGCGGCTCGTCGTGCGCTGGACACCGGCGGCAGGCGAGGCGTAAGTAGTAATCCGGCCGCGCGCGCGGCAGAATCGCCGCATGGGACAGAGGCAGCCAAAGATCGAAAGGGGTAGCTGAATGAAGAAATGGTCGTTCGTAGGGGGGCTCGTGGCTCTCGCCGTGTGTGCCGTGGTCGTCGCGGGCACGGCGGCGGCGTCGACATCGTCGGCGAAGCTGACGAAGGTCACGCTCCAGCTGAAGTGGGTGCCGCAGGCGCAGTTCGCCGGCTATTACGCGGCCTCGCTCAAGGGCTTCTACAAGGCGCAGGGGCTCGACGTGACGCTCAAGAACGGCGGCCCGAACATCGTTCCGGAGACCGTCGTGGCGTCCGGCCAGGCGCAGTTCGGCGTCGACTGGCTGCCGAGCCTCCTCGCGGCGCGCGACGCCAACACGCCGCTCGTCAATATCGCCCAGGTCTTCGCCCGCTCGGGGATGACGCAGCTCACGTGGAAGAGCTCGGGCATCACCTCGATCGCGAAGATGAAGGGCAAGAAGGTCGCGAACTGGCTCGGCGGCAACCAGTACGAGCTCTTCGCCGCCTTGACGAAGGCCGGGATGGACCCGGCGAAGAATCAGGGCGTGACGATCGTGCAACAGCCGTTCGACATGAACCTCTTCCTGAAGAACCAGGTCGACTCGGCGTCGGCGATGACGTACAACGAGCTCGCCCAGGTGCTGGAGTCGAAGAACCCGAAGACCGGCAAGCTCTACACGCTCGCTGACCTGAACGTGATCAAGATGCAGGACGCCGGCACCGGCATGCTGGAGGACGGCCTGTTCTCGACCGAGTCGTACCTGAAGAGCGCCGCCAACCAGGCGATCGCCGTGAAGGTCATCGCTGCCTCGCTCCAGGGTTGGATCTACTGCCGCGATCATCAGGCCGAGTGCGTCCAGATGACGCTCAAGGAGGGCCCGACCCTCCCGCAGGGCCATCAGACCTGGCAGATGAACGAGATCAACAAGCTCATCTGGCCGAACTCCGCCGGAATCGGGATCATGAACACGGCGGACTACAAGCGCACCGCGTCGATCTCGAAGCAGTTCGGCGTGATCAAGAAGGCGCCGACCGCGGGCGCCTACCGGACCGACCTCGCCAAGAAGGCGGTCGCCATGCTGAAGGCGCAGAGTCTCGACGTCAACGGCAAGAGCTGGAAGCCCGCGACCGTCGCTCTGACGGCCGGCGGCAAGTAGCACCCGGCTCGGCCTCTTCATGCCCAGGGCCGCTCACACGAGCGGCCCTGGGCTATTTAGAGTTCGGTTCACGGTCGTGCGGACGCAGTCATGCGAACACCAGGGGGACTCCATGTCGGTTCTGATTCGTAACGGTCGCATCGTCACTGCCGCCGACGACTACGTCGCCGATCTCTACGTCGAGGACGAGACGATCACGTTGATCGGCGAGTCGCTCGACCTGCAGGCCGACAAGGTGATCGACGCCGCCGGCAAGTACGTGCTGCCCGGCTGCATCGACCCGCATACGCATCTCGACATGCCGTTCGGTGGAACGGTGACGATCGACGACGTCGAGGCCGGGCAGACGGCGGCGGCGTTCGGCGGTACGACGTGCCACGTCGACTTCGTCATCCAGTCACATGGGCAGACCTTCGCGCAGGCGCTCGACGAGTGGCGCTCGAAGGCGACCGGCAAGCAGGTGATCGACATGGGCTACCACATGGCGGTCACCGACCTGACGGAGGGCGGCACGCTCGAGGAGCTCGCGACGCTGCCCGAGCAGGGGGTCACGTCGTACAAGCTCTTCATGGCGTACAAGGGCGCGCTGATGGTCGACGACGAGACGCTCTTCCGCACGATGGAGGTCGCCGCGAAGACCGGTGCGCTCGTGATGGTGCACGCGGAGAACGGCGACGTGATCGACGTGCTCGTGAAGCAGGCGCTCGCCGCCGGCAACACCGAGCCGCTCTACCACGCGCTGACGCGGCCGCCGGAAGCGGAGGGCGAGGCGACGAATCGCGCGATTCAGCTCGCCCACCTCGCCGGGTCGCCCCTCTACGTCGTCCACGTCACGTGCAAGGAGGCGGTCGAGCCGATTGCGCTCGCGCGCGAGAAGGGCTGGGACGTCTGGGGCGAGACGTGCACGCAGTATTTCTTCTGCAGCCTCGACGACATCGCGAAGCCGAACTTCGAAGGCGCAAAGTTTGTCTACTCGCCGCCGGTGCGCGACAAGTCGAATCACGACGTGCTCTGGAACGCGGTGCGCACCGACGCGCTGTCGGTGATCTCGACCGACCACTGCGCGTTTCTCTTCGACGGACAGAAGACGCTCGGCAAGGACGACTTCTCGAAGATTCCGAACGGCGGTCCCGGTCTCGAGAACCGCCTGCAGATGATCCACGAGTTCGGTGTGCGCACGGGCCGGATCAGCCTCAACCGGATGGTCGAGCTGCTCGCGACGAGCCCTGCGAAGCTCTTCGGCCTCTACCCCAGGAAGGGCACCGTCGCCGTCGGCTCCGACGCTGACCTCGTGATCTTCGACCCCGAGAAGCAGGTCACCATCTCGGCGGCGACCCACCACTCGCGCTCCGACTACAACCTCTACGAGGGCACGACGGTGACCGGCTCGCCCGACGTCGTGCTGCTCCGCGGACGGGTGCTCGTCGAGAACGACGAGCTCGTCGCGTCCCCCGGGATCGGACAGTTCGTGGCGCGCGCCCGCTTCGGGGACGAGCTACGTCCCGTGCGCGCATCCGTCACGTCGTAAGACGGAAGCCGGGCGCCGCGAGCGGCGCCCGGCCCCATTTCTACACCGCGGTAGGCGCTTGCACCGGCTCCTTGTTCTTCGCGAGCAGCGGCGTCAGCGCGTAGTAGAGGATCGCCGCCACGCCGAACCCGGTGAGCCACGAGATGTCGACGTTGTGCGTCGCCTTCGCGATCGGGCCCTGCAACGCCGGGACGAGCCCGTAGCCCCACGCCCAGCCGGCGACGAGGCCGCTGAGCATCGCGATCACGGCCGCCCAGTTCACGTCGCCGTAGATGGACGTCTCCGGTGACGCGTAGAGCGCGTCGACGTCGATCTTGCGACGGCGGAACAGGAAGTAGTCGACGACCATCACTCCCGCCCACGCGGAGATCCACAGGACCACCGATGAGAGCCACTGGTCGAATCGGTTCGCCCAGCTCCCGGACTGGATGAACCAGATCAGGACCCCGGTGCCGACGATCGACACGACGACGCTCACCTTCCAGCGCGCAAGCTTCAGGTCGAGCGAAAGCGCCGCGAGCGTCGCGGAGTACAGGTTGAGGATGTTCGTCGCCACCGGCCCGTGCATGACGAGGAAGAGGACCGGAATCGAGAACGCACCGAACGCAGCGGTCACGAAGTCGGCCGGATCCCGCGACACGCCGGCGCTCGCGATCGTCGCTCCGAGAAAGCCCAGCCAGACCGTCGGGATGAAGATCGCCGACGCGGTCGTCCAGAAGACCTTCTTGTCGCTCACGCTTGGCTTGATGAAGCGCGTGTAGTCCGACGACCAGGTGAGCCACGTGATGCCCCAGCCGACGCCGATCGCGGTGAGGAGCTGAGTGACGGCCGTGAGCTTGTCGGAGCCGTGGGCGGTCGAGTGGCCCCACACGATGGTGACCTTCGACCAGGCGAGGATCGTCATCACGACCACGATCACCGCGGCGACCGGGACCGTGTACTTCTCGAACGACTGGATGAGATAGAAGCCGACGATCGCGATCAGGCACTGAACGGCCATGATCCCGATCCCGACGGCGTACTTCGTGCCCATGCCCGGATGGGCGTAGCCCATGTGCTTGAAGATGCCGAGCACGAGGTCGAGTACGACCCACGTGTTGACGCCGAGCCAGCCCATCGTCATCACGAGTTGGGCAGCGGCAGGCAGGTACGCGCCGCGGCGACCGAATGCGGCGCGGGAGAGCACCATCTGGTTCACGCCGGTTCGCTTGCCCATGACGCAGAACGCGCCGAAGATCGAACAGCCGACGAGGTTGCCCAGGACCAGCACGAGCAGCGTCTCGACGACGCTCAACCCGAGGATGATCCCGAGCGCTCCGAGGATCCAGTTGATCGGCGCGATGTTGGCGCCGGCCCAGATCCAGAACTGCTGTGACGGCGTCGACGTGCGATCGGCGGCGGGAACCTGCCCGATCCCGTGTTCGTCGAGCTGGACTGCCTCGGCCAGCTCGTTCCGCTGGTGCTCCATAACTGTTCCTCCCTGTCGCCCGACGATTCGCCCGGGATTCTCCGCCTTTCGTCAGACGGAGAAGGAACGACTAGGCGTCGGGGTACAGGCCCGGCTCGATGGTGACGGGCGTCAACGTCTTCCGCTCGACGCCCGCGTCTTCGCGCGCGCGCCGGGCGGCTTCGCCGCAGGCCACGAACTCGACGTCGCCGAAGGCCTGGGCGCGGTCGATCAGGGTGCGCAGCACCTCGACGCGGTGTGGACGTCCGGAGAGAAACGGGTGGCACGTGAGCACGAAGAGGCACCCGTAACGGCGCATCGCGTCGAGCTCGCTCGTCCAGAGGTCGAGCACCTTCGTCGGCGCCTCGATCGCCGAGCGAAAGGACGGGTCGGGGATATAGGCGTACTGCTCCCAGTCGTCGAGCGACCAGTGGACCGGCAGCTCGACGATCTCGCCTGAGCCCGTGTCGAGCACGTACGGCTTGTCGGAGTCCATCAGCGAGGAGTCGTACTCGAGGCCGTACTCGGCGACGAGCTGCGGTGTGCGCCAGCCGGGCTCCCAGCTCGGGCAGCGGAACCCCTTCGGCTCGACGCCGAGGGCGCGCAGCGAGGCGAGCCCGCGCTCGAAGTCGGCACGTTCCTGCTTCTCGGTGAGGACGAACGGTGACTTGTGCGCGTAGGAGTGGTGGCCGATCTCGTGCCCGGCCTTCAGGATCGCCTCGACGACGTGTGGGTAGCGGTCCGCCGTCCAGCCGGGGACGAAGAACGTCGCCGGCAGCGAGTACTCGCGCAGCAGGTCGAGGATGCGCGGAACCCCGACGAGCGGGCCGTACGCCTGATGCGACATCACGCCGGCGTTGCGTGCGTAGAGGCCGCTCTCGACGAGGATCGGCGCTTCGGCGTCGACGTCGAAGGTCAGGCACGCGAGGCACGCGCTGTCGCCGAGCCAGCTCACGCCAGCGCCCCCGGGGCCGGAGGCCTTCCCAGCAGACAGACGGAGGGCAGGCCCGGGATCATGCGCTTCCCCCGGGGCTGGCCTCCGGAGCGCCGGCGATCGCGCGCAGCGAGAGGAGCTCGTAGACGACGTTCGCCGCCGCGAGCGCGGTCTGCAGCCCAGGGCCGTCGTAGGGCGGCGACACCTCGACGACGTCGCAACCGGCGAGCTTCACGCCGCGCAGCGCTCGCAGAAACGACAGCGCCTCTGCGGTGGAGAAGCCGCCGACCTCGGGGGTGCCCGTCCCGGGCGCGAACGCCGGGTCGAGGAAGTCGATGTCGAAGGACATGAACACCGGGCGATCTCCGACGGTATCGCGTACGAGGGCGCCGTAGCCCGCCGAACCGAGCTCGCGCAGCTCGTCGGTCGTCAACACGGTGAAGCCCAGGTCCTTCGCGGCGTCGATGTCCTCGGCGCCGTACAGAGAGCCGCGCATGCCCGCCTGTACCGATGTCGCAGCGTCGACGACGCCTTCTTCGACCGCGCGCTTGAACGTCGTTCCGTGGAAATACTTCTGCCCGAAGTACTGCTCCCACGTGTCGCCGTGCGAGTCGAGCTGCACGAGCGCGAGCGGTCCGTAGCGGCGCGCGAGCGCCCGCAGCTCGGCGAGCGTGATCGAGTGGTCTCCGCCGAGCGCGACCGGGAAGATGCCGGCGTCGACGATCGGGGCAAGCGCCTCCTCGACCTGCGCATACGTGCGCTCCGTGTCGCCCGGCGAGACGGGCACGTCGCCGTAGTCGACGAGCGAGAGCGCCTCGACGACGTTGACGGCAAGCCCCGGGTTGTACGGGCGGATCAGCGCCGAGGCCGACCGGATCGCCTCCGGCCCGAACCGGCAACCGGTGCGATAGCTCGTCGCGGTGTCGAACGGGATGCCGTAGACGGCCGCATCGACGCCTGCGAGGTCGGTGACGTGCGGCGCACGCATGTAGGTGCGGATCCCGGCAAAGCGCGGTATCACCTGGGCGTCGAGCGGACGGTACGGAGGCTGCGCCATACAGCGAATCTACTGCGTCGCGGTCATCGAGATCGCAGGGATAGCGTGATCGGCGTCGTAGGCCCTCATGTGCGCCCTTTTACCCTTTCCAAACAACCCGTCGACTAGCCTCGAAGCTCGTGGGGGTCGATCGCAGACACGCGCGGATGGATGCGGCATGCGCAGGTGTACGCATGCGCATGCGTCTGCTGCTGACCTGTCTCGTCCTGCTCGCAGCCGGGATCATGCTCGCTGCCCCGGCGGGCGCACAGACGTATGCGAACGGCGTCGACGTCTCCAACTGGCAGGGAACGATCGACTGGATCCAGGTCGGCGACGACGGTTACACGTTCATGTTCGCGAAGGCGACCGAAGGTACAGCGTTCACCGACATCACATATGCGGTGAACCGTGCAGGCGCGCAGGGCGTCGGCATGCGCCTCGGTGCGTACCACTTCGCGCGACCGGCGGGAACAGGCGACGCCGGGATCGTCGCGAGCGCCGTCGCGCAGGCCGACCACTTCGTCGACGTCGCACAGCCGAAGGCGGGAGACCTCCCCCCCGTGCTCGACCTGGAAGCGGACGGCGGTCTCGCACCGGCAAATCTCACGAAGTGGACGCAGGCATGGGTCAACGAGGTCACGGCCCGTACGGGAGTCAACGCAATGATCTACGTGTCGCCGAGCTTCTGGAAGACGAAGCTCGGTGACACGCCGAGCTTCGCGGGCACCGGCAATCCGCTGTGGATCGCGCACTGGACGAAGAATCCGGCGCCGCTCGTACCGGCGTCCAACTGGAACGGGCTCGGCTGGACGTTCTGGCAATGGTCGTCCTGCGAGACGGTGCCCGGCTTCTCACATTGCGTCGACGCCGACCGTGCGATCGTGCCGAGTGTCGTTCCGCTGGCGCTGAAGGCGTTCCCCGGCGGCGCGCCCGCCTCGAGCACACCGCCGACGATCGTCGGCACCGCCAAGGCCGGCGGCAAGCTCGCCGGCGTGCCGGGCACGTGGAGCGGCGGCAAGCCCGTTGCGTTCAGCTACCAGTGGCAGAGCTGCGACGCCTCCGGCGCCGGCTGCTCACCGATCGCGGGCGCGACGCTCGAGGCCTATACACCGACGACCGCCGATGTCGGCCACGCGCTGACGCTCGCCGTCACCGCGGTCGCGCCACGCGGCAGCGCCGTCGCGTCGACAGCCCCGACGCTCGCCATCGCCCCCGCCGGGTCGGGCACGGCGACCGCGCCCGCCGTCGTGACGGCGCCTCAGGTCACGGGTGAGGCGCAGGTCGGGCAGATGCTGACCGCGGCCGTCGGATCCTGGACCGGCTCACCGACGACGTTCGCGTTCCAGTGGAGCCGCTGCGATTCCTCAGGCGCCGCCTGCTCCCAACTCCCCGGTGCGACGGCATCCACCTACGTCCTCACGCCGGGCGATATCGGCACGACGCTCTCGCTCGTCGTCACTGCGACCGGGAAGGGCGGATCGCAGTCGGCGGGCGCGCCGACCACGGCCGTGATCGCCGCCGCCCTCGTGCCGGCTGCGGTCCCGGGCCCGCTCGTCGCGCAGCCGGGGGCCGCAGGCGCGGTCGTGACCGCCGACGGCCGCGCAACCGTGACCTGGTAGCCGGGCTCGGTGCCGGACGGCGACGCCGTGTCGCTCGATACCGGCGAGACCGCCCCCGCAATCCCGGGGACCGGCGTCGCGCTGACGTTCTCACCGGCGCAGACGACGCTGCCGTGGCCGGTCGACATCGCCTACGCGGCTGCACCGGCCGACCAGGTCGTCGCGTTCTCGCCCGACGGCAAGATCTGGACGCCGATCACCACTCTCACCACGCCCTCGCTCGCAGGCAGCCTTCTGCAGGGCGCCTACAACGACGGAACCGTGCTGCACGTGCTGACGCGCGAGGCAGGCCGCATCGCGCTCTTCCGGCCCGGGCGCTGGGGCGACCCGCAGCGGATCTCACCGAAGGCTCCCGTCATTCGCCCGATGACGCCACTCGTCGTCACACGCCAACGCGACGGCACGATCCTCCTCGTCACACGGCTCTCGACGAGCTCGCAGTCGCACCTCTACGCGACCGTGCTGCCGACGAAGGGACTTGCCCCCGCAATCCTGAAGACCGGCTCGCGGTTCGCGATTCCGCTCGGCGGCGGCGCGACGCGCACGGTCCAGGTGCTCGTCCTCAACTCGGGCGGGTTCCCGGTGCGGCTGCGGCTCTCCGGCAAGGGCGTCGCAGCGAAGGCGCTGATCCGGATCCGCGTCACCGCGCTCGACCCCTGGGGCAGGCGCGGAGCATTCACCGTGTCGTTCCGCGCCCCGTAAAGTGCGGCACATGAGCGCGGATCTGATCGTGCGCAACGCCCGCTTGCTGGACGGCAGACTCGTCGATCTCGCGGCGGAGGACGGACGCTGGACGCAGATCGGCGAATCGCTCGCCGCCGACGCTGCGCAGGAGCTCGACGCGGACGCGCGACTCGTCACTGCGCCGCTCGTCGACTGCCATCTCCATCTCGACGCGTCGCTGACGGCGGGCACGCCTCGCTGGAACGAGTCCGGGACGCTGATCGAGGGGATTCACGTCTGGGGTGAGCTGAAGCCGACCCTCACCGAGCAAGACGTCTTCGACCGTGCTCACGAGATCGTCCGCTGGTCGGTTGCGCAGGGAACGATGTTCATCCGCGCGCACGCCGATGTCTCGGGCGAGAACGAGGCCATGGTGCGCGGACTGCTGCGGCTACGCGACGAGGTCGCGGACCTCTGCACGATTCAGGTCACCGCGTTTCCGCAGGACGGCATCTTCGCCCGCGCAGGCGACGACGAGCGACTCGAGAACGCGCTGCGACTCGGCGTCGACTGCGTCGGCGGCATCCCGCACTACGAGCCGACCTCGGAGCTCGGGCTGAAAGAGGTGCACCGTGTCTTCGAGCTGGCAAAGCAATACGGACGACGTGTCGACGTGCACTGCGACGAGACCGACGATCCGAACAGCCGCTTTCTCGAGGTGATGGCGGACGACACGGTGAAGTTCGGGCTCGGCGGGCGCGTGACCGCCAGCCACTGCACCGCGATGGGCTCGTACGAGCCGTACTACTCGTCGAAGCTGCACGGATTCCTGAAGCGCGCCGGCATCAACATCGTCGTCAACCCGTTCGCGAACTCGCTCATCCAGGGCCGCCTCGACGTCTATCCGAAACGCCGCGGCTTCGCGCAGCTGAAGGAGCTGCTCGCCGCCGGCGTCAACGTCTCGCTCGGCAACGACGTGATCATGGACCCGTGGTACTCGCTCGGCCGCGCCGACATGGTGGAGGCCGCGAGCCTCGCGCTGCACTTCACCTACATGAGCGGGCGCGACGAGATCGCCGAGATGCTGCGCTGCGCAACCGAGCGTGGCGCACGCACGCTCGCCGTCGAAGACGAGTACGGCATCGAGGAGGGCAAGCCCGCCGACCTCGTGGTGTTCGACGCACCGAGCGCGCTCGAGGTGCTGCGGCTGCATCCACCGAGGCGCTGGGTGATCCGCCGCGGGCGCGTCGTCGCGGAGACGACGCCGGCGAAGACGACGCTGCTCGGCGAGCCCGTCACGTTCGCACCGTGACCGCAGTCGGCATCCTCCATCCCGGCGAGATGGGCGCCGCGTTCGGCGCGGTGTTGCGCGACACGGGACACTCGGTGCTCTGGCTCTCGACCGACCGAAGCGACGCAACGCAGGCGCGCGCCGCAGAAGCCGGTCTCGAAGCTGCAGGCTCGCTCGCCGCGCTCGCGGAACGCTGCGACGTCATCCTCTCGATCTGCCCACCGCACGCAGCGCTCGACCTTGCACGGGCGCTACCGCCGTTCACCGGCGTGTTCGTCGACGCGAACGCGATCGCACCGGAGACCGCGCGCCGGGTCGGCAAGACCGTCACAGCGCGCGGCGCCTCCTTCGTCGACGGCGGCATCGTCGGCTCGCCGCCGACGCGCGCCGAGCCGCGGCTCTTCCTCGCAGGCGACGAGGCCGCACAGGTCGCCGCACTCTTCACGGGCACGCCGGTGCAGCCGCGCGTCCTCTCCGGCCCGCCGGGCGACGCCTCCGCCGTCAAGTGCGCGTTCGCCGCGTGGACGAAGGGCTCGGCTGCGCTGCTGCTCGCGATCCGCGCATTCGCCCGCGCCGAGGGGGTCGAAGCCGCCCTGCTCGAGGAGTGGGCGGTCTCGCTCCCCGAGCTCGAGCCCCGCTCCGAGGCGGCGCAGCGGTCGGCGGCTGCGAAGGGCTGGCGCTGGGTCGGCGAGCTGGAGGAGATCGCGTCCGCCTTCGAGCTGCAGAGGCTCCCGCGCGGCTTCCACGAGGCGGCCGCCGAGATCTTCCGCCGGCCGCCTGGAAGAAACTAGGTCTTTCGAACGTCCCGTCGTACGATCGCGCAAACCGGGGTCGTGGGAGGGGGACGGATGAGAAGGAAGCTCGTGTTCGGGGTGGGATTCGTGGCGCTTGTCGTCGCCGGGTTCGCGACGTATGCGTGGGCCGCATCGTCGGCCGGCCAGACGATCAACGCCTGTGTCAACAACGACGGCAACTTGCGGCTCGTCCAGAACGCCGGCGCATGCCGGAGGGGGGAGACACCGGTCAGCTGGAACACGGTCGGGCCGGTGGGGCCGCAGGGGGCGGCAGGGCTGCAAGGGCCGGCGGGGGTGCAGGGACCGGCAGGACCGGCCGGCCGCGACGGCCGGGACGGGACGCCGGGCGGCGTCAACCCGCCCGACCCGGACTCGGTCGCCGGGACGGTGGCGATCACCGGCGCGAAACAAGGCTCGTTCAGCACGACGCTGACCGGCCTCTCGCATGAGATCATCTCGCCGCGTGATCCCGCGTCAGGCCTGCCGACGGGCAAGCGGGAGCACAAGCCGATCGTGTTCACGAAGCAGCTCGACAGCACGACGCCGCTGCTCTTGAACGCGCTCGTCACGAACGAGACGCTCACGTCGGTGCTGATCGGACTGCTGCGCAACGGGCAGCAGGTGGCGACGATCAAGCTGACGAACGCAAGTGTCGCCGACTACACCGACCACGGTGACACCGAGCACTGGTCACTCACGTACCAGAAGATCGAGTGGACGTGGCTCGACGGCGGCATCACCGCGTCGGACGACTGGGAGGCGCCGGTCGCCTAGCGCGATTCGGCGTGCTGTTCGACATGGCCCGGGGCGAGAGACCCCCGGGCCGTGTCCGTTTCACGAAGCTCAGCGCGTCTGCGGGAAGCCGAGGTCGACCGACGACGTGGCGGGGTCCGGCCAGCGTGAGGTGACGACCTTGCCGCGCGTGTAGAAGTCGATCCCCTCCGGCCCGTAGATGTGCCGGTCGCCGAAGAGCGACGCCTTCCAGCCGCCGAAGGAGTAGTACGCGACCGGCACCGGGATCGGCACGTTGATGCCGACCATGCCCGCCTCCACGTCGAACTGGAACTGGCGTGCGGCGCCGCCGTCCCGCGTGAAGATCGCGGTGCCGTTGCCGTACGGGCTGTCGTTCACGAGCTTCAGCGCCTCGTCATAGGTGTCGACGCGCGTGACGCCGAGCACCGGCCCGAAGATCTCGTCCTCGTATGCCTTCATGCCGGGCTTCACGTCGTCGATCAGCGACGGCCTGAGGAAGAACCCGTCCTCCGGTGCGCCTTCGCGCCCGTCGACGAGCACCTTGCCGCCCTCGGCGGCCGCGCCGTCGACATACGAGGCGACACGGTCGCGGGCCTCCTTCGTGATCAGCGGCCCCATCTCCGACGACGGATCCATGCCGTCGCCGACCTTCAGCTTCGGAATCCGCTCCTTGATCGCCGCGATCAGCGGCTCGGCGACGTTGCCGACGGCCACGACCTGCGAGACGGCCATGCAGCGTTCACCGGCCGAGCCGTACGCAGCGGAGACCGCCGCGTCGGCGGCCATGTTCACGTCGGCGTCCGGCAGCACGATCATGTGGTTCTTCGCACCGCCGAGCGCCTGGCAGCGCTTGCCCTTCGACGTCGCGCTCGCGTAGACGTACTTCGCGATCGGGGTCGAGCCGACAAACGACACGGCGGCGATGTCGGGATGCTCGAGCACCGCGTCGACGGCCACCTTGTCGCCGTGCACGACGTTGAACACGCCGTCGGGCAGACCTGCTTCCTTCAGCAGCTCGGCCGTCCAGATCGACGCCGACGGATCCTTCTCCGACGGCTTGAGCACGAACGTGTTGCCGCACGCGATCGCCGGCGCCCACATCCACATCGGCACCATCACCGGGAAGTTGAACGGCGTGATGCCGGCGACGACGCCGAGCGGCTGCCGGATCGAGTAGACGTCGATGCCGGTAGAAGCCTGCTCCGAGAACTCACTCTTCAGGAGCGTCGGCAGCCCGCAGCAGAACTCGATCACCTCGAGCCCGCGCGTGACCTCCCCCATCGAGTCCGACAACACCTTGCCGTGCTCGGCCGTGAGGATCTTCGCGACCTCCTCCCGCCGCTCGTGCACGAGCTCCCGGATGTTGAAGAAGAGCTCCGCGCGCTTCGCAAGCGAGACCGAGCGCCAGCTCTCGAACGCCGCCTTCGCGGCCTGGACGGCCTGGTCGACCTCCTCGACGGTGGCCAGATCGAGCGCACCCGTCTGCTGTCCGGTCGCGGGGTTGTAGACCGGGCTCGTGCGGCCCGACGTTCCGGCGACCGCGCAGCCGCCGATCCAGTGGCTGATCCTCGTGACGCCCGTGTGCTCGCCGACGGGCGGGGTTGCAAGCTCGGTCATGTCGTATGCCTCCTTGTTCCGGCCAGCCTAGCGCTACGCTCATACCAACGACGAGGAGGCATCTGGTGGCCACGACAGAGAAGAACTCGCAGCTGGGTGAGCAGGTCCGCGAGGACGCGAAGCAGTACGTCATCCACTCGTGGTCGGTGCAGAACGCGATCAACCCGTTGCCCGTCGCCGGCGCAGAGGGCCGCTACTTCTGGGACTACGACGGTAAGCGCTATCTCGACTTCGCCTCCCAGCTCGTCAACGTCTCGATCGGGCACCAGCATCCGAAGCTCGTCGCCGCGATCAAGGAGCAGGCCGACAAGCTCTGCACGATCGGGCCCGGCATGGCGACCGAGCCGCGCTCCCAGCTCGCACGCTTGATCGCCGAGGTCACGCCGGGTGACATCTCGATGACGTTCTTCACGAACGGCGGCGCCGAGGCGAACGAGAACGCGATCAAGCTCGCGCGCTGGTACACCGGCCGCCACAAGATCATCGCGCGCTACCGCAGTTACCACGGTGCGACGGCAGGCGCGATCACGCTCACCGGCGACCCGCGCCGCTGGCCCGCCGAGCCCGGCGTGTCCGGTGTCGTGCGCATGTTCGACCCCTACACGTACCGCTGCTCTGCAGGCCACCCCGACCCGTGTCCCGTGTGCACCGGCGCGCCGCACCTCGAGGAGATCCTCCAGTACGAGGGCGCCGACACCGTCGCCGCCGTGATCCTCGAGCCGGTGACGGGGACGAACGGGATCATCGTTCCGCCCGATGGGTACCTCCAGTCGATCCGCGAGGTGTGCAACCGCCACGGCATCCTGCTCATCGCCGACGAGGTGATGTCCGGCTTCGGACGCACCGGAGCCTGGTTCGCCTGCGACAACTGGAACGTCGTGCCCGACATCATCACGATGGCGAAGGGCATCAACTCGGGCTACGTGCCGCTCGGAGCGATGGCCGTGCGCGAGCCGATTGCCGCGTGGCTTCGCGACAAGTACTTCGCCGGCGGACTGACGTACAGCGGCCATCCGCTCGCGTGCGCGGTCGCCGTCGCGTCGATCGAGGCTTTCCGCGAAGAGGGCATCGTCGAGCATGTTGCAGAGCTCGGGCCCGTATTCCAGGAAGCGCTGCACGGACTCGCGGCGAAGCATCCGTCGATCGGCGAGGTGCGCGGCCTCGGCTGCTTCTGGGGCCTCGAGCTCGTCACCTCGCGCGAGACGCGGGAGCCGCTCGTTCCCTTCAACGGCACAGGCGAGGCCGCGGCGCCGATGACACGGCTTACGAAGGCGGCGATGGAACGCGGCCTGAGCCTGATGACGCACTGGAACGTGATCATGGTCTGCCCACCGCTCACGATCACGCGCGAAGAGCTCGACGAGGGCATCGCAATCCTCGACGACGTCCTCTCGATCGCCGACGAGTACGTGTCTGACGAGTGAGCTCCGCCGCGGGCACGGCCCGAGCTCGTTCCGTCGGATCCACCGCGTAGCCTCTCTGTGATGACTGCCGCCGTGCCCGAGCCCGTCACGGAGAAGTGCCTGCGCTGCAGCGCTGCGATGGAGTGGCGACATGGCACGTGGCAGTGCCCGCGGTGCCGGTTCAAGCTCGGCTGCTGCGAGGGCGAGGCCGGCGATTGTCGCGACCCCGGCTAGAAGGGCTCGAAGCCGCCGGGCTCGACCCACGCTCCGGCGAGCTGCTCGTGGTGCTCGCCTGGCTCGTGCTCGACGACGTCCTCCTCGACGACGCCGGCCGCAAGGCCGCTCTGCGGCGGGCGATGCTGGTCCTCGCCGCCGGCGGCGACCCGCACCGCGAGCTCGACCACGACACGGTCGCGGCCGTGCGACTCGCCGACGAGCTCGACACGCCCGAACATCGCGCCGCACTCGCCGGGGCGCTGGCAGGGCTCGCGGCGGAGGCGGCCGGCCTCGAGACCGTGTCCGAAGCCCTCGCAACGCTCCAGGCGGAGCCGGAGCTCGCGTGGCGCACCCTCGCCCTGGCCCTTCTGGCCGGCGAGCTGGCGGATGAGTAGCGACCCGTCGCACACCCGCCTACACTGCATCGCGAGCGTCCCGTTGCGGCCGGGAGCGTCTCTCCTGCCGACCGCGCACGACCAGCCGCAGCAGCCGTAGCCATCTCCACCCCCAATCCGAAGCGCAGGGGCGGCAAGCTCCCGCGCTCCTTCCCCAAGGCGGGGCGGGTCGGGCCGTACTCGCGCGCGGACGCGCCGTACTTCCGCAGCAACGGCTTCTTCGTGCGCATCGGCGGGCTGGCGGTGCTGATCGGCGCGGCGCTCTGCGTGCTCCTGCTGCGCGCCTGGTCGATTCAGGTGCTGCACGGCCCGCAGTACAAGGTGCTCGCAAATCAGCAGTCCTTCCGGTTCGTCGACCTTCCCGGGCCTCGGGGCTCGATCGTCGATGCGAAAGGGCGGCCGCTCGCCGGCACGACGGGACACATCGTCGTCGACGCCGACGTCGGCGCACTCGGAAGCCTCGATACGCACGGTTGGCAGCCCACGTCGGCCGGCTCCGCGGCACTGGAGAAGCTCTCGCAGCTGTCGGGGACGCCGGTCGCCACCCTGCTCACGCGGATCCGGCGGTCGGTGACCCGCTCGCCGTTCGCACCGGCCATCGTGCTCCCGCATCCGGAGCCGAGTCTCGCGACATACCTCCGGGAGCGGGCCGCAGCCTATCCGGGCTTCAAGGTGACCCAGCAGCCGGCGCGGAGCTATCCGCAAGGCGCCCTCGGCAGCGAGTTCCTCGGCCTGCTTGGCGATGTCAGCCAAAAGGAGCTCGCGTCCCCGCTGTACAAGCACGCGCGCGCCGGCGCCGTCGTCGGCCAATCGGGCGTCGAGGCGACCTACGACTCGCTGCTCAATCCAGGCCTTCCACCCGCGCGCCTGCGGGTCGACTCGATGGGGCGGATCGCCGGCCCGCTGCAACGCACCGACGTTCACTCGCTGCCCACGCTGCAGCTGACGATCGACATGCGCCTGCAGCGCGCGGCCATGAAGGCGGTGCAGGACGGCATCGCGCTCGCCCGCCAGAACGGGAGAAACCCCACGGGCGGATCCGCCGTTGTCATGAACCCCTCGACGGGTGCGATCTATGCGCTCGTCAGCTCGCCGGACTACAACGAGGTGCGCGCCGCGCGCGATCCGGCGTATCTCGCCGGTCTCTACCGGGATCCGACGAACCCGCTCGTCAACCGGGCGATCGCCGGCGTCTATCCGACGGGCTCGACGTTCAAGCCGATCGTGGCAGAGGCCGGGCTCAGCACCGGGATCATCACGCCGACGACCCCGCTCCTCTGCAGCGGGACGTTCGATCTCGGCGGCACGATCTTCAAGAACGTCGAGGCGGGCGTGTACTCGACCATGACGCTGCCGACGGCGCTCGCGGAGTCGTGCGACACCTGGTTCTACCGGCTCGGCGACCGCATCTACACCGCGCACCCGTCCGCGCACGGGACCTCGATCCAGCAGTGGGCGCGCAAGCTTGGGCTCGGCACTGCTCCGAAGCTCGACATGATCGGCGCGAGCGGCGGGCTCCTGCCAACACCCGCCTGGCTGCAGAGGACGCAG
>Ga0265319_1000847_pt1 | contig 19536 bp, 26 predicted proteins | sample 4824metaG_FD_192443 | JGI IMG/M metagenome (GOLD analysis project Ga0265319, IMG submission 192443) | Rhizosphere microbial communities from Carex aquatilis grown in University of Washington, Seatle, WA, United States - 4-8-24 metaG | ecosystem: Host-associated > Plants > Roots > Rhizosphere >...
GCACCGCGCAGCTCGTGCCGATCGCCTTCCCGTCGCGCTCGGCGACGGCCGGCGTCACACGCCGCCGCACGGCCGCAGCCCGCAACGGCGAGTTCGCGCCCCCGCGCACGGGGCCGCCGGAGTTCGCGTCGCATGCCGCCCCGGCCGCGGAGTTCGCCGCGACGCGGGCGCCGGCGGCCGCAGTCGTCGCCTCGTCTCCACGGCCCGCGCCGTCGTCACCGCCGAGATCGGGCGCGACGTCCGAGTTCGCCGGGCCCTGACGCCCACGTCAACACGCAGCAGGAGGTCACCCTACGATGCCCACCCCGCACGCCACCCGCACACGCCGCCTCGCCCGCGCCGCGACGATCGTCGCGCTCGCCGCCGTCGCCGCGCTCTTCACCCGCCCACCGATCGCATTCGCCGGGACCTACACCGTCCACACCTGCCAAACCCCCACCGGTACGTTCACCGGGGCGGGTGGATGGAGCAGTTCCAGCAGGACCGTCGGCGTAGGCCACGATTCTGGCGTCGCAACCACTTGCAGCGCGCAGACCCCGGGCCTGAGACTTGAGTTCGGTGTTGCGCAGCTCCCGGTGGCGCCCGCTGGCGCCGTGAGTTGGACGTTTGCGGCTCCAACAGGCACGCATATCAACTCCATCTCGTTGTTCAGAACGCTGCAGCTCGGCTGGCCCGTCGTGGCATCGAGATATGCGCGTCCTTACCTCTACGACGTCTGGCACGACGACGACGTGGACGAGAACCAGGTTGAGTCGGAGCTGCCGCCGTGGAGCGGGGACACCGCAGGTGTGGAGTTTCCGCCGTCGCTGGACGTCGACAGAGTCTGGTGGGGCTCGATCAGCGTCCGCCTGAGCTGCTGGGCTCTCGTCGGCAGCCTGGACTGCGGGCCGTTTCCGGCGCAGGTGACGATCTCGCGGGCGGCGATCGGGTTGACGGACGACGAGGCGCCGGAGGGGTTCGCGACCGGCGGGGCGCTTGCGGGTTCGGATCCGGTGCGCGGCGTCGCGAGCCTGGCCGTGCATGCGACCGACAGCGGGGGAGGGGTGTACCGCGTGGCGCTCGCCGTCGACGGCGCCGAGGTCGCGCGCAGAGTCGTCGACGCCGCGGGCGGGTCGTGCGCCGACGTCGAGCCGGCGAACGACGACCCGTACGAGTTCGGGACCTCGCAGCCGTGCCCGCTGGCCGTCGACGGCAGCGTGCAGCTCGACACGGCCACGCTGAGAGACGGGCAGCACAACGTGCACGCGACCGTCGAGGACGCCGGCGGCAACACGGCGGTCGTGTTCGACGGCAGCGTCGAGACGCACAACGCGCCGATCAACCTCGGCGCCCCGGCGCTGTCGGGCGACGCGCGCGCGGGCGGTCAGCTGACGGCCGCGTCCGGGCAGTGGGACGGCGCGCCGACCGGCTACGACCGGCGCTGGCTGCGCTGCGACGCGGACGGCGCCGGCTGCGCGCCCGTCGCCGGCGCGGCCGGCGTCACCTACGCGCTCGGCGACGCCGACGCCTACCACCGCATGCGCGTCGAGGTCACGGCCGCGAACGGCAGCGGAACGGCTGTCGCCCGCAGCGCGCCGAGCGCGGTGGTCGCGGACGCGGCCGGCCGGACCGCGCCGCTGCCGCCGGGCTCGGGCAGCGGCGGCGGCACCGGGGGCGGCTCCGGCTCCGGCGGCGCTGGAGCCGGCGGCGGCTCAGGCAGCACTCCCGATCCCGGCACCGGTGGGATCCAGGGGATCTCGAACCCGCTCGGGCAGGTGCCAGGACACGTCGCGAACGGCAGCGACGCGGCCGCGCATGCGCGCCTCGACGTCTCGTTCCAGCGCGCCGACGGCCGCACGGCCCGCTCGATCAGCATTCCGCACGGCCGCCGCGCCACGCTCGTCGGCCGTCTCACCGACGCGTCCGGCGCCGGGATCGGCGGGGCGCGCCTCGGTGCCGCGTGGCGCGTGCCCGGGCACGGCTGGGTCGCGCGCCCCGGCGTGCGCACCGGCGTGGACGGGCGCTTCGTCTGGGTGCTGGCCGCGGGCCCGAGCCGCGACGTGCGCTTCACGTACTTCCCGTACTCCGACAGCCACGGGGCGCAGCTGTCGAACGTCGTGCACGCCGACGTGCTCGCGCCGCTGTCGATCCGCGCCGACCCGCGGCGCGTCAGCGGGTCGCGCGTCGTGCGGCTGAGCGGACGCGTCGGCGGCGGCTCGATCCCGCGCGCCGGCCTGCTCGTCACGCTCGAGGGCTACCAGCGCGGCTGGGGCTGGCGCGCCTTCCGCACCGTGCGGACCGACCGGCAGGGCCGCTGGAGCACGCGCTACCGCTTCCGCCTCAGCCGCGGCCGCTTCGGCTTCCGCGCGCTCGTCCCGCACCAGGGTGACTTCCCGTACGCCACCAGCCGCTCCGGCGGCGTCTACGTGGTCGTCTCGTGACCCGTCGCCGGCGGCGCCGCGCTCAGCTCTCGGCGGGCTCGGGCGCGGCGCCCCGGCGCTGCAGGATCAGCGTCACCATCTCGGGCTCGATGCGCGCGACCTGCGCGATGCGCCCGGGCGGCGCCCCGGCCGCGTGGGCGTCCACGACGCACTGCTCGAGCACGGCCATCGCGCGCCGCACGGCTTCGAAGCCGGCGGCGTCCTGGCGCAGCTGCGGTCGCTCGCGGCCGGCGTAGTCGATCACGCCCTCGGCGGCGCCGTAGAACTCGAGCGCTGCGTCCAGCAGTGCCTGCTCGACAGGCGTCCAGTCCTGCTCGCGAACCTCGTCGCTCGCGCCGGTTCCGGCGGCGGTTTCGTCGCGCGTCACGCTCGTGCCTCCTGCAAATGAGAGATGCCGGCGAACCCCACCCGGGAACGCCGGCGTTCATCATCCTTGCAGGCGGCGGGTTACGACGCAAACGTCGTACGCCTGAAAGCGGGGCATTCGGGGTGGGTCAGGCGCGGCGCCCAGCGGGAGGCTGCTCGGCCTCGAGCTGCTCGGCACGGGCGACGATCTGGGAGCAGGGCGCGTCGAGCCCGGAGACGAGGCGCAGCAGCGTGCGCGCCGTCGGGTTTCCCGCCCCGGCTTCGAGCTCCCAGATCCGGCGCTGCGGGACCCCCGTGCGGAGCGAGAGGGCTTCCTGCGTGAGCTGAAGCTCGTCTCGCCGTTCGCGCAGGGCGACGCCGAGCGCGCGGAGGAAGTTGGCTGTATCTGGCACCGCGCCACCCTCATCGGCGATCGGCATCTGCGCAACGTCGTTTACGTCGTTCATCGCGCCGGCGACCGTGGGATGGCCGTGCTCCTCACGGTGCCGTCCACACCGGGTCGTAGAGTCCTGCTCGATCCGACCCCTCGCCCGTGCGGGAGCCACGATGTCCCTCTGCTTCATCGAGCCTCAGAACGCGATTCGCGTGATCGCCAACTCCATCGGTCGCGAGGCGCGGCGGCAGCTGCTGGGCGAAGTCGTGCGCGCGTGGGTCGACGAGATCCCGGAGGCCGACCTCGTCTCGCACTACGCGAAGGCGGTCGCCGACCTGGACGAGGACGATCTCACGATGCTCGCCGCCTGGCACGCCTCGCTCGAGGTGGGGCATCCGATCGCGAACAAGGAGTTCCTCGTCAACGTCTTCCCGTCGCTCGGCGACAATCGCCGCGAGGCGCTCAAGATCGCCGCCGGCTTCCGCGGCGAGGAGGCGTTCGACGCGGGCGTCACGGAAGAGCAGTCGCTCGAGCTGGTGCTGCCGTACCTGTCCGAGGCCCGCTGTCGCGAGCTCGCCCGCGAGTGCGTCGAGCTGTACTGCTGGGACCGTCTCGGCTCCGAGAACTGACCGCGGCGTCACGCCGCGAGCGCCTGCTCGATCTCCCCGATCGCCTGGGCGTTGGAGCGAAACCACACGGCCTGCATGCCGAGCGCCCGCGCGGCGTCGCAGTTGACCTCCATGTCGTCGACGAACAGCGTCGCCTCTGCGGCGACGCCGAGGCGCTCGAGCGTCACCTCGTAGATGCGTGGGTCGGGCTTGCGCACGCCCTCGAAGCCGGAGTCGACGACCAGCTCGAACAGCTCGTCGATCGGCAGCATCGAGCGCCACAGCGGCTCCCACTCGCGCACGTTGTTCGTCAGGATCGCCATGCGGTAGCCGCGCCCGTGCAGCTCGCGCATGAACGCGAACAGCTCGTCGTTCGGGCGCAGGTGCTCGAAGAACGTCTCGCCGAAGCGCGCGAGGTCGACGTCGCGGCCCAGCTCCGCGCGCAGCGCGTCGCCGAGTTGCGCGACGAAGCGCGCCTCCGTCAGCCTGCCCGTCTCCAGCTCGAACAGCGGGTTCGCGCCGCCGTTGTCGGCGGCCGTGCGCGCGAGTGCGGCGCCGAACGCCTCGAGCGGGATGCCGCGGCGCTCCTGCAGGCCGAGGAACGCGTCCAGCAGCGGCGTCGTGAGGACGCCGCCGAAGTCGCTGACGATCGCCTCGACCCGGGTCATGCGCGCCGCAGCACGTCGTAGCGGCCGACGCCCTCGAATCCGTCCATGCGCCACCTGAAGAAGGCGCAGTCGAGCCGCAGGCGCCCGAGGTCGAGCGTCGTCCCGCAGACCGCCTCGCCGGCCGCGCGGTGCACGTAGGAACGGTCGTCCTGCTCGTCCCACAGCTCGAGGCTCGCGCTGCGCTGGCGGCCGGCCTCGTCGAGCGTGGTGGACAGCCGCGGGTCCGCGATCGTCGTGACGAGTCCCTCGCGGATCAGGCAGGCGGTGACGGCCTCGTCGGCGTGGCTGGCCGCGCCGTCCGGGCGCACGCTCGCGAGCGCGACGCCCGAGCCGTCGTCGAACCACGCCGCGACCGTGCGCGCCAGCGCGATCCGCTCCCAGTCGGGCGCGCCCCACTGGTGGCCGCGCTGGCCGAGGCACTGGACCTGCGTGCGCTCCTCGCCGCAGCGGACGGTCCCCCTCACGGTGCACAGCTGCTCGTAGCCCTGCAGGCCGGCGGCGCTCGCCGCGACCGCGCCGGACCCCAGCTCGGCCGGCTCGCCAAGCGCCTCGAAGCGCAGCTCGAAGCCGCCGTCGTCGCCGTCGTAGGCGACCGTCCACGCCTCCAGCGGCCGCTCGACCGTCGCGCGCACGTCGCCGACCTCGAGCTCGGTCCAGTCCGCCGCGGGCAGCTCGACCGCGCCGACCGCGTCGACCGCGACGAGATCGCCGCCGCGGAACAGCAGGCCGAGCGCGCTCGCGCGCAGCGGCTCGCCGGGCACGAGCCCGAGCCGCGCGCTGCCGTAGATGCCGTGATCCGGATCGCCGAAGGCGAACGTGACCGCATCGCCGAAGCCGGCGGCGCCGGGCTCGCCGGCCCGCGTCGCCTCGTGCTCCGGGCCGATCATCGCGGCAGGATGGGCGGGTCGATCTCGCGCGCGGTGGCGTCCACGTCGTAATCCTGTCGCGTTCGCGCGCGCGATGCCGCGCCGGCGGCGCCGCCGAGTCCCGCGAACAGGCGGCCGCCGGCACGCCGCAGGATGCCGCGGCGCACGGTCGCGCGCGACGGCGGCAGCAGCAGCAGCGCGCCCAGCGCGTCGGTGATGAAGCCCGGCACGAGCATCAGCGCCCCGCCGACGATCACGAGCGCGCCGTCGACCGTCTCGCGCGCCGGCGCCCGCCCGCTCGCCAGCGTGTCGCGGAAGCGGCGCCAGACGCTGCGTCCCTGCGACCGCAGCAGCGCGGCGCCGATCAGCGAGCTGAGCAGCAGCAGGGTGACGGTCCAGAGCACGCCGATCGCCTCGCCGACCTGGACGATCACGTACAGCTCGGCGAGCGGCACGACGATCAGCAGCAGGATCAGCAGCGGCAGCATCGCCTCACAGGCTACTCGCGCCGAGCGCGGGCCAACGGGGCTCGCTGCTACACGAGGACCGGCGCGGAGCGTTCGATCCGCACGCCGGGCACGCGGTCGAGCCCGACCAGCTCCAGCAGCGCGGAGATCGGCGGCTGCGGATCGTGCAGCGAGAGCGTGAAGCCCTGCACGCGCAGGCGCCGCGCGAGCGTGACGAAGTCGAGCATCAGCGAGACGTCCGCCCACGTCAGCTCGCCGAGGTCGACGGCGATGTCGGTGCTCGCCTTCATCGCGCGGACGAGCGCCTGCCGGCGGCGCGCCTGCGTGGACCGGTCCTCGTCACCGGAGCAACGCAGCGTGGGCGGATGTGGCGCGTACTCGACGATGCCGGCGAACCTAACCAACGCGCCAGGTGACGCGCAAGCCAAGATGAAGCAACTCTCACGCTAGACTCACGCCCATGCCGACGCTCGAAGACGTCAACGACGCGCTGTCGAACGTGATCGACCCGGAGCTGGGGCTCGACTTCGTCGAGCTGGGCCTCGTCTACGACGTCGAGATCGACGGCGGCAAGGTCGACGTCACCTTCACCCTCACGACCCCCGCGTGCCCGATCGGCCCGCAGGTGACGGAGCAGATGATCGAGTTCGTGGGGGAGCTCGAGGACGTCACCGAGGTCAATCCGAAGATGGTCTTCTCGCCGCCGTGGTCGCCCGACCGCATGAGCGAGGACGCGAAGTTCGCGCTCGGCTTCTGAGCGCGCGCTAGGAGGGGGTGCCGCCGTTGTGCGCGGGCGGCCTGTTGCGGGCGCGCTTGCGCATCGAGGCCGCCGGGCCGTCGGCGCGGACTGCCGGACCGGTCGGCAGCAGCTGAGGCCCGTCGTCCTCGCCCGCCGTGCTCCTCGCCGCGGCGGGGGTGCGAGCCGACTTCGCCGGCCGCGTCGCCGGGCGTCTGCGGCGAACCGGTCTGGCGGCGGCGGGGGAGTGGGCGCCGTCCACCGCCGCGCGTGCCCCGGCGGCGCGCGCCTCCTTCGCTCTGGCCGCGACTCTGAGCTGCGCGAGGCCGTCCTCGATCCCGTCGGCGATCGTCTCGATGTCGGGCAGCGCGTCGTAGTCGCCCAGCAGCCCGAAGTCGATCGCGCCGTTGTAGGACATGATCGCGATCGCGAGCGAGTGGCTCTTGGGCAGGAACGCGATCGGGAAGAAGTTGAGCATCTGCCGGCCGAGCATGTAGATCGGGAACTGCGGGCCGGGCACGTTCGTGACGATCAGGTTGAACAGCCGCGTCGAGAACTGCAGCCGCGACGCCTGCGCGAGGATCGTCGGCGGCGCCATCTGCTGGACATCGGCGATCACTCTGGCGCCGAGCGCCTGCTTGGACTCCTTCAGCCCGTCCATCTGCTGCTTGACGAAGCGCAGGCGCGCGACGGGGTCGCGGATGTAGACGGGCAGCGGCCCGCGCATCAGCACGATCTGGTTGCCGAGCGCGCGGCCCTGGTCCTTCGGGCGGATCGACACCGGCACGAGCGCACGCAGCTCGAGCCCCTCCGTGCGCACCCCGCGCGAGCGCAGCCAGCGCGCGAGCGCGCCGGAGACGACCGTCAGCACGACGTCGTTGACGGTGCCGCCGAGCACGCCCTTGACGTAGCGGAAGTCGTCGAGCCGGTTGCGCACGACCGCATAGCGGCGGTGCGGGCCGATCGGCACGTTGAGCGGCGTCTCGGGGGCCGGGTTCAGCCCCGCCCACAGCACCTCGCCGATGCCCTCGGCGGCGTCGCGCAGCGCGTCGACGGCGGCGGCCGGATTCGTCGCCGCGACGATCGTTCTCTCGGCGACGCTGAGCGTCGTCTTCGCGAAGCCGGCGATGCCGGCCGCGAGCAGCTCCGCGCTCGTCGGCTCGGGGCGCGGCTGCCACGGCTCCTGCTCCGGCTGCGGCGGCGGGGAGGGCGCGAGGTCGAACAGAACGGTCGCCAGGTCGACGCCCGAGACGCCGTCCACGAGTGCGTGGTGCGTCTTGAAGATGAGCGCGTAGCGGTCGTCCTCGAGCCCCTCGACGAACCAGCACTCCCACAGCGGCTTGGAGCGGTCGAGCTGCTGGGAGGCGATCCGCGCGGCGAGGCGGTGCAACTGCTGCTCGGTGCCGGGCGCCGGCAGCGCGCTGTGGCGCACGTGGTACTCGATGTTGAAGCTCGCGTCGTCGATCCACAGCGGCCGGCCCGTCTCGAACGGCGGGTAGGCGAGCTTCTGGCGGTAGCGGGGGACGAGGTGCAGGCGCGAGCGGATGTGCTCGGCGACCTCGACGAACGGCGGCGGCGGGCCCTCGAACAGCGTGACCGCGCCGATGTGCATGTGGGAGTCGGCGTCCTCCTGGTGGAGGAACGAGGCGTCCACGGCGGTCAGTCGATCGAGGTGCTCTTGCGCCATGGCGCGCGTCTCCCGTAGTCAGTGCCCGTGCTCTGCTTTCAAGCGTATATCCCCACATGCGCCATGCAAGTCACGCTTCCTGCCTGGCGGTGCCATGCTTGCGGCCGTGTCGGTCCGCGTGCTCGTCGTCGCCCTGGTGCTGCAGCTGCTGCTGGCGGGCGCCTTCGCGATCTGGGCGGCGAGCGGCTTCCCGCTCCCCTGAGCGCTCGCTAGAAGAACCCGATCCGGTTCGGCGGCCAGTAGGTCGCGATCGTGGTGCCGATCAGCCAGCTCTTCGGCACCGGCCCCCAGAAGCGGCTGTCGTCGGACTGGCCGCGGTTGTCGCCCATCATGAAGAAGCTCCCGTCCGGCACGGTGATCGTGCCGGAGAAGGTGCAGCCCTGGCCACTCCCGCACGGGTTCGTGAACGCGTCCGGCTCGAGTCTGCCGTTGCGGTACACGTGCCCGTCGCGTATCTGGATGCGGTCGCCGCCGACGCCGACGACGCGCTTGATGAACGTCTGGCCCGAGCGCTGCGGCGTCGGCGTCGAGCAGGCCTGGCTGCTGCCGAGCCCCTGCGTCGGGACGCCGCAGATCGGCGGCTGCGAGTCGGCGCCCTTGGGCGGGTGGAAGACGACGATGTCGCCCACCGACGGGTCGCCGAAGCGCATGCCGATGCGGTTCACGAGCACGCGCTGGTTGATCGCGAGCGTCGGCTCCATCGACCCGCTCGGGATCTTGTAGGTCTTCACCAGCAGCAGCTGGACGAGGAACGCGATCAGCAGCGCGGCGACGACGATCGTGACGATCTCGACGATCGGGTTGCGCTTCTTCTGCGCGTTGCGGGTGTCGGCGGCTCTGGCCACAGGCTGGGACGGTAGACGGTTCGGCTCGCGGGCGCGACCGTTCCCGTCCGGACCCGGCCGCCTGCGCGCGCCTACACTGTGGCGAGCATGGATAACGCCCCGATCAAGCTCCTGCTCGCCAAGCCGCGCGGCTACTGCGCCGGCGTCGACCGCGCGGTGCAGACGGTCGAGCGCGCGCTCGACCTGCACGGGGCGCCGGTCTACGTGCGCAAGGAGATCGTCCACAACAAGCACGTCGTCGAGCAGCTGCGCGCGCGCGGGGCGATCTTCGTCGACCAGGAGACGGAGGTGCCCGAGGGCTCGACCGTCGTCTTCTCCGCCCACGGCGTCGCGCCGAGCGTGCACGCGAACGCCGCGGCGCGCGGCCTGCAGACGATCGACGCGACCTGCCCGCTCGTGACGAAGGTCCACGTCGAGGCGAAGAGATTCGCCGCCGAGGGCTACACGATCGTGCTCGTCGGCCACGAAGGCCACGAGGAGGTCGAGGGCACGATGGGCGAGGCGCCCGAGCACATCGTGCTGATCGAGACCGAGGAGGACGTCGACCGCCTCGAGGTCGCCGACCCCGAGCGCGTCGCCTACATCTCGCAGACGACGCTGTCGGTCGACGAGACGCGCGCGATCATCCTCAAGCTGCGCGAGAAGTTCCCCGCGATCGTCGGTCCGCGCACGGACGACATCTGCTACGCGACGACGAATCGCCAGGCGGCCGTCAAGCAGCTCGCGCAGGCGTGCGACCTCGTGCTCGTGATCGGCTCGCAGAACTCGTCGAACTCCAACCGGCTCGTCGACGTCACGCGCGAGCTGGGCACCGACGCCTACCTGATCGACCACGAGGGCCAGGTCGAGGAGGCGTGGCTCGAGGGCCGCAGCGTCGTTGGCATCACGAGCGGCGCCAGCGCCCCCGAGGAGCTGGTCCAGCGCCTCGTCGAGTTCTTCCGCGCGCGCGGCACGGAGGTCGTCGAGGAGCTGGAAGTGATCCAGGAGGACGTCCGCTTCATGCTGCCGAAGACGATCCGCCAGGCTCTGGCCGCCGCGTCCTGAGCACGCTCGTCGTCTCCGACCTCCACCTCGGCTCGCGTGCGCGGGCCGATCTGCTGCGCAGCCCGGCGCTGCGCGAGCCGCTGATCGCGGCGCTGCGCGACGGCGTGCGGCGGCTCGTGCTGCTCGGCGACGCGCTCGAGCTGCGCCAGGGGCCGCTGCGCGAGGCGCTCGCCGCGGCGCGCCCGTTCTTCGCCGAGGCCGGGGCGGCGCTCGGCGCCGACGGCGAGATCGTGCTCGCGCCCGGCAACCACGACCACGCGCTCGTCGCCCCGTGGCTCGAGCGCCGCCACCGCGACGGCGTGCCGCCGCCGCTCGGCCTCGCCGAGACGGCGACGTGGGTGGAGACCGACCCGGTCGCCGCGCTCGCCGAGGCGGCGGCGCCGGCGCGGCTGACGCTCGCCTACCCGGGCGTGTGGCTGCGCGACGACGTCTACGCGCTGCACGGCCACTACCTCGACCGCCACATCACCGTCCCGACGCTCGAGCGGCTGAGCGCCGGTGCGATGGGGCGGATCGTCGGGCCGCTGCCGCCGGGCGCCGCCGGGCCGGACGACTACGAGCGCGCGCTCGCGCCGATATACGCCTGGTCGACGGCGATCGCCCAGCACGCCGAGGAGGGGGCGATGGGGACGTTCGGCGTCTCCGTGCGCGCGTGGCGGATGCTGTCCGGCAACGGGCACCGTCCGCTGCGCCGCCGCGCGCTCGTCGCGCTGTTTCCGCTCGCGGTGGCGGCCGTCAACCGCGGCGGGCTGGGGCCGGTCCGTGCCGACATCTCCGGTGCGGAGCTGGGGCGCGCCGGTGCACGCGCGATGGCGGAGGCGGTCGACCGGCTGGGGCTCGGCGCAGCGGGTGCGCGGCACGTGCTGTTCGGCCATACGCACCGCGCCGGCCCGCGCACCGCCGACGCACCGGGCGAATGGACCACGCCCGCCGGCGTGCGCCTGCACAACAGCGGCTGCTGGGTCTACGAGCGGCAGTTCCTGTCCGCGACGCCCTACGAGAGCCCGTACTGGCCCGGCACCGCGATCCGCGTCGACGAGACCGGCCCGCCCATCGCACTGCGCGTGCTCGACGGGCTGGGAGTCGAGCAGCTCAACCGAGCCCTGGCGTGAAGCAGACAGCGTGGCAATAGACGTCCTCGCCGACCTGCAGGTCGAGCACGCCGGCCGTGTGCCGCTCGTGCTCGATCAGCGGGTAGGCGCCCGGGTAGGTGACCGGGATCTCGCGGCCGTTCGCGGTCGCGACGCCCTCGCCCGACAGCACCGCCCACACGCCGCCGGCCTCGTAGGGGCCGCTGTACGGTCCCGGCTGGTCCTCGGTCTGCGCCTGCAGCAGGACGCCCTCGGCGTCTTCCGGGCGCACCGGCGCCAGCAGCTCGCGCTCGACGCCGAGCAGCCGCTGGATCGTGCGCTCGACCTCGGCGTAGCCGCCCTCGCCGACGTGGAAGTCGGCGAGCTGCTGCTCGCCGTCCCACAGGTAGCGGCTCGGCCAGCCCTGGATGCCGTAGAGGTCCCAGCTCTCCAGCTCGGCGTCGATCAGGACCGGGTACTCGATCCCCAGCCGGGCGACCGCGGCGCGCACCGCGTCGGGGTCGCGCGAGAGCTCGAAGCCGGCGCTGTGGATCCCCACGACGCGCAGGCCGTCGGCCGCGTAGCGCTCGTGCCAGGCCTTCAGGTACGGCAGCGTGCGCAGCGAGTTGACGCGGCAGAAGTCCCAGAACTCGACGAGCACCGGGCGGCCGCGCTGCTGGTCCATCCGCAGCGTCGCGACGTTGACCCACTCGGCCTGGCGCGGGAACGGCGGCGCGAGCACGTCGAAGTCGGCGGGGGGGCGCATCGCCCGGCAAGGGTAGCCTTCGGCCGATGCTCGTGCTCGCTCACTTCGGCCACTGGTACGTGTCGATGATCTACGCCGCACCGGCGCTGCTGCTGGGCGGCGGGCTGGGCGTCAGCGCATGGCGGGAGCGCCGTCGGAGAGCGCGCGGAGATCGCCCGCGAGCCCCTCGGGCGTGAGCTGGTCCGTCAGGTAGCCGACGCGCTGCCGGCCCGCGCCGTCGTCGATGACGGTCGAGGCGGTGTGCTCGGACCCGGCGCTCTCCGGCTGGATCCCATATGCCCGCCACACCGGCGCCAGCTGCGCGCGCGTGCCGGTGAGGTAGCGCATGCGCCGCGTCATGTGCTGCTCGGCGAGGAAGCGCCGGACGTGCGCCGGCGTGTCGCCGGTCGGGTCGACGCTGATCGCGAGCACCGGCACGTCGTGCCCGAGCTGGTCGAGCGCGCCGCGGATCTGCTGCGCGGTGAGCGGGCAGGTGTCCTTGCAGGTCGAGTACATGAACGTGAGGACCACGATCCGCCCGCGGTACTCGCGCATCGTCGCGAGCCGGCCGTGCTGGTCGTGCAGGCGGAAGTCGATCGCGCGCGCCTGCGGTGGGCGGACCGCGCCGTGCAGGCCGGTCGGGTCGGCGGCGCCGGCGGCTGCGCCGTCGTCGCCGCTGCCGCCGAGCAGCACGACGCCGGCGAGCGCGGCGAGCGCGCAGACGGCGACGACGACGAGCGTGAGGCGCAGGCGGGCGGGCACGGGCCCAAAGGGTAAGCGGGACTACGCCTCGACGAGCCCGCGCCGGATCGCGTAGCGCACCAGCTCGACGCGGTCGCGCATCCCGAGCTTGCGCAGCACGTTGGCGCGGTGCGACTCGACCGTCTTCTCGGAGACGTAGAGCGTCTGGGCGATCTGCGCGTTCGTGTGCGCCTCGGCGATCAGCTTGACGATCTGCTGCTCGCGCGCGGTCAGCGGCTCGTCGGGGCCGCGCGCGCCCTCCTCCATCCAGCGGCGGATCAGCGTGCGCTCGGCCGCGTTGGTGAGGAACGGCTCGCCCCGCGCGATCGCGCGCAGCGCGGCGACGAGCACCTGGTCGGCCTCGCGCTTGAGCACGTAGCCGGCGGCGCCGGCCTTGAGCGCCTCGAACAGGTAGCGCTCGTCGTCGTGCATCGAAACGATCAGCACGTGCGTCCCCGGCAGGTGCGCGCGGATCTCGCGCGTCGCCTGCAGGCCCGTCATGCGCGGCATGCCGACGTCGAGCACGCACAGGTCGGGCTGTGTCGCGCGCGCCAGCTCGAACGCCTCGACGCCGTCGGCGGCCTCCGCCACGACCTCCATGCCGGGCTGGCGCTCCAGCAGCAGCCGGAGGCCGCTGCGGACGATCCCGTGGTCGTCGGCGATGAGCGTGCGCATGCTGGTGGGGGCGAGGTACTTGATCCGACCTAGATCGTCAGCTCGACGCGCGTGCCGCTGCCGTCGCCCGACCACACGGACAGATGTCCTCCCGCCAGCATCGCCCGCTCGCGCATGCCGCCGAGGCCGCTGCCGCCCACGCGCGGCTCGCTGAAGCCGCGCCCGTCGTCGGAGATGCGCAGCACGGTGCGCCCGACGAACGACAGCTCGACCTTCACGCGCTGCGCGGAGGCGTGGCGCGCGATGTTCGAGAGCCCCTCCTGCGTGACGCGGTAGATCGCGAGCTGCTGCTCCTGCGAGAGGCGCGTCGGCGCGCCCTGCGGGTGGAACGTCGCGCGGATGCCCGTCTGCTCGCTGAAGTCGCGCACCTGCGTGTGCAGCGCCGGCATCAGGCCGTGGTCGTCGAGCACCGCCGGACGCAGGCGCCGCGAGAGGCGCAGCAGCTCCTCCATCGCCTGCGCGGCGAGGCGCTTGGTGTCGCGCAGCTCCTCCCGGAGCGCCGGCGGCGACTCCTGGATCGTCGCCTCGAGCCGCAGCAGGATCGCGGTCAGCGCCTGGTTGACCTCGTCGTGGAGATCCTGCGCGAGCCGCTGGCGCTCCTGCTCCTGCGCGCGGATCGCCGCCGCCCCGGCCGCGCGCCGCTCCGCCTCCAGCCGCGTGCGGAGCTGGTCGACGGCCTCCCGCTCCTGCGCGAGCTCGGCGATATGGCGGCGCAGCAGCAGGCGCGCAAGCGGCGAATGTCTACTCATCTTCGGCGAATCCGGTCCCGCTCACGCTATCGGCGCGCCGGCGCCCGGGCCCCATCGGGTCTTCACCCCATATCGGCGGGCGGCTGCGTTTCCACGACTTCGCGCACGCGCGATCGGACACGCTATCCTTTCTGAAGTCACGAAAGCCGACCCCCTTTGAGGAGTTTTCCCGAATGAGCCCGTCCGGCGCGGAGCTGCTCCGCCAAGTCAAGAGCCAGATCGAAGAGGTCGACCCCGCGGTCGTCGCCGAGCATCTGGGCAACGGCGTGGTCGTCGTCGACGTGCGCGAGACGGAGGAGTTCGCGGTCGGCCACATCCCCGGCGCCAAGCACGTGCCGCGCTCCTACCTCGAGACGCGGATCGAGGGGATCGTGCCCGACCGCGACACGAGAATCGTCCTCTACTGCGCTTCGGGCAACCGCTCCGCCTACGGCGCGCGCACGCTCGTGCAGGATCTCGGCTACACGGACGTCGCCTCGATGACGGGCGGCATCGCGCTGTGGAAGGACCGCGGCTACCAGGTCGAGGTCCCGCGCGCGCTCACGGCCGAGCAGCGCGACCGCTACTCGCGCCACCTGCTGATGCAGGAGGTCGGCGTCGAGGGCCAGCTCAAGCTGCTCGACGCGAGAGTGCTGCTGCTCGGCGCCGGCGGGCTCGGCGCGCCGACGGCGCTCTACCTCGCGGCGGCCGGCGTCGGCACGCTCGGGATCGTCGACAACGACGTCGTCGACCTGTCGAACCTGCAGCGCCAGGTGATCCACACGCAGGACCGCGTCGGCACGCCCAAGGTCGACTCGGCGGAGGAGACGATCGCACACCTCAACTCGGACGTGAAGGTCGTCAAGTACCCGGTCCGCATCGACGCCTCCAACATCATGGAGATCATCGAGGGCTACGACGTGATCGTCGACGGGCTCGACAACTTCCCGACGCGCTACCTGCTCAACGACGCCTCCGTGCGGCTGAAGATCCCGGTCGTCTCGGCCTCGATCCTCGGCTTCGACGGCCAGCTGTCGGTCTTCGCCCCTTACGAGGGCCCGTGCTACCGCTGCCTCTACCCGACGCCGCCGCCGGCCGAGCTGGCGCCGTCCTGCGGCGCCAACGGCGTGCTCGGCGTGCTGCCGGGGACGATGGGCCTGCTGCAGGCGACCGAGGTCGTCAAGCTGATCCTCGGCGAGGGCGAGCCGCTGATCGGGCGCCTGCTGCTGTACGAGGCGCTCGGCGCGACGTTCACGGAGCTGAAGGTCCGCCGCGACCCGGACTGCCCGATCTGCTCGCGCGACCCCGAGTCGATCACCGACGAGGAGATGGGCGTCTTCCCCGACTACGAGGCGTTCTGCGCCGCGGCCGGGTAGGGTCCGCTCCCACTATGGCTACCGTGAAGATCCCACCGGTCCTGCGCGCCTCCGTCGGCGGCGAGAAGCAGGTCAGCGCCGATGGCGCGAACGTCGGCGAGGTGCTCAACGCGCTCGCGTCCGCCCACCCGGACACGCAGACCCAGCTGTTCTCCGCCGAGGGCGAGCTGAACCGCTACGTCAACGTCTACCTCAACGACGAGGACGTGCGCGTGCTCGACGGGCTGGAGACGGTCGTCGGCGAGAGCGACACGCTCGTGATCCTGCCCGCCATGGCGGGTGGGGCTCGCTGACGCAACGCGTTTCGTCGCTTCCCGTCCCTAGCTATACTTCCTGAAGTTATGGATGGGGAGCGCCTCCAGAATCGCCCCTGCGGCGGCCGCTACGGCGACATCGTGCAGTCGATCGGCAACACGCCGCTCGTCGAGCTCAAGCGGCTGTCGCCGAAGCCGGGCGTGCGCATCTGGGCGAAGCTCGAGTCGCGCAACCCGACGGGGTCGGTCAAGGACCGCGTCGCGCGCTCGCTGATCGAGGACGCCGAGGCGAGAGGCGCCATCAGACCCGGACAGACGATCCTCGAGCCGACCTCCGGCAACACCGGCATCTCGCTGGCGATGATCTGCAAGCGCAAGGGCTACCCGCTCAAGGTCGTGATGCCGGACAACGTCACGCAGGAGCGCACGCAGCTGCTGAAGATGTACGGCGCGGAGATCGTCTACTCCGACGGCTCGAAGGGCTCCAACGGCGCCGTCGAGCTGGCGCTCGAGATGGCGGCGGCCGACTCGTCGTACTACATGCCCTACCAGTACGGGAACATGGCGAACCCGCTGGCCCACTACAACGGCACGGCGCTCGAGATCCTCGAGGAGCTGGACGAGATCTCCGCCTTCGTCGCCGGCCTCGGCACGGGCGGCACGCTGATGGGCAACGGCAGACGCTTCAAGGAGGAGCTCGGCGACGCCTGCAAGATCGTCGCGGCCGAGCCGATGCAGGGCGAGCCGGTGCAGGGCCTGCGCTCGCTCGACGACGGCTTCATCCCGCCGATCATCGACCTGTCGCTGCTCGACCGCAAGATCTTCGTGACGAACCGCGACGCGATCCTGTGGACGCGCAAGCTGCTCGACGAAGAGGGCCTCTTCGCGGGCGTCTCGACGGGCGCGATCGCGCGCGTGGCCGTGCGCATCGCGGGCGAGCTGGACGAGGGCAACGTCGTCTTCATCGTCGCCGACGACGGCTGGAAGTACCTGTCCAGCGGGATCTACACGCTGCCGGTCGACGAGGTGGAGAACCTCGACTCGACCGTGTGGTGGTGATCCGGTTACGCGCCCTTCGCGCATTTCCTCTTGGCCGCTACCATCGGCTCACCCATCCAGCTCGAGCAAGGAGCAGCGCCATGTTCTCCCAAGTAGGACCGATGGAGATCGTTCTCGTCCTCGTGATCGCCCTGCTGGTCCTCGGCCCCAAGCGCCTGCCCGAGGCCGGTCGCTCGATCGGCAAGGGAATCCGCGAGTTCAAGGACTCGGTCTCCGGCATCGACGGGGACGAGACCAAGCAGGATCTCCCGGCCGCCGCGCGCGAGCGCGAGACCGTCTAGCCGTTCCCGCCTGATGCGCATCGGTCGCGAGCTGTACGAGCAGATCGTCGAGCACGCTCGCGCCGAGGCGCCGAACGAGTGCTGCGGCGTCGTCGCCACGAACGGTGACGGCAGCGCCCAGCAGGTCTTTCCCGCGACGAACAAGCACGCCAGCCCCCTCCGCTTCGAGATCGAGGGTGTGGACCTGCTGCGCATCAACAACGCGGTCGACGAGGCGGGCTTGGAGATCGGCGCGATCTACCACTCGCACACGCGCACCCCGCCGGAGCCCTCGCAGACGGACGTCAACGGCGCTGCGCAGTGGCCCGGCGCGCTGTGGGTGATCGTGGGCTTGGCCGCCGACGACGGCGAGCCGGACGTGCGCACGTGGGCGATCGAGGACGGCCGCGTCACGCAGGTTGAGCTGATCGTCGAGTAGCGGTGGCCGACGCGCTCCTCTGCCCGACCTGCGGCGAGGCCTTCGGCGACGAGGAGCGCTTCTGCCCGCGCTGTCGCGTCCCGCTCGTGCGGGCGGACGCCGCGCCGGCGCCGGCGAGCGCGCGCCAGGAGCGGGCGCGCAAGATCAAGCCGCAGTACGCCGAGGGCGAGCTGGTGCGCGTCGCGCGGGCCCAGCACCAGGCCGAGGCGGAGCTGATCCAGGGGCTGCTGCTGGAAGAGGGGATTCCCAGCATGACCAAGCGCAGCGGCGGCTTCGACGTGCCGGACTTCCTCGCCGCCGGGCCGCGCGACGTGCTCGTGCCGAGCTCGGGCGCCGAGGCGGCGCGCGACGCGCTGATGCTGCCCCGCTCGCAGACGGCCTCAGGCGGAGGCGATGCGGGCGAGGTGTGAGCGCCAGGCGCCCTCGGTGTGCACGAGCGAGCGGCCCGAGAAGGCCTCGCGCAGCGCCCGCTCTGGACCTGCCGGATCGAGGTAGCAGGCGAGCCGCATCGCGGCCTCCGGGCCCTCCTCGCGCGCGAGCAGGCCGATCAGCGTCGGGCCGAGCAGCGCGGCGTCGCGCAACGTCGGCGGGAAGGCGGGGCGCTCGCCTTCGCGCAGCCGCCGCGCGATCGCCGGCCGCGCGTGCTCGACCTGGCCGGCGAAGTAGCGCGCGGTGCCCTCCACGAGCCACGCCCAGCGCAGCCGCTGGAGCAGCCGCGGCGGGGTGGAGGGCGGCGGCAGGCGGCGGTTGTTGAGGCCGACGACGAGCCGCGCGTAGAGCACGTCGGGCGCGCGCTCGAGCATCTCGCGCGAGCCGTCCACGGCGGAGGCGCGTGCGCGCAGCGCGCGCGGCGCGAGCACGTGGATCGTCTGCGCGCCGGTCGTCGAGCCGACGACGTAGCGGCGCGCGGCGGGGGCGGTCAGCAGCCGCTCGACGAGCACGAGCGGGTGCGCGAGGTCGAGCAGCGGGGCGGAGCGGTGGAAGACGACCGTGACGTCGGCGGTCGTTCTGGGGAAGACGATCTCGAGGCGTGCGCGCGTCGCCTCGAGCGAGTCGAGCGCACGCGCCACGTCGTCCGTGTCAGCAGACTCGTGGCGCGCGCGGAACGACTGCGTGACGGTCTCGACCCAGGCCATGACGCCCCGGCCGCAGGCCGACGGCCCGCGCTCTAGACGAGCGCGGGGGTCCTGCCGGCGACGATCGCCGCGATTTCCTCGCGGGCACGATCGAACTCGTCGTCCGACAGCACCGGGGTGCCCTCGAACGGGAGGTCGCGCGTGATCTCGAGCCAGGAGCGACAGCCGCCGAACTCGTCGCGCACCTTCACTGTGACGGGGCGCGGGATGCGGTACGTGCGCAGCAGCACGACGTGCAGCGGGTGACGGCGCTTCCAAGCGAGGCGCTTTTCGGCGTAGTCGGTCGTCCACACGTAGAACGGCGACAGCGCGTCGACCGCACGGCGGTCGGTGATGGTCCAGTGGTCGGCGACCTCGGCCCACGCGCGGATCCGCACGCGGTCCGGCTGCGGGATGTCGCCGTCACGCGTGAGCGCGTGCATCGGCGGGTCGCCCTCGGGCCAGACGCCCTCCTCGAGCGCGCGCAGCAGCTCGGGCTGATGCGACTCGCGCACGAGGTCTTCGCGCTGGTGATCGAACGTCGGGTACAGGAAGAAGCGCTCGTGCTCGAGCGCGAAGTGCTTGTCAGGCTCGCGAATGCCGCCCTTGCGCAACGTGACCAACTGCTCGCCTTCGGCGAGCGCACGTACGGTGACGGCCCATTCTTTGAAAGCAATCGGCATTGGGTTCCGGGAGGGAGAAGGAGCGTATTAACCGTGTAAACCGCGGAGAGACTGCGACCCGCGCACGGGAACGCCATTCTAGGCGAAACCCTAGGATTTCCATAATTTCCCTGCTATTTGCGGCTTTTTCGCCGCGGTTCGCGCGACCGGTTCCGCTAGCCTTGCGCGCCCCCTCCGGGCGTCTCGATCCGCAGCCGCTGCCCCGGCGCCAGCGTCCCACGCGCCTTCGGCGCCAGCGGCTCGCCGTCGAGCAGGTTGCGCCCGCGGGCGCCGGGCTCGCCGCCGTCCGCGCCGGGCGGCGCATGGCGGCG
>Ga0265319_1000848_pt1 | contig 19523 bp, 11 predicted proteins | sample 4824metaG_FD_192443 | JGI IMG/M metagenome (GOLD analysis project Ga0265319, IMG submission 192443) | Rhizosphere microbial communities from Carex aquatilis grown in University of Washington, Seatle, WA, United States - 4-8-24 metaG | ecosystem: Host-associated > Plants > Roots > Rhizosphere >...
CCTGGCCGGTTGCGCCGGTGCCCCAGAACCCGCGCCCATCATGACTGCGCCAGCGCCTGTCACCCTGCCCAATGGCTTTAAACCATCCACCACAACTCAGGCGCCTCCCGGGCCGCGGGTCAATCCAGGCATCACTCCAGCCATTCAACGCGGCACGGACGGGCGCCACACGAACTTCCTGGCCCGGGCGAAACAAGGGAACATTGATTTGCTGTTTGTCGGCGACTCCATCACCGACTTTTGGAACACCCGCGGTAAGCCCGTCTGGGACCAGTATTACGGCAACTTGAACGCCGCCGATTTCGGCATTAATGCCGACCGGACGCAAAACGTCCTCTGGCGGCTGCAAAACGGGGAAGGCCAGGGATTCTCCCCCAAAGTAGTCGTCTTGATGATTGGCACCAACAACATCGGCGTGACGACGCGAAATACCCCTTCCTCGCCTTGGCGCGGCACCAGCGCTGAAGCGATCGAAGGCGTTACTGCGGACGTCAACGAATTGCGCAAGGATTTTCCCGATGCTAAGATTATCCTCCTCGGCATTTTCCCGCGCGGCGATGACTTGCTCGCCATGCAGCAAATTCCGGAAGTTAATCGCGGCCTCGCCAAGCTCGATGACCAAAAGCACGTTTTCTACCTTGATATTGGACCAAAATTCCTCGGACCTGATGGCCAAATCAACCCCGACCTCTTTATGGCCAGTGACCGCCTTCACCCCACCCCCGCCGGCTACACCGTCTGGGCCGAAGCCATGAAAGACTTGCTGGCCAGGTTGATGAAGTGAAGGCGACTGAAGCGATTGAGGCGATTGAGGCGACAGAGGGTTAAAACTCGATTCGTTTGGCATCGGTGGCCATTTCTGATATGCGAGAGTGTCTCCTGTCTCCTGTCTCCTGTCTCCTGTCTCCTGTCTCCTGTCTCCTGTCTCCTGTCCCTTCGCCTTGAGCATTGCCATCGCCGGCAAATCCATTAGCCTCAACCTCTTTCACTTATGGCTGTCTGGCAGTACTTATGCCGGCGACTGTGGGTAATTGCGCTGGTGGCGATGGTCGCATTCGTGGCGATTGATACCATCATTCACCTGCGCACCACCTACAGCGTTAGCACTCAACACCTCTTCACCCCACCAGTGGCGGATCCCAACTCCCCCACCGGCTATGTGCTGGGCCAGCGGGACGAAATCCTTCCCTACGTGGGCATGGATGGCTACCACTGGGTCATGCAAACCCAGGCCATGATGGCCGCGGGCGACCTTCGCGTCCGCTGGGTGGATTACGACAATTACACCGCCCAACAACCCTCCGGCCGCGAGGTGCATTGGAGCTCTTCTTTCCGCTGGTGGGTGACGGCGCTGGCTTGGATTGATCACCTTTACGCCGGTGTCCCCCTGCCATGGACAGTCGAGGACGTCGTCCCCTTTGCCAATACTGTGTTGATTGTCCTGATGATTGTCATGCTCGCCCCGGCCATGGTGCGCCGGTTTGGTTCGGGCCTCGGCGGCATGCTGATCATTGCGATGGCGGCCATAGGGCCAATGTACGAATCCTTTTCCGAGGGCAAAAGCGATCACCATGGCTTGGCCTCGCTCAGCGCGATGTTAACCCTGCTTTTCCTCGTTGGCGGCGCCGCAGGTTGGGTGCGCACGGACGGCGGTGAAGCCCCGCGCATTGCCATGAATGCCTGGTTACCCACAAGGCGGCAGGCGAGGCTGTGGTTTATTGTTTCGAATCTCCTATTGGCTGCGGGGATCGCCTTGGCTGCGGCTTGGAAGTCTACCACTTGGACGGGCGGTTTGATCGGTGTGGCGGCGGTAAACTGCTTGCTGACGCTGACCCTGTGGGCGGACGCCCGGTCCATTTCCCTCGTGTCGGCCCCTTCACCCACCGCGGATCCGGCGCCCACATCCGCGACTGTCGAAACCAGTCCGGATGGTGCGGCCATGTTCGCGTGGCTGCCGGCTCCAAGCTTTTCCATGGCCCGGAAGTTTTTTCTGGGTTCCGCCATTTTCGGCGCCGGCGCCGTCCTATTCCTATCGATTCAATACGTAGCCTATAATTCCCTGTCCCGCACAGATTCCCACCACCTTCCGTTTTCCGTGAATGTCGGGTTGTCCGCCGCCCTGTTTACCGTGGCGCTGCTGAATATAATTCTGGCGATTCTCCTTTTGCTCAAATCAGCCAATAGTTTGACCGCTCAAGATAAGAGCAAAGAAGACTCCAGCGGCCCGAAGCTTCTGGCCTGGCTGCCCAGCCCCCGTCAGGCGCGGCTTTGGTTCATCGCTTCTGGTATTGCCGGCGGCGTGGGGCTCTGGGTCAGTACCGCTTCCGAGGCGCCGGTGCTGGCGGAGGTTGGCATGGGTGCATTGTTGGCAACCGGGTTGCTGGCTCGCGGCGCGAACAAGGAAAGTTCGATTCAAGCCGATCCGTCGCTCTGGCGCATATGGGGTTGGAGCGGCGCCGCCACCAGCATTTTCTTTTATCTACTTGAGTATTTCCCCTCGCACATGGGTATGCGCCTGGAAGTCAACCATCCCCTCTATGCTTTCGCCTGGGCGGGCGGCGGGGAAATTCTGTTTCGCCTGTGCCGTTGGTGGGGCGGCGCCAAACTCGCCGAGCGCCCCTCCGATTGGGCCTGGCTGGGCGGCAGCGTCTTTGCCGTCGTCATTGTACCCTTGATTATTTTTAAGTTTGCCGACCAGGTTTTCTGGATTGCCTCGTGGACCTCGAACAGCCGGTTCTTGTTCATTTTTCATGAGGACTATATCGCGGAATTCAAAGACATGCGCCGCTACCTCGGGGCGATGTATGCTGGCGGCAGCGCGGGTTACACGATTGCCGTGGTCAATCCGCTGATTCTGCTGGCCCTCCCGATGCTGGCCTGGACTTGGCGGTCGTTGCGCAAGTTGGTGCTGGGCGCTCTGGGCATCGGCCTGCCCTTTTATGCCGTGCTCCGGCTGATGCTCTGGGCCTTTCCCCTGACCCATGAGAAATTTCCGCTCCCCAGTATCTTCCTCCTCTTTGCCGTCGGACCGGCCGTGGCCGCCCTCGCCCTGGTTTGCCTCCTGCGCCCGGCATGGGAGAAGCTAATTCTGCTGGTAATGCTCGCGGGCGGCCTGCTGATCTACGTCGCCTTTTTACTGCTGTTTAATCATTTCATGTTTCAACAGACGGAGTTTCCCGGCGACTATTACGCCTGGGTGTTTTTGGCTGTACCGCTAATCATTTTTGTTTGCCTCCTGCTCATCTGGGAGCCGTGGAAAAACCTTCCCCGACCCTGCCAGGCACTCATGGCGTTGGCGTTGCCGGGCGGCACCCTGACCACGATTCTGTCCCTGCGCGAGATGCGTTGGATGGAAATCGGCTATGCCTTCTGGATTGCCGCCCTGATCGGCGTCATCCTTGCCTTGCGTCTGCATGATGCCTACCGCTGGACGTGGGCGCGCCGCCTCGGCCTCGGCCTCTTCCTCGCCAGTGTGCTGCTCCCCAGTCCGGTGCTCACATTAATGGACTGGGCCCGCTGGCATCTCGACGTCCCCATGTCGGACGTGGAGGTTATGGAGTTAGTCACCCGCGATGCCGCGCAGCGCCTGCGCGCCCAAATCGGCAGCGATACCGGCGTCGTCGTCAGCGGTCCCACCACCACCACTTGGATGACGTACTGGGGCGGCTTTAAGGGCCTTGGCACCCTCTACTGGGAAAATCTTGGCGGATTAAAAGCGGATATGGCCATCTATAGCGCCCGCACAGAAAAAGAGGCTCTCGACTTGATTAAAAAATATGGCGTTACCCATATTGCGATTTTCTCCTGGGACCCGTTCTATAAGGAGTATGCGCGCTTGTCCAAAGAGATGCACCGGCCGGTCCTCGAATCGGAATATGAGGCGGAAAAGCCGCTCCGCCATTGGATTACCTACTTGCAGGATGCCGCCAAGAGCAAAGGCTGGGGCAACGTGGTCGGCAAGCTGTTCGAACAATTTAATGGTGATTTTGCTGACCCGGAAGCCGAAAAGCCCAAGCTTCAGGACGCCTTCATCTACAGCCTGATTGAAGGTCAAAGAGTCCCCCCCTGGCTCCGCTTCATCCCCTACTCCATGCCCGGCGACCAAGCCTTGCGCGGCCAGTACATCAGCATGTACGAAGTCGTCCCGAATCAAGCCCCCGAAGTTGCCGTCGTGCGCCTCGCGCAAGGCCAGATGGTCTTGGGCAACTTCATTTCTGCCGAGCAGAACCTTAATATTCTCGTCGGCGTAAAACCCGACTACCTGCCCGGCTTGGTTTGTTTTGCCCGGGTGGAGAATCTTCTCGCCAGCAACCCCCCCCAGGGCGTGACGGATGCCAACCGCCAGGGCTACGTCGCCAGCCGCATTAATAATTTCAACATCCTCGTCCAAAAAATCAAATCCAACCTCGCGCAGGCGGACCAGCTTGCCTTTGCTGACCGTCTGGAACTCGCCATTGCCCTCGTGCTCGCCAATGATCCGGACGACGCCCGGCTCCAAATCATGGCCTGCATGCAAAATGTTCAATTGCGGGAACTGCGCCAGCTCTCGGCAGAACAACTTTACAATTTCCTCTCCTTCCTGCGCCAGATGAACCTGCTCGATGCCCGGCCAGGCCTCGAACCCCTGCTCCTCAATCTACTGCCTCAAATACAACGCGTGCAGTTCATTCTCGAACTCGCGGCGGCGGAAAAACAAGCCGGACACTGGTCGGCCCAACTGGCCCTCCTGCGTCGCGCTGTGGACCAGCAGCCCAACTCCGTCCCCGCCACAACTGAACTCGCGCGCCTCCTTGCCACCGGCCACGACGCCTCCCTGCGCAACGGCCGCGAAGCGTTGTCCTTGGCGCTGCAGGCCCACCAGCTGGATCTCGGCCAGCATGCGGACGTCCTTGATGTCCTCGCCTGCTCCTATGCCGAAGCGGGCCAATTTGCGCTCGCGGAATCCACCGAAAAATTGGCGCTAAATGCGGCCGAGGCCGCGAAAAATGCCGCCCTCAATGAGAGCGAACGCGCCAAAGTCGTCCTTATTGTTAACCAGTTTGGCGCCCGATTGTTAGCCTTCCACAACCAGCAGCCCTACCACGAATAGAGTGCCCTGCATGAATTATGCTTCGGCAGTCCTAAGATTCCTTTTGCGCCGGCTGTGGATTTTCGCCTTGCTCGCGGCAATCGCTTTAATTGCCACTGACACCCGGGTGCATTTCGGCACAACGCTTGACCTCTCCACCCATCATGCCAATTTCCACCCCGCGGTGGATCCCTTTTCCCCCAGTGGTCTGGCCGAAAATCAGCATTTATTGATTTTGCCCTATTCCGGCATGGACACCTACCACTGGGTCCTGCAAACCCAGGCCATGCTGGCTGGCGCCGGCTGGCGCATTCGCAGTGTGGATTACGACAATGCGCCTGACGGCCGCGACGTCCACTGGAGTTCCCTCGTGCGCTGGTGGCTTGGCGCTCTCGCCGAGGTGGACCACCTCTACACATCCACTCCCCTGGCCCAATCCGTCGAGGACATGGCACCCCTCGGCAGTGTGATCATGGTTTTGCTTTTCCTGCTTGTCATGACCCCGGTGTTCGCCCGGCGGTTTGGCTCCGTGCCTGCCGCCTTCCTTGCCTTTGGCATTTTTGCCATTTGCCCGCTTTATGAATCCTACATGGTTGGACGCACCGACCACCATGCGCTCGTGGCCCTTGTCGGCATGCTTGTCGTCTTGTGCCTGGCCGGCGGCGCGGCTGGCTGGGTTCGCGTCGCGGACGGCGAAGACGAATCCCTCTTGCAAGTCTGGCTGCCGGATCGCCCGCAAGCCCGGCGCTGGTTCATCGCCTCCGGAATCATTGGCGGCATCGGTCTCTGGGTCAGTGCCGCCTCCACGGTGTTTACGCTGGCCTTCACCGGCATCGGTGCCCTTTTCGCCACCGGCCTGCTGGCCCGCGGCATTCGCACTGACGAGCCGGTGCAGCCCGACCCGTCGCTCTGGCGGGTCTGGGGTTGGAGTGGCGCCGCCACCAGCCTGTTCTGTTATTTCCTGGAATATTTTCCCTCGCATCTCGGTCTGCGCCTCGAGGTGAATCATCCCCTGTACGCACTCGCCTGGGGCGGCGGAGGCGAGATTATCTTTCGCATTTCCCGCTGGTGGGGCGGTCGCAAACTCGCCGAATGCCCGCGCGATTGGGCGTGGCTGGCCGGCGGCGTCCTGGCCGTGGCGGCCGCCCCCCTCATCATCTTGCTCTTCGGCGGCCAGGTATTCCGTGTGTCCGACCGCTTCCTCTGGGCCATGCACGTGGATTACATCGGGGAATTCTCCGCCCTCGGAAAATTTCTCGCCCTCCAGCTTAATGACAACCTCTTGTGGAAATTCATTCCGTTGAATTTTCTGCTGATGGCCAATCCCCTCATGCTGCTCGGGGCGTTCCTGCTGGCGTGGTCGGGGCTGCGTCCGTGGCCGGCGCGCATTGCGGTGTTTGCTCTCAGCCTGCTCGCATTCGGAATTTGTTTCTGGGTCTGGCCGGAATTTCACCATGCCTGGTTATGGGGTTCGTTTCTCGCGGCCCTGTTGATTCTCGCCGCCGGCTTGTGGGGCTCTTGGGCGCCCTTTCCCCGCCCCCTGCGCGCTTTATTCCTCCTGACCCTCCCGCCGGCCATCGTGGGTTTCATTCAGGCCCTCAACCAGGTGCGCTGGATTGAGACCAGTTTTGGTCTCTGGCTCGCCGCTCTGGCCATTGCGACCCTGGCTCTCCAACTGCACGGCAAATTCCGCTGGAACTGGCCGCGCCTCTTCGCCGCCGTCGCCCTCCTCCTTTGGACCTTACTGCCCAATTGCGTCGTCACCGTCCGCAACTGGATCCTTGGCGATTGGAAGGGCAGCGCTTCGCAAATCGAGCAATTGGAAGTCATCGCGCGTGATGTCTCCCAGCGATTGCGGGATCGCGAAGGCGGAAATCCCGTGGTCATTGCCAGCGGGCCCACCAGCAGCACCTGGCTGATTTACTATGGCGGCTTCAAGGGCTTGGGCACCTATTATTGGGAAAACCTCGCGGGCATGAAAGCCAACGCGGAAATTTATGGCGCCCGCTCCCCGGAGCAGGCGCTGAAGATCATGGAAGAACACCACATTAACTATCTGGTCATCTTCTCCTGGGTGGATAATCCCGTCGAATATACCCGCCTCTTCCGCGGTCTGCGCGCTGACCAACCTGCGCCCGAAGACGCCTTTGCCTTCCAACTCCAACATGGCGGTGTCCATCCTTCGTGGCTGCGTCCGCTCTTTTACCAAATGCCCGTGGGCGACGAGTTCAAAAGCCTGTTTGTTTTTATCGCCGAAATTATCCCGCGGCAAAGCGCCCCGGTCGCCCAGGTCCGTCTTGCCCAATGGGAACTGCAATTGGGCGACCAGGTGGATGCCAGCCGTTCGCTCGAGGCCGCTTTGGCCCTCGATCCGGTTTGCCTCCCCGCCATCATCACCGCCGCCCGCATGGATTATGCGGCGGGAAAAATGACGGAGTTTGCCACTCGCATTCAACGCCTGCGCGAACTGCTGCCGCAGGCTGGAGCGCTCGATTTCGACGACCGGGTGGATTTGGCCACCATTTTGGCGCTCGCAAAGGAAAACACGTTATTGCGGGCCCAAATGGAACTCTGCCTCCCCCAGGCCGGCCTCCTCGATTTGCGCCGCCTGCGACCCGAAGCCTTGTATAACTTTCTCTCGATCGCCCATCAATTGGACCTATTCAACCTCCGACCCGGCTTGTGGGCCATGGCCAGCCCCATTTTACCACCGCCCGTCCGCGCCCAGTTGCTGTTCCAATTCACAAGTTCTGATAATACCGCGCAGAATCTGGCCGCCAACCTGGCGCTCCTGCGCCAAGCCTCTATGTTGGACCCCAATTCGGTCCCCGTCCTCGGTCGCCTCGCCTGGATTCTCGCCACCACCTCTAATGATACCGTGCGTAACGGGCAAGAGGCCGTGACCCTCGCCAGCCACGCCCGGGAGTTGGGTAAAAACCCGAATCTCGCCATCGTTGACACCCTTGCCTGCGCCTATGCGGAAACCGGTGATTTCAACCGCGCTGTGGACTTGGAATTGCAGGCCATTGCCATGGCCCAAATTGCCAAAGCGCAGAACACTACGGATGTCGTTGCCCAATTGAACGCCCGTCTGGCTCTTTTCCAGAAAAATAAACCCTACCGCGAGTAAGCGCGCTGCATCCGATTATTTCCTTACCGATAATATCGCCGTGTAAGAGATGGATATCTCCCCATTGCCAAAGGTAACCTTACCGGTGCTCTTCGCGTCGCCAAACGCCACCCCGTGCACCATATTGGATTGTCCGCCCGGCGCGACGCCTTGGACGTCCACATCCACCTGTAGTCGCCCATCCACCGCCACACTCGCCGTCATCGTCCCCGTTTGGCCGGTGGGCATCGTTAGATGAACCGGGACGCCTGCCGTCAGCATCACCTCCCCAAAATCCATGTGCGGTTGATTATTTTCATAGGTGACCGTAATGGGTTCGATGGTCCCTCCCGCTGCGGTGATCGCCGCACGGTCCGCCTTCGCGCCGCTCCCGGCCAACGTCGCGGATTTCGCCGCCGGCATCTTCGGCGCTTCGACCACCGCCGGCAATGGCGTTGCGCCCGGGGCCATCGGCGTCGTCAAACTCGCGGACCCCGGCTTGGCCTCGGGAGATTCCCTCCGCCCGAAAAATGCCCACGCCAAGCCCCCCGCCAGCGCGAGCAATAGGACCAAAAACCATCGCCGGGAGGAGTTCATGGACGAATTCATTTTTTCGGGCGGTGCAGGGTTCATCGCCGAATTGTCGTGCGCAATTTAACTCCTGTCTTCCCCGGAAACAATCGCAATCCGCCATCCACCCTCGTTACTGATGGGCCACTGGCCGACTGAATACCACCAGCTGCTGGTGCCCCGGTTCACCCAGCAACCCCGCGCCCTGGTCGGCAAACAGCGCCAGTAATTCGTCATCCGAAATGCTTGGCACCGGCGGAACGTCGCCCGTCGTCACCGCCGGATAAAACTTTACGACGGCGTGGACTGGCGCCACCGAGACCGCCATGGGCGCGGGCACCGGCCGCTCGAGCTGGGACCAAATCAATACCACCCCCGTCACCAACGCCGGTACCGCCGCCAGCGCTCCCCGGCGGATGACCCGGCCGCGCTTACGCCGATGCATTGCCGCCAGCCCGCCAGCCAGAGAGTTTTCGCGAAGACTTTGTAGTTCCTCGTCGTCGAAAATCTCCCTCGGATATTCTTCCTGGTTGGGGCGTTTCATGATTGATTGAGTTTCTTGAGCACGCGTTCGCGCAACTCCTTGCGCAGGCGCAGCAGCCGCGATTCCACGGCCTTGGCCGTCAGCTCGAATTGGATGGAAAGTTCGTTCACCGTCGCGCCAGCCAGGTATTTCCCCTGCAGCAGCGCGCGATCCCCCGCGTCAAATTCGGCGAGGCATTCCTCAATCACCGTCGTCAGGCGCAGATCCTCGGCGGCTGGCGCGGGAGCCGCCTCGGCGCGTTTGAAAAAGGCAAAGTTCTGAAGCACCGCGGCATAGCGCGACCGCTTGCGGCCCGCATCCCGCGCCGCATTGCGCGCCACCGCCCGCAGCCAGTTCCAAAAAGCCGCTTCGTCCGCAAAAGGCCGCGCATGGCGGGCCACCCGCAGCAACGTTTCCTGCAAGGCCTCGCGCGCCTCGTGCTCCTGCCCGCGGGCCACCACCAGTAGGAATTGATAAAGCCGGTCGAAGTATTGCGCGTGAAATTCGCGGAATGCCGCTTCGTCCCCCGCCGCCAATTGGCGCGTCAACTCCACAATTCCCACGGGCACGGCCTTCGTTGGCATGGCAGTCCCGTCCAAAGGTTGCGCGTTCGTCAAACCCAGGGAAAATTGAAGGTGGTGGGTGGTGGATTTGGTCACCGTAGGGTGGGTGGCGGGGGTGTTGGCGGCACGGCGCTCGCCTTGGAGTTAAAGTCGCGCAGGCTCTTCGTCAACTCGTCCAATTGCTTTTGAATCTCCTGCATTTGTTGAATCTGTTCGGCGCCGTCGGCACCGTTGGCCCATTGGAATCCTGACAGACTTGCACTGTTCTTTAATTGCGTCTGCAATTCCGCAATTTTCTTTTGCACCTGCTCGTTAGCGTTGGAGTCTGACGTGGGCAGCGTGGTGGCCCATGCAAGCGCTGCAGCCGCTGGGTCCGAATTCGCCCAACGCGAGGCAATTTGTGCGTAATTATCCGCAAAGGGAGCCCTGCTTGGCGTCGGCATCGTCAACGCCTGAACTACCTGCCCCGCCACTTGCATCGCCTGATGCGATCCGGTCACCACCAGCAAATTCGCGCCTCTATGAAATTGGTAGTGCGGCTGCGTCGCATCGGAAAAAGCGGGATCGAGATCCGTCAGAGTTTTGAAAATAATATCCGTCACCGAGGCCAATTTTTCCTGAATCGCCTTGTCCTCGGCTTTCCCATCCGGATTGAGATAATTCGTCAAATTAAACACCGCCACTTCCCGGCTTTGGGCCTGCGCGAACACCAAGGTCCAACTTTGACCGCCACCTGGATTGTCCGCCTCCACTGCACCCGCCGTGCAGTTGGAAATGGCCTGGCAGATGGCCCCGATTTCGAACTCCGGTTGGCGCAGGATCAAGTCTCCCACCTTGACGTTCGCCACCCCCGGTCCCAGCGCCAGACTAAATAAGGCGTTCTGCTTCTTCAGGTATTCCATAATTGCCCCGATGGTGGCGTCCCTGGTTGGCTTGCCGCCTTCCATAATAACCCCATTGCGAATTTCCAGCGTAAATGACCCCGCCTTGGGCAAATTCATTTCCGCCGGGATCTTGACCATATCCAATCTTTGCGTTTCCTTCCTTTGCTGCTCGGTGAGCGTTGAACTGGTCGATCCAACCGGCGCCGGCGCCGCGTCGGCGGCAATGGCGTGCTGGGGCATGGGCAGGCCCAGTGCCGCGAGGGTCAGGATAATGAGCAAGCTTTGGCAGGATTTCATGGCGTTTGATGAATGGAGTTCGATGGTTTCATCCCTAACACGCCTGCCACCCGTCAAATCCCGCAAAAATCTCCTGGCTTTTCGCTTTAATTTCACATCGGCCGCATTTTTCTTAATTCTTAATTCTTAATTCTTAATTCTTAATTCTTAATTCTTAATTCTTAATTCTTAATTCTTAATTCTTAATTCTTAATTCTTAATTCTTAATTCTTAATTCTTAATTCTTAATTCCCTTTCTGCCCATAATACGCCGTCGCCCCGTGCTTCCGCTTAAAATGCTTCTCGTGCAGCGCTTTCGGAATGGACGGCATCGTTGGTTGCAATTGCAGCGTCCACAGTGCCATTTGCGCAATCGCCTCCAGCGCCAGTGCCGTGTCCAATGCCTTTTCCGCTGACACCCCCCACACAAACACGCCATGGTGCCGCACCAGCGCCGCCGGCACATCCAGCGGATTCAAATCCCGAAAGCGCTCGGCGATGACATTCCCCGTCTCCCATTCATAATCCTTGGCAATCTCCACCGGCGTCAGCGCCCGCGTCAGTGGCACCGGCCCGTCAAAATAATCTGCATGGGTGGTGCCCAGGTTGGGAATCTCCCGCGCCGCCTGCGCAAACGCCACGGCATGCCGCGAATGCGTGTGTACGATCGAACGCACCCCGGTGAACGCCCGAAACAGACACCGGTGCGTCGGCGTGTCCGACGACGGCCGCAATTTCCCCGCGACAATCTTCCCCTCCAAATCCACCAGCACCATGTCCGCCGGCTTCAACTTCTCATAGGCCACGCCACTGGGCTTGATCGCAAACACCCCCGCCGCCGCATCCAGCACGCTCACATTGCCGAACGTCAAATCCACCAGCCCCGTCGTCGGCAGAACCCGGTTGGCCTCGCAACACTCCTCTCGGATGGACTGAAATTTTTTCATGAAAAGAAAATTTTACCACGGATGGCACGGATAACACGGATTGAGCGAATCCATCCGTGTTATCCGTGCCATCCGTGGTAAAAAACTAAACCGAACCCAGCCCGGGCGCCAGATGATAATACAGCTCGTTCCAGCGCAATTCGCGCTTGGCCTTGCACATCGTCGTCCCATCGGCGATGAGGAAAAACTCGACCCCCGCGATGTCGGTGAAGTTCTCGACGTGCTCCCGTGTCAGCGCCGGGCTATACGCCGTGTGGTGCGCTCCCCCGGCCAGAATCCACGCCGCCGCCGCCGTGGCGAAATCGGGTTTCGGCTCCCACACCGTCCGCGCCACCGGCAGCTTCGGCAGCGCCGGATGCTTGACTGCCGTCACTTCATTAATCAACAACCGGAACCGGTTGCCCAAATCAATCAGGGACGCATTAACCGCCGGCCCGGGCGTGGAATCAAACACCAGCCGCACCGGGTCCGCCTTGCCGCCAATCCCGAGCGGGTGGACTTCCACGCGCGGCTGCCCCGCCGCAATCGTCGGGCAAATCTCCAGCATGTGCGAACCGAGCACTTTGCGTTTCCCCTCTTCCATATGATAGGTGTAATCTTCCATGAACGAGACGCCGCCGGGCAGCCCGTCCGCCATGACTTTGAATGCCCGCACCAGCGCCGCGGTCTTCCAATCGCCTTCGGCGGCAAAACCGTAGCCGTCCGCCATCAGGCGCTGCACCGCCAGCCCGGGCAATTGCGCGAGGCCATGCAAATCTTCGAAGGTGGTGGTGAATCCCTTGAACCCGCCTTCCTCCAAAAACGCGCGCAGGCCCAGCTCGATCTTTGCGCTCTCGCGCAGCGATTCATGCCGTGCGCCGCCCTTGCGCAATTCCGGCGCCAGCGTGTATTCCTCCGCGTATTTCGCGCACAGCCGGTCCGCCGCCGCATCCTTTACCGCGTGCACCTTCGCCGCCAAATCGCCGATACCATATCCATTGACGGAAAATCCAAAGGCGATTTCCGCCGAAACCTTGTTGCCTTCCGTGACCGCCACTTGGCGCATGTTGTCGCCAAACCGCGCGATCTTTGCGCCCTGCCAGTCATGCCACGCCCTCGCCGCGCGCATCCACGCCCCGAGCGCTGCCAGCACATCCTTGTCTGCCCAGTGGCCGACGATGATCTTGCGGTCGAGGCGCAGGCGCGCGCCGATGAAACCGAACTCGCGGTCGCCGTGCGCCGCCTGGTTCAGGTTCATGAAATCCATGTCAATACTGTCCCATGGCAAATCGCGGTTGAACTGCGTATGCAGGTGCGCCAGCGGCTTGCGCAGATTCTTCAACCCATTGATCCACATCTTCGCTGGCGAAAACGTGTGCATCCACGCCACGAGACCCACGCAGTTGGGCGCGACATTCGCCTCGTCCATGATTTGCGTGATCTCCCCTGGGCCCGTCAGCACCGGCTTCAGCACCACCTTGACCGGTAGCTCCTCCGCCGCATTGAAGGCGCGCGCAATCACTTGCGCATTCGCGGCCACTTGCTTCAGCGCCGCTTCGCCATAGAGATGCTGGCTGCCCACCAGGAACCAGACTTCGAGATTTTTAGGGAGGAGGATCATAATATATAAAAGAAGATTTAACCACGGAGGACACGGAGAACGCGGAGGGGGAAATTTTAAAGAAGAATATATCCTCTGTGCTCTCCGTGAACTCCGTGTTTCAATTACTATACCGACTCCTTTATCTCCAGCAGCGTCTTCATCACCTGACCGAGGTTGACATTCCGCACGCCGCCAAGGTTGTCGTGGAGCTTCAGGTAAAGTTTGTAAAGTTTGTTGTACGTGGCCTTCTCGGAACGCCGCGGCTTGTATACCACATCCTTCCAGCCAGCCATCGCCCGTTGTGCATTGGCAAAATCCGCATGGCCGCCGTTCGCCACCCCCGCCATGACCGAGGCCGCAATCGCCGAACCGAGCGCGCACGCCTGCGCCGAACGACCCACCCGCATCTCGCGCCCGGTGACATCCGCGTAAATCTGCATCAGCAGCGGATTCTTTTCCGCAATGCCGCCCGCGCACACCACCGTCTTCACCGGCACCCCGTATTCCTCAATGCGCTCCAAAATCGCCCGCGCGCCATACGCGGTGGCCTCAATCAACGCGCGGTAAATCTCTGCCCGCGTCGTGTGCAATGTCTGGCCGAGGATGAGCCCCGTAAGCCGCTGGTCCACCAAAATGGTCCGATTGCCGTTGTTCCAGTCCAGCGCCAGCAACCCGCTTTCACCCGGGTGCAATTTCTCCGCCTCGGCCGTCAACTGCACGTGCAGCGCTGCATCGCCCTGGCACACCACCTCCACCCACCACTTGAAAATGTCGCCCACCGCCGACTGTCCCGCCTCGATGCCGTAAAAGCCCGGCAGAATCGCGCCTTTCACAATCCCGCAAATCCCCGGTATGTCCGCCACCGTCTTTTGTGCCGAAACCACCCCGCAATCGCACGTCGAAGTGCCGATGACCTTGACGAGCACGCCTTCCTCGACCGCGCAGCCAATCGCCCCGTAGTGCACATCGAATTCGCCAATCGCAATCGCGATTCCCGGACGCAACCCGAAGCGCTCCGACCATTCCTTGCATAAATGGCCCGCCGGCACCGAAGCATCGTGCGCCTTGTCGTACAACCGGTCGCGCAATTCCGCGAGTTTCGGATGCAGCGCCGCGAGAAATTCCTTGTCCGGCAATCCGCCCCAATCTTCGGCATACATTGCCTTGTGCCCCGCTGCGCACACCCCGCGCATGATTGCCTTTGGGTCGCGCACCCCCGCCAGCACGGAAGGCACCCAGTCACACAATTCCACCCACGAATACGCCGAGTCAAAAACTTCGGTCGAAGTATTCAGACAATGCCAAATTTTGCTCCACCACCATTCCGATGAATATGTGTTGCCGCACTTCGCCACATATTGCGGCCGCATTGCCCGCGCCGTCTCGGTGATCTTTGCCGCTTCGGCGTGCCCGGTGTGGTCCTTCCATAACCAGCACTGTGCCGCCAAGTTTTCCTTGAGCCGGGCGTCGAACGCCAACGGGGTGTTCGTCTTGTCCACCGGCAGGGGGCTCGACCCCGTTGAATCCACGCCGATGCCAATGATCTGGTCTGGCCGGAAACTTTGTTCCGCCTGTGCCGCCTGCGCGAGCGCCCCGCGCACCGCCTGCTCCATCCCCACGAGATAATCCCCCGGATGCTGCCGGGCCAGGTTATGATCGCTTTCATCCAGCAGCACGCCTTGGTGCCCGCTCACGTACTCCACGACGCAAGTGCTGATTTCATGACCGTCCGCGCACCGCACGATCAGCGCCCGCACGGAATTGGTGCCAAAATCCAAGCCAAGGGTAAATGACATGGTGCCACGATAGCGACGAAGCGCGCCCGGCGTCAAATCTGGGTTTTGCCTGCCACTAGCCCGGTTCGTGGCGTTGCGCTTCAGCCAGCGCCCTGGGCGGCTCACTTGGCAACGGGCCGCTGCCCTTGCTCCTGCCGCCTTCCCCACGCCACCTCCGCCCATTATGCTTGCGACAAAATATGAAAACTGATTTCCATTGGCCGGTTATCGGAAAATTCGTTATCAACAACTAAGATGGAAACAGATCCACCGCAGATTGCTGAATCGGAGCAGAAAGTTGCGCCGCTGTCGGAATCGTTGAAGAATTCGGAACCGGCCCTCCTGCCAACCGGCCAGGTGCCCGTGCCGATGCCTGCCCCGCCTCGCCCCGCCCGTTTGACGGCGCCGCCATGGGAATTAATTCGGCGTGTGGCTGGGCCTTTCTCGCTCGCTGCCCTGCTGGCCGTTTTGTTGTGGAAAACTTGGCTGCGCTGGCCTGAACCCCTGGTTGACTTCCCCAACTTTCTTTACCTCCCGTGGCGCATCAGCCAGGGCGACCTGTTGTATCGGGACTTGGTTTGCATTTACGGGCCATTGCCGCCGTTGGTTCAAGCCGGCGCGTTTCACCTTTTCGGCCCCGGGCTCGATGTGATCATTTGGTTGAACATCGCGGTGACGGCCGGAGTGCTTGCGCTTGTGTACGGGATTTTCCGCATGGTGGGCGACTGCTTTAGCGCGTGGCTTTGCGGAGTGGTGTTTCTCGTGGTCTTTGCCCTCCAGCTTTATGGCGAACCGGTAAGTAATTTTATTGCCCCCTATTCCTGTCAGGGGACTTGGGGGTTCGGCGGCGTGTTGCTCACCGTTTTTGCGCTGTTACGGCACGGGCTCCATCCGCGGCGGCGGTGGCTGGTGGTGGCGGGCCTCGGCGTGGGCATCGCCTTTTTGAATAAGCCGGAACTGTTGTTTGCCGCTCTCGGCGCCCTGGGAATCTTTCTGACTTTGGATCTCCTCAAGTCCTGGAGACTGGCTGAAATAAACGGGGGGGCCATTTCGGTTATCCGCTTTGCCGGCGTCGCCATGGTTTGCATCAGTGCCGGTTTTTTGACCGCCTACCTCCCGGTGTTCTTCGCCTTGGCCCACGCGGGCGGATGGTCGTACGGGTTCCGCGCCGCCAACTGGTCGCTCCAGGTGTTCCTCAATCCAGATTATACGAAAGCCACCACTACGCATATCCAGACCGCCTTCCTCGGCTTCGATCATTTTTGGCCGTATTTGTTCAGTCATGTGCAATGGGGATTGGTCTTTGTGGCCTTTTGCCTGATTGCGGGATGGGCCGGACGCCGATGGCTCAAAGCGCAAAGCGCAGGTCGGCCCGGCCAGGGTTTTTTGGGGTTGTTCCTGGCGCTGTGTTTCCTGATCGTCCTCAATGCCCGCTGGCTGTCCCTCGGTCGCACGTTGCTGGTGCCGGCAATTCTGACGGCCCTCGCAACTGTTGGGTACTCCCTGCGGCGGGCGTGGCAGAGGCTTCCGGATGTGCCGCGACTGCCCGGCCTCGCCGTGGTGGCGACCTCCGCTTTGCTCATGCTGGCGCGAATGATATTGAACGGCCGCATCTTTGGCGCGGGACTTTTCGAAGCCGTGCTGGCGACCTTGCTCTTGGTGCATATCTTAATTTATGAACTGCCCTGGCGCTTTGGCGACGGAACCAAGCCGAACAGTCTGCTGCAAACCACCCTGGCCCTGGTCGTTTTGGCGGGCGTGGTGGCCTTGGGCCAACTGTCGCAGGGGCATTATGAAAGTCGCATTTTCCAGGTCGGGACCGGCCGGGATCGCTTTTATGCAGATACCCCGGAGATCAACCCCGACGGCATCTACCTTAATACCGTGATTACAGTCATGCGAGAACACTTCAAACAGGTAAAAACCGTCATCGCCTTTCCCGAAACCATGGCCGTCAACTATCATCTGCGCCTCACCAACCCGATCCCCGACGTGCAGTTTGTGCCTGACACCATTCTCATGGCCGGCCTTGACAACCTGCTCGCTAAACTGACGGCGCACCCGCCGGAGGCCGTAGTCCTGACCGCCCGTCGGTTGCCCGAGTATGGCGTGCCTTATTTTGGCGCCGACCCCGGCGGTAAAGCCCTCATCGAATGGGTGAAGGCAAATTACTCCGTGGGCTTTTACGGCGGAAACAGCACCATTTCCCTCACCGGCCACACCATTGATATCTTTATTCGCCGGGATCTGGCCGCAGGTTACGGCAAGGAAGCGAAATAGCAAAGTCCACTTCCGGGCTCAATTTAAGCGCTCTCCCGAGATACAATACAAATTCGGGAAAGTGAAAAAACAGAATCCCCCGACTTTCTTAGACTGGCTCGGTGAGCTGCCCGAAGGTGATGTGGAGATGCTGCGATTGTTCAACTGGATTCCTCGGGGCAAGTCGCAAAGCACCTATCCACCGCGTTCGCTCAAGCTAACAGCATTTCAAATCCGGATTTACGGGCCGTACAAATCCAAGCGGTGCTCATCTATTGGGCAATCAAAGATCCTCAAGCGGCGCTGGCCGCCGCTCAAAACGCCAACCTTCCAGACGACCAACGCGCGCCCCTTGTTCAAAAACTTGCGCAATCTGCAACCATCAGTAACAATTCACCCTGAAACATATCACCATCTGGGCGGTCAATCCGGACACCGAGCGGAGGCCAGCCAAAGCTTAATACTTGGCCCTCCCCAGTTCCAATCCAAGGCTAACCCGAAAAAGCACGTTCCATTCGGTTCAGTTTAGCCTATGCCGCCACTATTTGGACCTTCAGCCTGCAGCCCACCATGGCCGCAGCGCGCGTGAGGGTGTGGAGCGTGATGGAAGTGTTGCGTTCATCCAATACCCGGTTCACCGCCGCACGGCTGGTGCCCAGTCGCCGGGCCAGGGCGGCGACGCTAAGATTCGTTAGCTTCATTTTCCTGGCCAGCGCGGCGGCAATGACCTTTTTTAAAGCGGCGGCCTCAACTTCCTCCAACAGGCCCTCCTCGCGGAGAAAGTCGTCGAAACTACTGCCGTGGTGCGGATTGGTGTTTTTCTTCATATTCGCGCTTTCTACGTTTGGCCAAAGCCAGTTCATGGTCGGGTGTGGGGGCGGTCTTCTTAAAAAAGCCGTGCAGGAGAATGATGTTTTTGTTTTGGACGAAGAAGACGGTGCGGGCGATGCGATTCGGGAGGCGGGTGCGCACTTCCCAAAGGCCGCCACCAAGAGAGTCCACCTACGGCAAGCCGAGCGGCCAGCCAAATTGAACCGCCTTGATGTCAGTTCCGATGCGCCGGCATTCATCCCTTGGCAGGGACTTCAACCATTCGCGCACCGGTTCATTGCCCGCTGCGGTGCGATAGAAGTCGCAAGGAAACGGACGTAGTTTTGGGGCCGGCCTAAACATGTATCAAATTTGATTCAGAGTCAAGAATGGAATTTAACCCCCGTCTCCAAACCCTGGCAACCCCGAAAAAGCAATTTCCTGCCGGTCCAGTCCGGTTCCAGTTTCACGTCCTGCCCGCCCGCTCCTCCGGCAAATCCGGCAAGAACAGCGACCCAATCATCGCTGGAATAAATAAAAAACTCGCGTAAAACAACGCCGCCCCGAAATCGCCAACATTGGCAAAAAGCCCAAACACCACCGTGCCCGCGGCCGCCGCCACCCGCCCAACATTGAAACAAAACCCCGCCCCCGTGCTCCGCAGCAAGGTCGGAAACAGCGGCGGCAAATACATGGTGAACAGCCCGAACACCCCCGAGAAAAATCCCACCGACGGCAACCACCAGAGTAGCTCACCCGACGGGCGCGGCACCACAAACGTGCCGAACATCGTCAGAAAAAATCCCAGAAACATCAGCGCAATCGCCTTTCGGAACGAAAACCACCGCGCCAGCGCCGCCCCGAAGAAATTCCCCCCGATGGAGATGCCAATGATCAGAAAAAAGGCCACGCTTACCAGACGTTCCCGCTCTGGACCCGTCCGCCCCGCCAAGTCCGGCAAATTGCGAAAATGCTGCAGCGACCAAAACATAAAGGCCCACCATGCCGTCAGCGAGCACGCACAGACCAGCAGCACCAAAACCGTCGTGCGCCGCAGCGGCCCCGCGAACAACGCCGCCACTCCCGGAGTCGCGGAGGGCGCCCCGGCTTTGGCCGCATGCCATTCCTCCGTCTCCGGCACATGGCGCCGAATCCAC
>Ga0265319_1000849_pt1 | contig 19507 bp, 16 predicted proteins | sample 4824metaG_FD_192443 | JGI IMG/M metagenome (GOLD analysis project Ga0265319, IMG submission 192443) | Rhizosphere microbial communities from Carex aquatilis grown in University of Washington, Seatle, WA, United States - 4-8-24 metaG | ecosystem: Host-associated > Plants > Roots > Rhizosphere >...
AGGCCTTCCTGAGGCGCGTGAAGCTGAATTCAAGCGCGTTCTACGCCCTTTACCACAGCCCCGACTTCTATCCGGCAGCCTGGGCCGCAGGGTACCTGATCCTGCTCGGGTTGCTCCTGACGGGACTCCTGCCGGTAGGCGATCGCCCATGTCTGCTGTTTCTCTGCGGCCTTTTCCTCGCCTCGCACTTCGTCCTGATGTTTCACATCGACGAGCGTTATCTCACAATCGGTGTTCCTCCCTTGATCCTGCTGCTGGCTGGCTTGATTCACTATGTCATCCATGCCTCGGCCAAGCTGTCCCCCACCGCGGGTATCGCCACCGGCCTGATCGTGGCCGGCGTCCTTGTTGGCGTCGGGCACCGCCAATATCTCCGCGTGCGGAATCACCGGCCGGCCAACACCCAGAGCATTGCCGCAATGAAGTCGTTCGGGCGCCATTTCCTAGCGGTCGTCAAGACCCCTAGGCTCGCGGGCAACCGCGAACCCCACGTCGGCTTCGATTTCCCTAATCCCACCCGGATCTACCTCGAGGACCAGTTTCTTCTCCCATACTTTTCCCATACCGCACTCGTCGCTCATAATACAGTGAGCGCCTATCCGCGGCCCAAGTTCTACTCGTTCCGTGAGGTCCCCGACGATTATCTCTATGTTCCCGCCGAGTTGTTCAAGACCTTGGACCCGAAGCTCGCTGCCAAGGCGATCGACGAGTACGACAATCCCGTGCTCGGCCACTATTACCTGCTCGAGCTGAATCGCTAGCGCACACCGAACATTTGCCCCAGCAGGATCTCGAGGTCCTTGCCCGGCGTCGGTCCGCCGCGGCGGTTGACCACGAGGCTCTTGCAGCGATAGCGGCGCTCAATGGCGGCGTTCACATCAAGAATCACCGGCTTGTTGGGCACGAGGCCGAGCACGTCCATGCCCGAAAGCGGCGTCAGCGAGATCGGCAGGCCGGTCCAGTTGACCTTGATGTCCCACCCGTCGACCGACAAGGGCAGCGGCTTGGTGAGCAGCGACGGATATCGCTGCGCGAAGTCAGGCACGCGATGGGTCGCGATCCGCACGCGCAATGCCGGCTCCATCTGGCTGATGTATTGCTGGAAATTGTCGACCTGCCGGGCACGGAATTGCCGCAGAAAATCGAGCGGGTCGAAGCCCATCAGGTTCATTCCGTTCCAGATCCCGTGGTCGTTGCGACTGCCGAATTTTCGCGAATCGTACCAGGCCTCAAAATCACGCGTGACCATCAGGCCGATTTCAAAATGGAGGTGGGCGCGCTCCCGCGGGATGGCATATCCTCCGGCCGAGTGCCCCATGGTCGCCATCACCTGGCCCCGGGCCACCCGCACGCCCACCCGGATTCCCGGGGCCACGCGGGTCAGGTGCGCGTACAGGGTATAGACCGCCGGGACGGTGTCCGGATGCTCGAGCACGATGTAACGTCCATAGCTGCTGTCGCCCGCCTGCAGGTTGATGTAGCGCACCACTCCATCCATCGCCGCATAGATGTCGTCAATCGGCTCGCCGCTGCGATCCCGCGCGAGCGCCTTGATGTCCAGTCCCTCGTGAAACTGCCCGCCGCTGCTCCGGACGCACCCGAAACCTCCCGATTCCGGGTCGCCAGAGCCCGCATCCTGGAGGAACGCCGGGATGGGCTTGCCCTGGGCAAACGCATCGTTCGGCGTCGGCCAGACGATCGCAATCCGGTCGCTGCCCGCCGCGCCGTAGGCAGTGGTAAACACGGCGCTTCCGATCAACCAGGCGGCCAACCCGCCCCTGGACCACGGGAAGGTCCTCATGGTTTAATCTTCTCCACCCGGACGCTCCAGTCGGCACCGTAACTGATGCCGTGCGCCTTGGCGAAGTCTCCTTGGTTCAGCGCGAACGCGACATTCATCAGGCTGTTCAGGTAAAGCAAGGGAGCGCCCTCGGGCACATCGCCAAAGGTGCGCGTGTACGGCATGTCACCGGCATAGACGGTTTTTCCCGCCCGCGTGATGACTACGTGAAACCGGTCGCCCAGCTTCGGGGCAAGCCGGCCAAACAGGGCGTCGTCGAGGTTCGTCCAGATGTTGCCGTACTGGAAATCCAGATAGGGGATCGTCCCGACCAATGCCGCGCCGTCCAGCCGCGGGCGCTCGTAGGGCAGCATGACCACCCGCGCCGGCAATTCAGGGCCCACCTCGGCATAGGTGATGACCTCGGCGGCCAGGCGGGCTCCGACATATGCATAAACGTCGCGGCCGTGGAAGGTATAGGATTTCTCGGAGCCGGGCCGGCGGTTTTTCGTCTCGTCTATCTCCCGCACCGATTCGATCCCGAGCTCCTCGGCAACGAGTGTGAGGGTGCCATTGTCCGGACTGACAAAATAGTGCCCGCTCTTGGTTTTCAGTACGACCGACTTGCGCTCTGTCCCGACGCCCGGATCGATCACCGAGACGAATACCGTGCCTGCCGGCCAAAAGGGCGCCGTCTGTTTCAAGCGGTAGGCCGCCTCCCAGATGTCGTAGGGTGTATTTTCGTGGCTGAGGTCGAAGATCGCGAGTTTGGGACTCACGCCGTAAGCCACGCCGCGCATCGCGGCGACCGCTCCGTCCTTCGTCCCGAAATCAGTCTGGATCACGAGCGCGCGATCCGCGGCGGCGGTCAGCAGGGGCGCACCCGCCAACGCCCATGCCACGATCATGCAGAACGTTCTCGATAATCCGTCAATGTATGTGCCCGTTTTCATGAAAGTGCCGGTTCGACCGCAAAAGCCGCCATCACCTCGGCGCCAACCGAGTCGGCCAGGAGTCGCCCCCGATCCGTCAGGCCCAGCGTCCCGCCGTGCCATCGTGCCAGCCCGTCACCGGCCAGCCGCTCCAGCAGGGACTCGATGGCCACCCACGGAGCATCCGGACAGCGCCGACGCCAATCCGCGATGTCGACTCCGGCGTTCACCCTCAATCCGAAGATCAACGCATCCTCGGCCAGCAGCGCCGGCGTCAGCGCCACCCGGTCCTCCGTCACCCGCACGCCACGGCCGATTTGAGCCAGCCACTTTTCCAGGTCGGCGACATTTGACCCACGCCAGCCATCATGCTGGGAAGCGGCCGACGGTCCCAGACCGACCCATTCGTGCATCCGCCAGGTATTCAGGTTGTGGCGGCAAGCGTGGCCCGGCCGGGCAAAATTCGATACCTCATACTGTCCGTAACCCGCCGCGGCCAGCTGCTCCCAGGTCGCTTCATAGAGGCGGGCCTCGTTCTCCGGGTCCAGTTTCACCCGGCCTTGGGACAGCTTCACCCACAACGCCGTGTCCTCCTCAAAGGTGAGGCAATAGGTCGAGAGATGATCGGGCGCGCGTGCAACCGCCTCGCGCACATCCGCGGCCCACTCATCCGCGGTCTGGCCGGGCAACGCGAACATCAGGTCGAGGTTGACGCTCGCGAATCCCGCCGCCCGCACCCGGTCGTAGGCGCGATCAACCTGTGCGCGTGTGTGCTGCCGACCCAGCGCGTCAAGGAGTGCCGGTTGGAAGCTTTGCACGCCGAGCGACACCCGCGTGACCCCGATTTCGCGCAAGGCTGCGAGGCGCTCCGCTGTCACCGACGCCGGGGCCAATTCGACCGTCCACTCCTCCGGAGTCCTGCCACCTGAGACGCGGTGCACCACCGACCCAAGCCGCCTGAGGTCGCCGGGCGAAAGAAGGCCCGGAGTGCCGCCACCCCAAAAAACCGTGGTCACCGGACGATCCCACCGGACAAGTTCCGATTCCTCTGCAATTCCTGCAAGGAACCGATCGACGCCATCGGCGGTCGGCTTGACCTGATAAAAAGCACAGAAATCACAGGTCGAGGCACAGAACGGAACGTGCACATAGAGTCCCAGCGGGGCTCCCGTTTCAGCTTTGGCTTGCTCTGTTACTAAGTGACTCATTACTAACGCGCATCAATCCCGCCTGGTTTTCCTCCAAAGACCCAATGCATACCAACCGAATTTCTCTCGCGAGAAAAATCATCCTCTGGCTCGGCGCCTCGCTTGGCCTCGCGTTTCTCACGGGTTGCGAGTTCACCCTCACGAATCTCACGCCCAGCACGCTGCCGGAGAATCCGTCCCAGATCTACACGCTTACCCTGCGGGTCACCCAGAAGGCCACGTCCATCGTGCCGGGCAGCGTGGATCCCCGCATCATCATTGACGGGCAGAACTTCAAGATGACCAAGAGTTCGCTGGGCGATGACATCTACGAGTTTGATTACCAGCTGCCCGCCGGGCGCGATGAGATGGCCTATTATTACCTCGTGACCTTCAAGGCGGAATCCAATGGCCTGCAGCGCGATCGGGAGGCCTACACCGAGATCACACACACCAAGATCGTGCGGCGCAACGTCCTGGCCCTCCTGGCCAATCGCGGCCCCGTGGGCTCGCGCATCAGCGTGCTGGGACGCGGGTTCACCGCCCAGGATGTGATCTACGTCGACAACACCGCGGCCCGGACGGTCTTTGAGTCTCCGAACGCCATCAGTTTCTTCGTCCCGGCGCTCGATGCCAACAAGAACTACAAGGTCACCCTGAACGGTTCCGCCGGCAATTCGCCGGTCGGCACGTTCCGCATCGACCCGAGCACCCTGCAGGTCTCGCCTTCGTCGCTGACGCTGCGCACCGGGGAGAAGCAGGTCATCACGTTCACCGTGCCCAACGCCGCGGGCACTGGCGGGCAGTTGCTCGACATCACCACCGATGTGCCCGAGGCCGTGATCATGCCAGAGGTCGTCGTGCCTGCGGGACAAAACAGCGTCAGTGTCACCATCGAGGGCGGCAAGGCCGGCAACGGCAGTCTCTTCCTGAAGGGCTACGGCAGCGGGGAGCTTTCGATTCCGGTGACGGTTACCGCCAAGTAAACGCTCGCAGTCTTTTCACTTTTGGCCGGCGCCTTCCAGCGCCGGCCTTTTTATTTTCCGGCGCTCGCCTTTACCTCGCTCCCGCGGCGCCCAACCTGCAATCGATCCAGCTCGAATGTCACCGTCACTGGCCGGTGATCGCTGGCCAATCGCGTTTCCGGAGCGTCGAAGATTCGCGCTGCGCCCTCTTTCACAGCGGGCTGCAAACCGGCTGAGATCATGATGTGGTCCACGCGCGAATAGCTCTCCCCGGCATGATAATAATGAGTCCACATTTCGCCGCGGGAATCGGTTGCCGGCAGGAGTTTCGCAATGCCGGTCTTTCCCCGGGCCAGCAAGTGCTGCACGGCCTTGCTCGCCGTTCCGTCATTGCAGTCGCCCAGGATCAAAAAGCGTTCTCCCGCCGGAACAGGAAAACGCCGCAGCACGATGTCCCGCACCGCCGTGGCCTCCGCAATCCGGCGCGCCACGGATTGCGGATCATCCGGCCGGTCCGTAAACCGGCTCTTGAGGTGCACCGCGAATATCGTCAGATCGCCGGCCTCGGTCGCAAAGGTCGCCTCCAGCAGTCCGCGTTTCACCCGCTCGCGCGCACCGAAGTAGGTGAATTCCACATTGGCGTGAGGCTTCACTGCCTTGGGTGTCCTTCGCGCCAGCAAGGCAATGTGGCGGTCGGCGTCGGGCCCCTCCAGCAGCGTCGCGTAGGGATACTCAAGCCCGTCCGCCTTCAGGTCCCTTCGAAGTTCTTCCAAGTACGGAGTACCGCCCATCTCCTGCAGCGCGAGGATGTCCGCGTTCAGGTGGCGGATCACCGTTCGCAACGCCTGCTTCTCGGACTCGGGCTTGGGGTACCCCTTGCGGTAACCCGCCTCGGTCATCCGGTCCGCCGGGGTGTAGTTTTCAACATTGTAGGTCGCGATGGTCAGCGTCTCGGCCCGGGCTGACGCCAGGACAAGGACAAGCCACAGGCAGTTTTTGGCCAGAAATTGCACGGATGATCGCAGATGAATTTCTGATCCGGATTTGAATTTATCAGTACCCATCCGTGCAATCCGTGGCTAGGTGGATTTCGTCAGCGACTGCTCCCGCTCGACCAGCGTCGGATGAGAGTAAAAAAACGCGCTGAACCAGGGATGCGGCGTGAGGTTGGTCAGGTTTTTCTGTGCCAGCTTCCGCAGCGCCCCGATCATCGCCGCCGGACCCCCCATCGCCTCGCGCGCAAACGCATCCGCCTCGTACTCGTGCCGGCGGGAAAACAGGTTCGAGACCGGCGAGAACCAGAAAGTCACCAGTCCGCTCAGCAAACCGAACAGGAGGAACGCCGGGGCGATCTCGCCGGCGGGAAAGCCAAACGCGGTGTCAAACCATGGGCTTTGCGCGAGCCAGGCGATGATGGCGAAACCCGCCAGCAGCATCGCGGCGGAGAGCGCGATCATCTTTGGAATGTGGCCGCGACGGTAATGGCCGATCTCGTGGGCAAGGACTGCCTCGAGTTCCTCGGGCGAAAGCTGGGCGATCAGCGTGTCGAACAGCACGATCCGCCGGAAACGCCCGAAGCCCGTGAAATACGCGTTGGAATGCCCCGAGCGCTTCGAGCCGTCGATCACCTCGATGGTCTGCGCGCGAAAGCCCGTGCGATCCGCGAGCGCCATCAGCCGGCTCCGCAGCTCGCCGTCGGGCAAGGGCGTGAGCTTGTTGAACAGCGGCAGGATCAGCTTCGGGTAGAGCACCATCAGCAGCAGCTGAAACCCGAACATGAGCCCGAATCCCCACACCCACCAGCCGTGGCCCACCCAATGGACCAGCGAGAGCAGCGCCCAGAGCAGCGGGAAACCGATCGCAAACAGCAACGCGAGGCCTTTCAGCTTGTCCACCAGCCATAATGCGGCCGTTCCTTTGTTGAAGCCAAACTTCTCCTCGATCCGGAACTGTGCCCACCATTCGAACGGCAGTCCGGGCACCGACAGAACCACGCCCGCGATCAGGATGAACAGGGCGTCGTCCCAGACCGCCCCCGGCGCACCCCACGAGGCCACATGTGCGAACAGCCACGGCAGGAATCCCCCGAAAAGCACCAGCGCGAGCACCAAGGTGTCGAAAATCTCGTTCAATCCGCCGAAACGGGACCGCTCAAGGGTGTAGGCGACCGCTTTGCCATAGGTGGCGGGATCCATGATCGCCGCGGCCGCCGGCGGGGGAGCCACGGCATGGCGGCGCACTTCCGCTCGGTTCAGGGCGGAGAGGACAAGCTCTCCGGCCAGACGCAGCCCCATCAACACCGCCACGATCATCAGCACCATGCGCCCAATCCATGCGAAACCGCCCTCGCCGCCAGCCCAAAGATTGGCGGCGGGTGAGTTTCGCGCAAAGGCACGGGGACACGGAGGAAACCAGATCTGCCGACGATCGGAAAATCGCGCGTTTGCCCGGGGCACCGGTTTGTCGATCCTGCCTTCCCGGCTCTGCGCGAATCCAATTCAGGCTGCCCGGATTCGCCGCTTGCCGGCCCCAAAGATTGTTTGAAATGGCGGGCGGCCCACGCATCTTGGCCGCGTGGAAGCCAAATCAACCGCCAAGCTCTCCTTTGAGGACGCTCTCGCCCAGCTTGAGAAAATCGTCGAGTCGATGGAATCGGGCGAGGTTCCCCTCGCCGAGCTCCTGGCAAAATTCGAGGAGGGCAACAAACTCCTCAAGGTGTGTGAGTTGCGACTCAAGGACGCCGAACTCAAGATCGAGCAGCTCAAGAAGCAAAAGGACGGTGTGACCTTCGAGAAGTTCGCAACCGAACGCGATGCTTGAGCCGCTGTCCGCCGCTTCACCAACGATGAGCAATTCCCTTCCCGCCGGGCCCTCCCCGACCAGCCAGCCTCCCGGCCTCCTGGCCGGCATTCGCGGTCCCGCCGACGTCAAGGCCTTGGACGCCGCCCAGCTGCCCCAGCTCGCCCAGGAGATCCGCGACGAGCTCATCGCCGTCACCTCCCGCAACGGCGGGCACATCGGGCCAAATCTCGGCGTGGTCGAGCTGACCATCGCCCTCCACCGGGTTTTCAGCACGCCCGAGGACCAGCTGGTGTTCGACGTCGCGCACCAAGGCTATGTGCACAAGCTGCTGACCGGGCGTGGCGGCGATTTTTTTCAAAAGCTGCGGCAAGGCGGAGGCGCCAGCGGCTTTCTCTACCGGAAGGAAAGCGAGCATGACGCCTTCGGCGCCGGGCACGCCGGCACGGCCCTGAGCGCCGCCCTCGGCATGGCCACCGCCCGCGATCTGCGCGGCTCCCACGAGCACGTCGTGGCGGTTTGCGGCGACGCCGCCTTCACCTGTGGCATCACCCTCGAGGCACTGAACAACGTCGTCTCCTCCACCAAGCGGCTCATCGTCATCCTCAACGACAACGAGTGGTCGATCGCCAAGAACGTCGGCGCCATCTCAAGTTACCTCAACCGGCTCAGCACCAACCCGACCTACAACAAGCTCCACCACGACGTCGAGGCGTTCTTCCGGAGCTTCCCGGTCGGCGTCGAGATGAACCGCGTTTACCACAAGTGGAAGCGCGAGACGAAGGACTTCATCGTCGGGTCGTCGCTGTTCGAGAAGTTCGGCCTGCGCTACCTCGGCCCGGTCGACGGCCACAATCTCGACGCCCTCGTGAAGAACCTCGAGTTCGCGCGCCATTGCGATGTTCCCGTGCTCATCCACGTGCTGACCAAGAAGGGCAAGGGCCTGGACCCAGCGATCAATGCCCCCGAGAAGTTCCATGGAGCCGGTCCCTTCGACCCGGTCACCGGCGAAAGCCTGAAAGCCTCGCCCGGCGCCGCGCCGGCCTACCAGGAGGTTTTCGGCCGGGCCTTGGTCCGCTTCGCCAAGGCCGATCCACGCATCGTCGGGATCACGGGCGCGATGCCGAGTGGCACGGGCCTTTCCCACCTCGCCGCGGAGGTGCCGCGCCAGTTCTTCGACGTCGGCATCGCCGAGGAACACGCCGTGCTGTTCGCCGCCGGCATGGCCACCAAGGGCCTGCGGCCGGTGGTCGCTATCTACTCCACCTTCCTGCAGCGCGCCTACGACCAGATCATCCACGATGTCGCGCTGCAGAACCTGCCGGTCACGTTCTGCATGGACCGTGCGGGGCTTTCCCCGAATGACGGACCCACCCACCATGGCCTGTTCGACCTCGCCTACCTGCGTTGCGTCCCAAACGCAGTCGTCATGCAGCCGAAGGACGAGGACGAGCTCGTCGACATGCTGCACACGGGCCTCCAGCACAACGGTCCGGCTTTCATCCGTTACCCCCGCGGCAGCGGACCCGGCGCCAAGGTGAAGGACCTTCCGGCCGCCCTTCCCCTCGGCCATGCCGAGGTCCTGCGCGACGGTTCCAACATCATGATCTGGGCACTGGGCAACATGGTCGCCGATGCCCTCAAGCTCGCCGCCCGCCTCGCCACCGAGGAAAATATCTCGGTCGGCGTGGTAAATGCCCGCTTCGTCAAGCCCCTCGACCGCGCCTTGCTGCTCAGCCATGCCGCGTGCATCCCGCTGCTCGTCACCATGGAGGACCATGTCCTCGCCGGCGGCTTCGGCAGCGCCGTGCTGGAGGCCCTCCAGGAGGCCGACTGTCCGGTCGCACTGGAGCGCATCGGCTGGCCCGACAAATTCGTGGAGCACGGCAGCAGCGTCGACCAGCTCCGCGCCGCCTACGGCCTGTCGTCCGACGACATGTACCGCCGCGTGCTCGAGCGCTGGCGCAACCTCAGTGCCCAGCAGGTCGAGGCCGACGCTTAAGCGTGGGGTCGTCCGCAAGGAACGCCCCTACGTCACGGCCAGCAGTTACTTCACCGGCCCGATCCGCTTCGTGTCGATCGCGATATCATCGTAGTAGATGTCGAAATCGTCGCGGGCGGCCGCAAAGGCCCGGAAGCCGAACGCGAACTCAGTGAATCCTTTCACCAGTTCGCTGCTCCGGCCGTCGGCGGGATCCACTTTCTTCAGCGGGTCCTCCTTCGGATTGTTGCTCAGGACAAACGAGGTTTCCTTGGCGAGCTCGCCATCGATCCAGACCGTCGTCTTGTCCGGCTGGTCGTTGAACTCCCATTCAAAGCAAAACCACCGCCCGACCGGATAGGGCCCGCCCCGCTCCATCGTTTCCTGGGTTGGCGGAGTCTTGGGATCGTGCTGCTGGTAAGACAGGTAGATGTTTTTGCCGCCCGAAACACCCACCTCCAGGTAATTGGAATTCGGGAAGCCCGCATTGCTGCCGGTCAGGAGCACGTCATGCCCGGCGGGCATTTTGGGACTGATATAAATGTAAGCGCGGCCAAAATTATGCTGCCGCAGTGCTTCCGGGAGATGGAGCGCCACGACAAAGCCATAGGCGCGGTTGGCCCCCTTGGGATAATGGACCTGCAACGCTGACTTCCCGTGCGCGACCTGCTCGTGCTGGACGGTGACTTCAGCCGTGCCCGCAACGCGCTTGTCCCAGACCGCCGGATTGAGCGATCCCGATTCAAAATCCTCGGCAAAAAGCGGGCCGCGGGGAGCGGTGCCGGACAGACCCGACAGGCAGCCGCTGAACAGGAGAGGCAAGGTGGCGATGAAGAACACGACAGACTTCGTCGGGAAAGCTCGCAGGGGCTTGGGAATGATCATGGTGGGGCTATGGGGTATGAGGATGGACGCATCACCTTGCCATCGGTTGCGGGAATTCCGCCGGACCTGAATGCGCCGCTCACGATCGTCGCGCGAGCATGAGGCGTTGCAGCAGGATAAAGCCAAGCAGCAGCAGCCCGACCACGATCCTGAGCCAGGCGGAGCCCAACCGCCCGTCGAACAACAGGGCCGACTGGATCGTCCCGAAGATCAGGATGCCGAAGAGCGTTCCCAGCATGTGTCCGCGCCCGCCAGCCAGCAACGTTCCCCCGATCACCACCACGGCGATCGCGTCGAGTTCGAGGCCGATGCCCTGGCTCGGGTTGCCGGACCCCGAGTAAATCACCGCGACCAACCCGGCCAGGGCCGCGCACACACCGTTCAGCGTGTAGACCCAGATTTTCGCCGACCCCACCGGCAGCCCCATCAGGATGGCCGACTGCTCGTTGCCGCCGATCGCGAGCAGGTTGCGACCGAAGCGCGTGAAGTGGGCGATGCCATAGCCCGCGATCAACACGGCCACGAGCACCAGGGCCGTCGTGGGCAGGCGTACACCCCCAAGGTCGATGGCGAATCCGGAGAGCGCGACCAGCAGCGGGTGCTTGATCTCGGTCGACTCCGTGCTGATCCACCAGGCGCTGCCCCGCGCGAGAAACATGCCCGCGAGCGTGACGAGGAAGGGCGGTTGCCTGAACACCTGGATCAGCATGCCCATGAACGCACCCAGGCCCGCCCCGAGGCCGAGCGCCGCCGTCGCCGCAAGTGCGGGATGAATCCCGTGTTTTTCGACCAGCGTGGCCGTGAGGATCGACGTAAGCCCGATCACCGCCCCGACCGACAGGTCGATCCCGCCGGAAAAGATCACCAGCGTCATGCCCACCGCCGCGACTCCGATGGAGGCCGTGTCGGTGAACAGGTTCACAAAGACGCGGCTGGAGAAAAACCCGTCGTACATGATGCCCGCGGTGACGAAAAGGACGGCAAACGTCCCTGCCGTGATGAGCAGTGGCAGGCGCCGGCGAATCGAGGCTTTCACGGCGTAGCCTCCGGATTTTTTGGCCACGGATTACACCCATGGGCACCGATAAAAACCTGCGCCCATCTGCGCCCGTCCGTGAAATCAATGGCCAAAATATTACGTTTCATATGGCCTTTCGTGCGCTCCAGAGTCCGCCCAGCCAACGGCGCGATTTTTCCGACTGCAGCAGGCAAACCCCGATGATCAGCAGGGCCTTGGGTACCGGCGCCACGGCGGGGGGCACGCCAAGGTTGTACATCGTTACTGTCAGGGTCTGGAGCAGCAGCGCGCCAATAAGCGAGCCGAGCAAGGTGAAGCGGCCGCCCGTCAGTGCGGTACCTCCCACCACCACGGCAAAGATGGCGTCGAGTTCCATGTTCTCGCCGCCACGGAGCGTGTCGGCGGCGCGGATGTTCGACGCGGCCAGCAGCCCCGCCAGTCCCGCGGTCAATCCGCTCGCCACGTAGGCCAGGCATTTCACACGGGCAACGGCCAGTCCCGCGAAACGACTCGCCGTTTCGTTGTCGCCGGCGGCTTCAATGAAAAGACCCGCCGCCGTGCGTCGCAACAACAACTCCGCGGCCAAATAAAGCACCGCGACCAATACCGCGGAAAAGGGCAGCCCGAGCAGGTAGCCGTTGCCGAGAAACTCAAAGCCTGCGCGATCGATGATGATCACGTTGCCATCCGTGATGAGCTGCGCCACGCCGCGGCTTACGACCATCAGGATCAGGGTAGCGACAATCGGCTGTACGCGCACACCCGTCACCAGGAACCCGCTGGCCAATCCGGCAAGCGCCGTGGCCCCCAGCGCCGCCGCCATGGCGAATCCCGGCGCATGACCGGGATTGCGCAGCAGCACCGCAGCCACGGCACCCGCGACCGCCATGAGCGAGCCGACCGACAAATCCACGCCGCTCACCGCGATCACGAGAGTCATGCCCAGGGCCACCAGCATGCAGCGCGAACCTTGGTTGAGGATGTCAATCAATGTCCCGTATAGATGGCCGCCGGTCAGCGTGACCTGCAGGAACGCGGTGCTGCGATCATGCACGAGATTGACCAGCACCAGCAGCCCGATGCCCGCCAGCGGCCAGACCACCGGCGAATGGAGCATTCCCGTGGCAGCCGGGGTAATGCGGCGCGGTGCCAATGTTGGAGCGGCAACCTCCCGGTCGCCGTCGGAATGCGGCCCGGAGTTCGCCTCTCCATCGGGTCGATCCTTTTTCCGTGTCATTTGGGGTCGATTTATGGCGAACAATCCGGATCCGGCGCCTTCACGCCGGATCCGACTTCGCGCGTTCGGCATGTCCGCCGGCCATGGCGGACATGAGGCTGCCGGCCGTGATGCTGCCACCGGTGAACTCGCCGACCTTGCGGCGCTCGCGCAGCACCACGACCCGGGTGCAGTTGTGCACGACTTCCTCGATTTCCGATGAAATGAACAGCACCGCCAGGCCATCGGCCCGGAGCTTGTCGATGATCTGCTCGATTTCTGCCTTCGCGCCGATGTCAATGCCCCGGGTCGGCTCGTCGAGAACGATCAGCGCCGGCCGGGTTGCCAGCCACCGCGCCAGCAGCACCTTCTGCTGGTTGCCGCCCGAGAGGTTGCGGATCGGAGTGTCCGGCCCGGGCGTCTTGATGCGGAGGGCGGTAATATAATGCTCGCATAAGCGCGTCTGCTCCACGCGGCTCAGCATCCGCCAGGCACCCTGCTTGGCCTGCAGCGCAAAGATCAGGTTCTCGCGGACCGAAAGGTTCGGAAAAATGCCCTCGACCTTCCTGTCCTCCGAGCAAAACGCGAAGCCCAGCCGGACCGCATCGCGCGGGGCGCGCAGTCGCGCGACCCGGCCGCGGACCGTCACCTGCCCGGCATCGCACCGGTCGATGCCGAAGAGCAGGCGCGCCGTCTCGGTCCGGCCGGCTCCGAGCAGTCCGGCCAGGCCGGTGACTTCGCCGGAGTGAAGTTCCAGGTCGAGCGGATGGACTGCGCCGCGACGACCGAGTCCCCGGGCCGAAACCAACGGGGGATCGGCTGCCCGCCGGGATGAGGTCATGGGTACCTCGGGCGTCGAGGGCTCGGCGGTCACCTCGCGTCCGAGCATCTTGCTCACCAGCGCCAGCCGCGGCAGTGTGCCGGTTACATACTCCCCGACTCGTTCGCCGTTGCGCAGCACCGTCAGGCGGTCCGTCACCGCGTAAACTTGGTCCAGGAAATGGGTGACGAAAACAATCCCGAGGCCGTCGCCGCGGAGCCGGCGCATCACGCCAAAAAGGTCGGTCACCTCCTTTTCGTCCAGGCTGGCCGTCGGCTCGTCCAGCACGAGCAGCCGCGCCCGCAGGTCAAGCGCGCGGGCGATCGCGACCATTTGCTGCAACGCGACTGACAACGAGCCAAGCTCCGCGTCGACGTCACACTCGATTTCCAACCGCGCCAGCGCCGCCCGCGCGCGCCGGCGCAGCCCCCCCCAGTCGAGCAGTCCGAACCGGCCGGGCTGGCGTCCGAGCATGATGTTCTCCGCGATCGAAAGCGAGGGAACCAGGTTCACCTCCTGGTAAACCGTGCTGATGCCGCAGGCCTCGGCCTCCTTCGGCGAGGCCGGGCGGATCGGAACACCGGACAGCGAAACCGTGCCGGCATCCGGCGCATATACGCCCGTCAGCACCTTGATCAGCGTGGACTTGCCCGCGCCATTCTCTCCGAGCAGGGCATGAATCTCGCCCGCCCGGACGGTGAAATCCACCGCGCTGAGGGCCACGACACCGGGAAAGCGCTTCCCGATGCCACGCATGGCGAGCAATGGTTCACTCATGACGGAAAATCTGCCGGGCAGGAATCATGCATGAAAAGAAGCCTCGCCGTGCCCGAATGTTGAGGTGAACCGCCCTACGGCAGGCGCGGCTCGCGTCCCACACCGGACGTGCCTGACGCAAGAGTCGGTTCCGCCGATTGGTTCGACACGATCACTTTTTGGTGGGAAGCGGATCTTGGACGATGATGAGCAATGTGGCAATCGGTCCGATCAGGAGGGAGGCGGCCCACCAGTTGAGTCGACTGCGTCCCTTGCTCTCGGCGAGGCCGGCATTTATGAGCGAAAGGGTAAACCAGCCGACCGCGTAATCTGTATGTTGGTTAGTCATGGCGGGAATCGGCACCCGTAATGTCGAACGTTGTTTCGCCAGTCAGCGACCGGATGTCCGCGGAACATTCCAGCGCGCCGGGTCAACGCGCTCCATCTTCAATATTTCCGGTTCGGCAGCGCGGCGGCGGCATTCGTGGCATCGAACAACTCGTCCTTGTTGTATTGCTTCCGCGGCACAGGCTGGCCTGCAACCACCTTGGCCACCGCATCGTAGGCCTTCGGCCCGAAGAGCGGATTGCATTCCACCACGCAGTTGATCTTGCCGTCCGCGACCGCCTTCACACCTTCCCTGATCGCGTCGATCGAGACGATGATCACATCCTTGCCCGGCTTCAGGCCTGCCGCCTCGATCGCCTGGATGGCTCCCAGCGCCATGTCATCGTTGTGCGAGTAAACAATGTCGAAGTCGTGCCCGTGCTTCTTGAGCAGGGCCTCCATGACCTCCTTGCCCTGCTGGCGCTGGAAGTCGCCGCTCTGCGAGTCGATCACCTTCAGGCCGGGATACTTCGCAATCGCCTCGGCGAAGGCCCGGCGCCGCTCGTTCGCCGGATCCGATCCCGTCGTGCCCTGGAGCTCCAGGATGCGGCCCTTGCCGCCCGTCTGCTTGGCCAGCCACTCCGCCGCCATGCGCCCCTCCTCGGCGAAATCCGAGCCGATGAAACAGGCGTAGAGCGACTCGTCGCTGACCTGGACCGCGCGGTCCATCACGATGACGGGGATCTTCGCCTGCTTCGCCTCGCGCAGGACCGGCTCCCAGCCGGTCGTGACGATCGGGGCGATGATGATGGCATCGACACCCTGCGCGATGAACGAACGGACCGCCCGGATCTGGTTCTCCGGCTTGCCCTGCGCATCGGCGAACTTCAGGTCGATGCCGCGGGCCGCGGCCTCCGACTTCATCGATTCGGTATTGGCCGTGCGCCAGGCGCTCTCCGCGCCCGTCTGGGCAAAGCCGACCTTGAGGGTTTTGGCCGCTGCCGACGCGGTGCTTGTTAGCAGCATTGCCAAGGCTGCAAGTCCAAGCAGGGAGCAAAGCAAGCGGCGGCAGGGGACAAGGGGGTTCATGTCAATTAATTCAAGGGTTGTTGAGGGTTTTTCATGGAAAAGCCGGCCATCTTCCGGCGCAACCATGATATTTTTTCCAAAACGCAGAACGCACTAGACCGCCCGGCGGCCCTCCCTGCATAGTCCGGGCAATCGCCTCCACCGAACCGGCCGCGTTCACAACTGTTCCATCCCCACCCCTGTGATCGACTTGTCCCTGCGCCCCTTTCCTTTCTCCCGTCACCTGAAGTTGCCCGTCGCTTGCGGGCTTGCCCTGCTGGCGTTGTCGGCGGCGGCCGAAGCGGCATCTCCGATCAAACTCGGCTACCTCGTGAAGCAACCCGAGGAGCCATGGTTCCAATTCGAATGGAAGGGAGCGGAAAAGGCGGCTGCCCAGGATGGCTTCGAACTTGTGAAGCTTGGGGTCACCGACGGCGAAAAGGTGATGACGGCCATCGACAATCTCGGTGCGATCGGAGCCAGGGGCTTCGTGATCTGCACGCCCGATGTGCGCCTCGGACCCGGCATCATGAACAAGGCCCGGCAGAACGACCTGAAGGTGATCACCGTCGACGATCAGCTCGTGGCCGGGGATGGACGGTTCATGGCAAATGTCCACTACCTCGGCATGTCGGCCAGCCGGATCGGCCACGACGTCGGTCAGGAGCTTTTCAAGGAAATGCAGCGACGGCAATGGCCGGCCGGGGAAACGGGGGTCTGCGCGGTCACGTTCGAGGAACTCGACACCGCCCGCGCCCGCACCGACGGTGCCATCGCCGCCCTGAAGGAGGCCGGCTTCCCGGCGGACCGCATCTTCAAGGGGGCGCAGAAGACCACCGACATCCCCGGCAGCTTCGCCGCCGCCAATATCGTCCTGACGCAGCATCCCGCCGTGAAACACTGGCTGATCTGCGCGCTCAACGACACCGGTGTGCTCGGCGCCGTGCGCGCCATGGAAGACCGGGGCCTCGCCGCCGGGGATGTCATCGGCATCGGGATCAACGGCACCGATTGCATCGACGAACTCCGCAAGTCCAAGCCCACCGGATTCTATGGCTCCATGCTCGTCTCCGCCCCGCAGGAGGGCTTTCGGACGGCCGAGATGCTTTTCCATTGGGTCAAGGACGGCACCGAACCGCCGCTCGACACCCGCACGGCCGGCATCTTCATCACCCGCGAAAACTTCGAGCACGTGCTGAAGCAGGAAGGAATCATTCCGTGAATCTTGAAAATGCCCGACCTGTGGCCGCCGACCTCCGGGCGGCGGAGGTTTGCGCAGAGGCGCTGACAAGCGAAGCCCTGCTTCAGCCTGATCCACACTTCCTGAATTCCGCCTTTCCCGCATGAAAGACACTTTCACGCTCGGCATCGACTACGGCACCAACTCCGTGCGCGCCCTCATCGTGCGCTGCGCCGACGGCGCGGAAATCAGCAGTTGCGTCGTCAATTATCCCAGCGGCCACCAGGGCGTCCTGCTCGACCCGAAGGACCATCACCTCGCCCGCCAGCATCCTGGCGATTATCTTTCCGGGCTGGAAAAGAGCGTGCGTGGCGCGCTGGCGGGCGCGAAAAAGAAGCGCGGTTTCGCCGCTGAACGCGTGATCGGCATCGGCGTCGACTCCACCGGTTCCAGCCCCATCCCCGTTGACGCGGGCAACCGGCCCCTCGCGCTGGACAAAAGGTGGCGGAAGAACCTCGCTGCCCAATGCTGGCTCTGGAAGGACCACACCGGCTGGCGCGAAGCGGCCCAGATCACCGAGACGGCGGCCCGGTATCGGCCACAGTTCATTGCCAAATGCGGCAATACTTATTCTTCCGAATGGTTCTGGGCCAAAATCTGGCACTGCCTCACGGTCGCACCGGCGGTGTTCGATGCCGCCTACTCCTGGGTCGAACTCGCCGACTGGGTGCCGTCGGTGCTTGCAGGTGTGACGGATCCCCGCGCCGTGAAGCGCGGCATCTGCGCCGCCGGCCACAAGGCGCTGTTCTGCGACGAATGGGGCGGCCTGCCCGACAAGGAGTTCCTCGCCCTGCTCGATCCGAAACTCGCATCCCTCCGAGACCGCCTTTATACCCAGGCCTACGACGCCACGGAAGCGGCCGGACGCCTCTGCGCCGAATGGGCCTCGAAACTCGGCCTGCCCGCCGGTATCGTGATCGCGATCGGCGAGTTCGACGTCCATTACGGCGCCATCGGCTGTGGGGTTACGGAGGGTACGTTAGTCAAGGTCATTGGCACCTCCACCTGCGATTGCGGCGTGGTTTCGGCCAAAAAGACGGTCCCGGACATCCCGGGTATCTGCGGCATCGTGAAGGGGGCGATCCTTCCGGGATTCTATGGCATTGAGGCTGGTCAATCCGCCGTCGGTGACATCTTCAAGTGGTGGGTCGAGGTTGTGTGTGCGGGCGACGAGACCGAGCACGCCCGCCTCACCCGCGAGGCCGCCAAACAGAAGCCGGGCCAGTCGGGACTGCTTGCCCTTGATTGGAACAACGGCAATCGCACGATCCTCGTCGATCAGCTCCTGACCGGCCTCCTCGTCGGCCAGACCCTCTACACCTCCAAAGCGGAGATTTATCGCGCGCTCATCGAGGCCACCGCCTACGGAGCCCGTGCCATCATCGAGCGGATCCGGGAGTACGGCGTACCGATCGACCGGGTCGTCTGCGCCGGTGGCATCGCCGAGAAGAACCCGTTGCTCATGCAGATCTACGCCGACGTGACCGGCTGCACCATGCAGGTCGCCGGCTCGAGCCAGGCCTGCGCGCTCGGTTCCGCGGTCGCCGCCGCCGTCCTCGCCGGTGCCCATCCCGACTTTCCAACCGCGCAGGCGGCCATGACGTCGATCAAGCCGAAGCAATACCGGCCGAATCCGGCCAGCCGAAAAACCTATGAGCAGCTTTATCAACTCTATCGCCAGGTGCACGACGCGTTCGGCGGCGTCAATAAATCCGCCGCCCTTGGTTCCGTGATGAAGGACCTGCTCGCGATCAAGGATGGGACGCGTCATCCCTAACGCACCGAAAATATCTGTCCGCAAACCGGCGTGTTAGGGATGATGTGCCCTATCCATCCAAACCCACCCGTCTCCCAAAAATTTCGTGCGCTTTGCGCCTTTCGCCGTCAAATCCGTTTCGCTTCATGATCCAAAATCTCTCCTCCTCCGAATTCTGGTTCGTCACGGGCAGCCAGCACCTCTACGGTGAAACCGCCCTCAAGCAGGTTGCGGCCAACTCCCGGAAAATCGCAGCCGGCCTCGCCGCGTCCAAGCGCATCCCCGGGAAGATCGTCTTCAAGGTGCTGCTGACCACTCCCGACGAAATCCGGGCCCTCTGCCTCGAGGCGAATAATACCCCCTCCTGCGCCGGCCTGATCCTCTGGATGCACACCTTCTCGCCCTCGAAGATGTGGATCGGCGGACTCACGGCGCTGAACAAGCCCTTCGTCCACCTTCACACCCAGTTCAACCGCGACCTGCCATGGGCGGAGATCGACATGGATTTCATGAACCTCAACCAGGCCGCACACGGCGATCGTGAGGCCGGGTTCATCCACACCCGACTCCGCCTCAACCGCAAGGTCGTGGTCGGACACTGGGAGGACCCGGAAGTGCAGGACCGCCTCGGCGCCTGGCTGCGCGCCGCCCGCGGCTGGCACGATTGGCAGGGTGCGAAATTCGCGCGGTTCGGAGATAACATGCGGCAAGTCGCCGTCACGGAAGGCGACAAGGTTTCCGCCGAGATGCGCTTCGGCTTTTCCGTGAACGGCTACG
>Ga0265319_1000850_pt1 | contig 19506 bp, 15 predicted proteins | sample 4824metaG_FD_192443 | JGI IMG/M metagenome (GOLD analysis project Ga0265319, IMG submission 192443) | Rhizosphere microbial communities from Carex aquatilis grown in University of Washington, Seatle, WA, United States - 4-8-24 metaG | ecosystem: Host-associated > Plants > Roots > Rhizosphere >...
ACATCTGGAAGCACGGTGGCGTCGTGCTGCAGGGCGAGGATGAGATCGCCAGCGTCGCGGCCGCCGTCGGGGCGTCTTTCGCAGGGAAGAAGGCGATGACCGCCACGTCCGGCCCGGGACTTTCACTCAAGACCGAAGTGCTCGGCCTGGCCAGCGTGGCCGAGCTGCCGCTCGTCTGCGTCGACGTCCAGCGGGGCGGACCGTCCACCGGCATGCCGACCAAGCGCGAGCAGGCCGACCTGTTCGCGGCGGCATTTTCGGCGCACGGCGACACCGTCCGCCCGATCCTCGCGCCGACCGGGGTGGCCGACACCTTTGCGGTCACCGTCGAGGCCTTCAACATCGCGGAACGCTACCAGACGCCGGTGATCGTCCTTTCCGACCAGGAGATCGCCCAGCGCAAGGAAGTGATCGAGGCCGTCGATCCCTCCCGTTTCGAGATCATCGACCGCCTGGTGCCGACCGCCGCGGAGCTCGATGGCTACACGCGTTTCCGGCTCAACGAATCGGGGATCAGCCCGATCAGCCACCCCGGGATGAAGGGCGGCAGCTACCTGGCCGCGGGCATCGAGCACGACGAGCACGGCGCGCCAACCGCCAGCGGCGAGCTGCACGCGCGGATGAACGACAAGCGGCTGAACAAGCTGAACCCGTTGAAGCAGCGCCGCGACCTGTTCATGATCGAGGGCGATGCGGATGCTGCCATCGGGCTGGTCAGCTGGGGCAGCGTGGCGGGCATCGCGCTGGAAGCCTTGCGCACGGCGCGGGCGGAGGGACTCGAAGTGAAGCTCCTCGTGCCCACGCTGATCTATCCGGTGGCAGAGGAGATTTACCGGGATTTTTTCGCGTCGCTCCGGGAATGCCTGGTCATCGAGCAATCGCACCAGGGCCAGCTCTACCGCCTCGTCCGCATGTGGGTGGACGTGCCGGAAAAATTCGCGTCCCTCGCACGAAGCGGGGCGAACCCGATCGCGCCGTCCGACGTGGTGGCACGGATTCGCGCGATGGCGCGGCCGGCGGTCCGGAGCTCGCGGCGGCATCCGAACGACCTGATGAACACGCTATGATCTCCCCCGAGCCAGCCTGCGCCTGCGGACCGGCGCCCGCGGCCTACACCGCGAAGGATTTCCGGAGCAACCTGAAGCCGATCTGGTGCCCCGGCTGCGGCGACTACGGCGTCGCCGCGGCGATCTACCGTGCGCTGGCGGCGATCGGGCGTCCGCCGCACGAGATCGCGTTCGTGTCGGGCATCGGCTGTTCCAGCCGCATCCCGGGCTATACCACGGCCTACGGCTTCAATTCCGTGCACGGCCGGGCGCTGCCGATCGCGCAGGGCATCAAGTTAGCGCGCCCGGAGTTGCTGGTGCTGGTCGCCGGCGGCGATGGCGACGGATTTTCCATCGGCGGCGGCCACGTGCCGCACGCGGTGCGCCGGAACATCGACCTGACGTACATCGTGATGGACAACCAGATCTACGGCCTCACCAAGGGCCAGGTTTCGCCGACCTCGGCGCGAGGCACGAAAACGCCGACCTCCGTCTACGGCAGCATGGAGGAGCCGGTGAACCCTCTGCTCTACACCCTGGCCTACGGCGCGGGCTTCGTGGCGCAGGGTGTGCCGGCGGACCTCGACGGGCTGACCGCGATCATCGAGGAAGCGATCCGGTATCCCGGCTTTTCGTTCGTCAACATCCAGTCGCCCTGCGTGAGCTTCGGCGACGAGGAGAACCAGGTGAAGTCGCAGAAAATCCGCATGCGGAAGCTCGCGGCGGAGGGGCATGACCCGGCCAACCGGATCCGCGCGATGGAGCTGGCGCAGGAGTACGGCCGGACGCTTTACACGGGTGTTTTCTATCGCAACCCGAACCCGCCGCCGACGTTCGACCGGCAGGTCCGGGAGCTGCAGGACCAGTTGCAGCCCGCGCATGAAAGGAGTCAGGCCCCGAGCCATTGATCCGGACGCCCGAGAGGTACGGGCGGACTGGATTGGACGGCCGGGTGTCTGACTCCTTCCACGCGCGGGAGGCAGGGGGAAGGTGTTTTGGTTCGGTCCGGGCTTCACAAAACCCGCCGGATGCGGCTGGATTTCGGCGCCGGTTCCGTCCGGCTCCCATGGTCCAGCCCACGCCGTATTTTCACGTTCCGCTGAATCTCTCCCATGCCGGGCGGGTGGCCCGCCGCATCCTGCTGCTGCTGGAGGAAGCGGTGCCGGGCGAGGGTGCGGATGCGACAGATGCGGCTGAGGCGCGGCAGATCGCCGGGGAGATCGTGATGCTGCTGGCGCCCTGCATGGATTCGGATGACAACCCGCCCGGACCGGCGGCGGCCATCCTGCGCGCCCGGGCGGCGGCGCTTGGGCGGAAGCTGGTGGATCACATCGAGCGCGGCGGGCTCGGGAGCGACCGGCTGGGACAATGCGTCCGCAACTTCTTCGAGTGCCTTGAGCTCGGCCTCGAGGGCGTGGCGATCTCGCTGCGCGCCGGGGAGAACCCGGAGTCGTTCCAGCGTCCGGTCTAGGCGGTTTGAAACGCAAAGGGGCGAAGGCACAAAGTCGGATCTCCGTGGCAAATCGAACCCGACGCAACTCCTGGCAGGCAGGGCCGTCATCTGGAGTGTGCCGGCAAGGCATTTGGCTTGTGAAACTTCGCTCTCCGCCCAACGGCTTTTCCCACCCCCTTAACCTCTCCCCGGGATTCCCGACTGCTCCGCGACACACTGCCTGAAGCGTGGGTCGCCCTCGATGGCGGTGCTCCCCGGTTACCTCCCAAGTGAATTCGAAAGGCCATCCGACCGACCCCCACGCTGCACCGAAGCCGGCGCACCGTTCCGGCAAGCGCGCGAGGCGCAACCTCGTCGCACTCGGTTCGGCCGCGGTCCTTGCCGTGTATGCCGCGGGATTCCTGCGCACGGCTGCCGCGGCCAACCGGCTGGCCGCGATGGAGCGGAAGCGGCCGGCAGCCCCGGGTGCCAGCTTGAACCCCGCGGTCGCGACGGCCCCGGCGAAGTTGCGCTCAAGTCTGCCGCCCGCCGCCACGCACGTTCAGGCTCCTCCTCCCGCCGCGCCCGCGGTAGCGCCGGTTCCGCCGGCTTCAACCTCCGCTCCCGTTGCGACCTCGGCGGCGCTGCCCGTTGCGGTTGCAGCCGTGCCGACGACCCCTGCGCCGGTGCCGGCCGCGCCCGCACCCGTGGCGGTGCCGGACCCGGCTGTGGTGTTGCCTCCGGCCCCGGTCGCTCCGGCGGTGGCGGCAACGCCTGCCGCTCCCACCTTCAAGGACGGAATCTTCTACGGCTGGGGCCACTGCCGCCACGGCGATCTCCAGGCCTCGGTGGAAATCAAGGGCGGCAAGATCGTGGCCTCCGCGATTGCCCAGTGCTTCACGCGTTACTCGCAGGACGTGATCGCCGCGCTGCCGCCCGAGGTGGTGCAGCGCCAGAGCAACAACGTCGACTGGGTCTCCGGCGCGACGGAGAGTTCCGACGCCTTTTTCTACGCGGTCGGCGAGGCGCTCAAGCAGGCCAAGTGAAAGCCGCGGGCACCCACACCGTCGCCCTCATGGGCACGTTGATCACCATCGAGGTGTCCGGCCGGCCCGGCCGGCCACCCGACGAGTCGGCGCGGGAGGCCGCGATGGCACGGGCGTTCGATTGGTTCCGCCGCGTCGAGGAGGCCTGCAACCGCTTCGACGGGGCCAGTGAACTCCGCCGGCTCTCCACGTGCATCGGCACACCCGTGTCCGTGAGCGGGCTGTTGTACGAGGCGGTGCAGTTCGCCCTGGCCGTCGCGGAGGAAACCGGCGGCGCCTTTGACCCGACGATCGGGCTGCGCATGGAGGCGGCCGGCTTCAACCGTGACTATCGCACGGGCCAGCCCGTGAACACTGCGCTCGTGGCGCACGGGCCGGTCAGCTACCGCGACGTTCGCCTCGATTCGGCCGCGCGCACGGTCACGTTGCTGCGTCCGCTGCTGCTCGACCTCGGGGCGGTGGCCAAGGGGCTCGCGATCGATCTCGCGGCGCGCGAGCTCGCGCCGTTCGAGAACTTTGCGATCTATGCCGGCGGCGACCTTTACCTCGGCGGGCACAATCCCGCGGGCGAGCCGTGGTCGGTCGGCATCCGGCATCCCCGCGAACCCGGCCAGGTGATCGAAACCCTGCTGGTGTCGGACGCCGCCGTCTGCACCTCCGGGGACTACGAGCGTCGGGCGCCGGGCGGTGGCCCGGGGCACCATCTGCTGGATCCGCGCACGGGCGCTCCGGCGGCGGGTTGTGCGAGCGTGACCGTCGTGGCGCCGGCGGCGATGGTGGCGGACGCGCTGGCGACGGCGGCCTTCGTGCTGGGTCCGGCCGAAGGGCTGAGTCTGCTGGAGAATCACGAGGCGGACGGACTGATCTTCACCCCCGCGCTGGAACGTTTCGCCACCGGAGGGATGCAGGATGAATGACGCCGCTATCCCGGCATCGCGGCCGCTGTCGGCCACCGTCGGGCAGTTCTTCCGGAAACCCAAGGGCCTGCTGATCCTGGTGTTCGCGGGGCTGGCGCTGCTCGCGGGCCTCGGCAACGGGCTCGCCCTCGTCGCGCCGGGTCTCATCGCGGCGATGACCGCGGCCGCGGTGACCGATGCGCTGCTTCTGCGTTACATGGAGGACGCCTGGTTTTTTCCCGACGGGGCGCTGCTGACCGGGATGATCGTGGGCATGATCCTGAGCCCGCAGGAGCCGTGGCACGTGGCGGCGGTCACTTCCGTGGTCGGCGTGGCGAGCAAGCTCGTCCTCCGGACGCGCAGTGCGAACATCTTCAATCCCGCGGCGCTCGCGCTGGTCGCGACCTTCGGCGTGTTCAGCCCCGGGCAGAACTGGTGGGGCGCGATGCCGGACATGAAGCCGTATGCGCTGGCCGTGCTCGTGGTGACCGGAATCTTCATCACCGACCGGGTCAACAAGGTGCCCGCGGTGCTCTCCCTCCTCGGCGCGTATTTCCTGCTCTTCACCGCCACGGCGTTCCTGGGTGATCCGGCGCGGGTGGCGGAGGTCTACCGGACGCCGGACCTTCAGGCGGTGCTGTTTTTCGCCTTCTTCATGGTGACGGATCCGCCGACCTCACCCCCGCGGGCAGGAGACCAGGTTGTCTTCGGCCTGATCACGGCGGTGGCCAGCTACGCGGCCTACGAACTCGTGGGGGCCGTGTATTTCCTGCTCGCGGGCTTGTTGGTGGCGAACGCCTGGGAGGCCTGGCGGCGGGTGCGCGAGAAATCCACCCGGCTCGCGAAGCGCCGGAATCATGCGGTTGAGGGTGGAGCGCGTTGACCTCAACGCGGTGCGGCGAAGCCGCTTCGATCCAGCGGGTTGGGTCAACCCGCTCCACCATTCAGTCCGGTCTCTCGCTCCGGCTGGACACCGGCCAACTGCAGGATTCCACCTACACTTTTTCGTTCACGACGGGATTCGTGAGCGTTCCGATCTTCTCGATCTCGATGCTCACACTGTCGCCGGCCTTCAGGAAGACCGGCGGCTTGCGGGCGAAGCCGACGCCGTGGGGCGTGCCGGTGAGGATGACCGTACCGGGCAGGAGGGTTTTGCTGGCGCTGAGGAATTCGATCAGCGTGCGCACGTCGAAGATCATGTCGCTCGTGTTCCAGTCCTGCATGACCTGGCCGTTGAGCACGGTCTTGATCGCGAGTGCGTTGGGATTCGGGATCTCGTCGCGGGTGACGAGCACGGGCCCGAGCGGGCAGAAGGTGTCGAAGCTCTTGCCCTGGCACCACTGGCTGCCGCCGAAGCGGTTCTGCCAGTCGCGGGCGGAGACGTCGTTCGCGCAGGTGTAGCCAAGCACGAAGTCAAGGGCGTTGGCCTTGGTGGCGTTCTTGCAGCGCTTGCCGATGACGACGGCGAGCTCGCACTCGTAGTCGACCTCGGTGCTGGCGAGCTTCTGCGGGAGCTCAATGGGATCGCCGGGATTCTGGACGGCACCGTTGTTCTTGATGAACAGCACGGGCCGCTCGGGCGGACCCTTGCCGCCCTCCTCGGCGTGCTTCCGGTAATTCAGGCCGATGCAGAGGATGTTGGCGGGAGCGAGGGGGGCGAGGAGCTTGCCTGGCTGGACCACGCGGTCGGTGATGGCGAAGGCGCCAAGGATGTCGCCGGTGATCTCGCGGGCCGAGCCGTCGGGCTGGAGCGCGGCATAGGCGGGGCCGCTGGGGGTAAGGTGGCGAATGAGTTTCATGAGGGGCTGTAGTTGAAAGTTGCAGGGGGAAAGTTGAAAGCCGGAAAACCCCGGAATTTTTTGCCACGGATTGCACGGATGGGCACAGATGCTGGAGGTTTTATTTGCGATCGATCAGTGGAATCAGTGGCTGAAAATTCCGGGGTTTAGAGGTCAAACAACCGGATTATTTCGCGCGAAGGCGCAGGGGCCCAGAGACAACTGCTCTTGAGTCCCGGAAAACGCGACAAAGCTTCCTCGGCGGCACTGCGCCTCTGCGCGAAATAATCCTACTCGACCGCCAATTCTTCGGCGGCCATAACCCCGCGATGCCATCGAAAAGGAAGGCCCCGGCGCGGAAACTCGTGCTGCTCATCGGCACGGTGAAAGGCGTGTTCCTCTATCACACGGATGAAAAGCGCTCCGCGTGGAAGCTGACCGGGCCGCATCTCGGCGGGTGGGAGGTTTTCAGCCTGTGCGGCGACAGCCGGAACGGGCGGATCCTCGCGGGCACGGAGGAGTTCATGCACGGTCCGACCATCCGCACCTCGAAGGATTTTGGCGCCACGTGGGAAAAGGTGGAACGCGAGCCGCGGCTGGCCAAGGGGACCAAGGGCGAGTTGAAGCACATCTGGCAGATCGTCCCGGGTCATCCGTCGGAACCGGGCACTTGGTATGCCGGGGTGGACGATGCCGCGCTGTTTGTCAGCCGGGACGACGGGCGGACTTGGGACGAAGTGACGGGGCTGACGAGTCATCCGACCCGGCCGGACTGGGTGCCGGGATTCGGCGGGCTTTGCTTGCACTCGATCCTGGTCGACCCGGCGAATCCGAAACGGCTGTGGGTGGGCATCTCGGCGGTCGGCGTGTTCCGGAGCGACGATACCGGGAAGACGTGGAAGCTCTGCAACCAAGGCCTGCACAACGTCGCGCCCGAATTCATCAAGGGCACCGACATGGGCCGTTGCGTGCACAAGATGGTCCTCGACCCGGCGCGGCCGGGCACGCTGGCGATGCAGTTCCATGGCGGCGTGTTCAAGTCGGAGAACGCGGGCGACTCATGGACGCGGATCTCGGCGGGACTCCCGCACGATTTTGGCTTCCCGATGGCGGCGACGACGGAGGGCGGCCTGTTCGTGGTGCCGCTGCTGGCGGACAACAACCGGGTGGTGCCTGATGGCGCGCTGAAAGTCTGGCGCTCGCGTGACCAGGGGCGCACGTGGCGGGCGATGACCAAGGGGCTCCCGCAGAAGGAGCACTATGTCGGCGTCCTGCGCGACGCGATGACATCGGATCCGCTGACGCCGGCGGGCATCTACATGGGCACGACGGGCGGGGAGATTTTCTACTCGAAGGACGATGGCGATAGCTGGAAAAAACTCCCGGCATCCTTCCCGCGGATCACGACACTGAAGACGTGGCTCGTCTGATAAGCGAAGGCCGGAGGGTCAGAAGGTCGGAAGTCGGAGATTTTCGCGGGAGGAATGCCGAGGGAAATCCGAAATCGGATTCAAAAATCCTCGGATCGACCTCGGTTTCCCTCCTGTAAAACGGATCGAAAGGATTGGTCACGACCGTTCCCCATTTGTGCCATCTGTGCAATCAGTGGCAAAAAATTCTCTCTGCCGTGTCAGCGTGACAGCTCCGAACGGAAGACGGCGGCGAGCCCGGCCTTGTCGAGCCGCTTCTCCGCGATGGCGATCATGGCGTCGTAGATCCGGCGGCCGTCGAAATTATCCGCATCGATGCCGTTCAATTCCAGAAACGTCAGGGCAGCGCCCACGGCCGTGCGTTTGTTGCCGTCGATGAACGGTTGGTTTTGCGCGATATGAAAGGCGTAAGCCGCCGCGACGGCGGCCAGATCGCCCTGGCCGTAGAAATGCGTCGCCTCCGGCTGCATGAGGGCGGAATCCAGCAGCCCGGGTTCGCGAAGACCATCCAGCCCGCCGTGCTGCTCCAGGGAGGAGCGATGCAGATCGAGCCTTGGTCTCTGGAGAGAAAGACCGGCTCGGTGTTCACTGGGCGAGTTTGCGGAAAAGCTCGTGATGGGTTTTGAAGACCTTGTCTGCCGCCTTGCGGAAGGCCGCGGGATCGGCGTAACGGATGCCCGGGGTCGGGCCCGCTTTCGCTGCAGGCGCCGCAGGTCGCGCCGGTGGTTTCGGCGAGGCGGCATACGTGCCGGCGGGTTCCTGGACTTTGCGAGCCTTGGCCATGACGCCCGGACGCTGGCCGGCACACCGCCGGCTGTCAACGGGCCGGGGCGGAAAGGGGAGGGCAATACCCACGCTTGCGCCCCGGAACAGTTGGCCCGGTGTATGGGCTGAATTTTGCCAGCAGACGGGCAAAAAAGGAGATACGACATTTTTCTGAAAGATTGGGCCGGCCGGTATCGTTTCAGAGGGTGCAGACATGATCTTCGCGAGTTCATCTCCTTCCTCCTCACTCCTTGACAGAGCACAAGCGCTTGCGCACTTTCTCTACATCATCTCCCCGGTCGTTTCGACGCCGGGCGCGAGGCCGCCGCAAGGCGGCCTTTGCTTTTTCCCGAAGCCGTGAGGACCCACCTCTACATCGACGGCTTCAATCTTTACTACGGCTGCCTGAAAGATTCCGCCTTCAAATGGCTGAATCCGGCGCAAATGGCCGCCCTGCTCCTGCCGGGCCACACCATTACTGCCATCGATTACTTTTCCGCCAATGTCTCTGCCCGTCCCGGCGATCCCGACCAGCCCATTCGGCAGCAAACCTATTTTCGCGCCCTGAGAAGTTTACCCCATCTCACGATTCATCTGGGCTATTTCAAAGCGCATCGAGTTCGCATGCCCCTGGTCAATCCACCGCCTGGCGGGCCCGGAATGGTCCTCGTCTGGCGGACCGACGAAAAGGGTTCCGATGTCAATCTTGCCACCCAGATGCTGGTCGATGGCTTCGACTATGCCTACGAATGTGCCGTTCTGGTCACCAATGACTCGGACCTCCAGGGCCCCATTCGCGCCGTGCAGCAGAAGCTCGGACGGAAAGTCGGTCTCCTCAACCCGCAGCAGCGCCCGGGCCGCGCCCTGCATGGTGCGGTCGATTTCTACAAAAAAATCCGTGAAGGCGTCCTCATCGCGAGTCAGTTTGGGGACCAGACCAATCTTACAAAAAACCACGGCTCAAACGTTTCTTGGATGAAATCCAAGAGGGCATCGTTCCTTCGACTTGGTGGCCTTTTTCAGATGTCGGGCATAATGACGAGGCATCCAAAGAGACCGGAGAACTCTTAGGGCGGAAGGTCTTCGACTACCCGAAGCCCGTTCGTCTCTTAAAGCGCATTCTTACCATCGGGAGCGCCGAAACCGATCTTATTCTCGATTTTTTTGCTGGTAGTGGAGCGACAGGACAAGCCGTGCTGGAACTAAACAAGGAAGACGCAGGTAATCGAAAATTCATTCTCGTCCAACTGCCAGAGCCAACCGGGCGGAAAGATTTCCCAACAATTGCCGAAATTACCAAGGCACGAGTGAGGCGAGTCATTGAACGGATGGAAAAGGAAAATACCGGCGAACTCGCGCTCAACAACGGTGCGCCACGCGACCTTGGCTTCAAGGTATTCAAACTCGCGCCCAGCAATTTTGGGGTGTGGGATCCGGCGCTCGCTGCAACGGACCCGGACAAACTGGCCGAACAGTGGCAGCTCACAGCGGACAACGTCCGTGCCGACGTGCAGGAGCAGGCGTTGCTCCATGAACTCATGCTGAAATGCGGCTTGCCGTTGGCGTCGCGCGTCGAGCCAGCAACGGTCGCCGGCACCCCCGCTTTCCGGCTCGACGACGGGAAGCTCGTCATATGCCTCGCGCGCGAACTCACGCGCGAGACGTTGCGTGCGATGATCGCGCTGAAGCCGCAGTCGGTGCTGTGCCTTGATGTGGGTTTCAAGGGCAACGATGCGCTCAAGGTCAACGCGCAGCTCGAATTCCAGAGCCACGGCATCCAGTTCCGCACCGCCTGAACGTGAAGCTCCACTTCGACGCGCAGCAGGCCTACCAGCTCGACGCCATCCGCGCGGTCGTCGATCTCTTCGCGGGGCAGCCCGCCGCCGCCGGCACTTTCGAGTGGCAGGCCGACCTGCTCGAACGCGAGTTGCTCGACACCCTCGGCGTGGCCAACGGGCTCCAGCTTACCGACGCACGGTTGCTCACCAACCTTCGCGCCGTCCAGCAGCGCAACACTCTTGCGCCGGCGGAAGCGCTGGCCACCGACGAGATTCTCGGCGCACGAAACTTCTCCGTGGAAATGGAGACAGGCACGGGGAAGACTTACGTTTATCTGCGGACGATTCATGAACTGTACCGCGCCTACGGCTGGAAGAAATTCGTCATCGTCGTGCCGAGCGTGCCCATCCGTGAAGGTGTAATGCAGAGCCTGGGGTCGATGGCGGAACACTTCGAAGCCATTTACGGCAAGGTGCCGCTCGATCATTGGGTTTACGACTCGGCGCAGGTGTCGCGGCTGCGGCAGTTCGCGTTGAGCAACCAGCTCCAGGTCCTGGTGATGAACATCCAGGCCTTCGACAAGAAGGCGGTGGCCGTCGTACACCAGGAGAGCGATTTCATGCAGGGCCGGCGCCCCATCGAATTCATCCAGCAAAGCCAGCCCATCGTCATCATGGACGAGCCGCAAAACATGGAGAGCGAGAACGCACGGCGCGCCCTCCAGTCGCTCAATCCGCTTTTCACGCTGCGCTACTCGGCCACGCACCGGAACATTCACAACCTGGTCTACCGGCTCGACCCGGTGCGTGCCTACGACCTCGGCCTCGTGAAGCGCATTGAGGTGGACTCTGTGACGGACGGCGGCGATTTCAACCGTCCCTTCGTGGCGCTCGACAGCGTGCAGGCGTCGCGCACCGGCCTCGTGGCGAAACTTAAAATCGACGTCGAGCTGGAGAGCGGCGTGAAGCGCAGAGTCGTTTCGGTGAAGCGCAACAACGACGACCTATTCGAGCTTTCCGGCCAGCGGGAAATCTACCGCGGCTACACCGTCACCGAGATCAACGCCGAGAGCGGCTTCGTCACCTTCGGCAACGGCGTGACGCTGCGCGAGGGCCAGTCGCAAGGCGGACAGGACGACATGGTGATGCGCGTGCAAATCGAGGAGACGATCCGGGAACACTTCCGCAAGGAGGTCGCCTTACGCGGTCGTCCGGCGGGTGAGCGCATCAAAGTGCTGTCGCTGTTCTTCATCGACCGCGTGGCGCATTACGCCGAGGCCGACGGGAAAATCCGACGCTGGTTTGTGGAGAGTTACGGGAAGCTGGCGGCGCACCCGGAATTCGCGTCGCTTACGCCTCTGGCCGTGGAGTCGGTGCACAACGGCTATTTCGCCCGAGACAAAGAAGGCCCGAAGGATTCGAGTGAGGGCAAATCCACGAAGGCGGACGACGAAGCCTACCAGCTCATCATGCGCGAAAAAGAGCGGCTGCTTTCTCCGGATGAACCGCTGCGATTCATCTTCAGCCACTCGGCGCTGCGCGAGGGCTGGGATAACCCGAATGTGTTTCAGATTTGCACGCTGCGCGAAGGCCAGAGCGAAATCCGCAAGCGGCAGGAAGTCGGTCGCGGGCTTCGTCTTGCCCGCATCGAAAACGGCTTCCGTTGCGATGACCCCAAGATCAACCGGCTTACGCTCATCGCCAACGAGAGCTTCGCCGAATTCGCTCGGAAGCTCCAAACCGAATTGGAGGAGGAGTGCGGGGTGACGTTCAAGGATCGCATTGTGAACAAACGCGATCGCCGCAAGGTCAGCCTGCGGAAGGAGCGCCTGCTGTCGGAGGACTTTCGCCAGTTGTGGGAGCGCATCAGCCAAAAGACTCGCTACCGGGTGGAATTTCCGACGAAAGAGTTGATTTCCCGTGCGGCCCGCGTGCTCAAGGACGAACCGGAAGTGTCCACCCCGCAAATCTCTGTTAGAAAATCGGAGGTGACGTTTTCGGCGCAGGGCGTCGAGGAAACACCGCGCGCATCAAGGCCCGTGACGCCGACGGACTATCGCCCGGCGGTGCCTGACATTATCGGCTATCTCCAGCGCGAAACCGAACTCACTCGCACCACGCTTGTGGACATTCTGATTGATTCGGGGCGCATTGCCCAGGCGCTCAAGAATCCACAGCAATTCATGGAGCAGGCGGCGAGTGCAATCCAGTACGCGAAGCGCGAACTCATGGTCGATGGCATCCGCTACGAGCGGATCAATGGTCAAAGCTACGAGATGCAGCTTTTCGAGAATGAGGAGATCGAAAGCTATCTAAGCCGGCTGCTGACAGTCGGGCACTCGATCTATGACGCCGTCGAGTACGATTCCGAAGTGGAGCGTAAGTTTGCCGCCGAACTCGATGCGGATGAGGACGTCCGGCTGTTCGTAAAATTGCCGCGTTGGTTTCTCGTGAAGACGCCGCTTGGAGATTACCGTCCCGACTGGGCGATCGTCCGCGAGTGGGATGGCAGAGTGTATCTTGTTGTTGAAACGAAAGGCACTATCGACCGCAAGGCTCTGCCCGACGCGGAACGATTGAGGATCAAATGTGGCGAACGGCACTTCGATGGCTGCCTCAATGTGCCGTATAAACTTGCGGTCACTGTGAAAGATCTGGGCTGACGGGAGCGCTATTCCGACGCAGCGATGACGGCGTCGGTCAGCCCACCCGGATCGTATGTTCCGGCCATTGGGCGAGCGTGCCGGTGTCGTGGGTCGCGAGCTTGCAGCCGGTGTCACGGGCGATCTGAACCAGCTAGGTGTCCATGATCTGCCGGTGGCCGGTGGCTTTTTCCAGCAGGGCTCTCGCGGGGTGTTTAGGCGCTACGATCACGAGGCCGGGATGAGGGCCGCTCAATTCCGTCTCCACGGCCCCAAGGGCTTCCGCGGCCGAGAGTGCGCCCGAACCCATCACCTTCGGGTTCATCAGCAGGCGCACGGCCGCGAGATAGGTCTCGCTCGCGATCCCCCAGACGCCGGGTTTGACCTTATCCAACCACCGGCGGGAGAGGGAGTGGCTGGGGGGCCTGCGGACAAGGGCGGAAAACAAAACGTCGTTGTCCAAAAAGGGGTTTCATCTCAGTCGTAGAGCGCCCCGGCGATCAACGCACGGGTAAGCCGGGGGGCATCGGCCGCGGCACTGATCACCACGCGGCCGGGCGTGAGATTGATGCGCGGTCTTTTCGCGGCGGGCGCGCCGTACGTTTTGCGCACGGCATGGGCGACGAGCGAGGTAAGCGAAGCGGCTTTCTCCCACCGCGCCGAGCGGATTCCAAGCGCAGCACGTGGGCGACATCGGCCGGGAGGTCGAGCGTGGTTTTCATGAATCTGGTTTTATGGCGAATCGATTTCCTCTCAAGCGCCCAGCTTGAGCGGGGCCGCCAGTGCGGGAGCGGGCAGAGGTTTGCCGCACCTTCACCCCCACCCTCACTTTGCGTCAGCAAACGCTTCCATGCCCACGCAGGAGCAGACCAGGTTGCGATCGCCGTAGACGTTGTCGACGCGGCCGACGGCGGGCCAGAACTTGCTGGCGCGGGTGGCGGGCGAGGGGAAGGCGGCGAGCTCGCGCGAGTAGGGGCGGTCCCAGTCGTCGCGGCACACGACCTTCGCGGTGTGCGGCGCGTGCTTCAGCGGGTTGTTGGCCTTGTCGGCCTCGCCGTGGGCCACCGCCTGCATCTCGCCGTGGATCGAGATCAGCGCGTCGCAGAAGCGGTCCAGCTCGCTCTTCGCCTCGCTCTCGGTCGGCTCGATCATGAACGTGCCGGGGACGGGGAACGACATGGTCGGCGCATGGTAATTGTAATCCATCAGGCGCTTGGCGGCGTCCTCGACCTCGATCCCGTGCTTCTTCCAGCCGCGGAGATCGACGATGCACTCGTGGGCGATGAGCCCCGCGTTGCCGCGGTAGAGCACGGGGAAGAATTTCTCCAGGCGCTTGGCGACGTAGTTCGCGTTGAGGATGGCGACCTTGGTCGCCTCCGTGAGGCCGTCGGGGCCCATCATGCGGATGTACATCCAGGAGATGACTAGAATCGAGGCGGAGCCGTACGGCGCCGCGGAGACGGCGCCGATGGCGGGGCTGGCGCTGGCGCCGAGGGACGAGGGCGAGGGGCGGGGGGCGAAAGGGGAAACAATCGGATGGCCGGGGAGGAAGGGGGCGAGGTGCGCGGCGACGCCAATCGGGCCCATGCCTGGGCCGCCGCCGCCGTGGGGGATGCAGAAGGTCTTGTGCAGGTTGAGGTGGCAGACGTCGGCGCCGATGTGTCCGGGCGACGTGAGCCCGACCTGCGCGTTCATGTTGGCACCGTCCATGTAGACTTGGCCGCCGTGAGCGTGGATCGTGGCGCAGATGTCCTTGATCGTGCTCTCGAACACGCCGTGGGTGGACGGATAGGTGACCATGAGCGCGGCAAGGTCGGTCGCGTGGGCGGCGGCCTTGGCGGTGAGGTCGGCGACATCGATGTTGCCGTTGGTATCGCAGGCGACGGGCACGACCTTGAAGCCGCACATCGCGGCGCTGGCGGGATTGGTGCCGTGGGCGCTGGTGGGGATGAGGCAGACATTGCGCCGGCCCTCGCCACGCGACTCGTGGAAAGCGCGGATGACGAGGAGGCCGGCGTATTCGCCCTGCGAACCGGCGTTGGGCTGGAGGGAAACAGCGGCGAAACTGGTGATCTCGCCGAGCCAGGTCTCAAGGTCCTTGAACAACTTCAGGTAACCGCGCGTCTGCTCCGCCGGCGCGAAGGGATGCAGCCGGCCGAACTCCGGCCAGGACACCGGGAACATCTCGCTGGTGGCGTTGAGTTTCATCGTGCACGACCCGAGGGAGATCATCGAGTGGCAGAGCGAAAGGTCCTTCGCCTCGAGCCGCTTGATGTAGCGGAGCATCTCGTGCTCGGTGTGGTAGCGGTCGAAGACGGGGGCGGTGAGGAAGGATGATTTCCGCGCGTGGGGCGCGGGCAATTCTGTAACCGGGCTCGTTGAGCCCGGGCCGGGGTCGCCGACCCCGGCTACAGCTATGAGGGAGGCGGACTCGCTGAAGAAAGAGAGGATCGTCTGCACGTCCTCCACGGTGGTGGTTTCGTCGAGGGAGAGGGCGACGGTGTAGTCGTCGACCGGGCGGAGGTTGAACTTTTTTGCGGCGGCGGCGGCGTGGACGCGGGCGGCGGCGACGTTGCCGACCGTGAGTGTGTCGAAGACCGGCGCGGCGTTCACCTTGGCGCCGATGGCGGCGAGGCTCTTCGCGAGCAGGCCGGTCAGCAGCTGCACGCGGCGGGCGATGCGCTTTAAACCCTCGGGGCCGTGGTAGACGGCGTACATCGACGCCATGACGGCGAGGAGCACCTGGGCGGTGCAGATGTTGGACGTGGCCTTGTCGCGGCGGATGTGCTGCTCGCGGGTGCCGAGGGCGAGGCGCATGGCGGGGTCGCCTTGGGCGTCCTTCGACACCCCGACGAGGCGGCCGGGCATCTGGCGCTTGAAGGCGTCCTTGGTGGCGAGGAAGCCGGCGTGCGGCCCGCCGAAGCCGAGCGGCACGCCGAAACGCTGGGCGGAGCCGACGGCGACATCGGCGCCGAATTCACCCGGGGCGCGCAGGAGCGTGAGTGCGAGCAGGTCGGTGGCGACGATCGTGAACGCGCCCGCGGCATGGGCGGCGGCGAAGAACTTTTCGAAATCGTGGATCGAGCCGGTGGTGTCGGGATACTGCACGAGTACGCCGAAGCAGTTCGCAACCGGCTGCCAGGTGCGGTGGTCGCCGGTGACGACCTCGATGCCGAGCGGCTTGGCGCGCGTCCGGACGATGTCGATGGTCTGCGGGTGGCATTGCTCGGAGACGAAGAAGACGCGGTGGGCGTCGGCATCGCCCTCCTTGAGCCGGTGGCACATCATCATGGCTTCGGCGGCGGCGGTGCCCTCGTCGAGCATGGAGGCGTTGGCGATCTCGAGGCCGGTGAGGTCGGTGACGAGCGTCTGGAAGTTCAGCAGCGCCTCGAGCCGGCCCTGCGAGATCTCGGCCTGGTAGGGCGTGTAGGCGGTGTACCAGCCCGGGTTCTCGAGGATGGTGCGCTGGATGACGCCCGGGGTGAACGTGTCGTAGTAGCCCAGCCCGATGACGCTGCGGAAGACCTGGTTCTGGCTGGCGAGGCCGCGCAGCTCGGCGAGGGCGGCACTTTCGCCCGCGGCGGCGGGCAGGTTGAGGGCGCCGCGGCGGATCTGGGTCGGCACGGCAGTGTCGATCAGGGCGTCGAGCGACGGGTAGCCCAGCAAGGCGAGCTGGGCGGCGGTGTCGGCGGCGCTGTCACCGGTGTGGCGGCGGGCAAAGGTGTCGGACGGGGCGAGAAGGTCGCGAAGCGTGGACATGGTTTGGGAAAGGAAGAAGTAAGAAGGATGAATTCAGAAGTAAAGGAATCGGAAGATTTCACGCCGAGGCGCAGGGAGCGCAGAGGATCGGACCACAAGGGTATCACGATCGATCTCGGCGTCCTCTGCGTCTCTGCGTGAAGCATCGTACTGCTGAATTTCCTGCTTCTTAATTCTTCCTTCATCCCTCTTCCTTTCCTCCGCATGACCAAGACCGAACGCGCCGCTTACATCGACCGGCGGCTGGCGGAACTCTACCCGGAGACGCCCGTGCCGCTGGACCACAAGGACGCGTACACGCTGCTCGTGGCGGTGCTGCTGTCGGCGCAGTGCACGGACAAACGCGTGAACCTGGTGACACCGGAGCTCTTCGCCCTCGCCGACACGCCCGAGAAGATGGCGCACGTGCCGGTGGCGGAGATCCAGCGCATCATCCGCCCGTGCGGGCTGTCGCCGCAGAAAGCGAAGGCGATTGCGGGGCTGTCGCGGCTGCTGGTGGAGCAGCATGGCGGGGAAGTGCCGCGGACATTCGCGGAGCTGGAGGCCTTGCCCGGGGTGGGGCACAAGACGGCGAGCGTGGTGATGGCGCAGGCCTTCGGCGTGCCGGCATTCCCGGTGGACACGCACATCCACCGCCTGGCGCAGCGCTGGAAGCTCACGAGCGGCCGCAACGTGGTGGAGACCGAGCGCGACCTGAAGAAACTTTTCCCCCGCGAGCACTGGAACCAGCTGCATTTGCGGATCATCTACTACGGCCGCGAGCACTGCACCGCCCACCGTTGCGATGGGACGACCTGCGAAATCTGCCGGGCACTGTTCCCCGACCGCAAAAAGCCGGTGGTTACCCGAAAATAGCGTAGCAGCTGACGTGAGGAGGCTGGCTCGACGGATCCGGATTTCCCCGCGGATTACACGGATGAGCACGGATGCCTGAATTTCTGTTATCCGCGCCGATCCGCGTCATCCGCGGGAAAAGCATGGGGTTTGAAAACAGGATTGATTCACCCCCGTCCGCGCTTCACGTTCGCCCCTCCATTTCGGACGCTTAGCTCAGTTGGTTAGAGCACGTGCTTCACACGCACGGGGTCACAGGTTCGAGTCCTGTAGCGTCCACCATCCTTCGCCCGCTGGGCTACAGATGGCCATATGGTCCCAGGATGGCGGTGCACCTAGGCCCGCGCCACATCCACTCGGGCCCGATAGCCGAGCCGGCGGAGCAGCCGGACGCACTCATCCCAGTCGAGGCTGAAGTCCCGGACATCGGCCAGGCCCAGGCGCCCCACCACATCGCGGAGCGAAGCGGCATGCCGGGTTTCAAATTCGCCCCAGCACATGGCGTCCTCCGCCCAGTCCACGAGCGCAGCCAGCTTCAGCCGTCCCTTGAGGTAGGCGTCCAGCTTCCGGGCGGCGGTTTGGCGGGTGATTTTCACGGAATGCATCCTAGGCTTTCTGATGTCCCCTGTCCAACGGGTATTTCTCATGGGTGGCGATCAACCGGCCGTGCCCATCAAATATTTCCTGCCAGAACCTAATCGTACGCTCCGCGTGGTCGACTTCCTTGAAATACCGCGCTGATCCGCCGCGGCGGCCGGTAACCACGGACCAGTAAAGCCGGCCGCCGGCCGGCAGCTCACGCCATTGTTCAAACTTGCGTTCATTCCGTGCACGGGACCCCACCAATAATGAAACGCCAAACTCCACCCCGTTCTTTCAACCAATTGCCCGTTGGGCGCCGTAATCCCGCCGAAGGATGGTAAGGAAAGGAAAATTTCTCATCATCGTGCGTCATGGAAGTTTCGGCCGCCATGATAAGGGGCACAACTTGCCTCGCCTCCCCGCGTCTGGCTGGGTAGTTCTCTCCCGTACCCCATGAACACTGCCTCATCCTTCCCCGGCCTGCGCGTCTTAAGCACCTGCGCGGCGTTAATTCTCACCTCGGCCCTGCCGTTTGCTGCCCGCGCGGCCGATCCCGGCCCGCCTCCTGACCTTGGCACGGAGCCGCCGAAATCGTGGGTCGATCCCGACACCGGCCACCGGGTCTTCCGCATCACCAACGAGCCGGGCTCGGACAGCTTTTATTTCAACTTCAACGCGTTCACGCCGGACGGGAAGGAGATGATCTACACGACCTCCGACGGGAATCTCATGGTCGTGAAGCTCTCCAACTTCGAGGCCCGGCCGCTCGCCAAGGGCATCACGCGGGCGATCGTCGTCGGGCACAAGACGCCCACGATCTACTTCACGAAGGAAAACGAGGACTCGTTCCACCTCTCGCTTTGGGCGGCCAACATCGACACGGGCGAGATCCGGAAGATCACCGACCTGCCGCGGCGCGCGAGCGTCGTGACGATCAACGCCGACGAGACCCTCGGCGCGGGCTCCTATATCGAGGGCGACATCGTCGGCCCGGGCGTCTACGGCGGAAAGATGGTGCAGCAAAACCGCATGGGCGAAAAAAACCTCGGTGAACCCGAGAACAAGGGACAGAACATGGCGCTGCGCCTGGCGGCCAAGCTGCCGAACACGATGTTCACGGTGAATCTCCAGACCGGCGCGATCACCAAGCTGATCGAGCACAGCACGGACTGGCTGAACCACTTCCAGTTCTCCCCGTCGGACCCGACCCTGCTGATGTACTGCCACGAGGGCTCCTGGCACCAGGTCGACCGCATCTGGACCATCCGCACGGACGGCGCGCAGAACCAGCTCGTCCACAAGCGCATCATGGAAATGGAAATCGCCGGCCACGAATGGTGGGGCGCCGATGGCGACACCCTCTGGTACCAGCTCCAGTTTCCCCGCAACGTCGCCGGCGCGAGCTTCATCTCGGCCTACAACGTGAAGACGGGCGCGCGCGTCTGGTACCACCAGGGCGTCGACGCCGGCTCGATCCACCACAACAGCTCGCCGGACGGGAAACTCTTCTGCGGCGAC
>Ga0265319_1000853_pt1 | contig 19466 bp, 12 predicted proteins | sample 4824metaG_FD_192443 | JGI IMG/M metagenome (GOLD analysis project Ga0265319, IMG submission 192443) | Rhizosphere microbial communities from Carex aquatilis grown in University of Washington, Seatle, WA, United States - 4-8-24 metaG | ecosystem: Host-associated > Plants > Roots > Rhizosphere >...
TGACCTCCGGGCGCGGTTGGCCTGCGTGCGGTTCCATCCGCCGCCCGGCCGCCTTCGCCAAGGCTACGGCGCCCTCGCGAAGCTATTGCAGCCCGCCATGGCAAGAGCGACGGCGGAAGGTCGGCGGCCACCTTTTCGTCCGGGATGTTTCACACCGGCAGACGCGCGCACGTGCCGACTTTGCCCGGAGGTAGTGTCAACTATTAGTTGACACTACGCTTGGGGCCGGAGGCCGATGCGCTTGGGATCCGGATCATCGCGGCGTGAAGTTTGCTACAAGTCGAGAGCGGGGCGGCCTACAGCTTCACGGCATTGTTGCGCGTGGTGATTTCGTTGAGGGCGTGGTCGGGGTCGAGTTCCACGCTGAGGCCGGCAGTGGAGGTGCCGGCGGGGAGCGTGAGGCTGACCTCGGCGATTTTCGGGAGCAGGTCGACGGGCGCCGCGAGGGCAGGGACGGGCGCCGTGGCGAGGATATGGCCGGAGGCGTCACGCACGGCGATCGTGGTGGCGGGCGCGGCCACGGAGCCGATGCTGTGCACCTTGACGTGGACCTCCCGGCCGCGTGCGGTGACATCCTGCGGGTCGATGCCGAGGTCGGGGCGCTGCCAGTAGGGCGTGCCGGGAGTCTTGAGCTTGAAGGTCAGGACGGTGGTGGCACGCGGGGGAAACGTGAGTTCGACGGACTTGGTGCGCTCGAAGACGGCGGTGCTCGTGGCCACCGCGCCGTCGGCGACATCGTCATTGTTGGTGTCGACGCCCTGGGTGATCTCCCAGACGCCGGGGTCGATGTTCCAGCCGGTCATGGTGGCGTGGACCGGGGTGGCCTCGAGGTTGTAGGCGATGACCTTGAAACTCGAGGTGGTGGCATCGGGCACGAGGATGGCGACGCTCTGGTCGTTGGCGGGCGCGGCGAATTTCCAGCTGATGGTGTGTCCGGGATAGAGCGAATTGCGCACGAGCGCGGCGCCGCCCAGGCGGGCGCGCTGCAGATCGGTGTAGGGCACGCCGACGCGGTCGATCCAGAGGCTGCCCTCGGTATCGATGTAGTCGAGAAGGTCGCATTCCTCGATCTGCGTGGCGTAAAGGCGCTCCAGGTTGGATTTGTCGCCGGTGAGCTGCCAGAGCGTGTGGGCGTTGCCGCCGCCGCCAAAGCCGCCATTGCGGCCGGCTCGGCCGCCCGCTCCCGGGGTGTTGCCGCCGGTGTTGAGGAGGCGCGCACTGACTTCCTTCCTCAGGTCGAGCAGATCGAGCACGTTGGGGTTGACGGTCAGCGCCGACACCGCGCCGTTATCCAGGATTGGATCGAGGTACTTGCGGTCGCCGGTCCATTTCCACGGGCCCCAGAACATGTGCCACGGGGAAAATCCGCGGGTGGAGACCGCCTCCTTGTCGTCCACGAAACGGATGGCGCTCGGCAGCGAGTACCGGCCGTTTTCGTCGGCCTTGCGGTGGGCGAGCAGGCCGTCGGCGAGCTCGGTGAGGTATTTCCTTGGCTCGGGGCTGCCGTTGTAGTCGACGAGGAACAGGGGCACCTGGCAGACGAGGTAGGAGTACGCCTTCGCATAACCCCACGGCTCGTCGGTGGCCATCTTGGTGCCGCTGTAGTATGAGGTCATGATGTGCCGGTGTCCGGCGGCGTTCACGCCGGTGATGGTCTCGATGCCGCGGGCGGTGATCATCGCGCGCTCGATCTGCCGCGGGCTGGCGTAGTCGAGGATCATGTTTTGCGCGAGGCAGTTGATGCCCTCCTCATAGCTGTGCAACTCGTCGCCCTGCAGCGTGGGCAGACCGTTCGTGAACATGTTGTTGTTGTAGGCCGCATCGAGCAGGGCATTGAGCGACTTCTTGATTTTTTCCGGCTCGCAACCCATGAGCGCGACGCCGGGCCAGGTGTTCAGGAGATCGACATCATCCGAGATGCCGCCGCCGAAGTCCCCGTAGGGAACCTGGCGGTGATCGATGTACCACGTGACAAATTTCTTCACGCGCCCGAGCAGCTCGGTCTGGCGGAACGCCCAGAGCGGCACGCCGGCGGGCGCCTCGGGCTGCTTGAACGCGGGACGCGGCCCGATGCCGGAGGCGGCCGCGTACTTGAGGGCGAGCTCATTCTGCGGATCGACGCGCAGGAGATCCTGCAGGTCGCCCTTGAAGCGGTTCCAGAGATCGAGCTTCGGGCTGTTTGGGTGCTCTTCGACCAGCATGGCGTAGCTGTCCTTCATCTGGGTGAAGCGATCGGCCACATGCTCGGCGAGGGCTTGGGCGCGGGGCTTGAAGACGAGGCGGACCTCGGCGCCGTTGAGGGAGTCAGGCCCAAAGTCGGCGCCTGCGCCAGCGACGGTCAGCCAGAAGCCCTTGCCGGCGGGCAAGAGTCGATCCCGCAGGTCGAGCCAGAGCGTTTTTGCCTCACCGGGCTTTACGGCGAAGGTCAGATCAAGCATGTCGCGCAACGGCCAAAGCGGATCCTTGACCTGGATGTTGAGCGGGAAGACGCCGCCATGCGTGGGTTTTACGTTTAACGCGGGGAGGTCGATGGCAATGCCGTCGAGCCCGTCGGAAAGCTGGTCCCAGTTGTCGGGGATGAGAATGTGGACCAGAGGAAGCGAGCTTGTCCGCGGCGCGGGGATGCCGTCGGCGGGCGAACCCGCCGGGCGGGCCATGAGTAGCGCGCGCTCATCGGGAGCAAAGCGATTGCCGATCAGGGAGGCCAGCGACGCGACACTGGGATCCACCTGGGCGCCCGACGCGGATCCCAGGCGGTAGCTCAGCTTGTTGCTGCCGACCGGCTCGTGTCCGGCAGTGATGTTATAAGCGACGAGCTCACCGATCGGCTCCTCCTGCTCCACGTTGGTGAACCGGATCTTCCGCCCGGTGATTGCCTGGGTCAGCACGTGCACGGTCTTCTCTTGGCCCTTCGGGCGCTGGAACAGCAGGGACTCGGCACGTGCGTCGCTGGCGGTTTCGTTTTCCGTTCCGACCGGCAGCAATTCCATCTTGCCCCACGCTGCGCCGGAAATCTCGAGGTGATTCCACGGCTCCTTAGGCATGACAAACGTGATCGCCTTGCCGGACTCGACATAGCAGTCCCAATCCGGAAGCGTGAAGTAATCGTGGCGCCCTGGGAGGCGGGACCGGTTGTAGACACCCGGCCAGGTGGTCTCGCGGATGCCGTCGGTGGCCTTCCACCACCAGCGCTTGAGATCGTAAGCGTCGCTGATCTCAACCTTGCGCACGGCGACCGCGGGGCCGGCAGGCAGGGAGGGCGAAGGATCGTTCGGACGATTCCAGCCGTAGCGGAACCACCACTCGTTCCGCGTGGCGGTGTCGGCGAGGCTGCGGGCGGGCAATGCGGGGATGTCGGCCGGGGCGTCGCCGCGGGCAAGGGCAACGATGTTGTCGTCCGCGAGCATGCGATCATAGATCCGGATCTCATCAACGTCGCCGCCGCGGACAAAGTTGTAGTCGCTCTGCACCTGGTGCGGGCTGATGATACGCGAGTGCGGGCCGAACTGGTCAAGGGCGGCGTCGTAGACGGCGGTGGTCTCGACTTTGGCCGCCAGCTTTCCGTTCACGTAGAAACGGATGCCGCGGTTCTCGTCCCAGGAAAGCGCGAGGTGGGTCCACTCGTTGGCCTTGGGAAACGGCTGGACGGTCACGGACACGCGCGTGCGGGCGAGGCTGGCGTCGGTGACAAAGGCATCGAAACCGTGCCCATTGTAGTCGATGCGCAGCCAGACCATGTCCCAGCTGGAGTGCTCGGCATAACCCACGCGGAAGACGGGGAATTCAGTCGGTCCGACGGGATAGCGGGAGCGCCAGAAAAACGAGAGCGTGCCGCGCTGGGCATAGATATTGCCGGGCGCGCGCCAGGCGAGCTTCTCGAGGTCGCCGCAGCTCAGGGCCTTGCCCTTGGCGCCGTCGGGAATGCTGGTGATTTCCGACTCATAGGTCGGCGCCGGCGTGCCGCCGGCGGAGAAGTCGGCGGTCGTGCCTTTCTCGCCGGAGAGATAGAACAGCAGTCCGGGGCTGGCGGGCGATTCCGCGGTCGCGGCGGAAAGCGGAGCGAGGGCCGGCAGGCCGAGGCCGAGGGCAAGGAACAGGCAGCAGGACCGGACGCTGGGGAAGGCGTTCATGGGGCAGGGGGGTTGATGCACAAGCGGCCAGACGCCGCGGCGGGGAATTAGTAACCGGGAAACGGCTTGGCCCGCTGGCAAAGTTGCAGCGGCACGCCCCACGGGTCGCGCAGCATGATGAGCAGGGAGCCATCGGGCAGCGGATCCTCGAGGAAAAGCGTCGCGCCGGCCTTCACCAGGCGCGCACGATCCTGGCGGGCGTCGGTCGTGTAGACAGCGAAATGAAAGGTGAGCGGCAGGGTGGCGTTAAAGTCGAGGATCGGGGCGGCGGGATTGCTGTAAAGCTCCACGGTCACGCGGTCCGCGTCGTCGGAAAGAAAATGGGTGTAAGGCGGCTCCTCCCTCTGGCGCAGGATCTTGAAGCCGAGGTTTTCCACGTACCAGCGGCTCATGGCGCGGGCGTCGGAAACGTTGAGGGCGAAGTGTTCGAATTTCATGGATGAAGAAGGCCGGCGGGGCGGGGTCGAGGCGGCAGGAACCGCGAGACCCTTACGAGGGCAGCGGTCGGGGTGATACTCAAGTTTGTCTTTTGCCCGCCCTCAACGGCATGGACCGCGAAAGACCGAGCCCGGAATTCCCAGTCAAAAGGGCGCAATATGAAGCGACCGCAATTCCCTGGAGGAAGAATGATTTGGGACGCATGGCATTGCGTGCTGGAGACGCGACCGGGAGGTCGCGTCTCCACCCCGCCGGCGCTCTCGCTATGGCGGGCTGCAATAGCTTCGCGAGGGCGCCGTAGCCTTGGCGAGGATGGCCGGGCGGCGGAACGAATCGCACGCAGACCAACCGCGCCCGGATGCGCCCGAGGCGCACAAGGGCTTGCGCGCCTCGGGCGCGTCGCGGACCACCTCATTCCAACGGCATGGGTTCGTCGAGTTACTCGACCGACCGAATCATTTGTCGGCGGGAATTATCACCGGGAGCGGGCGATAATACGGGGGATACAGGCCATCGGTGGCGTAGGGGTAGGGCGCGAGTCCGCTGCCGCTGTACTGCGAATAACCGACCGAGAGGGAAAACCGGTGCGACGGATCGACGTAGGTGATCACGCTATCCGCGCCCTTTATGCTGCCGCCCTTGCCCCAGCCGTAGGTCAGCGTGAAGGAACCGTGGATCTCCGGCGCGGGCCGCTTGAAGGGGATGGGCGCGGCATCGAGGCTGACACTGGCATTCGAGAGATCGGCGCCGAGCGGGATCACCGGGGCGGGGATGCGCAGGGCCACGAATTGATCGAGCTTCCTGAGTTGGTCCGCGGTGAGGTGATCGAGTCCCGCGATGTCGCGCTCGTGGTCGGTCCGGCGCTCGGTGAAGCGGGTGCTGCGGATATTGTTGTTGCGCAAACGCAGTGCCGCCACGTCCAGCCGGACCAAGGCGTCGATCACGGCTACGTTGTCCGTTGAAAGCTGGTCGAGGCCGGTTTGCTTCAACTGGTCGGGCGAGAGCGTCGAGGAAAACTTGGGGTCCGCGAGATCCGCGGGGTCGTCACTGGCCCGGGCCGGCGCCGATGTGAGGCAGGCGGATAGGACAAGGAAAAAGACGGGCGCCAGAAAGGCGGCGGAAGGACGGAGGAGCTTCATGGAGCGGAGAGGGGATGACCGCGTCGATCGGATCGTGGTTCCGCGCGGGCTCGCCGGCAATCCGGTAGTTTGAAGGAAATCGCGATTCCGCCTCATCGTTGCCCAGGGACCCGGTCGGGAAGGGGCGGCGGAACGTCGGGTGGCCGAGTCTGTGGGATCAATCGCGGGCGATGGAATCGAGCAATTGGCGCAGCTCGGAGCCGCTCTGGCGGAGTTCGGCCAGATGCACCGTGGAAAGACGGTTGATGACTGCCTCGCCGCGGGCGGTGAGGCGCACCTGGACCCGGCGCCGGTCTGATGATGACGGCAACCGGCGCACCAGTTGCCGCCCGGCCAGCCGGTCGACCAGCCCGACGGCGCTGTGGTGGCGGAGATGCAGGCGTGCGGCGAGTTCGCCCACCGACACGTAGTCGCGACCCGGGAAGCCCTTGATCGCGAGCAGGGCCTGGTGCTGCTGCGGCGTGAGGCCGGCGGCGCGGGCGGCCTCCTGGCTGAACCGGAGGAAACGGCGGAGCGCGTGGCGCAGCGAGGCGAGCAGCTCGTAGTGGGACTTGGTGAGTCGGGGCGTGGGCATGGCGCGTGGCGGTCCCGAGCAGGGCGCAACCGCGTGCGCGGGACAATCCCATTGCAATATATCGTGGAACGATACAAATGACGCGTTCGCCATGAAATCCTCGATGCCCGTCCCCACGCCTCCCTCACCCGGTCATGCGCCCGACACGCTGGCCGATTTTGCCACGGACGGGAGGGTGCTGCTGCTGTGTGCGCTGGCGGTGCCGGTCGGCGCGATCGGGGCGGTCGTCGCCAAGGCGTTGCTCTGGCTGATCGCGGTGTTCACCAACGCGGCCTTCTTCCTGCGGCTCTCGGACGGGCCGGTGCTTCTCCAAGGGCATCATTTCGGCTGGTGGGGCGTGGCGGTGCCGGTGTTGGGCGGGCTGGCGATCGGGCTGATGGCGCGGTACGGCTCGGAGAAGATCCGCGGGCACGGCATCCCCGAGGCGCTCGAGGCGATCCTGCTCGGTCGCAGCCTGATCGATCCGAAGGTCGCGATCCTCAAGCCGGTGTCGTCGGCCGTTTCGATCGGCACCGGCGGCCCGTTCGGGGCCGAGGGGCCGATCATCATGACCGGCGGGGCGTGCGGCTCCCTCTTTGCGCAAGGGTTTCACCTCACGGCGGCGGAGCGCAAGACCCTGCTGGTCGCCGGCGCGGCCGCGGGCATGGCGGCCGTATTCGCGACGCCGGTGGCGGCGGTCCTGCTCGCGGTGGAACTGCTGCTCTTCGAATGGAAGCCGCGGAGCTTCATCCCGGTGGCACTGGCCGCGATCGTCGCCTCGGTGCTGCGGGTGCCGCTGATGGGCCCGGGTCCGATCTTCCCGGTGGCGGCGCACCTTCCTCTCGGGCCCGGTCAGCTGGGCATGGCGCTGATCGTCGGCATCTGCGCCGGATTTGGCTCCGGGCTGGTGACCCGCCTGGTCTACGCCTGCGAGGATCTTTTCCGGAAGCTGCCCTGCCACTGGATGTGGTGGCCGGCTCTGGGCGGCCTGGCGGTCGGGCTCGGCGGTTTGGTCGATTCCCGCGTATTGGGCGTCGGTTACGAAACCATCCACGGCCTGCTGCGGGGCGACATTGTGGGCGTGACGTTGGTCAGCCTGCTTCTGGCCAAGGCGCTGGTCTGGGCCGTCGCCCTGGGTTCCGGTACTTCAGGCGGCGTGCTGGCGCCGCTGCTGACCATCGGCGGCGCCCTCGGTGCGCTGCTCGGCGTGGGCATTGGGGCCGGGGATCCGGGATTGTGGGCGATGGTGGGGATGGCCGCCATGATGAGCGGCACGATGGGGGCGCCCTTGACCGGGATGGTTTTTCTGCTCGAGCTGACGCATGACGTGAATGCGTTGCCGGCTTTCCTGATCGGCAGCGTCGCGTCGTCATGCGTGACGGTCCTGCTGCTGAAACGCTCGATCCTCACGGAAAAGCTCGCGCGACGCGGGCAGCACATCGCCCGCGATTACAGCGTGGATGTGTTTGAGCTGATCCGCGTTGGCGACGTGATGGACCGGAACCCGCCGGTGATTCCGGCCGACGCCACGGTGGCGATGCTCGCCGAACGCATCGCCCAAGGGGATCCGCGGATCGCCGGCCGACAGGGAACGCTCGTGTTGGACGCCGCCGGGATGTTGTCAGGCCTGGTGACCCGAGACGACCTTGCGGAAGCCCTGCGGAACGATCCGACCGGGGCGGCGGTGGTCGGGACAATCGCGCGCAAGGATGTCGTCACGGTTCATCCGGATGAGACACTCCATGCCGCCATCAACCGGATGCTGAAGGGCGGGGTCGGCCGACTCGCCGTGGTCGACCGGTTGGATTCAGGCCGCGTTCTCGGTTACCTGGGCCGGGCCGAGATCCTTGCGGCCCGGATGCGGCGCCAGACCGAGGAGGAACTGCGTGAAAAGGGTCCGCTCTTCGGCGGTATTGCCGGAGACCGGACCGGGGATGAAGCTGTTTGAGGCGACCAGGCGATGTCCGAGGGTGGCGCCACCCGGGTCCGGTCTATCCGTTACGGGAGAATTGGGGCTGTTCGACACCCCGCTGAGCTCTGGTGACCTTGGCTTCCTTTAATCACGCAGGCTTCCACGGCATCAGTGCGATGGATCGTAAGACCTTCTCGAATTCCCGGGCCGCTAATTGTAGCCCGTGCCTTGGGCCGGTTCAGGTTCCCTCGGCGGCCATCTTGAGGGATGGCAACCGTTCTGCCCGGCTGGTGCGGAGGTAGACCAGCAACCCCGCCAGGCCGAGTCCAAGGCAGGACATCTGGGTCCAGGCCAGCGAACGCGTGCTGAACCAGACGAGCGGCGCGATCATCGCGTTGATCGCGGCTCCGCCGGTCTGGGCGAAACTCTGGCAGGATGCGGCCAGCCCGCGTTGCTCGGGAAAAAGATCCAGGGCCAGCAGGGTCAGCGACGGATAACACAATGCCGCACCCAGCACATAAAAGAACAGCGGCACCACGCTCCACGGCAGTGCCGGCGAATGCAGCACGTGAAACAGCAGGTTGCCGCCGGCCGCGAAGCCCATCAGGACATAACCCCACGCCATCGTCCGCACGGGTGTCATGCGTCCCGCCAGCCGCCCGGAAAGCCAGGCACCGCCCGCCATCCCGAAGGTCAGCGGGCCGAACAGCCAGAGGAATCCGGTCGCGGAAACATGCAGGTAGTCCATGAGGAAGACCGGGGCGGAGACCACATAGATGAAGAACCCGGAAAAGTTCAGCGTGACGGCGAAGCACGCGGCGACAAACGGGAGCGAGGTCAGCACGCTCCAATAGGAGCGAGCGAGGTACACCGGGTGCAGCGGCTGCCGGCGCCCGGGCGGCAGGGTTTCCGGCAGCATGCGCTGGCAGAGGAGCCAGCAGGTGCCGGTGAAGAGCACGAGGAAGCCGAACACGGCCCGCCAGCCGAACCACACATGCAGCCAGCCGCCGATCACCGGCGCCACGGCGGGCGCGATGGCAAAGGTGATGGTGACCTGGGCCATGATCCTCTGGGCATCCGCCCCGTGATACAGGTCGCGCACGATGGCCCGGCCCACCACCATGCCGGCCCCGGCGGTCATGCCCTGCAATGCGCGGAACAAGAGCAGGGCCTCGATGCTGGTCGCGCAGGCGCAGGCCGCGGAGGCCAGCCCGAAGAGGGCCATGCCCCAGAGGACGACACGCCGGCGACCCAGGGCGTCGGAAATCGACCCGTGCCACAGCGTCATCAGCGCAAACGGCACCATGTAGGCCGTGAGCGTCTGCTGGACCGCCAGGGGCGAGGCATGCAGCCGGCGGCCGATCTCTTCCATCGAGGGCAAGTAGGCATCGATCGAGAACGGTCCCACTGCCGACAGCGCCGCCAGCAGCGCGGGGAGGCCGCGGTGACGGGAATTGGATTTTGCGTGGTTGGACGTCACGGCGGATCGGGCTGGACGCTGGGAAGACTCCGGTCAGACGCAAACCTGCACTTGGCGGGCACGGGGCGGGGATTGCATCCGCCGGTGATCCGGCGGTTTGCCGCTTGCGGGCGATTTCCCGGGCAATTCCGCTACGGTTTCGGAAACTTTTCTTGGGCATGAAGACGGGCCGCCTGCCGCAGGTTCTCAGCTTCGAGCTGTTCCTGCCGGAGGCGCAGGGTCTGCACCATCTCACCCAGTGAAGCGCACATGTCGGGCAGGTCGCCGCGTCCGGGCGGACGGGGCAGCACGGCGAGGATATCGCCGTCGCCAATGCGCCGGGCCGAGGCGGCGACCGACCGAAGCTGGCGGGTGAGACGGGCGGTCAGGATCCACGCGAGCAGCGCTGCCGCAGCCGTGACGGCCAGGCCCGTACGAAGTAGCACGCGTTGAAGGTCAGCGGCGGGCGCAAGCGCGACCGCGATGGGCTGCCGCACCACGGCGAGCCAGCCCAACCCGCCGAAATTGCGATAGCCGCGACTGTGAGCAAAGCCGGTGACATAGGCGGAGCCATCGGGCGTGTGCTCGAGGATGAAACCCCGTGGCTTGTGCAGGTCCGGCAGTCCCGGTGCCGCAGGCGGTTCGTTCCAGCCGGACACGCCGGAGTCGAGCAAAACGTCTCCATTGACCGAGTAGAGGGTGAGACCAACCCGGTCGTGCTGGGCCATCGTCTCGTTTACGACGGACAGCTGGACCTCGCGCGCGAACGCCCAGGACACTCGCGCACCAAGCACGCCGAGGAATTGCCCCGCGGCGCTCATGACCGGAGTTGCCAGATCCACGAAAAGCGGCGGCGGCCCGCCTGGTGGCGCAGTGCCAGAAGCCAGACCGGGTTCCTCATGCACGTCGCCGGCGTAAGGCCGGTTGCGGGCGTTGCGGAACCAACGCTGCGTTTCGACCTGGGTGCCCTCAAACTGGTGTTGGGTGGCGAAAATCACCGTCCCGGCGGGATTGGCCAATCCGATCCAGGCAAACTCGGGAGATGCGTCGCGGATTGCGTCGAGGGCCCGTCGGCGTTCGTCCACGGGGGCTGCCGGCACGCGCAGCGGCACCTGTCCAATGGCAGACTCGATTTCCCGGCTGCGCTCGGACATCACGCGGTCGAGTTTGTCGACGACTTGGAAGGCAAGGGCTTCCAGATTGGGGCCGATCTGTTGCTCCAGCTGGCGCCGGGAGCAGATGCCCGCCATCCAGACCGTCAGGCCTGTGAAGCAGAGCGCGGACGCCGTCACGACAGCCGTGACCCAGATGCGCAGGCTGCGGCGTGGGTCGAGCATCTGCCAGGCCCGATTGGCTCCGGGTTTGTCGTCGGCAAGTAGGGTATCCGGCATTGAGATAGAGGACGCGCCGGAGGGATGGGGGATGCGCTTTTTCGGGAAATGAGGCCTCGGCCCTCATGGAGGGGAATCCAATCGCAACGGCTGCCGGGGCCGGCCAAAGACCCGGCCGGGCAATTCCCTTCCGTGGGTGGGAAAGATCTTGCCTGACCGGTTGCAACCGGTCCCCGGCTGGTTATGATTGGTGGTCAAGGGCCATTGCGGCGAAAGTTCGTGGGATTCTCCTGCAATCGGATGAAACTCTGCGGCGCTGCCTCGGTCTTATTATCCAGAACAAGCCAATCTCCATGAGCACATTCAAATTCACCACCTCCGCTGTTTTCGCGGCTGCCCTGATTTCCGCCAGTGGTGCGCTCGCCCAGTCCGCGAGTGCGCCGGCAGCGGCTGCTTCGAATGAGATCAACTACGTGAGCCAGCTGCCCTCGCCGTCCGAGCTGAGTAACACGCAGCCTCCCGCCGGCGCGCGGATCTCGAAGATCAGCCAGACGGCCTCGGGGATCAGCGTGACCTATCTCTTCGCCAACGGTCAGACCCAGGTCGTCAGTTACCGTTTGCTGGCGTCCGCTTCCGCCCCCGACGGCGGCATCGCCCCGGCCGTGCCCGCCGCAGCGGCTGCGCCTTCGGCCCCTCCGACCGCGGTCATCCAGTCGCCGGCCGTCGCCCAACCGTCGTCGCCGGCGCCGGTTTATTATTACGACGCACCGGCCCCCGCCGTGGTGTATCAGGTGGCCCCGCCGGTTTATTACGACGGACCGCGTTATTATTCCTATTATCCGTGGTATCCCCCGATTTCCCTGGGGTTGAGCTTCGGGTTTCACGGAGGCGGTGGATTCCGTGGCGGATTCCGCGGCGGATTCCGGCGCTGATCTTGCCGGATTTCGCGATCGCATCGTGACAAGGGCAGCGGTCGGAATGGCCGCTGTCTTTTTTGTGCTCCGCTCGGAGTTATGACAGTGGGAGCGCCCGCCGCCGCCACGCGCTACTGGCCGGCCCACTAGCTGATGAGTTGGGCAATGGCCTGCCGAATTTCCGACGGTGGGGCGGGTTTGTGGAGGATCCCGTCCACGTGCAGCCTGTGATAGGCCTCATCGAGGCCCGGATTTTTGTCCGAGGTAAAGACGAGGATCTTGCCGGCAAAGGGCAGCCTTCGGAGCCAGGACACCAGCTCGAGGCCGGTCCAGTCGGGCATGTGATGATCCGTGATGATCAGATCGAAGGCGGAGGGATCGGCGCCCACCCGCTCCATCGCCAGATGACCGTCGGCCACACATTCGATGGCATGGCCATCGTGCGACAGGGTGAGGCGAATCAGCTCCCGCAGCCCGGGCAGGTCATCGGCATAGAGGATCCGCAGGGCCTTCTTGGGGAAGAGGGCTTTGTCGGCGGACGCAGCAGGTTTGGCAATCGACGGCGGCATCGTTGTTCCCGAGCCACAGACCGGGAAGACGGCAGGTGGTTCTGATAAACTCCGGTAAAATTCGGCCCCGAGTTCGCTTGGTGCGGTGTTGGCCGAAATCAGGGAGACGCTCGATGCTCCCGCAGCAGCTGCCGCGGGCTCCCTCGAACACTGGAACGAATTCAAGGGCCTGCCGGCCGGGCTTTGTTGTCGACGCCAAGCCGCGCTTTTCGACGGGCACGCGCGAAGCGGGTCGCAGGGTATTTCACCCCGGCGTGGTAGGCGACAAGAAGTGCCAGCATGCCCAATAGGGCGTAGACCAGGCCCTCGGAAGTCGTTGGCACAGCCGGTCGGAAGACCGCCCAGGTGGCGCGTCCGATCGCAGGGTCGAAATTTCGCAGAAAGACAAATGGCCGTGTCCAGAGCGAGGCATGCAGCAGCGCTGACTGGGCGCTTTCCAAGGTATCGACCCGGACGAGCGCGGTCGTCATGACTCCGCCCAAGCGGGCCACAGCCGGATCCGCATTGGCGGTGGTTTGGGCGATCAGCCGATCGAGGGTGATCCCGGACTGCGCGGCGGTGTGCTGGAACTGCTGCACCTGCAGCCGGGCTTCATCGAGGCGCCCGCCCAAGCGCTGGAGATACTGTTGCATGAACTCGGGCGCCTGGGAGAAAAGCACCGCGCCGACGACACAGAGGACCCGGTCGAGCAAGCCCTCGATGGCGCCAAGCACGGCTTGCACGGGTTTCATGGGTCAGGGTGCGGGTGGTTTACGGCGGCGCAAGCGGTCTGGTCCGGGAGATCGCAATCGGCTGCCGAACAAGCATCGCGGCGGCCTCTAGCGAACCGGCAACGAGGAAGAATTCGTGGCGATGGCGCTGCCGCTGAATGACCGGCTCGGTGTCGTCACGTTCCAGCCGTCCAGCATTACCACCGGCTGGTCGCCTTGCAGGTCCTTGACCGCCGCTTCCACGGTCACGGTCCGGGATTCCCCTGGCAGGAGGGAGACGTAGTTGTCGCTGTAGTAGACGGGCAGCACGCGCTCACCCGTCCCTTGGCGGCGGAGTTGCAGGTGGGCCATGACGGCGATGACTTTGGTCGGGTTGGACAGGGTGACGTCGAGCAGGCATTTGCCATCGGCGTCACGGCGCGCGATCCGGGTTCCGAGCGAGGCGGTCGGCAGCGTGTCGAGCGCGGTGAGATCGTCCGGTTTTGCCGGCAGCCCGCGCCAGTAGAAGTTATCCGAGACGAGCCCGCCCGAGGCGTCCCGCAGTTCCAGTTTGATGAAATGTACGGCCGAAACGTCGACTGGGAAATCGATCGCCCCGGCGTCGGTGGCCGCGCTGGCGCCGGCGCTGACGGGCACGGTGCGGTCGGATTTCACGGTGCCGTCGAGATTGAGCACGCGGATCCGCACGCTGAGGGCGGGGGCGGGCACGGGGGTCTGATTGACGACGACGACGTGGAAGTTGTCCTGACGCATCTGCACGTGGAGCGACTCGCAGGCCTTGCGGACGGCGAAGAGGGAGGCGTGCGGCTCGAGGTCGTAGCTGTAAAATTGCCAGACGAAACTCGGCTGGGCGGGGTTGCTCATCCAGGTGAGCACACCCGTGGATGGATTGAAGAGCTTCGCGAAGCGGCCCTCGAACATGGCGCGATAGGCCTCGTAGTTGGCGAGCTGCGCCTTGCGCACAAACTCCGCGAGCCCGTGCCACGGGCCGTAGCGCTGCGTGAGCATGTCCGGGTACATCGGTCCGCCGCGGCCCTCCTGGGCACCACGGCAGAGGTCGTGCTCGGCCCAGTCATCATTGATCACGTTCCAGTCCTTCTCCGGCATCATCGCCTTGACGGCCTCGAGCGTGGGGATGGAAACGCTGCCGAGCTCCGTCTTGAACGCCTCGGTGCGCGGGCCCGTGTCGGGGTAGCCATAGAACGCTGCGGGCGGGCGCCAGGAGTAGGGTCCGCCGGAGCGGACGCCGCGGCCATCGTTGGAATTCGGATGGTAGAGCCGGGAAGGCTCGAGTTCGGCCATGATCTGCTTGATGCCGTCGGCGACCGCTGCGGGCGCGGGATCGCCCTCGTTGCGTCCGCACCACAGCACGATGCTCGGGTGGTTGCGGAAACGCAGGACCTTCTCGCGCACGTTGGCGAGGTAGAGCGGGACATCGTGGACATCCTCGCTCCCGTCGTTTCGGCTGGTGCGTCCGCTGTCGCTCGGATTGGGCTCGAAGAACTCGTCCCAGATCATGATGCCATGGCGATCGCACAGATCGTAGAAATCCTCGCCGGTGCTCTGGCCGACCCAATTGCGGATCATGTTGCAGTTGGCGAGCTGGTGCATGCGGATCTGGGCCTCGAGGCGTTCCCGGGGGATGCGCTTCATCGCCTCATCCATGCCCCAGTCGCCGCCACGACACATGACGGGCACGCCGTTGACGGAGATTGCGAGATTCTCGGAGCCGACAAGTTGGTAGGTCACCTGCCGGATGCCGAAGGAAACGTCCCGAACGTCGGAGACCGTGCCGTCGAGATCGAAGGCGAGGTGCAGCGAATAAAGCTCGGGCGAACCGTAGCCGTTTGGCCACCACAGACGCGGATGGGCGAGATGGAGTTGCGGGGTGGTGGCGGGCGTAAGCCGGAGCAGGCGCGATTCGCCGGCGGCGAGCGTGACGGGGACGGAAAAGCGGCCGCCTTCATAGGTGCCCGTCAGCGTGCCGGATTGCGGAGTGGCGGTGACGTTGCGCACGGTGGCCTCGACCGTGAGGTCGGCCGAGTCGGTAAGCGGGAGCGGAAGCTTCGAGACAACCAGAGGGTTCTCGACGACCACGGTGCCGGATGTCGTGAGGGAAACCTTTTGCCAGATGCCCATGTCGCGGTCGCGGATGGCGGGAATCCAGTCCCAACCCTGCGTGGCGATGAAGGTCGGCCCATCCTTGGAAAACACGCCGCCATTGCCGCCGGTGCCGGCGGCCTGGGTCTGCTCCTCGGGATTGGCAGGATGTGGCGGCGGCTGGATGAGGACGGCGACCACTGCGGTTTCGCCCGGTTGCACGAATGCCGTGACGTCGAAGATGCCGCGGGTGAACGCGCCGCGGATGTTGCCGGCGTTGCGGCCGTTGACCCAAACCTCGGCGGTGTAGTTGATGCCCTCGAAGTTCAGCCAGACCCGGCGTCCGGCGAAGTCGCGCGGCACGGTGAACGACGTGCGGTACCAATACGACGTGCGGCAGAGGCTTTCCGGGATCTTGTCGGGCCGGTTGTTCTCGCCGTAGAGCGGCTCGGGATAAACGCCGTTGTTCACGAGGCTGGTCAGCACCGTGCCGGGCACGGTCGCCTGGTACCAGCCGGCGGGAGTGAAACTGGTGGAAGAGACGACGGCGGGGGGCTCGGGTACCTTGACGACGTCCTGTAACTGCCAGCCCGAGGACAGCGTCATCGCGGCCGATTGGCCGACAGGCCTATCATGGACATCGCTGCGGGTGGGCGCGGTACAGCCGGTGAAGAAGACGGTTGATATCAATGCGACTGCAGCGAAGGCCTGCGGCCGGATCCATTGCAGCAGTGCCAGAGGTGCCAAGGGAAAAAACGCAGGATGGGGCGGAACGGAACGTTTCATGGGCGGAGTAGGGGTTAACCAGAAACTCGGGCGACATTTGCCGGAATTCGGCACGAGGTGTCGAGCCATCCGTGGATGGGGTGTCCTAATTTCGCTGAAGACACCTGGTGGTAGGGCGCGGACTCCGTCCGCGCCGGGCCCAAGGACGTTCCCGGCGGCGAGCGGAGTCGCCGCCCTGCCGACTGCGGAAACGACCTCCGTGGGGAGGAACGCCAAATAGTTTCACGCAGATCGCGGTGGCGCAGGGGCGACCCGCCAAAATCACATTATCGGAGCTGACATGAAATGAATTGCGACAAGGTTGACGCCAGCGGCGGTGCCGCACCCGATACACCATGTCGAGAAGCGTTGTACTGGGAAAACATCCCCGCTGCGAGCGGTGCCGCTACGCGGAGCGCTGGTGCATTTGCGACGGGTTCCAGGCCATCGATTGCCCGCTCGGGGTGGACGTGCTCATTCATCATCGCGAGTACTGGCGCCCGACCAGCACGGGCCGGCTGATCAACCGCGTGATTCCGTCCTCGCGCGGTCATTTTTTCCGCCACGACCTCCCGCTTAACCGGGCGGCGATCGTTCGTCCGGACCGCACTCTCTGGATCCTGCATCCCCTGGGCGAACCGCTGCCGGCTGGCGGGCCTCCGCCCGGCCTGCAGGTGTTGCTGCTCGACGGCAGCTGGCGCGAGGCCGCGCGCATGATGCACGGGGTTGAACGCTGGGGCCGGCTCGTCAGCCTGCCGATGTCGGGACCGAGCCGCTATCTCCTGCGCGACCAGCAGGGCGAGGGCATGTATTCCACTGCCGAATCTCTGCTCTTCCTGCTGGCCGCCCTCGGCTTGGTGGAGCCGCATGCGCAACTCCGGCTGCAGTTTGAGCTCCACGTCTATGCTGGCTTGCGCGCGCGGGGCGAAAAGGCGTCGGCGGAGAAATTCCTGGCCGATTCACCCGTGCGCGAGGCCTTTCCCGAACTGCTCGAAAAACTCAACGAACGACGTCCGCGATAGGCGGGCCTTTGCGATCGGCGATTTGTCTAAGGCCGCATACCGTCGCTAAGGTGGCCGCCGACCGGGCGGCGGAATGGATTTGAGCAGACGTCATTCGTGGCCGGAGGCCACTACCGCCGCCCGGAGGTCGGCGGCCACCTTTGAAATCACGGCGACCGGGAGGTCACCGCTCCAGGCGAATGGCTCGAAAAAAATCGTTCTGAAGCCTTACTGTTTTTGAGTGCCAGCCGGCGCCGCAGCTGGCGGGCCTTCACCGCGGGCGCCGCCCCTTCCGCCGAAGGGAGCGCGGACGGGACGGACCGGAGGATCGGTCGGGAGCTGGTCCTTGCAGAACTCCATGATCTCGATGATCTGCAGACCGGTCTGCGCGGCCTCGTTGGTGGAAACCCCTGCGGCCTCCTCCACCGGCTTAAGCACCTCCGGCGGCGAGAGCAGGCGCGGCGTGGCGATGCCGGCGCCCTGGGCGAGCATGGTGGAGATGGCCTTTTGGGCGAATGCCGGGTTGCGGGTCTTGTAGTAGGCGTAGCCGGCTAGGCGCGGACCGCTCTGGCCCGTCAGAACCAGGCTGGCGTCGGCTCCCTCGTTGCCTGTGGTCTGGTCCTTCGTGAGAATTTCCGCGGAAGCCTGCCCGATCCGGCAATACTGCAGCCACGCGGTTTCGAAGTCCTTTCTTCCGAGCAGCGGGATCAGCTCAAACATGACCTCTGCGCCGCCTTGAATCGTGGCGAGGTTGTAGCTCACGGCCATCGATCCCTTGGTCTTCGGGTCGCGGATCACCGACAGTTTTCCGGTCTCCATGTCATAGCCTACCAATTGTGCGCCGGGTCCTTTGATGGGTTGGAGGCCGCTGTTGGGCCGGTCGGGATTGAGGCCGTAGAGCTGGCCGGTCTCGAGCCAGTAGGGCATCTTCACGATCGCGTCCACGCCGGCGAGGATGCGGTCGCGCCACTTGGTGTCGCCGGTGCGTTCCCACTCGGTCATCCAGTTCCCGGCCAGCGCGAACCAGTCGGGGCCGATGCGGATGCGACCTGGGAACACAGGCTCGCCGGGGACGGGCGGCTCGGCCTCGCGCATCGGGTCGAACCGCACGGCGGCGACGTCGGACTTCACCATCTCGTGCATGATGTCGCCCGTGCGCTCGTCGGTGCTGAGATAATAGAAGAAACGCCAATGGGCGGCCTGGCTGATGCGGGCTTCCTTGGCGCCGTCGCCCCATTTGATCACGTTGTGGCGCGAACCAAGGCCGGCCATGTCGCCGAGGTGATAGACGTCAGTCTCGCTCGTGTTGCGGGCGTGCGCCTCGGCCAGCCGGAAGAGGTCGGCCCGGCCGGTGCGGAGATAACTGTACCAGACCCAAAGCGACGTGCCCAACTCGGTGTTGTCCCAGGCGTGCCCGCCCCAGTCGTAGTGCCAGGTGTGGCGCGGCGCGGAGTACGAATGCATGTAGTCGCCAAACTGCCAGAAACCATACCAGTCATGGTCGTCCACCTGGCGCTGGTAGTAGGCGAGCACGGAATCGAGCCCGTCCTCGATGCCCTTCTTGAACGGTGTGGAACGATCCGGCAGGCTCCAGGCGCCAAACACACCGGTCGAGTGAACGTACTCCGGCGTTGCGGCCAGCAACGGGCGTTGCGTGCCGGCCTTGGCGAGGGCGATGGTCGCCGGGCGCGATGGGATCGCGCCCTGGGGGAAAAGCGTGAGGTCGCTGGTGCGCGCGACCCCGTAGGCGGTGCTCAACCCGGGCTGGACGTCCTCGTAGGAAGTGTTGAGGCCGTGCGCGACGACGTCGTAATGGCGCATGTCCATCTGGGGACCGTCGGGCGACCACAACCAGGCGATCAGCTCGGCGTTGGGCGTGCTGGCGTGGTCCACCTCGAGTTCAGCGGGGTAGGATTGCCAGAAGTTCTTCACGCTGACGGCGAGGCCGCCCTTGAGATCGCCGACAAACGCGAGGCCGGCGGAGCGCTGGCCGGCGGCGGAGAAGAGCCAGGTGCTCTTTGGGTTGGTGCGCTTGACGATGGTGAAGCCGTCGGGGTTGGGCTGGGAGAGCTTGAAGTCGTCCCATACCGCGTTCTGCTCGAAGCCCCCGCGGGCGGCGAAGGCCTCGCCGGCTTCCTGCGCGACGTTGCCGCCGCCGGGCTGGAGCGGCTCGGACCACAGTCCGCCGTCCGCGCCGGCGAAACGCACGTTGCGGTTCTGCACCTGCTCGCGCAGCGGCACGGCAAACTGGACGCCGAGGCCGCGCACGAAATCCTTCTCTTGGTCGCCGTCGAAGACGATGGTGTGCACGAGGCGCACCTCGGTCTGGCCGGCGTAGAAATAGAGCCGCACGGTGAACGGCAGCCATTCGCGTCCCGCCTGCGTGCCCTTGTGGACGCCCTCGATCTTCACGACCGCGCGCACGGGGCCGGACTGCTCGACCGT
>Ga0265319_1000854_pt1 | contig 19466 bp, 16 predicted proteins | sample 4824metaG_FD_192443 | JGI IMG/M metagenome (GOLD analysis project Ga0265319, IMG submission 192443) | Rhizosphere microbial communities from Carex aquatilis grown in University of Washington, Seatle, WA, United States - 4-8-24 metaG | ecosystem: Host-associated > Plants > Roots > Rhizosphere >...
GGAAGCTGCGGGACGCGGCACCTAGTTGCCGAGGACGAGCTACTCGACGCCGTGGTACGGAGCGGCTGCGAGCTCGCGTAGGAGCGCTGCGTAACGCGAGACGGCGACGGCGCGATCGGCGTTCGCGACGACGTACTCGCGCCCGAGCGCGCCCATGCGCTCGAGGTCGTAGCCGCCGTCGTGCGCAAGACGGATCGCCTCGGCGAGTAGCTCGGGTCGTCCGGGCTCGATGACGACGCCGCACCCGACCCGTTCGACGATCTGCGCCGTCTCCGAGTTGGCGTCGGCGGCGACGATGACCGCGCGGCCGACGGCGAGCACACCGTAGAGACGGCTCGGGACGACGTACCCGGACAGCCCAGTCGCGAGCCCGACGACGTGCACGCTCGCCGTCGACAGGGACTGCGACAGCACTTCCCGTTCCTGATAGGGAAGAAAGTGCACGGCATCGACTTCGAGCCGCGCGGCAAGCGCCTCGATCTCGTCCTGACGTGCCCCTGATCCGACGAGAACGATCGCCAGGTCGTCGAGGTCGCGCAAGAACGTTCCGGCGCGAATCAGCGAGTCGAGGTTCTGCGCGTAGCCGATGTTGCCGGAGTGCATGACGACGAAGCGGTCCGCAAGTCCGTTCGCGCGCGCCCAGGCGTTGTCGGCCGGCTCGGGCGTCAGGCGATTCGTGTCCACCCAGTTCGGGATCACGGCGATCCTCGCCGACGGCGTTCCCTTCTCGACGAGTCGCTCACGCATTGTCTCGCCGATTGCGACGATGCGATCGGCGCGCTGGAGGTACCAACGAATCAGCACGCGGAGCACGCCGACGAGCGCCCGACTCTCCAGGCGCTTCAACTCGACGGCGATCTCGGGGAACACGTCCTGGCTGATGACCACGAGCGGAACGCGAAAGCGGCGAGCGACGACATGTGCGACGTCGCCGATGATCGGCGGATCGGTCATACAGAGAACGACGTCCGGGCGCCTCGTCGCGATGCCTGCGCGCAGTGATTGCACGAGATACGTGACGTAGTTGAGCCCGCGTCGACCGAGATGAGCGCGTTCGAACGCGGTGGAGTGGACGCGCACGATGCGCACGCCATTTCGCTCTGCCTTCCCAGGTGGTCCCTCCGCGTGTTCGCGCAGCCGTCCCGTGACGACGGTCACGTCGAACTCTCCCGCAAGCGCCTCGCAGAGCTCGGTCAGGAGATGCGCTGTCGCCTCGACGCCGGGCCAGTAGTACTGATTGAGGACGAGCAGGCGCGGCCTGCGAGCGCTGCTCACCGTTCGAGGACGTGGTTGCGGATCACGAACACATGCATCGTCGTCACCGCTGCTCGATGCTACAGAGGGCGTCGATTGTCTCCGCGAGCTGCGGAATCGAGACGCGCTCGTCGAACTGCGCCGCGACGCGCGAGCGCGCTGCCTCGCCGAGTGCCTCCGCGCGGGCCGGGTCGGCGAGCAGGGAACTGACGCCTGCCGCTATCGCCTCGGGAGTCATGTCGACGAGCAAGCCTGACTCTCCGTGTACGAGCGCGTCGAGGTTGCCCTCGATTGCGGTCGCGACAATGGGCCTCGCGCAGGCCATCGCCTCGAGCAGGGCGTGCGCAAAGCCCTCTGTCCTCGAGGGCGCTACAACGACATCGAGCGCACGCAGCCACGCGTACAGCTCTGGCGGCGCGACGAATCCCACTTGCTCGACCCGGCCGCCGAGGCCCCGGGCGACGACCGAATGCCTGACCGCCCGCTCGAACGCGACGCTTTCCGGGCGCATGTCGAGGACTCCGCCCACGAGATAGAAGCGGGCCTCCGGGTGGGTCTCGGCGACGAGCGACGCTGCTGCCAGGAAGAGGTCTTGTCCTTTGCGCGGATCGTAGGCGGCGACCATCCCGACCGTCGGTCCGTTGGCCGGCAGCGGCGACGGAAGTCCCACGGATGCCTCGAGGGCTGCGACCGGGATCGAGTTGTGAATGAGATCGATCTTGTTGCGGTCGACGCCGTTGTCGGTGAGCATGGCGGACGCTGCAATCGAGCAGGCGACGAAGCGCGACGCAACCCGATCGAGCAGCGGCACATAGGTGCGGGTGAGGATCCGAGGCGAGCGGATCGACATGCCGATCACGTGGGTCGCGCTCGGGAGCCCGGCTCGGCGGGCGGCGAGACCTCCTGCGAGGACGGCTTCCGAAATCGTGTAAACCGCTGCCGCGTCGTCGGTGCGAGCAATGCGAGCAATTGCCGCAGCGGCCGCGCGATGCTCCCAGAGGAACCGCGCGATGCGGCGCGGATCGAGCGTTCGCGGCACCGTGTCGAGCTCTGCGACCACCTGGACTCGGGGCTCGAGTGCAGCGAGCTCGGGCGAGATCGCTTCGAGGCTCCGGACGACGCAGACGGGCCGATAGCCGGCGAGTGCGACAGCGCGCGCAACGTGCTCGAGCGTCCGGCGGGGGCCGTATTCCGAGCCATACGGCGAGACGATGAGCACCGACTTCATGGCTACCGGGGCCGCCGCCGGCCGACGATCGCCGAGAGCTCCGTCGCGGCCGCGCGGGGATCGGTCGTGAATGCGCGTGCCAGCAGACCTGCGGCCCGTAGTCGTCGGTCCCCACGGGCGGATTGAGCTGCGCGGCCGACAGCGTGACGCGCTCGAACCTGCCGCGCCGTGTACGGCGAGCCCGGCCCACCCGCCGCCGCCAGCAGCTCGGCCGCCGCCGCTCGTTCCCCGAGCCCGGTCAGCGTCGTTGCCCAGCGCAGGTCGTTGTCGGCCACGGCGCGCGCGACCTCACCCGCCGGGAGTCCGAGGCGCTCGAGGAGCTCGGGTGTCGCGTGCCCGACGCCTTCGCGAGGCTCCGGCGCGCCGGCGCGCCGGCGTTCCGCAGCGGCGCGCGCAGCGAGCGTCGCGAGCGCCTGTTCGCGTGCCCTGACGAGCGACACCTGGCCCGAATGCTGCCGGTACTCGAGCACTGGATCCGGGACGGACGCGAGCTGCCAGCGCTCGGAGATGCGGAGCCAGAGGTCGTAGTCCTCGGCTTCGGCGAGCCGGTAGCCTCCGGCCTGCTCGAATGCCTCGCGCCTGAACGTCGCCGCCGGATGGGCGAAGACGTTGTAGCGAGAGAGCCGGGCACGGAGCGCGGCGTCCTCAGTCGGCGGCCGGAAGGTCGCGAGTCGCCTCCCCGATTGGTCGATCGCAACATAGGCGCCGCCCACGAGCCCGACGTTCGGGTGCGCGTCGAGGAGCGCTACCTGCCGTTCCAGGCGCTCGGGCAGGGCTACGTCGTCGGCATCGAGTCGCGCCACGTAGGCGGTCGCGGCGACCGCGCAACCCGCGTTCAGCGCAGCTACCACGCCATCGCCCTCACGCCGGAGCACGCGGACTCGGGGATCGCTCGCCGCCCTGGCCGCCAGGATCTCCGGCGTCCGATCCGTAGAGCCATCGTCGACGACGATCAGCTCGAGCTCGCTCAGCGTCTGCGAGAGGACGCTCTGGAGCGCCTGCTCGAGAAATGCAGCGCCGTCCCGTACGGGGAGCACTACGCTCACCCTGGGCACTGGTGCGGTTGCCATTCGCGTCGCCGTCACGAGTGCGCACGATACGTCCGAGACGCTAGCCTTGGCCGCGCCTCGATGGTTGCGCAGCGTCAACATGTCATTCAGCCGGGTGCGCCCGCCCGTCGTCGTGCGGTCACTTCGCTCAAGCACTGGCTTCGGATCCTTCACGTAATCGCCGGGGCCGAGTTCAAGCTCAAGTACGCGGACTCCGCGCTCGGCTACGTCTGGTCGATCGCGAAGCCGATGGCGCTCTTCTCTGTCCTCTATGTCGTCTTCGGTCGCTTCATGGGGCTTGGGAAATCGAACGTTCACTATCCGATCTACCTGCTGATCGGGATCATCCTCTGGACATTCTTTGTCGACGCGAGCTCGATGACCCTGACCTCGCTCGTCTCGCGCGGTTCGCTCCTGCGCAAGCTGATGTTTCCGCGCCTGATCTTGCCGATCTCGGTGGCGCTCACCGCAGGGATCACGCTCATGGTCAACATGATCCCGCTCGTCGTCCTGATCGCGTGGAATCGGCTGATCCCGCAAGTGCAGTGGCTGCTGCTCATCCCGCTCTTCCTCGAGCTCTTCATCTTCACGCTCGGCGTCTCGGTGATCCTCGCGACACTCTTCGTCCGCTTCCGCGACGTCGGCCAGCTCTGGGAGCTGACGACCCAGCTGCTGTTCTACGCCTCGCCGATCATCATTCCCGTGGGCTTCCTGCCGCCCTGGTCGCAGCCGATCGCGTTCCTGAGTCCGTTCGTGCAGATCATGCAGGACATGCGGGCGGTCCTGGTTCCCAACGCCGACGTCATCACAGCGACAAGCCGCCTCTCCGAGGTCGGCGGCCGCCTCACGCCGATCGGGATCGCTGTTGCGACGCTGGCCGTCGGTCTGTACCTCTTCCAGCGGGAGTCGCCGTGGTTCGCCGAGCGGGTGTAGCCAACCTGAATGACTGGAGCGACACGCTGGCGGTCGAGGCGATCGGGGTCTCGAAGACGTTCGCGCTCCCGCACGAGCAGCGCTCTACGCTGAAGGAGCATTTCCTTCATCCCTTGCGCCGTACGACGTATGAGCGCCACGATGCCGTCGTCGACGTCAGCTTCAAGGTCCCGCACGGTGAGATGTTCGGGATCATCGGGCTCAACGGCAGCGGTAAGAGCACGCTCCTGAAGATCATCGCCGGCATTTACCGCCAGGACACCGGCACGGTCCGGCTGAACGGAAAGCTGTCGCCGTTCATCGAGCTCGGCGGCGGCTTCAACCCCGACTTGACCGGACGCGACAACATCCGGATCAACAGCACGTTGCTCGGCCTCTCGCGCAAGGAGCTCGATGAGCGTTTCGACTCCATCCTCGAGTTCGCCGAGCTCGAGCGCTTCGTCGACCAGAAGCTGAAGAACTATTCCTCCGGTATGCAGGTCAGGCTCGCCTACTCGATTGCGATCCAGGTGACCTTCGACATCCTCCTGCTCGACGAGGTGCTCGCGGTGGGCGACCAGGACTTCCAGGAGAAGTGCTTCGACACATTCCGCTCGATGCGGGCCGAGGGGAAGACGGTCATCCTCGTCAGTCACGATCTCAAGAGCGTCGGCGATTATTGTGACCGCGTGCTGCTCCTCGAGCAGGGTGTCGTGAAGGCGATGGGCCCGGCGGCCGAGGTGATCGAGGACTACGTCGGCGCGGAACGCATGGCCAAGGCCAGGGCGGACCAGGCCAAGGCGTTCAGAGCCAGCGAAGAGAGGCGCTAGTGGAGCTCGGGCCGGCTCTCGCGGCGCAGGAGCAGGCGTGGAACGAGCGTCCGCTCGTTCGCCGCCAATACTCGGAGTGGTACCGGGCGATCGTCGCGGCGCTCGCAGACTTGCCCGGACCGACGGTCGAGCTCGGATCGGGGATCGGGAAGCTCAAGGAGTTCAAACCCGATGTGGTCACGACCGATGTCGAACCGACGCTGTGGGCGGACGCGGTCGTCGACGCAGAAGCGCTGCCGTACGCCGACGGCGAGGTTGCGAACCTCGTCCTGCTGGATGTCTTCCATCACCTCGCCGATCCGGCTCGCTTTCTCGACGAGGCGCGGCGCGTGCTCGCGCCCGGCGGACGGGTCGTGATCGTCGACCCGTACTGCTCGCCGCTCTCGACGCCGGTCTACAAGCGCTTCCACCATGAGCGCACCGACCTGGGTGCGCAGGCGTTCGAGCGCGACGAGCTGACGAGCACGGCGCCGCTCGAGTCGAACCAGGCGCGTGCGACCTTGGCCTTCTATCGCAACCGCGCCGACTATCTCCGGCGCTGGCCCGAGTTGCCCATCGTGTCCGATCGACGCTTCGCGCTTCTGGTCTATCCGCTCACCGGTGGCTTTACCCGCCCGCCACTTCTCCCGACGCTCTTCTACTCGCCGCTGCGCAGCGTCGAGCAGGTCCTCCAGCCGCTTGCGCCACTCCTTGCGTTCCGGTGCCTGGTCGTGCTCGAGCGCCGCTAGCGACCCTCAGCGAGGGGCGCGCGAGAAGACGTTCATCCGGAACTTCCGGTATGCGAACCCGCTCATCCGGAGCAACAACAGTCCGTGCCGGAAGCGACTGATGTTCGTGGTGCCGTACGTCCGCGCGCCGTAGCGCACCGGCAGATCGATGATCTTCAGGTTCAGCCGCGCAGCTCCGAAGAGCAAGTCGAAGTCCCCGAATGGGTCGAAGTCGCCGAAGAACGACCGCCCGTCCGCAATCGACTGGTAGTCGTCTCGATGCAGCACCTTCGTCCCGCAGAGTGTGTCCTTGACGTGGTGGCCCGTGATCGCGTGAAACACGCGCGAGAACGCCTTGTTCCCTAGCATGTTGAGGAAGCGCATCGAGCCGTCTTCCATGTCGTAGACGAGACGCGAGCCGTTGATCATCTCGCCGCGATTGCTCACCACTGCGCGATAGAACTTCGGCAGGTCTTCCGGCGGCACCGTGATGTCGCCGTCGAGGATCATCAGCACATCGTGCTTTGCTGCCGCGAAGCCGGTGCGGACCGCGTCGCCCTTGCCTTTGCCGGGCTGGGTGAGGAGTGAGATGTCCCGGTCGGGGTTGGCCGCGATCGCGCGCTCGATCGCCTCGCGCGTGTCGTCGGTCGAGTTGCCCTCGACGAAGACGAGCTCCGTCGCCGAACCCATCACCGGCAGTCGCTCCACGATCTGCGGGATGTGCCCAGCTTCGTTGCGACACGCACAGATGACGGAGACCGAGAGTTCGCCCAGCGGCTCGGGCGCGGGTCTGGCGACGATCCAGTAGCTGACGCAGAGGCGGTTGAACGGCCAGACGTTCGCGACGAACGCGTTCAGTACGAACGAGAGGCCTGGGATCCACTTGGGCATCAGGATGCGGGTCGACGTCGAGAGTGTCTCGAAGCCGGATAGCTCGAGAAGGTTCTGGACGTCGGCGGGAGAGACCCAGTTACGGATCGGCTTCGCGGGCTTCAGCCGGAGGCGCTCTGCAAGGCCGAGCAGTGGTCGCCACGTCGGGTTGTACGAGTTGATCACGACACGCGTCCGCCGGTGCGAATGCGCGGCGATGTTCTCGAACAACCGGAGCAGGTCGTGGACGTACGGCACGACGTCGGAGAGGACGATGTAGTCGAACGTCCGTCCGAGCTCGATGCGTCCGCCCTCGGCGACGCGGAAGTCGAACCCGGAATGCCGGCTTTGCGCCAGTTCGACCATCTTCGGGCTGACATCCACTCCGACCCCCGTCGAAGGTTCGAGCGCAGCCAGAAGGTCGCCGTTGCCGGAGCCGATCTCGAGCACGGTGTGCCCCGGCGGCACGACGAGGCGCGCGATGCGCTGGATCAGCGAGTGGTAGGTCGAGTTCCGCCGGCGCCAGCGCTCGTCGACCGCGCTGAACTCGTCGAAGTAGCGAACGACCTCCGCGTAGTCGGCGTCGGTCGTGTCCTCGCCGGAGGCATGCCGCGACTGGGATTCTGCGGTTGCGGCGTTCGACATGCGGAGCCGATCGTAGCGGGCCGATTCACGACGCGCGCCGTCTAGACTTGCCGCGTGACCGCGGGGACCACCTCTGCTCTGCCGCGCGTGGTGGCCGGCATCCGGACGTTCAACGTGCGTCGCCTGGCGCCCGCAGGGGTGGGCTTCGTGCTCGTTCTACCCTCGCTCGTCTGGGCCTTCCGGGACCACTCGATCTGGCCGTGGGATCCCGCGTGGTACGGCGAGGTCTCCGTCGATCTCTGGGCGACTCTGCGGATGGATGCGGGCACGTGGGGCACGGCGATGGCGCACGCGTTCGGCGCGAAGCCACCTGCCATCGCGTGGCTCGGCCAGTTCTTCGTCCCGTTCGGAGGCATCGTCGGAGGCGACCCGACTGCCCTCCTTCTCTCGATCGTCGTCACGCAGGCCGCGATCATCGGGCTCGTCTTCGCTGCCTGCCGTAGGCTCGGCCTCTCGGATCTCGCGGCCGGCCTTGGCGCGCTGCTCGTCGCCGCCTCGCCGCTCTTCATCTCGATGAGCCACGAGTACTTCGCCGAGCCCATCCAGACGCTCGCGATCGCGTGGGCGCTCTTCGCTCTTGCATCGGCGACGCGCTGGCCGATCGCCCTGACCGCCGTCCAGATTCCGGGCATCGTCTCGCTCGCGATGCTCGCGAAGCTGTCGTCCCCCGCGTACATCGCCGCGCCCCTGCTCGCGATGATGTTCCTCGCGATGCTCGGGCCGGTCGGAGGGCGCCCGGCATCACCGGCGTTCTGGCGCGACTGGCGGGTGATCGCCAGCGCGGTGGTGAGCATCGTACTCGGATACGGCGCGGCCAGCTGGTACGCGATCAACCAGCAGGCGGCGATCGCTCACGCGCGGCTCGCGGGCGCCGACACGGGTCTGTACGGGGTGAACAAAGGTTTCGTGAAGCAGTTGCCGGATTGGATCCGCCACCTTCGGGACGTCTCGTTCCTGCCGCATCTCGGCTTTGCGATCCTCATCCTCGCGGCGGCCGCCCTCGCTCTCCTCATCGGCCGGCGCGGCATCAAGCCGACGCTCGACCCGCGCTTCGTGATGGCGGTGACGTGCTTCGTCACTGTCGCGGTCGTGCTCGTGCTCTTCGCCGCTCAGCCCAATGACGAGGTTCGCTACCTGCTCGGGCTCATTCCCTTCGTCGCCATCTTCGTCGCGATCATGATCGATGCGTCGAATTCGCGGAGCCTCGCACTCGTGGCAGCGGTCGTTCTCGTGGCCGAGTTCGGCCTGGGGGAGTTGCAGAGTTTCGGGCAGAAGCCGATCGGATCGCTGACATATCCGACGCTTTCGAGCCCTGCGCGGGAGACGGCGTTTGCGAAGGAGCTCGACCAGGTCGTCGACGAGACCTGCACGGCCGACCTGGCCGGGCGGATCAACATGGTCGGCGCCGATTACGGCTGGTTCAACCACAACACCATCGAGATGCTTGCGTTCGAGCGCTATGCGGTGAGTGGTCGTCGCTGTTACTACACGGCGCTCGGCTATGCGGAGAACGACACCGAGGCTGCGTGGACGCGGCTGCAGCAGTACCAGTCTCCGTACTACATCAGCATCGACTACGGCAGCAAGTCGAACCCGCTTCCCGCGGATCGGAAAGTGCTCGTCGTTCCGTCGGATCCCTTCAACGTCGTGAACACGGCGATCTACCAGCGCGTAAAGGCATCCGGGACATACAAGCCCGTGCCCGGCACTCGCGACGACGGCCTTGTCGTTCTGAAGCTCGTGAAGAGCACCGGGTGAGCGAGCCGTACTTTCTCCCGGCCGGCTACGAAGCGCGGCTCGAGCCGGAGTACTTCGTCGACGAGGATCTCAACGCGGTCTGGCAGCCCGATCTCTATCTCGAAGCGGCAGCGGTGGCGCGGCGGCTCGGCTCGCGGCGGATCGTCGACGTGGGTTGTGGCACAGCCGCCAAGCTCGCTGAATTGCACCCGGAGTTCGAGATTGTCGGAATCGACTTCGGCTCCAACATCGCGGCCTGTCGCGAGCGCTACGACTTCGGGACATGGATCGAGAGCGATCTCGATGCAAGTGAGGAGCTCGGCTACGACGACGTCGCCGGCGCCGTGCTCGTGTGTGGTGACGTGATCGAGCATCTCGTGCATCCCGAGCGGATGTTGCGCATGGTCAGGCACGCCCTTGACCAGGGCGCCGTCGCCCTCTTCCTGTCCACGCCCGAGCGTGTCCTGACCAGCGAACCGAGCGACGTCGGCCCGCCCTTGAACAAGGCCCACGTGCGCGAGTGGACGCTCGCCGAGCTCGAGCAGTTTCTTGCGTCCGAACGTCTCGTCGGCTACTTCGGGTTGACTCGCTCGAACGACGTGATGCCGTACATGCGGACGAGCATCGCCGCCATTCCGGGCGACAGCCCGGAGAGCAAAGAGGTCATAGACGAATGGTTCGACGGCCGCCGCAAGTGGCAGGACCTCGCCGTGGAGCAGGACAAGCTGATCGGCGAGCTCGAGGGGTGGACGCGCGAGGTGACGGCGGCGCGAGACTGGGCCGAGGAGCAGCGGGGTCTCTGGCAGGCGCGGGCGGAGGCGGCCGAGGCAGAGCTCGCGCTGCTGCGTCCGGCCGTGAGCGCACCTGACGGGGACGTCCCGGCTGGGTCCAAGGGCCCACTTACGCGCGTCTCGCGAGCACTCCGGGACAAGGCGGTGAAGCGGGGCCGATGAGCGCGAACACTTCGGCCCCGCGCGTGACGGTGGTCACCGAGGTGGAGGACGATGCGGCAGGGCTCGAGGCGACGGCTGCCTCACTCGCGGCACAGACCTTCGTCGACTGGGAGTGGGCGATCGTCACGACGGCTGCGACCGTCGCCCTCCCCGTGGCTGACCCTCGCTTTCGACTGGTCCGGGAACCGAGCCGTGCGCACGCGCTCAAGGATGCGGTGGGCGGATCGGGAGACGTTGCGCTGGTCGAGCCGGGACAGTCGCTTCCGCCGACTGCGCTCGAGAAGTGGCTCTGGTTTCTCGCGTCGGACCCGAGCTGCGACTCCGTCCACAGCACGACGCCTGGCGTCGACATACGCACACCGCGGCTGATCCGGCGGAGCGCGATCGTGGCCGCCGGCGGGCTCGACGCCGCTGCGGAGCTTGCGCGGGCATCGAGAGGCTTCGTGCCGCTTCCCGACGATCGCACCGAGCCGCACTGGGGTCACCGCGCGCCGGAGCACCACCAGGCCGCGAACGAATGGCTGCCGATCGAGCCTGCGATCGAGAATCGCGTCGTGACCTCCGGGCGGCGGCTCCTGCTGATCGCTCCGTTGATGACGATCGGCGGCGGGGACAAGTTCAATCTCGACTTGTTGGACCAGCTCGGTCCGCTCGGCTGGGAGGTCACCGTCGCGACCACCATCGACGGCCATCACGAGCTCTATCGAGACTACGAGCGGCGGACGCCGGACCTGTTTCCACTCGCGCACTTCCTTCCTCTCACGTATCACCCCGCGTTTCTCCGCTACCTGATCGAGTCGCGCCAGCCGGACGTTGTGCTCGTGAGCAACAGCGAGCTCGGGTACCGATTGCTCCCCTATCTCCGCGGGATGTGCCCCGACACGCCGCTCGTCGATTTCTGCCACAGCGAGGCAGAGCATTGGAACAACGGCGGCTATCCGCGCTTCTCCGTCGAGTACGGACAGCTCCTCGATCTGACGTTGACCGCCTCCGAGCATCTCAAGCGGTGGATGGTCGACAGGGGCGGCGACGAAGAGCGCATCGAGGTCTGTTACGCGAACGTCGACGTCGGTGCGTTCCGGCCCTCGGCGGAGGCGCGCATGGAGCTGCGCCGGAGGCTGCGGATGCCGCTGGACGAGCCTGTCGTGCTCTTCGTGGGCCGAGTCTCCGAGGACAAGCAGCCGCGCGTGCTCGCCGCCACCTTGATCCGGCTTCACGAGCGGGGGGCGCGCTTCACCGCCGTCATCGCAGGTGAGGGCCCGGACAAGCGCCGGCTCGAGGTGGCGCTTGGGAAAGCCGGTCTCGGGGAGCGGGTGCGCATGCTCGGCGCGGTGGATGCGACCGACGTACCGTTGCTGATGGCGGCAGCCGACGTCCTGTTCATTCCCTCCCGCTCCGAAGGCATCTCCCTCGCGTTGTACGAGGCGATGGCGTCGGGGACGCCCGTGGTCGGCGCGCGCGTCGGGGGGCAGGCCGAGCTCGTCACGGAGGCGTGCGGCTTCCTCGTCGACCGTGCGACGCCGGAAGAGGAAGCCGAGCGGTACGCCGAGGCCATTGAGCTCCTGTTGCGCGATTCCGAGCGTCGCACTGCGATGGGGTCCGCGGCGCGCCATCGCGCCGAGACGGTCTTCCCCCTCGAGCGCATGGGAGCGCGCGTCAACGAGCTCCTCGAGCACGCGATCGAGCTCCATCGAACCACGCCGCGGCCCGTGCCGTCCCCGGCGCTGGCCCGGAATGCCGCAACCGAGACGGTCGAGTTGATGCGGCTTGCGTGGCTGATGGACGCGGCCTGGGCGAGCCGCCTGCAACGGCGCGGCGGTGTTCGCGCAGTGGGCGTCTCGGCGTACGTGCTGCTCCACCGAGTAGGCCGCCCCGCGTATCTCTGGGGAGTGCGCCGAGGCTGGACATGGCTCCCTCGCGTCCGAGACACGCTCGCGCGGGTGCTCGCCGGCTACACCGCATGAGCGCTCGCACGATCGGCGTCACCGGCGCCTCCGGCTTCCTCGGTGCCTCGCTGCTGCGAGCGCTCGAAGCCGATCCGGCTGTACGCGTCATTGCGTTGACGCGCACGCTCGGTCCGTTTCACGCGGAGCCATCCCCAAGAGTCGAATGGCGTCAGGCAGACCTCAGCTCGGCCGAGGACTGTCGGCCCTTCGTCGCAGACGTCGACGCAATCGTCCACCTTGCGCACACGAACACTCCGCTGACGTCCAACCGGAGTCTGCCGAGCGACGCGTTGGTGAACGCCGATCCAACGCTCACGCTCCTCCAGGCGATCCGCGACGTCGGGACGAAGCCGCACCTCGTCTACGCGAGCAGTGGAGGCGCGCTCTATCGTCCGAGCGCCGACGGCAAGCCCGTCGACGAGGATTCCCCGCTCGAGCCGCTGACCTCGTACGGGATTTTGAAGCTCGCGTTCGAGCATTACCTGCGCATGGGAGCCCACGAGGGTTGGCTGAGCGCAACGGTTCTGCGGATCGGGAACCCGTACGGCGTCCTGCTGCCGGCGGAGCGGCTACAGGGGTTGATCGGTGTCGCCGTCCACCAGCTGATCGACGGTCGGCCCGTCCGCGTGTTCGGCGACCTCGGCAACGTCCGCGACTACGTCCATCTCGACGACGTGTGCGATGCGTTCTTGCGCGCGCTCGACCCGCCGGGCGCCTTCGGGATCTACAACATCGGCAGCGGTCGCGGTACATCCGTCCAGGAGGTGCTGGATATTCTCGAGCGCGTGACGCGGGGTGCGGTGTCGATCGAGCGCGACGACGTGCCCGGCGACGCGGCACGTCTCCAGCGGTGGGTCGTCCTCGACTCGGCGAAGGCGGAGCGCGAGCTCGGCTGGCGAGCGCAGGTGGAGCTCGAGGCTGGGATCCGGGCGATGTGGGAAGCCGCGGCACGATGAGCGCTACGTTCCTCGTCCCGGTGTACAACGGCGCCGAGACGCTCCGTGAGGCGATCGACTCGGTGCTCGCCCAGGACGACCCGGATTTCGAGCTGCTGATCATCGACGACGCGTCGTCGGACGACTCTGCGGCGATCGCCCAGGAGTCGGCGCGACGCGACTCCCGTGTGGTGGTGGTCGTGCACGAGCGCAATGTGGGGCTCGCGTCGACGTTGAACGAAGGGCTCGAACGGGCGAGCCACGAGCTCGTGCTGCGTATGGACCAGGACGACGTCTCGCTTCCAGCACGTCTTCGCGTCCAGTCGGCCTTTCTGGATGCCCACCCGGCAGTCGTGGCCGCGGGCTCGTGGGTCTTCCATATGGGCGCGCAGCCGCAGCAAGACCGGCTCGTCGAGCTTCCCGCGACGCCACGAGAAGTCGCGGTGCGACTCCAGCGAGAGAACTGCCTCTATCACCCGTCGGTCGCGCTCCGTCGCTCGGTGGTCATCGATGCGGGCGGCTACCGCAGCGAGTTCAAGAACGCGGAGGACTACGAGCTGTGGCTGCGGCTTGCGCGTGAGCACGATCTCGCCAACGTCCCGGAACCGCTTCTTCGCTATCGGTTCTCCCTCGCCGGCATGACGCTCAGCCGGAAGTGGGAGCAGCTGTACTACGTCCATCTCGCGCAGGCGATGCACAGTCATGCGTCGATCACTGTCGAGGACGCCAGCGTCCTCGCCCGTCAATCGCTCGCTCACGTCAACCGGCGGTGGTTCATGACCCAGGTCGCGCGCGGCACGGTGTCGGAGCTCGTCGCCCTCCATCACTGGCAGGACGCGCTCCGGCTCTCTGCCGCTTTCGGCCGAGAGATCGGCCTGCCGACCTCGGCAAAGCTCATCACATTCGTGGCGAGCAAACGGGGCCGCGCATGGACACGCTGAGAGCGATCGTCTTCTCGCGCGACCGCGCGATGCAGCTCGACGCCTTTCTTCACAGTGTCGAGTTGCACGTGCCGGATCTGTTCGGTGAGCTCGTCGTTCTCTACCGCGCGACGGACGAGGCGTTCGCGTCGGGCTATGAGCGCCTCCGTGCGGAGCGACCAAGTGTGACCTGGGTCGCCGAATCGAGCTTTCGCGACGATCTGCTGGCCCTGCGCGGGGACGAGCGCTTCCTCGTCTTCCACACCGACGACGATCTCTATTTCCGTTCGGTCGGCGCTTTCGAGCTCCGCGACGACGAGGTCTGCTTCACGCTGCGACTCGGACTGAATACGACGTATTGCTATCCACTCGACATCGACGAGCAACTGCGGGACGCGGAGTCGAACGACGACCGCGTCTCGTGGGACTGGGGCGCGCAGGACCCCGGCGCCTACAGCTACCCGCTGGCGTTGAACGCCCATGTGTTCCGAGCCGCCGAAGCGCACGACTGGCTCGGCCGCGTGGAGTACGCGAATCCGAACGAGCTCGAGGCGGCCCTCCAGGCTCTCGCCCCGGAGATCCGCCCGCGAATGGCATCGTTCGCGCACAGCAGCGTCGTGAGCATCCCCGCCAACCTCGTGAATGAGACGTATGCCAACAGGAACGGAGGGCTGCACGGCGTCAAAGAGCTCAATGAGCGATTCCTCGCAGGTCAGCGGATCGATGTCGTGGGCATCGATTTTGCCGGCGTGAATGCTTGTCACGCGGAGTTGTCGTATCTGTTCCTTTCGTAGCGTGCTCGATGTCGTGTGCCGCCCGCCTGTCTTGCGCTCGTGCAGATCACGGAGACCGTCGACTTGGCGACCCTCTGGTATTTCTCGGCGTATTCGCAGATATGTCTCGGCCATGCGCGCTTGTTCGCTCGAGCGGTCGGGCGGCTCGGCCCCGGCGCGGACAGCCTCGTCGCTGAGGCGACGAACAACGATGGCTACGCTGTCGCCGTGAAGCCCGACCTCCTGGACGTGATCGTGTGTCCTGCGTGTCGCGCGTATCCTCTGCGGCGAGAGGTCTTCGACGCGGGCTCACAGGGTGACGCGGTGGACGCGGTGGTCTTGTGCCCCCAGTGTTCGCGGTGGTATCCCGTCGAGGACAGGCTGTTGGAGTTGTTGGCCGGCGAGGTCGTGTACCGCGGTGATCGAGAGCGCTTCTGGCACAAGCACGAAGCGTCGCTTCGCGCGCTGGGGCTGGATCGAGAGCCATCGTCGATGCTGGACGAGGGTCGCGCCGAAGACGTGCGTCACCAGCAGGAGCACTTCGACTGGTATGCGGACAACTCGGTCCAGACCTACGCGCAATACGAGAGCCTTCGGTTTTGGCGCGCACTGGACGCGATCACTTTCGAGAAGTGGCGCCGTGAAATGCGGCCGGGCGCCCGCGTGCTCGACCTTGGCTGTGCTCAAGGCCGGAGCACGCGTGGTGTCGTCACGCCCGAGGTCGACGTCATCGGATTCGACATCTCGAGAGCACTTGTCCGTCAGGCTGTCGACCGGTTTGGTGCGGACGCGCGCGTCGCATTCATGGTTGCGGATGCAACGTCGTTGCCGTTCGCCGACGAGTCGTTCGACTACGTGCTCGTCTACGGGGTTCTCCACCATCTCCCCGATCCGGCGCGCATCTGCAAGCAGATCGCCCGCGTTCTCCGACCAGGGGGAGTCCTCTTCACCTCGGAGAACAACCGGTCCATCCTCCGCGCGGGGTTCACGCTGTTGCAAAAACTCTGGCCGATCTGGTACGAGGAGGCCGGCGAGCATGCGCAGATCTCGCGCGACCAACTGACCAAGTGGCTCGAGGATGCGGGGCTTCGCGTGTCGACTCGGACAAGCGTCTTCCTGCCGCCCCACGTCCTCAATCACATTCCGACATCCGCGGGCGAGCGGTTGCTTGCGTGGACGGATCGGATCGGAAACGCCGTGCCCGTGCTTCGCGACAACGGCGGTCTCGTTGTCGCCGAGGCCGTGAAAGCGCCTGCCTGAGTCCACCCGCCGTCTCGATGCACGGGGTTCGGCCGCGGCGCTTCAGGACGACTCCTCGACCAGCCTTAGGAACTCGTCGTAGTCGCGGATGTAGTCCGCCGGATCGTACGGATGCGACGCCAGCACGAGGAGCGTCGCGTCGAGGGAGTACTTGTACTGGGTGCTCCAGCTCATCGGCGGGACGTGTAGGCCGAACTCGGAGTCCTCGAGCACGAACTCCTCGCGAGTTACGCCGTCGTCGAGCACCACGTTGAGCGAACCTCTGACGCAGACGAGAAGCTGGGCGCATTCGCGATGCGCATGCGAGCCCCGAATATGCTCGCTGGGGACGTCCGAGACCGTGAAGATCCGGGTGGGTGCGAAGGGCAGGCTCGCAAAGTCAGCCGCCATGAGGCTTCCACGGAGGTCGTCGGCCCTCGTCAGCCGGTGGACACTCGCATTGCGAATGCGCGTCGGCTGGTCGCCGAGCCGCGCGACGTGTTCGACCCGAGGCATCGCCTGCAGGCCGGCGTCGCCGCCCACATAGCCGATGATTCGCGCGGGGTTTCCGCGTACGATCGCGTTGGGCGGTACGGGATCTGCGACCACCGAGCCCGCTTCGACGACTGATCCGCGCGCGACGACAATCCCGGGTTGGACGACCGCATTCTCGCCGACGACCGAACCCTTGCCCAGCCGCGCTCCGGTGAGGATCTGGGCTCCGCCCCCGACGGTGCAGTCGTCACCGAGGACGCAATCGGCTGCGACGAGCGCGAACGCCTCAACACTCGTGCCCATACCGACCTCGGCGGCTTCGCAGACGGCTTGCGGATGGATGCGCGGCGATCGAGTCATTACGCGTGCCCTCGGGATGCGATCCCGGCGACTGTCGCCGACGTCGGCGGCAGTCTTTTGGCAGACTCAGCCATGATGCGCGGGACCATCCACGAGTCGAGCTGGGTGAGCCCGAACGCGCGACTCGGCACGGGGGTCACGATAGGTCCCATGTCGGTCGTTCACGACGGCGTCGCGCTGGGCGACGAAGCGTTTGTCGGGTCGAACGTAGTCCTGGGGGAGCCCACCGAGGACTTCTACCACAGTCCTTCGTACGAGCCGAAGCCATGTCGGATCGGTCGGGGCGCCGTCATCCGCAGCCATAGTGTGGTCTACGCAGGCGTCACGATCGGCGACAACTTCTCGTCCGGACACCACGTCACGATCCGCGAAGGAACGCAGCTCGGAGTCAACGTCCAGGTCGGAACGCAATCGGATATTCAAGGCCGATTGCAGATTGGCGACTACACGCGGATCCATAGCGGCGTTTTCGTCGCGCAGGATACCTTCATCGAAGAGTTCGTCTGGATCTTTCCGCACGCAGTCTTGACGAACGATCCGCATCCGCCGTCCGACACGTGCACCAAGGGGCCAACCCTGCGAAGGTTCTCCGTCATCGGTGCACACGCCACGATCATGCCGGCGGTCGAGGTCGGGGCCGGAGCTCTCGTCGGCGCGGCGACGCTTGTACGTCACGACGTGCCGCCCGACGCGGTCGTCGTGGGCGTGCCGGGCCGAGTCGTCGGCACCACCGCCGAGATCACGTGCCATGACGGCCGCCTCGAGCAGGTCTATCCGTGGTGGACGCACTTTCGCCGAGGCTATCCCGACGGAGTGCTGCCCGAGATCGACGGCGGTTTCAGCGGAGCTTCAGGGCCTGGAAACCGCTCGTGATGCATCGGAATGGCATTCGGCCGATGCTTCGTGTTCTCGTACGTGCGCCAGACGTATGAGCCGATCACACCGAGGCTTACGAGAAGGCTGGACGCGGTGAAGACGATCGAGAGCATGATTGGCGCGTAGCCGGCCACCTTGATGCCGCTCGTCAGCCAGGCGACGAGAACCGCCACCGCGATACCAAGGCTGACGACGACGCCGACGACGCCGAGCACGCCGATCGCGAGGATCGGGATGTCGGTGAACGAGAAGATGCTGTCAAGCAGGTAGCGCGCTTTTGGCCAGAACCTCCACGCGGTCTTCCCGACCGGCCGCGGTTGGCGGATGTAAGCGACCTCGGTGCGACGGAAGCCCACCCAGTGAACGAGGCCGACGAGGCTCGTATGGGATTCCTCGAGTCGAAGGAGATGCGTCGCCACCTCGTGCGTGCATCCGAAGACGTCCACGCCGCCCCTCGGCATGTCCGCGTGTCCGAAACGGCGGAAGAGGGCCCAGAAGGCTCTGGACATTAGGCCGCTCACGAGCCCGTCGGACCGGCCGGCACGCACCCCGACGACGACGTCGAACCCTTCCTCGAGCTTCGAGAAGAAGTCCGCAAGCAGCGAGGTCGGTTCCTGGAGGTCTGCGGCCTTGACTGCGACGAAGTCACCCTCGGCTGCTGCCAGTCCGACGCGGATCGCGCTGAAGGAGCCGAAGTTTCGGGAGAGCGTGATCAGTTGTGCAGTGAACGGGGACCCTTCGGCGAGCAGCCTGCGCAGCAGGATGAGCGATCCATCGGGCGAGCCGTCGACGACAAACACGACCTCGAGCAAACCGCCCAGCCCGGCGGCTAGGCCGCCGAGCTCGCCGAGCAGAGCGACCAACGTCGGTTCATTCCCGTAGACCGGGACGACGACGGAGCATCGCGGACGCACGACGGGCAGATCGGGCGGTGCGGTCGGCACGACGTTGGGGTTGCGATCAGAGATTGCCGAGAGCCTCGCAGACGCGCGCACACTCACTGTCCGTGAGCTCCGGAAAGCATGGAACCGAGAGCACGCGGTCGGCGGCCAGCTCGGTGACCGGCAGCGTCAGCCCGTCGAATGTCCCGCCGTAGATCGGCTGGCGGTGGTCCGAGATCGGATAGTGCACGTCGGTCGCGATCCCCTTGCGGGCCAGCTCTTCCCTTGCCCGCTCGCGGTCTGGCGACAACAGCACGGCGAGGTGCGCCACGTAATCGTTCCCCTCTGTCGAGACGAACGTGCCCGCGTGGGCCGGTAGGGCCGCGCTGTAGGCCCCGACGAGCGCGCGCCGACGGCGGTTCCACTCCTCGACAAACGGGAGCCGCACCCGCAGCACGGCCGCCTGAAGCTCGTCGAGGCGCGAGTTCCATCCGCCTGCCAACCCAACCCGGTACTTCGACACCCATCCGTACTCGGCAAGGCTTCTGACGCGCTCTTCGACCTCGCGACGATCCGTCACGACCGCTCCAGCGTCTCCGAGGGCACCGAGGTTCTTCGTCGGGTAGAAGCTGAACGCGGCAGCGTCGCCGAACGATCCAGCGCGCTTTCCCATCCGGGAGGCTCCTATCGCCTGGGCGCAATCCTCCACAACCGCGACACCCCGATCGCGACACAGCTCGACAATCGATTCGATCTCAGCCAAGCGCCCATAGAGGTGGGTGACCACGACGGCCCGCGTGCTTGTGTCGAGCGCAAGCGCGACGCTGTCTCGCGAGAGACAGAGCGTTGTCGGGTC
>Ga0265319_1000855_pt1 | contig 19414 bp, 33 predicted proteins | sample 4824metaG_FD_192443 | JGI IMG/M metagenome (GOLD analysis project Ga0265319, IMG submission 192443) | Rhizosphere microbial communities from Carex aquatilis grown in University of Washington, Seatle, WA, United States - 4-8-24 metaG | ecosystem: Host-associated > Plants > Roots > Rhizosphere >...
TCCGCCGGCGCCGACGAGCCGTGCCGCTGTGGCTCGGCCAAGGTCGAAGGCAAGCTTGGGATGCAGGTCGACGTTGGCAATGCCGCGGATGCCGTCCGTGCCGAAGAGGCGCTTCACGAGGTCGGCGGCGCCTGGGGCGACGGCGACGGCGGTGCGCCGATCGTGACGGTGACTTCGACCGGATCGATGGATACGAGGCTCATCCCTGGCGGCGTCTGCACAGTCAGGCGCAAGGTGTGGTCGCCGGGGGCAGCGCCCGTGACATCGGCCGTGGCCACGAGCTGCGTCGGATCGAACGACGCGAGGGTTGTGATGGGACCGCCGAACGTCACGTGGACCTGGTCGCTCGAGAGCGTGTACGTGTAACCCGGCAGCTCGTTCTGGAGCGTCACGCCGACGCCGAATGTCTGTGTTCCCGTGTCCTGGGCAATGGTCAGCACGACGCTGACCATATCCGAGCCGCTGACGGTCAGCCCCGCCGGCAGCGCCAGCCCGACCTGCGCCTCGAGATCGCTCGTCCGGCCCGTCAGGTCGATCGCTTCGGTCTGCGCGGTCTCCAGGCTCGACACGGTCGCGGCCTCGCCGCTGACGGTCACGACGAGCGGATCGACCGTGACCGAAGTGACCTTGTAGCCGTCCGCGGGCGCGCCCGTCAGCTGCGGCACGACTGGCAGCGTGCGCGTGGCAAGCTGCTGCGCGACGGCGATCGTGACATGGACGCTCTGCGGGTCGATCTCCACGTTGGGTACCTCGTTGCCGTTCGCGTCCACGGCCACCAGGTCCACGTCACGGTCGATGTTGAGCGCGCTGGCGTCGATCGGCACACGGGCGACGACCTCTGAAACGGTATTCACGCGCGAGCTCGCCCCGCGTACCGTGACTGTCTGCGGGTCGTACTGCGTTGGTCCGGTGGTGACCGTATCGGGCACGGTGCCCTTGATGACCGTCACGGGCATGTCGCGCTCCGCGACTGGATCCAGCTGGACCTGCTCCTCACGCGGCTGGAAATCGACGATCTGCACGCGCTGGTCGAGGGCGATGACCGTGATCGGAACCGGTACCGGCGGCCCGCCCGACTGGGCCTGGACCTGCGACAGGTCGACGGTGGCGCGGAACGAGTCAGGTGACAGGACGCCGACGTCGATCGGTGCGCGGAACCGGATCGTCGTGACCGGGTCGAGGTCGTTGAGCAGCGTCGCGCCCTGCGGCGGCCGGATCGCGTCGACCGGCACCTGGCCCGTCCAGGTGCGCACGTTCTGGCCCAGCACGAGGCCGCTGTACAGGACCGACGCCAGCAGGACCGCACCGAGCTTGAGGGGCCAGTTGCGAAGCAGGAAGTTTGCGGCGCGCCTCACTTGACCCGGCCGCTGCTCGATGGATGCGGAGCGGGCGTCGGCGTCGCCACGGGCGGTGTGGGTGTGGCGGGTACCTGGACCGTGGGAACGGCCTTGGCGCCCGAGCGCGCGATGCGCGAGCGGCCGCGACGCGCCGCGGCCGGGATCGTGCTGCGCAGACGCGTGGCGCGCTCCGGCAGACGGGCATTGGCCAGCTCGTCACGTTCGAGCAGCTCGCCGAGCTGTGTGCTGAGGCGCTGCTGGTCGAGATTGCGCACGATGCGGCCGCGCTCGACCAGGCTGACCGTGCCCGTCTCCTCGCTGACCACGACAACTACCGCGTCGGTCTGCTCGGTGATGCCCAGCGCGGCGCGGTGGCGGGTGCCGAAACGTTCGCGGTAGGCGCCCGACTCAGATAGCGGCAGCACGGCGCCGGCGGAGATGATTCGCTCGTGGCGGACGATCACGGCGCCGTCGTGGAGCGGCGCATGGGGTGTGAAGAGCGTCTCGAGCAGCTCGACCGAGAGCTCGGCGTCGATCAGCACGCCGGCTTCCGCCGTGTCCTGGAGACCTGTCTCACGCTCGAGCACGATCAGCGCACCGATCCGCTGAGCAGCGAGGTCGAATGCAGCCTGAGCGACGACCGAGGCAACCTTGTGGACCGACCTGCGCGCGCCGGGCACTACCAACCAGCCCAGCGAGCCGACACGCCCGAGGCGCTCGAGGCCACGGCGCAGCTCAGGCTGGAAGACGACGACGAGCGCCAACAGGCCGACCACAGCGCCCGCTTGCAGGATCTGCGACAGGAGCTGGAGGCCAAGGTACTGGGCGACGACATAGACGCCGTAGAGCACGGTCACGCCGATGACGAGGCGCACCGCGCGAGTGCCGCGGATGAGGCTGAACAGGCCATAGATGAGCAGCGCGGTCAGCGCGATGTCGAGAATGGCGACCGGCTGGACTTCGAAGCCCCTGACCAGTTCGATCAGCTGGTCTAGCACTGTCCGATTGTAGCCACGCCTATCTGGTCACCCATCAGCGGTCAGCCGTCGACGGCCGCGGCACGGAGCTGGCCTTCGAGCCCGTCGAGCGTCGCGCCCGTGCCGGCATCCGGCACGAGCGCGACCAGGCGGCGCAAAGCGTGGATGCGCTGCGCCGCCTCTGCCTGCCAGCCGCGCTCGAGGTACAGCCGGGTGAGCTCGAGATGAACGCGAATGCTGCCCGTGTCGAGGGCCAGGGCGCGCATCTGCGCGTCGAGCGCGGCGTCGTAGTGGCGCGCGCCGGCATGGTCGCGGGCTTCGGCCAGCCAGGCGTCGATCGCCTCCTCGGCCCGGCCGGCCTCGAGCGCCTGCTCGCCGGCAATGGCCAGCGTCTCCGCGCTCGACAACGGCGTGCGCATCTCGGCCGGGACACCATCGGGCACAGCTGGCGCTGCGCGCAGCGCGGCGATGTGCGCCCTGACCGCCGCGGCATCCGACCGGCGGCCCGCGGCGAGCAGGGCCGCGGCACGACCGCTCAACGCGTCGAGGTTGTCCGGCTCAGCGGCGAGCGCGCGCTCGTAGGCAGCGAGCGCCTCTTTGGCTCGTCCCAGCCGAAGGCACATGCCACCGATGCCGATCTGGGGCAGCGCACGCTCGCCCGCAACACGGGCCGCGGCTTCGTACTGGACCAGTGCTTCGCGGTACTTACCCTCGGCCGCGAGCTGGTGCCCCGCGCGCAGCGCAGCCTGGTAGCGAGCGAAGAGGTTGTCCATCTCCCGCCTAAGGTAACGCTGTAAGTCGGTACCCCGACCCTACCGGGGCGTACCAGGGGCGCAACACAATATGGCTCCGCAGAAGCGCTTCGCGCTCTGCTGCGCGTTCTCCGTGACCTGGCTCCGACGGAGCGTGATCACGTCGACCCTGCGGTTAGCGCTTGGTGTACTGCGGCGCCTTGCGTGCGCGCTTGAGGCCGTACTTCTTGCGCTCCTTCATGCGCGGATCGCGCGTCAGGAATCCGGCCTGGCGCAGCGGCGCCCGGGAGCCCTCGGGATCGGACTGGAGCAGTGCGCGGGCGATGCCGTGGCGGATCGCGCCGGCCTGGCCGTGATGCCCGCCGCCCTCGACCTTGACCATCGCGTTGTAGCGGCCCTCGGTCCCGGTCACCTTGAACGGCATGGTGATGTCCGTGAGATCGACCGAGTTGCCGAAATGCTCCTCGAGCGACCTGCCGTTGACGACAACCTCGCCCTCGCCGGCCAGAAGCCGGACCCGGGCGATGCTCGTCTTGCGCCGGCCCGTGCCGTAGAAGAAGGAGTTCGCGTTGGCGGCCATTTAGCGGCTGGTGCCTCCCATGGGCAGCGGTTCGGGCTGCTGTGCCTCGTGCGGGTGTTCGCTGCCCGCGTAGATCTTCAACTTGCGCAGCTGCTGGACGCCCAGCTTGTTGCGCGGCAGCATGCCCTTGACGGCTCGGCGGATGACTTCCTCCGGGCGGCGCTGAAGGAGCTCAGCCAGCGTCTCGCTCCGGAAGCCGCCCGGGTAGCCACTGTGGCGGGCGTAGAACTTCTGCTCCAGCTTGTTGCCACCGACCTCGATCTTGGCCGCGTTGAGCACGATGACGTGATCGCCGCTGTCGATGTGCGTGGCGAACGTGGCCTTGTGCTTGCCCTCGAGAACCGTAGCGATGCGCGACGCGAGCAGGCCGAGGCGCTGGCCCGACGCGTCAACGACGAACCACTGGCGCTCGATCTCCGCCGCTCGCGGTGTGTATGTCCTCGTCATCGCTTCATTCAGTCCTGTTGTTCGCTTCTCTCGCTGCTTGCTTGTGCTGTCCAGTTTCGTTCGGGGCCCATTGGCACGTCCCACAGGACGAGCCCGCGCGCCGGTGCTGCCTCACCCTTGAACGCCGGCGCGCGTCCCTCGAGCGCGTTGCGTACGTCCTGGACCGTCGCTCTGCCTCCACCGACGCGGATCAGCGCGGCGACCATCCGGCGGACCATGCCGCGCAGGAAGGCGGTGCCGATGACCACGATCGTGATCAGCTCGCCGCGCCTGCGGACCTTCACCTGGTGCACCGTCCTGATCGGCTGGCGGTCCTTCCCGCCGAAAGCGGAGAAGTCGTGCTTGCCGACGAAGACCTGTGCCGCTTCCTGCATTGCCGCCACGTCCAGCGTGTCGGGAACAGTCAGTGCGTAACGCTCGTGAAGAGCACTGCGCTGGCCGTTCCAGATCGAGTAGCGATACTCGCGCTGGCGTGCCCGGTAGCGTGGCCTGAAGGCCTCGTCCACCCGGCGCAGACTGCCGATCGAGATGTCGGTCGGAAGCAGTCCGTTGAGCGCCTTGCGCAATGCCTCTGCCGTTTGCCGTCCGGAGTAGGTGAATGCAATCACCTGTCCGCGCGCGTGGACTCCGGCGTCGGTACGGCCGGCGCCGTCGACCTTGACATGCTGCCCGCCACTTACGACGGTCAGTACGCGTTCTATCTCGGCCTGCACGGTCCGGCCGTGAGGCTGGACCTGGAAACCGGCGAAGTCGGTCCCGTCATATTCGACCCGTGCGCTGTAACGAACGGAGCCGCCCTCTCGGGCAGTCTTTGCTTGGGCCCGGCCCTTCATGGGCGAGGCGAGGGCTTTAGACCAGCTCGAGCTGGACCATGGGCGCTGCGTCGCCGGCCCGTGGACCGATCTTGACGATGCGCGTGTAGCCCGAGGTTCGCTCCGAATACTTCGGCGCGATCTCGTTGATCAGCTTGTCGATGACGAGGGGCTCGTCGGGCAGCTCTGCGATGATCGCGCGCCGCGCGGCGAGCGAGCCATCCTTGGCCAGCGTGATGACACGCTCGACCTGGCCGCGTACCTCCTTGGCCCGTGCCTCGGTCGTCTTGATCTGCTCGTAGCGCAGGACCGAGACGATCAGGTTGCGGTACAGCGACTTGCGCGGCCCGGTCTTGCGGCTGAGCTTGCGGCCGCCGATCTGGTGGGCCATTTAGGCCTCGTCCTCGTCGATGCCCAGCTCGTCGAGCGCATCCTCGGCGTCGAACTCCGTCGACTCGGTGCCGTCGTCCGGCGGCAGGAAGCCGCGCATGCGCAGGCGCTCCTTCATCTCGTCGAGCGACTTCTTGCCGAAGTTGCGCATGCGCAGCAGGTCCTCGTCCTGGAGGGAGAGGAGCTGGCCGACCTTGACGATGTTGTTGCGCTTGAGCGAGTTGTATGCGCGCATCGGCAGATCGAGCTCTTCGATCGGCATATCGAGCATGTTCGCCGGCAGTGCCGGAGCGCCCGGGATGCGCGAGTCGCCGACGAGCATCTGCTTGCCGGCCGTGGTGAACAGGCTGAATTGGCCGACGAGGATCTCCGCCGCGCGGCTGAGTGCCTCCTCCGGCGTGATCGTGCCGTCCGACTCGATCTCGATCGTCAGCTTGTCGAAGTTGGTCATCTGCCCGACGCGCGTGTTCTCAACGGTGTAGTTGACCTTGCGCACGGGCGAGAAGATCGCGTCGACGGGAATGACGCCGATCGGCAGCTGGTCGCTGCGATCGGCCGACAGGTAACCCACGCCGCGCTCGACGGTCATGTCGATCTCAACCGGCATGTCGTTCGAGTCGAGCGTGAGCAGCTGCTGATCCGGATTGACGATCTCGACGTCGGCGTTGGGCTCGATGTCGTTGGCCGTGACCAACCCGGCGCCCGACCTCAGCAGTCGCAGCTGGACGGGATGAGGCGCGTAGCTCTTGAGGCGCAGCTTCTTGACGTTGAGCACGATCTGGGTGACGTCTTCCTTGACGCCGGGGATCGTGCTGAACTCGTGATAGACGTCGCGAATCTGGATCGACGTGACTGCGGCGCCCTCGAGCGAGCTGAGCAGCACGCGGCGCAGGGCATTGCCGATGGTTACGCCGTAGCCCGCCGGCAGTGGACTGGCCTCGTACTTGGCGTACGAGTCCTGCGGCTCACCTACGGCCTCGATCTGCGGATTCTCAAGTTCGATCATCTTTGGCTTACCTCGAGTAGTACTCAACGACGAGCTGCTCGTTGAGCTCGGCTGGCATCTGGTCGCGCCGCGGCAACGCAGTCACGTTGCCCTCCAGCCGGTCACCGTCGACGCTCAGCCAGTCGGGCCGCTGCGCGCCACGCATGCTCTCGCGTGCATTCTTGAAGAAATCTGACTTGCGGCTCGACTCGCGCACTTCGACCTTGTCGCCCTCACTGACCTGGTGGGACGGGATCGTCGTGCCCCGGCCGTTGACCGCGAAGTGGCCGTGGGCGACGAGCTGGCGCGCCTGGGCGCGGCTCGTGGCAAAGCCCATCCGGTAGACAACGTTGTCGAGGCGCGTCTCGAGCAGGCGGAGCAGGTTCTCGCCGGTCACGCCGGGACGATGCTCAGCGGTATCGAAATAGCGCTTGAACTGGCGCTCGTGGACGGAGTAGATGCGCCGCATCTTCTGCTTCTCGCGCAGCTGAACGCCGAACTCGGAAACCTTGCGGCGACGAACGCCGTGCTGGCCTGGCGGGGTGGGCCGGCGCTCGAAGGGGCACTTCTTCGTGTAGCACTTGGCGCCCTTGAGATAGAGCTTCATGCCCTCGCGCCGGCACAGGCGCGAAACGGGACCGCGGTAGCGTGACACTTACTGCCCCTCCTAGACGCGGCGCCGCTTTGGCGGGCGGCAACCGTTGTGTGGGATGGGCGTCACGTCGGTGATGGCGGTCACCTCGAGACCAGCGGCCTGAAGCGAGCGGATCGCCTGCTCGCGGCCGGCACCCGGGCCCTTGACGAAGACCTCAACCTGGCGCATGCCGTGTTCCATTGCCTTGCGTGCAGCCGTTTCGGCCGACTGAGCGGCGGCGTAGGGCGTGCTCTTGCGCGAGCCCTTGAAGCCAGCCACACCGCCGCTGCCCCAGGAGATGACCTGGCCGCCGAGATCGGTGATCGAGATGATCGTGTTATTGAAGCTGGCCTGGATATGCGCGTGGCCAGCCGGGACGTTCTTCTTCTCCCGGCGCCGAGTCTTCGTCGCGCGCTTGCGTTCCGCCATGTGTAAGCCGGGTGCTCCTTACTTCTTGCGCCGGACGCCAACGGTCCGCTTCGGTCCGCGCCGCTGGCGCGCGTTGGTCTTGGTTCGCTGGCCGCGCACGGGCAGATTGCGCCGGTGGCGCAGACCGCGGTACGAGCCGATCTCCTGGAGGCGCTTGATGTTCAGCGCTGTCTCACGGCGCAGGTCGCCTTCGACCTTGTAGCGTCGATCGATGATCTCGCGCAGCCGGTTGGTCTGATCTTCAGTCAGGTCACGGACGCGGGTGTCGGGATTTATGTTCGCCTGCGCCAGGATCTTCTGGCTGGTCGGCAGACCGATGCCAAAGATGTACGTGAGCGAAATCTCGACCCGCTTCTCGCGCGGGATGTCGATGCCGGAGATACGTGCCATGTGTCGTTAGCCCTGCCGCTGCTTGTGCTTGGGGTTTGTACAGATACACATCACCACGCCATGTCGGCGGATGATCTTGCAGTTGTCACAGCGCGTTTTGACTGATGCCGAGACCTTCATCGTCTAATCCTTGAGTTCCGACCGGCTACCTGAGCCGGTAGGTGATGCGCCCACGAGAAAGGTCGTAGGGCGACAACTCGACGCGAACCCTGTCGCCGGGCAGGATGCGAATGAAGTTCATCCGCAACTTGCCACTGATATGAGCCAGGACGCGGTGCTTGTTCTCCAATTCAATGGCGAACATCGCGTTCGGCAACGGCTCGATGACCGTCCCCTCAACTTCGATTGCGTCCTTCTTGGCCACAGGCGGCGGCAGACTCCCTCGTCAAGCTTCAGTGGTGGTTGGATGGCTCAGCGAACCGGCTGGGACCGCCCGCCGAGCGCTCAGACGCGCCGGAAAGAGTCCGACGCACGATCGCGAAGTGTACCAGAGAGATCGCGATTCGGGCAAAAGACGGTCGTCACGCGGCGTCGGACGTGGCCAAGGCCGGGTTGCGGGTCAGGATGTGCGGCCCATCGGCCAGTACCGCGATCGTGTGCTCCCAGTGTGCCGCGAGCGTGCCGTCGGCGGTGACGACCGTCCAGCCGTCCTCGCGGATGCGCACGCCGTACGAGCCGAGGGTGAACATCGGCTCGATCGCCAGGCACAGCCCGGGCTCGATGAGCCGGCCCTTGGTGCCCGTGCGGTAGTTGGTGACCTGCGGCTCCTCGTGCATCTCGGTCCCGATGCCGTGGCCGACAAACGCGCGGATGACGCCATAGCCCTGCTCGCGCGCGACATCCTCGATGGCGCCCGAGATGTCCGACAGGTGATTGCCCGGCACTGCCGCGGCAATGCCCGCATACATCGCCCGCTCCGTCGCGCGCACGAGCTCTCGTGCGCGCTCCGGTACGGCGCCGACGATGAACGTCCGTGCCGCGTCACCGTGCCAGCCGTCGAGGATCGCGCCGGCGTCGATCGACACCAGCTGGCCGTCGCGGATGCGGCGCGGACCGGGCACACCGTGGACTATCTCGTCGTCGATCGACACGCACAGCGAGTGGCGGTACGGCGCGAGGCGGCCGGGCACGCCGATGAACGACGGGATGCCACCTACCCCGCGGATCATCTCCTCCGCGATCCGGTCAAGCTCGAGGGTCGTCATGCCCGGCTTGATCTCCGACCCGAGACGGTCAAGGACGTCGGAAACGAGGCGGCCGGCGACGGCCATCTTCTCGATCTGGCCGAGGCTCTTGAGCGTCACTCGGCGATCCCCGGACATGGCGTCAGCCGCGGGCGGGCAGGGCGATGGCCCGCATCAAGGCTTCGGAGACGTCGTCGATCGGCTGATTGGCATCGACCGTGCTCAAGACACCGTGATCGGCGTAGTAGTCGACGACCTCGTACATCGGCGGCAGCTGCGCCGCGAGCCGCGCCCGGATCGTGGCTGGCCTGTCGTCCTCGCGCTGAATGAGCGGCGCGCCGTCGATGTCACATTTCCCGGCAACCTTCGGCGGCCGCGCAATGGCGTGGTAGACGTGGTCGGGCGATGCGGAGCAGACCCAGCGGCCTGAAAGCCGTCGGACGACCTCCTCCCGGTCGACGTCGACGAAGAGTGCCTGGTCGACCTTGGACCCCAGGCGCGCGAGCATCTTGTCGAGTCCCTCGGCCTGCGCTCGCGTGCGCGGGAAGCCGTCGAGCACGACTCCACTGTCCGCGTCGGGCTGCGCCAGACGGTCGGAGATCATCTGCACGGTCAGGTCGTCGGGCACCAGCGCGCCCTTCTCGAGATAGCTCCTGACCTTCTTGCCGAGCGGCGTGGCACGGCTGATGTTGTCGCGGAACAGGTCGCCCGAAGAAAGGTGCAGGAGTCCCATGCGTTCCGCCAGGCGTGTGGCCTGGGTGCCCTTGCCGGCTCCCGGGCCACCGACCATGACGTACACCCTCACCTGATGAATCCCTCGTAGTTGCGCATCATCAACTGCGCCTCGAGCTGCTTCATCGTCTCGACCACGACCGATACGACGATCAGCAACGCCGTGCCACCGAGCGCGAAGCTGCCGATCACGCCGCCCGCGAAGATCTTCGACAGGATCAACGGCGAGACCGCGATGAGTCCCAGGAAGATGGCGCCGGCGAGGCTCAAACGGAACACGACGCGCTGCAGGTAGTCGCGCGTCGGCGACCCGGGTCTGATGCCCGGGATGAACCCGCCGTTCTTGCGCAGCTGGTCAGCCGTCTCGTCGGGTTTGAAGGTGAACGCCGTATAGAAGTACGTGAAGCCCATCGTCAACAGGAAGTAGAAGACGACGTACGGGATGCCTGAGGGACTCAGGAAGCCAACGACGCCATCGGCCAACTGGTTGACGAGCGTCGCCGTGCCTTCGGGTGCGTTCGCCGGAGTGGCGAAGTACGACGCGATCTGGGTCGGGAAGAGCAGGATGCTGACGGCGAAGATGATCGGGATGACGCCCGCCTGGTTAACGCGCAGTGGCAGGAACGTGGCTCCGCCCTGATACATGCGCCTGCCACGGACGCGCGACGCGTATTGGATCGGGATGCGCCGCTGGCCCTCTTGGATGTAGACGATGACCGCGACGACGATCAGGGCGAGGATCACGAACGCGATGCCGCCGGCGATGTCCGGGTTGGACAGGTACTGGGCGAGGCCCTGCGGAATGCGCGCGGCGATGCCGGCGAAGATGATGAAGCTGATGCCGTTGCCGATGCCGCGCTCGGTGATCAGCTCGCCGATCCACATCGCGAGGACCGTGCCCGCGGCGAGGGTGATCATCTGGGTCAGGGTCGTCAGGCTCAGGATGTCAAAGTCGGTGACGATGCCCTGCGACGAGAGGATGGCCAGGTAGCCATAGCCCTGGAGCAGGGCCAGGGGCACGGTCAGGTAGCGCGTGTACTGGTTGATCTTGGTCCGGCCGTACTCGCCTTCACGTGACAGCGCCTGGAGACGGGGCACGACGCCCGTCATGAGCTGCATGATGATCGAGGCGTTGATGTACGGGTTGACGCCCATGGCGACGATCGAGAACGATCGCAGGCCGCCGCCCGAGAAGAGGTCGAGCAGCTGCAGGAACTGCTGCGATTCGACCAGGTTGGAGACCGCCGTGCGGTCGACGCCCGGCACCGGCACGACGGCCAGCGCGCGATAGATGACGACCATCCCGAGAACGAAGATGATTCGCCGGCGGATGTCCGGCGCTCGGAATGCGTTGATCAGCGCCTCGAACACGCTCTAGACCCCTCTACTGCGGCTGTCTGTCGCTGCCTGCGTTGCCGCCGGAATCGGGCTCACTAGCCCTGCTCGTCGCTCTTTGCTGCGCGACGACGAGGCTTCGCTGCCGGCGACTCGGTGGCGGCCGGTGGCTTGCTCTCCCCGGTTGAAGGCGATTGTGACGCGGCCGCGGCCGTCTTGGGGGCACGTGCGCTCGGCTTGGTGGCACGTGCGCTCGGCTTGGCCGCTGGCGGCGCTGCCTCGGCTGTCACGGGGGCGGCTTCGTCGGCCACGGGAGCTGCCTCGGCGGCGGCCACTGGCGCGGCCTGTGCCTCGGCGGCGGCCACTGGCGCGGCCTGTGCCTCCGTGGCTGCGCTCGAGGCATCTGCCGGAGCGGGCGCGACTGCCTCAGCTGCCTCAGCCTCCTGAGCCGTCTGGCCCAGGATCTGGACGAAGCCGCCGGCCTCCTCGATCTTGCGTCGCGCGCTCGCGCTGAACGCCTCGGCGGCCACGAACAGCTTCTGGTTGACCTCGCCCTGGCCAAGGACCTTGAGCGGCTTGTCGCCTGGCCGAATCAGGCCGGCCTGCGCGAGTACCTCGGCGTTGATCGTGACCACGGCGCTGCCGGATGACTTGCCCTTCGCCGCGGGCTTGGCCTGCTCCGCCTCGACGCCGAAGCGCCCGGCCTCGGCATAGGCCGAGATCTGGCCAACGTTTACGACGGCAAACTCGATGCGGAAGCGGTTCTTGAAGCCATGCAGCTTGGGGACGCGAACGTGGATCGGCGTCTGGCCGCCCTCGAACCACGGTGGAATCGAGGCGCCCGCTCGCGCCCGCTGGCCCTTTGTGCCACGGCCGGCGGTCTTGCCCTGGCCGGCGGCAATGCCACGCCCGACGCGCGTGCGCGGGCGGCGCGAGCCGGGAGCCGGTTTCAGATCGTGGAGCTTCATTTCTCTGCCTTCTGAGTTGCCTCGGTCGAACCGATCTCCTCGGTCTCGAGCAGGAAGCGGATGGCGCGGACCATGCCCCGCATGGCCGGCGTGTCGTCGACCTCGACCGACTCACCGATGCGGTGCAGGCCGAGTGCCTTGACCGTGGCCCGGTTGGCCGGGTTGTGGCTGACCGGGCTCTTGACGAGCGTCACGCGCAGCTTAGCGGGCATCGACGGCCACCTCCGAGCCCGGCTTCGGCTGGCCGCTGATCACGCTGCGCAGCTTGACGCCGCGGCGCTCGCCGAGCTCCTCGGCGCTGTGCATGCTGCGCAGCGCCTCATGCGTCGCGCGCACCACGTTGACTGGGTTGGTCGAGCCGAGCACCTTGCTCAGGATGTCGCGGATGCCCGCGGACGTGACCACGGCGCGCACCGAGCCACCGGCGATGACGCCTGTGCCCTGCGAGGCCGGCTTGAGCATGACCGTGCTCGCGCCGTAGCGCTGGGTCACCTCGTGCGGGATCGTCGTGCCCACCATGGGCACCTTGATCAGGTGCTTCTTCGCGTCCTCGACGCCCTTGCGGATCGCCTCGGGCACCTCGCCCGCCTTGCCCAGGCCAACGCCGACATGGCCGGCGCCGTCGCCGACAACGACGACCGCGCTGAAGCTGAAGCGTCGGCCGCCCTTGACGACTTTGGCTACTCGGTTGATCTGGACGACTCGCTCTTCGAGCGTCAGCCGACCCGGGTCGATCCTGGGCAACGGTTTCTCCTTGTTCGAACTAGAAGTCGAGCCCGCCTTCGCGCGCTGCGTCGGCGAGCGCGCGAACACGGCCGTGGTAGCGGAAGCCGGCTCGATCGAAAACGACACGGTCGATGCCCGCGGTACGCGCGCGCTCGGCGAGCAGCCGGCCGACCATCTTGGCCCGCTCCGACTTGGTCGCCTTGGAGCCGCGCACGCCCTGCTCGAGCGAGGACGCGGCCGCGAGGGTGCGGCCGACGCTGTCGTCGATGATCTGGGCGTAGATCTGGTTCAGGCTGCGGAATATGGCGAGGCGCGGCCGGCTGGTGGAACCGGCCAGAGTGAGGCGGATGCGCTCGTGGCGCTTCTGACGCGCAGCGTGAGTGCGCGCAGTAGCTGTGCTCACTTCTTGCCTCCGATCTTGCCGGCCTTGCCCGCCTTGCGTCGGATGACCTCACCCGCGTAGCGAACGCCCTTGCCCTTGTACGGCTCCGGCTTGCGCATGGCGCGCACCTTGGCCGCCATCTGGCCGACGAGCTCCTTGTTGATGCCCACGACCGCGAGGTGCGTCGGGTTTTCCACTTCGAAGCTGATGCCGGCGGGCGGGTCGATCTCGATCGGATGGCTGTAGCCCAGGTTGAGCTGGAGCTTGCGGCCGACCAGAGTGGCACGATAGCCAACACCGGTGATCTCGAGCGACTTGCGGTAGCCGGCGGTGACGCCGACGACCATGTTGTTGACCAGCGTCCGCGTCAGGCCGTGCAGCTCGCGCGATCGCTTCTCGTCGTTGGGACGCTCGACGTGGAGCACGCCGTCATCGCGGACGATGCGCAGCTCCGGCGCGAGGTTGCGTTCGAGCTCGCCCTTGGGGCCCTTGACGACGACGTGATTGCCGTCGATCTCGACGTCGACGCCGCTCGGAATGGGGATGGCAAGTTTGCCGATGCGTGACATGTCGATCTACCAGACGTAGGCCAGGACTTCGCCGCCCAGCTGCGCCTGACGGGCGCGGGCACCGGTCATGATGCCGTGGCTGGTGCTGACGATGACCACGCCGAGGCCACCGAGAACGCGCGGGATGTCCGTCTTGGTCGCGTAGACGCGCAGGCCCGGCTTGGACACGCGCTTGAGGCCGCTTATGACCGGTACCTTGCCGACGTACTTGAGCTTCACGCGCAGCATCGGATGAGCGCCGTCGCGGACCTCGTCGAAGCTCTCGATGAAACCCTCGTCGCGCAGGATGTGCGCGATGGCGAGCTTGGTCCGCGATGCCGGGATGTCGATCTCCGTGTGGCGCGCGCGGCTGCCATTGCGGATGCGCGTGAGCATGTCTGCGATCGGGTCAGAAATGTTCATCTCTGCTACCAGCTCGACTTGGTCACGCCGGGCAGCTCGCCCATCAGCGCTCGCTCGCGGAAGCAGATGCGGCACAGCCCGAAGCGGCGCATGTACGCCCGCGGCCGGCCGCACACGAAGCAGCGGTTATAGGCCTGCGACGTCTCGTGCGGCTTGCGCTTCTGCTTGGCGATGAGTGACTTCTTGGCCATCAATTCTCCTTGGTCTGCCCGTTCTGCATCCGGCCTAGCCCGCGAAGGGCATGCCCAGCAGCTGCAGCAGCCGCTTTGATTCCTCGTCGGTCGTGGCGCTGGTGATGATGCTCACCTCCAGGCCACGCAATCGGTCGATCTTGTCGTAGTCGATCTCTGGGAAGGCGAGCTGCTCGCGCAGCCCGAGAGAGTAGTTGCCCCGGCCGTCGAACGACCTGCTCGGCACTCCGCGGAAGTCGCGGATGCGCGGCAGCGCGAGGCGAGTGAGCCGCTCGAGGAAGTCCCACATGCGCTGGCCGCGCAGGGTGACCTTGGCCCCGATCGGGTTGCCGGTGCGCAGTCGGAACTGCGCGATCGAGCGTCGTGCCCGGGTCACGATCGGCTTCTGGCCGGTGATCATGGCCATGTCGCCGACCGCGGCGTCGAGTGCCTTCGCGTTCGTGAGTGCCTCGCCAAGGCCGATGTTGACGACGATCTTCGTCAGCCGCGGCACCTGCATCGGGTTCGTGTAGCCGAACTCCTTCTGCAGCGCGGGCACGACCTCGTCGTGATAGCGCGCTCGCAGGCCAGTCCACTGGCCCTGTTGATGGCCGCGCCGAGGCTGCGCCGGGGCCGGCTTGGGCGTGTCCAGGGGCTGCGTCTCGGCCGTCACTTGCGCACCTCGCGGACGAGCGTCTCGCCACAGTTGGTACACAGTCGGATGGAGCGCCCGTCACCGGCCAGGCCGTGCTTGACGCGCGTCGGGTTGCTGCAGTGCGGGCAGATGAGCATGACCTTGCTGGCCAGGATGGGCTGGGGCACGTCGAGGATGCCGCCCTGCTGGATGCGCGGCTGGGCGTTGGTCTTGCCTGCCTTGGGGCGCGGCTTGGTGTGCCGCTTGGCGATGTTGAGGCCCTCGATCACGACGGCCACGTCGGCCAGCGGGCTGAGCCGACGCCAGTTCGAGCCGTACTTGCTGACGACCTTCTTGAAACTCTGCCGGTTGCGCACGACGTGCTCGACCGTGCCCTTCTTGCCGGCATCCTTGCCTGACAGGACGAGGACCTGGTCGCCCTTTCTGATGTCAGGAACGCGCATCGAGCGTGCCTGCTGCTGAACCTGTGCCACCTACAGCACCTCCGGCGCCAGCGAGACGATCTTCATGTAGTTGCGGTCGCGCAGCTCGCGCGCCACGGGGCCGAAGATGCGCGTCCCGCGCGGATTTCCCTGGTTGTTGATGAGCACCGCCGCGTTCTCGTCGAAGCGGATGTAGCTGCCATCGGGCCGGCCGAACTCCTTGTTCGTGCGCACGATGACTGCACGCACGACGTCGCCCTTCTTGACTGCGGCATTGGGGATCGCCTGCTTGACGCTGGCGACGATGACGTCACCGACCGCGGCCGTCGTCTTCTGCGAGCGACCGAGGATGCGGATGCACTGGATCACCCGCGCGCCGGTGTTGTCGGCGACCTTGAGCCGGCTGTACTGCTGGATCACTTGATTGCCTCTGCGACGTCTGCGTCGTCGACCCGCTCACGGCCCGGATGGGCCGCGGCATGGATCGCCGCGCTGGTCGCCGCTTCCTCGCCGACGATCGCCTCGCCGGCGCCCTCGCCGCCGCGCGCGATGATCTCGACCATCCGCCAGCGCTTGGTCGCCGACAGCGGACGCGACTCGACGATGCGCACCGTGTCACCGATGCGCGCCTCGTTGCGCTCGTCATGTGCCTTGAACTTCGTCGTCAGGCGGATGACTCGCTTGTAGAGCGGGTGGCGCGACAGGCGCTCGACCGAGACGACGATCGTCTTGTCCATCTTGTCGGACACGACGCGCCCGATCTTCTCCTTGCGCATAGTGCGCGGCGCCGCGCTCATTCCTTGACTCCTTTAGCGGTCGCGGCGACTCGAGTCCGCCGGCGGGTCTGGGGCACGGGCGCGGCCTTGACCACGGCTCGTTCGTCGAGCTCGCGCTCGGTCATCACGGTCAGGATCCGCGCGATCGACCGGCGCGTCTGCGTCAGCTGGCTGTGATCGTCCAGCTGGCGCGTGGCGAGCTGGAAGCGCAGGTCGTACAGGTGGCGACGCTGCGCCGCGAGCTCCGTGTAGAGCTCGTTGTCGGTGAGGTTGCGAACCTTATCGATGTCCATCGACGGACACTCCTTCGCGCACCAGGAACTTGACGTCGATTGGCAGCTTGTTGCCGGCCAGGCGCATCGCCTCGGCCGCCTCGTTCTCCGGCACGCCGGCCATCTCGAACAGGATGCGGCCGGGCTTGACGACCGCGACCCAGTGGTCGGGCGCGCCCTTACCGGAACCCATGCGTACCTCAGCCGGCTTCTTGGTCACCGGCTTGTCGGGGAAGATCCGGATCCAGATCTTGCCGCCACGCTTGACGTAGCGCGTCATGGCGCGTCGGGCGGCCTCGATCTGGCGCGCCGTGATCATCGCCGGTTCCACGGTCATCAGGGCGTAGTCGCCGAATGCGATCGACACGCCACCCTTGGCAGTGCCCGACATCCGGCCGCGCTGGACCTTGCGGTGCTTGACTCGACGGGGCATCAACATGACTAGGCGCTCGCTCCTGCGGCCGCGGCCTCGGGCGGCGCCTGCCGCTCGGGCATCACGTCGCCGCGATAGATCCAGACCTTGACGCCGATGCGCCCGTACGTCGTGTGTGCGTGAATCTGGCCGTAGCTGATGTCGGCGCGCAGCGTGTTGAGCGGGATGCGGCCTTCCTTGTCCCACTCGCGGCGAGCCATCTCCGAGCCACCCAACCGACCCGACACCTGGATGCGGACGCCCTTGGCGCCGGCCTTCATGGTGCGCTGGACGGACTGCTTGATGGCCTTGCGGAAGGCGATGCGCCGGCTCAGCTGCTGGGCGATGTTGCTCGCCACGAGCACGGCGTCGAGCTCCGGCTGGCGGATCTCCTTGATCTCGAGCTTGACCTTGCTCGTGGTCATGCGCCCGATCTGCTGGCGCAGCGCCTCGACGTTCGCGCCACCCTTGCCGATGACGATGCCCGGCTTGGCCGTGTGCACGGTGACGGTCACGTGGTTGATGCCGCGCTCGATGTCGACCAGCGCCACGCTCGCGTTGGCCAGCCTGCGGCCGACGAGCTGGCGGATCGAGATGTCTTCCTTGAGCAGCGTCGTGTAGTTCTTGTCGGCGTACCACTTGGCGTTCCAGGTCCGGGACGTACCCAGCCGGAAGCCGTACGGATGGACCTTGCGACCCACGCTAAGCCTCCTTGTCTTCCAGGACGACCGTGATGTGGGTCATCGGCTTGTGAATTGCGAACGCGCGGCCCTGCGCGCGAGGACGGATGCGCTTGATCGTGGGTCCCTCGTTGGCCGTCGCGGCGACGATGACGAGGTCTTCGGGCGCCAGGTCGTGGTTGTTCTCGGCGTTCGCGGCAGCGCTGTGCAGCACCTTCGCGACGTCGCGCGCCGGGCCCTGCGTCATGTGGCGCAGGATCGCGCTCGCCTCGTCCACGTGGAGGCCGACGATGGCCTGGGTGACCAGGCGCGTCTTGCGCGTCGAGTGGCGGAGGTACTTGGCCGTGGCTGAAACTTTCATCGCAGCGGCCTACTTGAGCGCCGACGAGCGTTCGGTGTGCTTGCCGTGGCCGCGGAAGTTGCGGGTTGGGCTGAACTCACCGAGGCGGTGGCCGACCATGTTCTCGGTCACATAGACCGGGATGTGCTTCTTGCCGTTGTAGACGGCGATCGTGTGGCCGACAAAGTCGGGGAAGATGACGCTGTCGCGCGACCACGTCTTGAGCACGCGCTTCTCGCTCTTCTTGTTCATCTGCTGAACATGCCCGAGCAGTCGCGTCTCGACGTACGGTCCCTTTTTCAGCGAACGTGACATTGCTTACCCTCCTCCCGGCTAGCTCTTGCGGTGCCGGGAGCGAACGATGTTCTGCCCGGTGAGCTTGTTGCGTCGTGTGCGGTGGCCCATCGCGGGCTGGCCCCATGGCGTCTTGGGCGGCATGCCCGTGGGCGACTTGCCCTCGCCACCACCGTGTGGGTGGTCGCGCGGGTTCATCACCACGCCTCTGACTTCCGGCCGGCGGCCCATGTGCCGTGATCGGCCGGCCTTGCCCAGGCTCTGGTTCTCATGATCGAGATTTCCGACCTGACCGACGGTCGCCACGCAGCGCAGATCGACGCGGCGAACCTCACCGCTGGGCATGCGCACCTGGGCGTAGTCGCCTTCCTTGGCGAGCAGCTGGGCGGCGGTGCCGGCCGATCGAACCATCTGCCCACCCTTGCCCGGAACCATCTCGATGTTGTGGATCGTGGTTCCGAGCGGGATGTTGCGCAGCGGCAGGGAATTGCCGACGCGTGCCTCGGCCGTTGGCCCGGCGATGACCGTGTCACCGACGTTCAGGCCGTTGGGCACGAGCATGTACCGCTTCTCGCCGTCGGCGTAGTGCAGCAGGCCAATGCGCGCCGACCGATTGGGGTCGTACTCGACGGTTGCCAGCTTGGCCGGCACATCGAGCTTGTCGCGCTTGAAGTCGATCCGCCGATAGAACCGCTTCTCGCCGCCCCCGCGATGGCGAACGGTCATGCGGCCCTGGTTGTTGCGGCCGCTGATGCGCTGCTGTGCCTCGAGCAGTGGCTTGTAGGGCTCCTTGGTCGTGATCTCCTCGAACGTCGATCGCGTCTGGAAACGGATACCGGCCGAGGTTGGCTTGTAAGAGCGCAGAGGCATCGTCTAGATCCCCTCGAAGAATTCGATCTTCTGGCCTCTGGCCAGCGTCACAACAGCCTTCTTCCAGGGCGAGGTCCAGCCCTCGACCCGGCCGCGGCGACGGTTGCGCGACTTTTCCTTGGCCTTCGTGGTCAGCACGGTGACGTTCACGACGTTGACCTTGAAGAGGTCCTCGATGGCGTCTTTGACCATCAGCTTGTTGGCGTCACTGTGGACGCGGAAGGTGTACTTGCCTCGCTGCGTCTCGTCCATCGACTTCTCGCTGATGACGGGACGCAGAATGACCTGGGCGGCATCGAGCGTCATGCGTAGACCTCCGCCATGGTCGAGATCGACGGCTGCGTTATGAGCACAGTGTCCGCGTTCATGACGTCGACGATGTTGAGCGAGTCGGCGCGGATGATCGAGACGCCGGGCAGATTGCGCGCCGACAGCTCGAGGTTCGAGTCGCTGCCGGTGGCGACGACCAGGATGCGGCCGCCTGCCTTGAGC
>Ga0265319_1000858_pt1 | contig 19323 bp, 12 predicted proteins | sample 4824metaG_FD_192443 | JGI IMG/M metagenome (GOLD analysis project Ga0265319, IMG submission 192443) | Rhizosphere microbial communities from Carex aquatilis grown in University of Washington, Seatle, WA, United States - 4-8-24 metaG | ecosystem: Host-associated > Plants > Roots > Rhizosphere >...
AGCATCGCGTCGATCGCCGCGGCGAGCGGCTCCAGCCGCACGAGGCCGGAGAACACCGCCTTGTCGCCGATGGCGTCCGTGAGGATGAACGCCGGGCGCTGGTTGATCTGGTGCGCGAAAAACTCCGCCGTGCCGGCCGCCACGCGGTCCGCCACGGCCGGCGACTCCGCCGCGGCGCGCAGCTTCTTTGCGTCGAGCCGGGCCGCCTTCGCGGCGATCTTCACCGCGGTGGCCATGTCGCCGACCTTCGCCCCCACGCGCAGCGCGGCGTGCGTCAGCGCCAGGCGGAGCTCGTCGCCGGTGAACCCGAAATCCTTGCCCGCCTCGGCCACGAGGTTCGGCGCGGTGTAGACCCCCTTCCGCTCCGGCTCGAACCAGCCCGAGTTGAGCTGATACGGCGAGTGCATCACCGTGCCGCCGCTGCGCCGGTAGAACCAGTCGCACTGCGCCCGCGACACCGGGAAGTCCCCCGGGTTCATCAGCGCGATCTTCCAACCGAACTCCGCGCGCCCGGCATAGCGTTGCTGCAGTTCCGCCCAGACCGGGTCGACCCAGTGGCACCACGAGGAGAGCACTTCCAGATAATAGGTGACTTTCATGCCGCCATCGTCGCGCTGCGGCCGACCGGACGTCAACGCCGCAGCCCGTCAAACCGTGGCACAGTGGCCCGCAACATTCCGCGGCACAAAACCGGGGCCATGCCTCCGTCCCGGCCTGACGATAAGCAACTGCCGCCAATGGGCATAGGGCCCGCCGGGCTGAGATCCGCCACCCGCTCCGCCGTTTCCCGCCCGCGCCCGATCTGGCAATGGATGCGCTGGACTGGTCAAATGCTGCGGGGACCGCCCATCCGCCGGCCGGTAGACTCGGGGCCGCATGAAATATCCCTTTCCCGTTCTCACGCCCGACGAGGCCGCCGCCATGGTCGGCCACGGCGACATCATCGGCTTCAGCGGCTTCACGCCTGCCGGCGCCGCCAAGGTTGTGCCCAGGGCCATCGCCGCCCGCGCCCGGGCCGAGCACGCCGCCGGCCGGCCCTTCAAGGTCGGCGTCATCACCGGCGCCTCCACCGGTCCCTCCCTCGACGGCGAACTGGCCCGGGCCGACGCCGTGCTCTTCCGCACCCCCTACCAGTCCAACGCCGACCTGCGCAAAAAGATCAACGCCGGCGAGGTCCAGTTCTTCGACATGCACCTTTCCCAGCTGCCGCAGACCGTCCGCTACGGCTTCCTCGGCCAGGTGAAGTTCGCCATCGTCGAGGCCTGCGAGGTCTTCCCCGGCGGCGAGATCGTGCTCACCACCTCCGTCGGCGCCTCGCCGACCTTCTGCCACGTCGCGGAAAAGATCATCATCGAGCTCAACGCCGCCCAGTCCCCCGCCCTCCGCGGCTTCCACGACATTTACGAGCCGCGCGACCCCCCGCACCGCCGCGAGATCCCGCTCCTCACCGTCCGCGACCGCATCGGCTCCACCGTGGTCAAGGTCGACCCCTCCCGCATCGCCGGCATCGTCGAGACCAACCAGCCCGACGAGTCCGGCGGGTTCGAGGAGCCCAACGACGTCACGCGCCGCATCGGCCGCAACGTCGCCGATTTCCTCGCGCGCGAGCGCCTCCGCGGCACCATCCCGGCGCCCTTCCTCCCCATCCAGTCCGGCGTCGGCGACATCGCCAACGCCGTGCTCGCCGCCATGGGCGAGAACCCCGGCATCCCGCCCTTCGAGATGTATTCCGAGGTGCTCCAGGACGCCGTCTTCAAGCTGCTCCAGAGCGGCAAGCTGACCTTCGCCTCCACGACCGCCATCACCACCAGCCCGGCGATGGGCCGGGAATTCTTCTCGAACCTCGACTATTACCGCTCCCGCATCGTGCTGCGGCCGCAGGAAATCTCCAACAACCCCGAGCTCATCCGCCGCCTCGGCATCATCTCCGTCAACGCCGCGATCGAGGCCGACCTCTTCGGCAACATCAACAGCACGCACGTCCTCGGCACGAGCATGATGAACGGCATCGGCGGCTCCGGCGACTTCACCCGCAACGCCTTCATCTCGATCTTCGTCTGCCCCGCGCTCCAGAAGGGCGGCAAGATCAGCACCATCGTCCCGTTGGTCAGCCACACCGACCACAGCGAGCACTCGGTCCAGGTCATCATCACCGACCAGGGCATCGCCGACCTCCGCGGCAAGTCCCCCAACGAGCGCGCCCGGCTCATCGCCGACCACTGCGCCCACCCGGACTTCCGCGAGCCGCTCCGCCAGTACATCGACCTCAACAAGTCCGGCCAGACCCCGCAGTCCCTGCGCAACGCCTTCGCCTTCCACCGCCACTTCATGGAGACCGGCGACATGCGCGGCGTGCAGCTCAGCTGAGCGGGCGCGCCCGTGGGCCAGCGAGCTGGCTCGCGCTGCCCCTCACCCGTGCCGGTGCTGCTTCAGCACGCGCCACGCGGCGTCGAGCACGCTGTCCGGCCCGAGGTAGTCGCCGCCCTTGAAGCTGTCGGCGAGCACCCGGCCGTCGCTGTCGATCAACACCAGGTCGGGAATGCCGGAGCCGCCGAGCCGGCGGAGCTCGTCGACCGCGCCGCGCTCGCTGAACTTCACCGCCGGCCAGGGCATGTTCTCCTCGCGCATGTACGCCAGCATGTCGTCGGCCGAGTGATCGTTGCTCATCAGCACCAGTTCAAACTCCGGGTAAAGGCTCTTCAGGCTGCGGTAGCTTTCCAGCAGGTGCGGCGCGAACGCCCGGCACGGCCCGCACCAGCCGGCGGAAAACATGATGCCGTAGAATTTCACGCCGTTCAGCTTCCGGATGTCAAACGGCCGGAGCCGGCCGTTCTCGAGGGTCACCAGCCGGCCGAGCAGCGCCGACTGGATGGCCGTCGGCGGCTCGTGGGCCATCTCGGCCAGGCGCGCCTCATTCCGGCCGGGCGCGGGCGCGGCGGCCGCGGCCGGCTGGGGCGCGGCGGGCGCGGGGTTTTCCCGCGGCGGCGGGGCGGCCAGCGCCAGCAGGTTCGTCTTCTCCACCGCCACCTTGACCGTGGTCGCACCGAGCTTGCCGGTGACGCCATCCGGCGCCACGCCGGTGACCGCGAGTTTCCGGCCCGCGCCGATCAGGATCACGCCGGCGGGGGCGCCGGCCTTGATCACCACGGCCTTGGTGGAGACGCTCACCGTGACCTCCGCCGGCCATTGCTGCGGATCGGCGGCGATCTGGTCTACGGTCTGGGCACGGGCCAGACCCGCGAGCCAGGCGCCGACGAGCAGGATCAGGGTGAATCGTAGCATGGAGTGGTGGTGGTGGTGGTGGGTCACTTTTTTTCGCCAAAAAGTTTCTTGAGGCTGTCGCCGGCCTTCTGGGCGGCCGCCTTGGTCTTCTCGAGCGTGGCCGCGCCGGCGGTGGAACCCACCTGGCTGAGCGCCTGGGCCGAGCCGGTGACAATGCTGCCGAGCACGCTCCTCATCACCGCGCCCGCCAGCTGGTCCGGCGTGATGCCACCCTCGGCCACGCCGAGATTGTCGAGGCTGACCGGGGGCAGCGGGACCGGGAGCGCGGCCGCCCCGACGCCGAGCGTGGCCCGGCCGTTGGTCAGGCGGAATTTCTTCACGACAAACCTGATCGGCCGCCCGGACTTCGTCGCCGCCGCCGGGCCGCCGCTGCCCGCGAAATCCTCGATGTTCTTCAGCAGGTCCTTGATGTTGCTGGAGACAAACTTCGTCTCATAGCTGAACACCGGCTCGTCGATGATGATCTCGTTGATCACGATGTGGTCGCCGAAGATCGAGAACGGCTGCACGTCCACCTGCACCCGCCCGAGCGAGAAGGCCGGGCCGTCGCTCCAGCCCCGGGGGTTGCCGACCGAGAGTCCGCGCAGCGAGCCGCGGCCCGTGAGCGGCGAGATGTTGGCCCCGGCCAGCTCCACCTTGGTCTGCGTCAGCCTCGGCCCGAAGCTGTTCACCCCGGTCTTCACGATCGAGCCGAGGAAAAACGTCAGGCCGACATAGGCGGCGACGGCGGCCAGGACACCGAGGAGGGCAATTTTCTTGAACATGGGCGTGGGGCTGGCGTGCAGGTTAGCGGCCGTTCCCGCACGCGCAAGTCTCCGTGCAACGGACCACCCCGCAATCACGCTTGCCACGCCACACTCCCCCTCCTCTCTATTATCCGTCCTCCGCCCTCCGTCCACCGTCCACTGCCCCCTGACCTCTGTCCTCTGATCCCTGACCCCATGGCGTCCACGAACTACACCGAAGCCAGCATCAAGACCCTCTCGTCCACCGAGCACATCCGCCTCCGCCCGGGCATGTACATCGGCCGCCTCGGCAACGGCGCTCACGCCGAGGACGGCATCTACGTCCTGCTCAAGGAGTCCATCGACAACTCCATCGACGAGTTCGCCATGGGCCAGGGCCGGAAGATCGAGGTCGAGCTCACCGAGCGCACCCTCCGCGTCCGCGACTACGGCCGGGGCATCCCGCTGGGCAAGGTCCTCGAGTGCGTCTCCGTCATCAACACCGGCGCCAAGTACGATTCCAACACCTTCCAGAAGGCCGTCGGCCTGAACGGCGTCGGCCAGAAGGCCGTCAACGCCCTGTCCCTCAGCTACCGCGCCCAGTCCTTCCGCGACGGCGAGACCAAGGTCGTCGAGTTCGCCCAGGGCCGGCTCAGGAAGGACCACAAGATCACGAAATCCGACGGGCGCAACGGCACCCTCATCGAGTTCACGCCGGACGAGGCGCTCTTCGGCCAGGATTTCCGGTTCCGCCTCGAGTTCATCGAGGACATGCTCTGGAACTACGCCTTCCTCAACCGCGGCCTCACCCTCACGCTCAACGGCAAGCCCTTCAAGTCCGAGCACGGCCTCCGGGACCTCCTGACCAAGGAGCTCGCGGGCGAACCGCTCTACCCGATCATCCACCTCGAGGGCGACGACATCGAGGTCGCCTTCACCCACGGCAACCATTACGGCGAGGAATACTGGTCCTTCGTCAACGGCCAGCACACCACCATGGGTGGCACCCACCTCGCCGCCTTCCGCGAGGCCCTCGTCGAGACCGTGCGCAACCACTTCAAGAAGGACTTCGACGCCGCCGACGTGCGCCAGTCCATCGACGCCGCCCTCGTCGTCCGCGTGCAGGAACCCGTCTTCGAGTCGCAGACCAAGACCAAGCTCGGCTCCGCCGACATGGGCCCGGGCGGACCGTCGATCAAGGATTTCATCGGCAAGTTCATGCAGCAGTCGCTCGACACCTGGCTGCACAAGAACCGCGAGACCGCCGAGCTCATCCGGCGGAAGATCGAGGCCAACGAGCACGAGCGCAAGGAGCTCGCCGGCATCCGCAACCTTGCCCGCGAGCGCGCGAAGAAGGCGTCGCTCCACAACCGCAAGCTCCGCGACTGCCGCCTCCACCTCGGCGACCGCTCCGAGCGGGCCGAGGAGAGCACCCTCTTCATCGTCGAGGGCGACTCCGCCGCCGGCTCCCTCACCGCCTGCCGCGACGTGCAGACCCAGGCCGTCTTCGCCCTCAAGGGCAAGCCGCTCAACACCTACGGCCTCTCCAAGAAGGTCATCTACGAGAACGAGGAGTTCCACCTCCTGCAGTCGGCCCTGAACATCGAGGACGGCTTCGACGGCCTCCGCTACAACAAGATCGTCATCGCCACCGACGCCGACGTCGACGGCATGCACATCCGCCTGCTCCTGCTCTCGTTCTTCCTCCAGTTCTTCCCCGACCTCATCCGCAACAACCACCTCTCCATCCTCGAGACCCCGCTCTTCCGCGTCCGCAACAAGAGGGAGACGCGGTACTGCTACTCGGACCAGGAGAAGCAGGCCGCCATCGCCGCGCTCGGCGCCAGCCACGAGATCACGCGCTTCAAGGGCCTCGGCGAGATCTCCGCGGGCGAGTTCAAGGATTTCATCGGCGAGAAGATCCGCCTCGAGCCCGTCAGCCTGAACCACCTCTACGACAGCGATGAGCTCCTCTCCTTCTTCATGGGCAAGAACACGCCCGAGCGGCAGGACTTCATCATCGCCAACCTCAAGCTCGAGCAGGACCTGATCGAGGCGTGAGACACCCGCGTTGATCGCTGCCATCGGTTCGGCGCGTCGTCCCGGAGCATCGCGCGCCTTTCGCCGCCCGCGGCCAGATTTCCCGCCGCGGCCCTGGCATGAAGCCTCCACCCTAGCCGCGCGTAGTAGGAAGATGCTACCGGCCGCGATTAACCGCCCAGTCGCGCGCAAATTCAATCACCACGCTCCACTTTCCCGTAGACTCCGCCCCGGCCGCCCGTAATTTTCGCGCCCATGAAAATCGAGCAACGCCTCTACTCCCCCGCGCTCGGTTGGCAGACCCGCCAGGGCGGCCTCGACGGGCTGGCGCCGCAACTGGTCCTCCTTTTCGGCGGCCGCCACCTGCTGGAGAAGGCGCAATGCACGGACGAGGTCCGCTCTGCCTATCCCGGGGCCCACGTGGTCGCCGCGTCCACCGCCGGCGAGATCACCGGCACGGAAGTGACCGACGACCAGCTCACCACCATCGCCGTCGCCTTCGAGAAGACCCGCATCGCCTGCGCCGCCACCTATGTGGAGACGGCGGCGGAAAGCTACCTGGCCGGCCAGACCCTGGCCCGGCAGCTGGCCGGTCCCGAGCTGGTGCACGTGTTCGTGGTGTCCGACGGCGCGCGCGTGAACGGCACGGAACTGGCACGCGGCTTCAACGAGACTCTCCCCGCGGGCGTCATCCTGACCGGCGGGCTGGCGGGCGACGGCGCCCGCTTTGAGAAGACCCTGGTCGGGCTCGATGAGCCGCCGGTCGTCGGGCGCATCGTCGCCGTGGCCTTCTACGGCACCCACCTGCGGACCGCCTTCGGCTCCTCCGGCGGCTGGGTCCCGTTCGGCCCCGAGCGGGTGGTCACGCGCGCCGAGGGCAACGTGCTCCTCGCCCTCGACGGCCAGTCGGCCCTGCAGCTCTACAAGACCTACCTCGGGGACCATTCGGCGCAGCTGCCCGGCTCGGCCCTGCGCTTCCCGCTGGCCCTCACGGCGGCGGACGGCTCGAACCCCGTCGTCCGCACCATCCTGTCCATCGACGAGCAGGCGGAAAGCATGACCTTCGCCGGCGACATCCCGGTCGGCGCCCGTGTGCGCTTCATGCGCGCGTCCTACGAGGACCTCATCGACGGCGCCGCGCGCGCCGCGGCCCAGACCCAGAAACTGGCCGCACCGCAGCTGGTCATCTGCGTCAGCTGCGTCGGCCGCCACATCGTGCTCGGCCAGCGCACGGAGGAGGAGACGGAGATCGTCCGCGACACCCTCGGGCCGGACGCGGTGCTCACCGGCTTCTATTCGTATGGCGAGCTGGCCCCCGCCGACAACGCGACCGCCTGCCAGCTCCACAACCAGACCATGACCATCACCTCGTTGCGGGAGGATTGATGTTCCGCCACCGGCTGCTGCTCCGCCAGCTACGCAAGCACCTCGGGCCGGAGGCCAGCGTCCCGCCCGATTGGGTCGCCCTGTTCCAGCGGGTCGACGAGGCCTACGAGCAGTTCGACGGCGACCGCCGCCTCTATGAGCACGCCATGCAGCTCGGCTCGGCCGAGCTGATCGCGGCCAACGAGCGCCTCCAGCGCCAGAACGAGCACAATCTCGCCGTGCTCGACAAGCTGCGCGCCTCGGTGCGCGCCCTCCGCGCCGGCGCGGAGTCCGTGTCGCCGCTCGACGACAACCTGCTCAGCCTGACCGGCGTGCTCGACGAGCTCATCCGGCAGCGCCAGACCGCCGAGGTGGAGATGCGCGCGGCCAAGGAGGCCGCCGTGGCCGCCAACCACGCCAAGAGCGACTTCCTGGCCAACATGAGCCACGAGATCCGCACCCCGATGAACGCCATCATCGGCATGGGCAGCCTCCTGCTCGACATGCCGCTGACCCCCGAGCAGCGCGAATACGTCGAGACCATCCGCACCAGCGCCGACTCCCTCCTCGATATCATCAACAACATCCTCGACTTTTCCAAGATCGAGGCCGGCCGGCTCGAGCTCGAGACCCATCCCTTCGACCTGCGCGAATGCCTCGAGCAGGTGCTCGACCTCTTCTCCGTCCAGTGCGCCCAGAAGGACATCGAGCTGGGCCTCTATTGCGAGGCCGGTCTGCCCAGCCTGATCGTCGCCGACAGCACCCGCCTGCGCCAGGTCCTCGTCAACCTGACCTCCAACGCCATCAAGTTCACCAAGCGCGGCGGCGTCACCCTCGCCGTCACCGCCCAGCCGAACCGCGACGGCTGGCAGCTCGGCTTCGTCGTCTCGGACACCGGCATCGGCGTCCCGGCCGACCGGATGGACCGGCTCTTCAAGTCGTTCTCGCAGGTCGATTCCTCGACCACCCGCGTCTTCGGCGGCTCGGGCCTCGGCCTGGCGATCTCGCAGCGGCTGGTCGAGCTGATGGGCGGCCGCATCTTCGTCAGCAGCGAGGTCGGCCGCGGCTCGCAGTTCCGCTTCAGCATCACCGCCACGCGCGCACCGTTCGAGGCGGACCAGCCGGCGCCCCCCGACATCGACCTCACCCAGCGGCACGTGCTGGTGGTGGACGACAACGAGGTCAACCGCCACATCCTGCGGGAACAGCTGCAGAGCTGGCGCATGGTCGTCGATTGCGAACCCTCCGCCGCCGGCGCCCTCGCCCGGCTCGAGCGCGGCGAGCAGTTCGACCTCGCCCTGCTCGACTTCCACATGCCCGACATGGACGGCCTGCAGCTGGCCGCGGCCTGGCAGGCCCGCTGGGGCGTGCAAACCCCCCCGCTGGTGCTGCTCACCTCCCAGGGCGAGGAGCCGCGCAGCGCCCACCTCACCGCCAAGATCACCAAGCCCGTCAAGCCGCGCGAACTCCACGCCACCCTCCTCCTGGCGTTCCGGCTCCGCTCCCCCCTCCTGGCCGGCCGCGCCAAGCCGGGCGTCTCCGTCTTCGACCGCGAGTTCGCCGGCCGCCATCCCATGCGCGTGCTCGTGGTGGAGGACAATTCCGCCAACCGGAAGGTCGCGCTGCTCATGCTCGAGAAGCTGGGCTACCGCGCGGACATGGCGGCCAACGGCATCGAGGCGCTGCAAAGCCTGGCCCGCCAGCCCTACGACGTCGTGATGATGGACATGCAGATGCCGGAGATGGACGGCCCCGAGGCCGTCCGGCTGCTCCGCCTCCAGCGCAACCGGGACGAGCCGCCGTATGTCTTCGCCTTCACCGCCAATGCGCGCAAGGAGGACTACGACGCCTGCATCGAGGCGGGCATGCACGATTTCTTCAGCAAGCCGCTCCACCCCGACACCCTGATTGCCGGCCTGAAACGCGCCGACACCTGGCTCGCGGAAAACGGCCGGCGCGAACGCGCCGCCGCCATCCGCGCCCGTCGTTGATCCGATGGCGGGCGGGATGCCCTCAGCTTTGCTCCACCCCCGACCGGGCCTGCTCCCCAATTCATGCTTTGACTCTGATTTATCCGTGTCTTCGGTGGGAGCCGTGGTCTTCATTGTATCGTTCCGGCCGGCCCTCGCGCCATGAAGTTTCCGTCGCCGGCGCTGCTCCTGGCCAGCCTGCTGCTCCTGCTCGCCGGCTGCGCGACGGCGCCCACCGAGTATCACGAGCCGGCGGCGCTCCCGCCGGCCGAGCGCGCGGGGCACAACCTCGAGGTGTTCGATCGCGCGTGGGCCCTGGTGAACGAGAATTATTTCGACCCGGCGTTCCGCGGCGTGGACTGGGCCGCCCAGCGGATCCGCTACCGGCCGGCCGCGGCCGCGGCGGCGGACGAGGAGTCGCTCTACCGCGTGCTCAACCGGATGAACGCCGAGCTGCGCGAGTCGCACCTGGCCGCCATCGCCCCGCGCCGCGTCCATGAGCGCAGCACGGAGCACCAGGCGGGGGTCGGCCTCCGCTGGCTGGTGCTGGAGAACCGGCGCGTGGTGGTGGAGGTCATCCCCGGCAGCCCGGCGGCCGCGGCCGGCGTGCAGACCGGCTGGATCATCGTCTCGCGCGATGGCCGGCCGATCCCGGAGGGCGACCCCTACCGGCCCCGGCTCGGGCAGCCGGTCACCTACGGCCTGGTCGACGGCCGCGACCAGCCGCACACCGTGACCCTCGGGCCGGAGCTGGTCAGCTTCATCCGGCGCGAGAACCGCCTCCTGCCGGGCGGCTGGCTTTATCTGCGGTTCGACGAATTCGACCACGCGGCGCTCAGCTGGCTGAGCGACCAGCTCAAGGCCGCCCCCGCCGCCCCCGGGGTCGTGGTCGACCTGCGCGCCAATCCCGGCGGCAGCACCCTCGCGCTCAACCTGGCGATCGCGGAATTTTTCCCCGGCCGCGTCGACGAGGGCCGGCTGGTCCGGCGCAGCGGCGCGGCCCGCGAGACCCACAGCCTCGCCTGGCTCTCCGCCCACTACCCGGGAAAGGTCGTGGTGCTCACCGGCGGGCTGACGGGCAGCGCCGCCGAGATTTTCGCCCATGTCCTCCAGTATCACCATCGCGCCCGGGTCATCGGCCAGCTCACCGCCGGGGCGGTGATCTACTCCCGCACCTGGTCGCTCCCCGGCGGCGGCGAGGTGCAGATCCCGATCATGGACTACGTCGGCCTCGACGGCCGCCGGCTCGAGGGCCGCGGGGTCACCCCGGACGTGGCCGTGCCGCCGCCCACGCTTACCGACTGGCGCGCCGGCCGCGACCCGGCCCTGTCCGCCGCCCTCACCGACCTGGCCCGGCCCTGAGCCGCGCCTACCTGTGGGCCAGCGAGCTTGCTCGCGCCCCGGGCACCCCGCCCACATCAAAATAGAGCAGCGGCCCTGATCCGCAGGAAGCCCGCATCCCGCAACATGATCCGGCCGGGCCCGGTTTCCGCCCCGGCCGCCCGGGGAAGTATCGCTTCATCCCCGGTCGGTTGTGCCGATAGCGTTTGACCATGAAAATCGAGCAGTTGATCTGCAGCCCGGCCGCGGGCTGGATCCCACGCCAGAACGACCTCGCCGGACTCGCCCCCCAATTCGTCCTCGCCTTTGGGGGCCGCCGCCTGCTGGAGGACCCGGCCTATTATCGGCAGCTGCGCGCCCGCTATCCGCTGGCGCGGCTCGTCCTCTCCTCCACCTCCGGAGAAATCACCGGCACCGAAATCACCGATGACCAGCTCTCCGTCACGGCGGTCGCCCTCGAGCACTCCCGCATCGCCTGCGCCTCCCGGACCATCAGCCGGCCGCAGGACAGCCATGCGCTCGGCTGCGCCCTGGCGGGGGAGCTCTCCGGGCCCGAACTGGTCCACGTCTTCATCGTCGCGGACGGCCAGCTGACCAACGGCGCCGAGCTCGCCCGCGGCCTGGGCGAGCACCTGCCCGCGGGCGTCATGCTTACCGGCGGGCTCGCCGGCGACGGCACCCGGTTCGAGAAGACAGTCGTCGGCCTCGACGAGGCCCCCGTCAGCGGCCGGGTCGTCGCCCTCGCCTTCTACGGCTCCCGTTTCAAGTCCGCCTGCGGCTCCGCCGGCGGCTGGGCGCCGTTCGGCCCCGAACGCGTCGTCACGCGCGCCGAGTCCAACCGCCTCTACGAGCTCGACGGCCGCTCCGCCCTCGCCCTCTACAAGCAGTACCTCGGCGACCAGGCCGCCGCGCTGCCCAGCTCCGCCTTGCGCTTCCCGCTCTGCGTCAGCCCCGCGGACGGCAGCCCGAACGTCGTGCGCACCATCCTCTCCATCGACGAGGCTGCGCAGAGCATGACCTTCGCCGGCGACATTCCCCGGGGCGCGCGCGGCCGCTTCATGCGCGCCTCCTACGAGGACCTGCTGGACGGCGCCGCCCAGGCCTCCGAGCAGGCGCGCGGCCTCGAACCGGGGCTCATCCTCTGCGTGAGCTGCGTCGGCCGCCGCCTCGTGCTCGGCCAGCGCACCGAGGAGGAGACCGAGGTCGTCCGCGAGATCCTCGGCCCCGGCGCCGCGCTCACGGGCTTCTATTCCTACGGCGAACTCGCCCCGGCCAGCCGCGACAGCGCGTGCCAGCTGCACAACCAGACCATGACGGTGACGACCTTCAGTGAGACATGACCTGCCACCACCGGCTTCTTTTGCGCCAGCTCCGCAAGCACGGGGGGCTGGACTCCCGGCTGGTGGCGGAGTGGCCGGAGTTTCTCGCGTCGGTCGAGGCCGCCTATGACCAGTTCGACGCGGACCGGCACCTGCTGGACCGCGCGATGAAGCTCAGTTCGGTGGAGCTCAGCGAGGCCATCGAGAAACTCCAGCGGCAGAACGCCCGCAACGGGGCCGTGCTGGAAAAACTGCAGGCCTCCGTCCGCGCCCTGCACCTCGCCAGCGGACCGGCCACGGACGAGACCGACGACGTGCTGGCCCTGACCGGCCTGCTGGAGGACCTGATCCGCCAGCGCAATACCGCCGAGGCCACCCTGCGCGCCGCCGTCGACGCCGCGGAGTCCGCCAACCAGGCCAAGAGCGACTTCCTGGCCAACATGAGCCACGAGATCCGCACGCCGATGAACGCCATCATCGGCATGAGCAGCCTCCTGCTCGACCTCCCGCTCTCGGGCGAGCAGCGCGAATACATCGAGACCATCCGCAGCAGCGGCGACGCCCTGCTCGACATTATCAACGACATCCTCGACTTCTCCAAGATCGAGAGCGGCCGCATCGAGCTCGAGTCCCACCCGTTCGACCTGCGGCTGTGCGTCGAGCAGGTGCTCGACCTCTTCGCCGCGCGCGCCGCCGAGAAGGGCATCGAGCTCGGCCTGTATTGCGAGGCCACCGTGCCCGCCCTGGTCACCTGCGACAGCACGCGGCTGCGCCAGGTGCTCGTCAACCTCGTCGGCAACGCCGTGAAATTCACCGAGCACGGCGGCATCACCGTCGCCGTCTCCGCCGCGCCCGTCGCCACCGGCTGGCGGCTCGGCTTTGTCGTCGAGGACAGCGGCATGGGCATCCCGGCCGACCGCATGGACCGGCTCTTCCGCTCCTTTTCCCAGGTGGATTCCTCGACGACCCGCCGGTTCGGCGGCACCGGCCTCGGGCTGGCCATCAGCTGGCGGCTGGTCGAGCTCCTCGGCGGCCGCATCGAGGTGGCCAGCAAGGAGGGCCGCGGCAGCACCTTCAGCTTCGCGATCGACGCCGGCACGCCGCCGCCGGAGGTGCCCGCGCCCGCCGGGGCCGCGCCGCTGAGCCTGGACGCCTGCCGCCTGCTCGTGGTGGACGACAACGCCGTCAACCGCCGCATCCTCGAGCGGCAGCTGGCCCACTGGGGCATCCGCGTCACGTGCGCCGCCGACGGGCCCGCCGCCCTCGCGGCGTTCGACCGCGGCGAGACCTTCGATCTCATCCTGCTCGACTTCAACATGCCGGGCATGAACGGCCTCGAGGTGGCCGCGGCCCTGCGCGCCCGGCCCGGACTGACCGTGCCGCCCATCATCCTGCTGACCTCCCGCAGCGGCCTCGGCGAATCCGCCGGCGTCCTGGTGGCGGCGCAGATGACCAAGCCGGTGAAACCCCGCGAACTGCACAACGCCATCCTGCAGGTGTTGAAATTCCGTTTCACCGCCCCGGCCGCACCCGCCCCGCTGGTGCCCGTCTTCGACCGCGAGTTCGCCTCGCGGCACCCGCTGCGGATCCTCATCGCCGAGGACAATTTGGTCAACCGCAAGGTCATCCTGCTCATGCTGGAAAAGCTCGGCTACCGCGCCGACTGGGCCGCCAACGGCCTGGAAGCCCTGCAGGGCATCGCCCGCCAGCCCTACGATCTTGTGCTGATGGACATGCAGATGCCGGAGGTCGACGGCCTCGAGGCGACCCGGCGGTTCCGCGCCGTGGCGCCCGGCGAGGCTGCGCCCTACATCCTCGCCCTCACGGCCAACGCCCGGAAAGAGGACTACCACGCCTGCATCGAGGCGGGCATGCAGGATTTCCTGAGCAAGCCCGTGCGGATCGACGACCTCATGGTCGCCCTCGCCCGCGCCCACGCCTGGAATCACGCCGGCCACCACGCCGCCGCCCGCGCCTGGCCCGAACTTGCCCCGTAGGGCGCGACCTTGGTCGCGCCGCGACTGCCCCGCGTAACCTGATTTTCACCGGGCCGTAACAATCCGGCCCCCTTTGCCGTGGCTTGCGAAGATGAAGCGGATTTTCTCGGGGCGATGTCACACCACGCCCTTACCCGTCCCGCGACCGCGCTCTGCCGCTTGGTCGTTCTTTCCGCCCTCGTCGTCCTCACCGCCCTGCCGGCCGGCGCCGCCGGCTTCAGCATCGGGGCCGGCACCACCGACACCGCCGCCAAGACCCTCGGCTCCGGCGCGGGCCAGACCGGCAGCATCGCCGCCACCGGCGCCCTGCAGGTGAGCGGGAGCACGGTGGCCGTCACCATCACCGGCAACAACGCCACCCTCACGAACCTGGGCACGATCAAGCAGACCGGCACCGGCCGCGCGATCCGCGACAACACCGGCGTCACGGGCCTCGTGATCAACAACGGCAGCGCCACCAATTCGACCGCGCTGATGCAGACCGCCGACGCCGACGTCATCCAGATGAACAAGTCGCCCGCCAGCGTCACCCTGAACAACTACGGCACCATGCTTTCGCTCAACGCCTCGGCGGGCGGCTCGCAGGCCGTGGACTTCAACGCCATCCTGGCGGGGACCAACACCGTCAACAACTACGCGGGCGGCCTGCTCAAGGCCATCGAGGCCGACGCCGTCCGCCCGGGCGTCAACGGCACCGTCTACAACGCGGGCACCATCCTCTCCATCACCACCACCGGCAGCAGCAGCGATGGCATCGACGGGCAGACGAACTCCGGCATCCAGATCACCAACGACACCGGCGGCCTGATCGAGGGCGGACGCCACGCGATCACCGGCGGCAACACTGACATCACGGTTAACAACGGCGCCTATGCCATGAGCGTCACCAACAACCTCGGCGGCACCATCCAGGGCGACAACGGCTCCGGCCTGAACATCGACGGGCTCAACGGCAACGAACTCGTCACCATCGTCAACCACGGCATCATCACCGGTCATGGCGTCACCGGTGATGGCGATGGCGTCGATGTCGACGGCCTCGTCAGCCTGACGAACACCGGCACGATCAAGTCGCTGAATTCGCTCAACGACACCAGCGAGGGCGTCACCGTCGGCGGCGGCACGATCGTCAACTCCGGCACCATCCAGGGTTCCATCGATTCCGCGGGCGGCAACACCGGCATTGGGCGCGGCATCACGATCGCCGGCGTGGACAAGGATGCGAACGACAAGCCCATCCCGATCCAGGCCCCCTACGGTCCGACCGCGATCACCAACAGCGGCCTGATCAAGGGCGACTCCGACTCCGGCATCGCCTTCACCTCCGCCCTCGCGAGCGGCTTCACCACCACGATCACGAACCAGGCCGGCGGCGTCATCGAGGGCGCCGGCGCCACGGCCGCGACCATCCAGACCGGGGCGGACCAGGACACCGTCATCAACGCCGGCTCGATCATCAACGACGGCGGCGGCAGCCACGTCGCCGTCGCGCTCGGCGCGGGGGACGACACCTTGAAGATCACCGGCGGCAGCGCCGTCGTCACCGGCGGCATGGACGGCGGCAGCGGCGGCGAGACCGCGGGCGACAAGCTCGTCTTCGACCTCGGCGCGCCCGACCGGCGGTTCACACAGAACGGCGCCATCACGAATTTCGAGCACGTCGACGTGCTCTCCGGCGAGGTGCAGCTCAACGGCTCGCTGGCGCTGGGCAGCGACACCAACGCGCTGACCGTGGCCAATGGCGCCCTCCTCGGCCTGGACGGCCAGTCATTGACCCTGGACCAGGGCTCGATGCTCGTCGACGGCACCCTCAAATTCTACCTGGACGGCGGCACGGCCAACGGCCAGCTGCGGTTCGGGGCCGGCAACGGCGGCAGCCTCACGCTCGGCGCGGACAGTCTGCTGGACCTGGAATTCGGCTTCATGCCCACCGCGGGCGAGCAGTTTGTCCTGGTGGATTTCCTGGCCGACGGCCCGTTCCTCTCCGGCACTTTCTCCGGCCTCGCGGAAGGCGCGACCTTCATGGATGACGGCTATAAATTCCAGATCACCTACCAGGGCGGCAACGGCCATGACATAGAGATCACCCGGTCCGTGCCCGAATCCGCCCCGACCGCCGCGCTGTTGTTCGGCGCGGTCGGTCTCATGGCCTTGTCCCGCCGCCGCCGCGCCTGACCGGCCGCGGCTCGCCAGGTGAGACCCCGTAGGGCGCGACCTTGGTCGCGCCGCGGCTGCACCCAGGTGCAGTCCTGCAAATTTGCGGGATTTCCCTGGAGCCACGGCGACCCCGCCTTGGTCCGTGCGATTACCGCAGCGGAGGCGCCGCGGCTCCAGCTTTTGAGCCCGCCTTGACATCAACATGAAGTTGGACATCAACTTCATCCCATGAGAACAATCTCCGCCGTCGACCTCCGCAACGACCTGGAGGGCATCGTGAAGGCCCTCCGGAAGGGGGAATCGATGGAACTGACTTATCGGGGCGAAACGGTCGGGCGATTGTTGCCATCCGCCAAGGATGCAAAGTCCGCAGCCGCGGCCGCCCTGGACCGGTTGTCGCAGCGCCACGCCAACGATCCCGGGTACGCCCAAAAAGTGGAGAAGTACATCCAGGAAGTCTACGACGACCGGCGCTCCTACGGCAGCCGCCAGCCGCCGGAATGATTCTCCTCGACGCCAATTACCTGATCGCGGCCCCGCAGCCCGGCAGCCCGGAGTTTGCCGCTATCGCGCACTGGCAGCGGTCCGGGGAACTCCTGTCCACCGCCGCCGTCGCCTGGACGGAATTTCTCAGCGGGCCCATCCATCCGGACGATGAAGCCGACGTTCGCGCCCTGCTGCGCGCCGGCATCTTCGATTTCAATGTCGCCTGCGCCACCACCGCCGCGCAGCTCTTCAATGCCACCGGCCGCAAACGCAGCCTGCGCGTGGACGCGATGATCGCCGCCACCGCCATCGAGCACCAGGCCCGCCTGGCCTCCCGCAACCTGGAAGATTTCCGCCTGTTCGTCCCCCACGGATTGATGCTCGCCACCGCCGGCTGATTGACAAAAACCTCCGGGAGCCCCTGGTCCGCGTTTTACTCCTTGCCCCCCGCCCCGCGTTCCTCGCTCCTCCTGCCCCTCTGCCCAATCTTGTCACTTTCCACCTGTCACTCGTCACCTCCCCAATTCTAGATGGCCAAGAAAAAAACTCCCAGGAACAACGACCAGCCCGAGCTGCCGCTCGACGCCGCCCCGGCGGCGCCGGAGGACAGAGGACAGAAGTCAGAGGTCGGCTCTGCCAAGGCTTCGGAACTCTCAACCCTCAACCCTCAACCTTCAACTGCGGTAGCTTCCGACGCCCCCCCGCCGAAGCGCAAGAAGGGCCAGAAGATCCAGGACGACCCCGCGCCGCTCGCGTCCGCCTACCGGGGCTGGTTCCTCGACTACGCCAGCTACGTCATCCTCGACCGCGCCGTCCCGCACATCGACGACGGCCTCAAGCCCGTCCAGCGCCGGATCCTCCACACGCTTTGGGACATGGACGACGGCCGCTTCCACAAGGTCGCCAACATCGTCGGCCGCACCATGGCCCTCCACCCGCACGGCGACGCCTCCATCGGCGCCGCCCTCGTCGGCATCGGCCAGCGCGCCTTCCTGATCGAGCCGCAGGGCAACTTCGGCAACACCATGACGGGCGACGAGGCCGCCGCACCGCGCTACATCGAGGCGCGCCTGACGCCCTTCGCCAAGGACGTCCTCTTCAACCCGAAGACCACCGCCTGGCAGCTCAGCTACGACGGCCGCGCCCGGGAGCCCGTCACCCTCCCCGCCAAGTTCCCCATCGTCCTCCTCGAGGGCGCCGAGGGCATCGCGGTCGGCCTCTCGACCCGGATTCTCCCGCACAATTTCAACGACCTCTGCCGCGCGGCCATCAACCACCTCCAGGGAAAAACCTTCCGCATCCTCCCCGACTTCGCCACCGGCGGCACCGCCGACTTCACCGAATACAACGACGGCGAGCGCGGCGGCAAGGTGAAGGTCCGCGCCAGGATCGAGGTCCGCAGCAAATACCTCCTCGCCATCACGGAGCTGCCCTTCGGCGCCACGACCGAGACCCTGATCGAGTCCATCCTCGCCGCCAACGCCAAGGGCAAGATCAAGGTCAAGCACGTCGACGACAACACCGCCGACTCCGTCGAGATCCTCGTCCACCTCCCGCCGGGCAGCGAGCCGGAGAAGATCATCCAGCAGCTCTTCGTCTTCACCAGCTGCCAGCTGCAGCTCAACCCCGCCGCCTGCGTCATCGAGGACAACAAGCCGCAGTTCCTCGGCGTCCGCGAGATCCTCAAGCGCAGCGCCGAGAAGACCCGGGCCCTCCTCAAGCAGGAGCTCGAGATCAGGCTCGCCGAGCTGGAGCAGCAGTGGCACTGGGATTCCCTCGAGCGCATCTTCATCGAGGAGCGCGTCTACCGGCTCATCGAGAAATCCAAGACCTGGGAGAGCGTGCTCGCCGAGATCCGCGGCGGCCTGAAGCCCTTCCTCAAGCAGCTCCGCCGGCCGGTGACGGACGACGACCTCACGCGCCTGACCGAGATCCGGATCAAGCGCATCTCCGCCTACAACCGCTTCCAGGCCGACGAGGCCATCCAGAAGATCGAGGAGGCCATGAAGGAGACGAAGGCCAACCTCAGGAACCTGACCGGCTACGCCGTCGCCTGGTTCGAGATGCTGCAGGAGAAATACGGCAAGGGCCTCAAGCGCCGCACCAGCTACGACGAGATCGAGCAGATCGACGCCTCGGAGGTGGTCTCGGCCAACCAGCGCCTCTACGTCAACCGCGAGGACGGCTTCATCGGCCTCAACTGGCGCCAGCACGAGTTCGTCACCGAGTGCACGATCCTCGACAGCGTCCTCACCATCATGGGCGACGCCTCGCTCAAGGTGTCCAAGGTGGCGGACAAGACTTTCATGGGCCGTGAGATTCGCCACGTCTCGGTCTGGCCGAAGGACGGCGACACCAGGTTCTACACGATGGTGTATCGCGACGGCCCGGAGGGAAAGACCTACGCGAAGAAGTTCCAGATCGGCGGGCTGTCGCGCGACAAGCTCTATCCCCTGGCCAAGTCCGAGGGCTCGAAGCTGGTCTGGCTCCACGTGGCCGAGAAGGAAAAGGAAATGCCGAAATCAATCCACGTCTCCCTGGACGGGCGCAGCGGCGCCCGGGTGCGGGAGCTTGATTTCGACCTGACGCCCGTCCCCGTTTCGACGCGCACGTCCAAAGGACTCATCGTGACGAAGTGGGC
>Ga0265319_1000860_pt1 | contig 19311 bp, 16 predicted proteins | sample 4824metaG_FD_192443 | JGI IMG/M metagenome (GOLD analysis project Ga0265319, IMG submission 192443) | Rhizosphere microbial communities from Carex aquatilis grown in University of Washington, Seatle, WA, United States - 4-8-24 metaG | ecosystem: Host-associated > Plants > Roots > Rhizosphere >...
TGATCCTCCTCCAAAAATCAAAACTGCGCTTTTGCCCCCGCTTCTCTTTGCATCGAAGACGATAGAAGCGGTTTCGTTAACATCAGCAAGAGTGTCAAAGCTCAGCTTGTTCCCTGCAATTTGCTGCTCAGCAACGTTCATCCCTATCGAGCTGTCCGCTGGCGATGAAGTGTAGATCGGAACGCCATATTTGTAGGCAGAAGCCAGGACACTGCTCCTTTTGATTCCGAGCGCCTTTTCCCGTTCGTAAACATACTTCCCTGCTTTGTAATGGAAGTCAGCTGTGCTCAACGGTCGTTGAAACTCCGGAGACATGATCACTTTACGATAAAAAGCATCGGTGGAAAGGAGAACATCGTAGTCGAACAAAATGTCGTAGATCCGAATGACGCCTTCACGCCTCAAAATTCTGTCATCAATAAATGGATTTCCCTGGTGGAGTGTCTTTCCGATGGCAAAGTGCGTATCGTGATAGAGATTCGCACCAGTGCTGACTATCCAATCGACAAAACCCGCCTTCATAAGAGGAACGATGCACGACCCACCCAAACCAGCCGGGGTCAACGCACCCGTGATAGTCATCCCGACTGTCACGTCTGAATCGAGATATTTCTTCGCAAAGAGCTGGCAAGCTTCTCTGAGCCGGCCCGCATTATACGCCTGAAAATAAGAATCGACAAGCTCAACGACTCCAGCGTCCTTCGTGATAGGCTGGGGGATAATAGCTCTCCCTTTTAAATACCTTGACTTAGAAGCCATTCTTAGTCTTTTCCTTTTAAGGGTTTACTTAACTCTTTCTGGGTATAAGAAAAGATATTTTGGGCTAAGAGTCAAGTGAAAAGATGCGAAAACAGTTCAATTTTGAGGATATGAAGAGAAGCCAAATTTTACTTAATTTCGAAGGCCGTTTGGCGAATTTTGGATAGTTTTAGCAGGATGGCGGCAAGGACGAAGTTGAGAAATGACAGCACTATTCCGCTACTTGAAAATGAAGCAAAATTTGTAACGAAGAAGGTATTTGATTCTTCCTGGCCTCGGCTCAACAGTGCGGCTGAGAACGTCAACAATCCGATCCGAAACGAATAACTCACCCAGATCGATTTTGAGTACAGAAGAAAAGCAGAACATACTAACCCAATGGAGAGAGAATTGATGAATCCCGAAAGAACCGACACAATTCCTGAATCCTGGTTGTGAAGAAGATCGCCCAATGAGTAAACTCCCCAGAGACATGAAACGAGCAATGCCGAAATGAAGAACCGTCTTTCATTAGAAATTGCGTTGAACATGAAGCCTCTGAATAGTATTTCTTCCAGCAGGACAACGAAGATAGAAAAGAAGAGTGTGGCGGGAACGTCAAAGATTGTTGCCAGAAGAAAAGTGGTCGGGTTGTCGGCTCCCTGGTATGTTGCGGCTTTGACTATCAAAGCTGCAGCAATCAGAGTAGTGAAAAGAAGGAGGGGAGAAAAGAATGCGAGAAGATTATCTCTCCAGGACCAACTCCATAAGCCAATTTTGCGGATCTCAAAACCGACGTTGAATTTTCGGTTAATCACGTAACAGAGAACCCCTATGGCAATGGTCTTTAAGTCAAACTTAAATTCCCAGGCGTAATACTGAGTCCTAACCCCCATCTGGAAAAGAACTTCCGAACCTAACAGGATAAGGAAGACCAATGCCAACAAAAGATAGAATAGCTTGGTCTTCCCTATCGATTCTGAGTTCACTTTTTAATTAAGGAGAGATTTTCACCCTACCAACACACTTCCACCGTTCACATTCAAAATTTCGCCCGTAATGTGTCGAGCCAAGTCAGATGCGAGAAAGAGAATCGGACCGGCGATATCGTCTCCGGATGGAATTCGTCCCAGGGGAATTCCTTTGACAACTTCTTCCATTAGCCTCGGATTGCGGAGCACTTCCATGCTCATGTCCGTCTTCACCCATCCCGGAGCAACGCTATTGACGTTGATGTTGTAAACTCCAAGTTCCGTGGAAAGCGACTTTGTCAACGAAATGATCGCACCCTTTGTTGCGGCATAATGGGAATGAAATGCTTCGCCGCGCTGTCCAGCAGTACTCGAGATATTTATGATCTTGCCGAAATGCCTCTTCTTCATGTACGGAACGACCGCATTGATCATGTAAAAGGTTCCGTCCAGGTTGATTTCCATTGTTTCGTGCCACACTTCTTCGGTGATCTTTCCAATCTCGCCATATGTCCAAATGCCCGCGTTATTTACCAGGATATCAATTTGGCCGAATTTCTGAATCGCCTTTTCGGCTACTTTTTTCGCATTTTTCGGCTTGGAGACGTTTGCTTTCATCATAATGCACTTGCGCCCAAGCGAGACTATCTCGTCCTGAACTTCTTTTGCCGCTTTTTCATTGGTGTTGTATGTGAAAACGATATTGGCGCCCGCTTTTGCCAAAATTATTGCGGCCGCGGCACCAATTCCCCGTGAGCCTCCCGTTACAATTGCTACCTGATTTTCGATGTCTATTATCATTTTTCCTTCTTTATGACTGATCTAATGTGAACTTGCAGTTTTTCCAATATCTGGGATTATTCTCCTCGTAAATATACGAATTAGATGGGCAGTCTGCAATGAAATTATTTAGACTAAACAAGACTAATTTAGTCCAGTTTGCGAAATCTTCATATTTTCAAAGATTTTCATTGACTCATGCATATATGATCCTTATCTTTATTTAGATTTAGTCTAAATAAAAGGTTGGTACGGATGTTGCCTTTGTCTTTAAGTAACCGTGCCATTGAACTGATGATACCATGGACATCGAAGCGGCAAGAGATAGCTTTACAAAGTTTCTAAAAGCCGGCAGCTATAGAATAACGCCGGAGAGATTCCAGGTCCTGGAATCTATCATGAGCAACGACGGGCACTTTGACGCGGACGGTCTTTTCCTCCAAATGAAATCGGGAGGTTCCAAAGTCTCACGAGCGACGGTATACAATACCCTCGAACTTCTTCAAGACTGCGGCCTGATCTCAAAGTATCGGTTTGGAGAAAATCATTCGAGATATGAAAAAGCATTCGACCGTCCGCATCACGATCATTTGATATGTCTGGAATGCGGAGACATCATTGAATTTGTCAGCGACAAGCTTTCGAAGATCCAGGCGGATGTTTGTAAAGTCAATTCGTTCAAACCACAGAGCTCGACCCTCCAGATTTTTGGGACGTGCAAGAAATGCCAAGAGAAAGAATAGGAACACATGAATCAATCAACGAGATCGCTCTCTGAAATTCCCGCCGGACGATACGTTCGTATTCACCAGCTCCAGTCACAGCCGGACGTTTGCTTCCGTCTGCGCGAAATGGGTTTCTGCGAAAATGCGATCGTGAGGCTCGTCGTCAACGGCGAGGGCAATCTCATTTGCGAGATATGCAACACTAGAATCGGACTAAACCATGCGCTTGCCGACGATATCATTGTCTCTCAGTTCGAGTAGCCCATGGCACGCATAACTCTCAATACCCTGCTCCCCGGTGAGCACGGAATCATTGAACGCGTGGAATCAGCGGCGTCCTCGATCCGTCTGAGACTGCTCGAAATGGGATTAACAAAAGGAACAGATATCGAGATCATCCGGTTTGCCCCGATGGGAGATCCTATCGAGATTTCCGTCCGGGGATATCGGCTGTCTCTTCGCCGCGTCGAGGCTGAATCCGTCATCGTCCTTAAGCATTCCACATGATCAAGACCGCACATACTGAAATCCGTGTCCGTCATATCGCGATCATCGGGAATCCGAACGCAGGGAAAACCACGTTGTTCAACGCTCTGACCGGATTGCGGCAAAAGGTCGGAAACTACCCCGGTGTAACGGTTGAAAAGAAAGAAGGAAGGATAGAATTCAGCGACGGCAGTGAAGCTGTACTGCTCGACCTTCCGGGCACCTACAGCCTTACCGCAAATTCTCCGGATGAAAAAGTTGCCACGGACATCCTCCTTGGCCGAGTCGACCATACTCCCCTTCCCGAGCTGGTGGTCTGCGTCGTTGACGCAAGCAACCTCGAGCGCAACCTGTACCTCATCAGTCAGATTATCGACAACCACCTTCCGGTCGTCATCGCACTCAACATGATCGACGTTGCGACGCGCCAGGGTCTCATCATCGATGTCCAGAAATTATCGGCTGAGCTCGGAGTAAAGATTATTCCGACCGTAGGAAGTAAATCAATTGGTATAGAAGAACTGAAGGCGGCCATCGCGAGCCGCGTTGAACCCTCCCGCAAATCGCGGCAGTGGATCCTCCCTGAGCCGGTGCAGCGCGAATGCGATGAACTCAAGGGGATGCTGCAGTCGATGCACCATCTTGCGGAGCCTCTCGCTTTCCATGAGGCGATCGTTCTCCTGACATCGACCGCAGCATTATCCGAGCATGATGACCGGTATGCGCCAGAGTTAATCGACCATGTAAAGAAAGACCGGCTGGTGCTGGAGAAGCTCGGCATAGATCGGAATTCGATCGTTGTCGAATCGCGCTATGAATGGATCAAACGTGTCTGCACTTCGTCCGTTGTTTCCCAGCGGAGGAACACCAACACGACCAGCGACAAGATCGACCGGGTTCTCACGCACAAGGTGTGGGGGTTCGTCATCTTTATTGGATTGATGGCCGTCATGTTTCAGGCAATTTTTTCGTGGGCGAACATTCCAATGCTCATGATCGGCGATGCGATCAACTGGATAGATTCGCAGATACTGCAGGCGATGCCCGCCGGGGACCTCCGGGATCTTATCGTGAACGGAGCGATTGCCGGAGTAGGTGCCGTCGTTACTTTTCTTCCGCAAATACTTTTTCTCTTTCTCTTTATCGGATTCCTTGAGGACACCGGCTATATGGCCCGTGCGGCGTTCATCATGGACAGAATCATGAGCAAGGTCGGACTGCACGGAAAATCGTTCATTCCCCTTCTCAGCTCTTTCGCTTGCGCGATCCCCGGCATCATGGCGACGCGAACGATCGAAAACCGGAAAGACAGGCTCGTCACCATGCTGGTCGCGCCGCTGGTCAGCTGCAGCGCGCGGCTCCCCGTCTACGCTCTCATGATCGCTGCATTCATCCCCCAAAAGCGCATACTCGGAATTTTCTCGCTTCCCGGCCTCACGCTCGTTTCAATGTATTTGCTGGGTTTGACTGCGGCGCTCACGATGGCGTGGCTTTTTAAGAAGACTCTATTAAAGAGCGAGACGCCGGCATTCATCATGGAGCTTCCGCCGTACAAGATGCCGTCGCTGAAATCCGTTTTCCTTCATATGTGGGAACGTTCTGCGTTATTTCTGAAGCGCGCCGGCACGATCATCCTAGGTGTGTCGATCGTCCTTTGGTTCCTTGCTACCTACCCAAAAACGGAAAATGCCTCGCCATCCCAGAGTTTGGACCGAAGCTTTGCAGGCCGTGCCGGACACTTTATTGAACCGGTCATCAAGCCGCTCGGGTTCGACTGGAAGGTCGGCATCGGATTGATCGGCTCGATCCTGCAGCGCGAAGTTTTTGTAAGTACGCTTGGAACAATTTACAACATCAGGGATGCAAAGCAGGATAGCGGGATCATGTCGTTGCAGGAACATCTTCATAAGGATACGGACCCGGCGACGGGGCTGCCGACCTTCACCGCGCTGACCGCCATTTGTTTAATGGTGTATTATGTCCTGGCCATGCAATGCATGTCCACCGTTGCCGTAATGCGGCGCGAAACGAACGGTTGGAAGTGGCCGATTTTTCAAGTCTGTTATATGACTGCACTCGCATACGCAGGAACCTTTGTTGTTTACCATGTCGGCCTCTTATTAAAGGTGTAGAACGATGGGAGATTGGCAGCAATTAATTTCTCTGGGCATCGTCGCGGTGAGCGCGGCGCTTCTGGTGCGGAATCAACTCCGGAAGCGGAAGCGTGCGCGCCTGAATCCCTGCGATTCCGGCTGCGGCTGCACTCCCTCAGCACCTCCGGATAAAAAGCTTGTAGGACGTGGAACGTAATAGCCAATAACCTTTTACCATAACAAAAAAATGCATTGCCGCTTCCTGGCCAAAGGCGAACGGCAATGCATCAAATCAAAAGGAGCGCGTTGAGCACACTCCCTTCGCTTTTAATGTACGGAAGAAGCGATGGTTTGTCAACACGGGCGCGCTCCGAACTATCATCGAGGAGTGCCGTATGATATTGCCGCGCAGTTCTCTTGTTCTCTTTTTCGTCCCTTTCATTTCACATCTCTCCTTTTCCCAACCGGCTTCTGAACAAACGCACAACGACTCGCTCAATTCCGCGCCGAGGACGCATACGCAAATTATTGACATCAACATCAAAGCAACGTCCCAAAATAATCCTGCGGGAAAAGCACAGGGTAATAATTCATCCTCCGATTCCACCTACATCATGGACGAGTTTATCGTATCCGGCTACAAAGCAATGGATGGAATAGGTCAGATGAAAGATTATTCCGGCGGGATTATTTATGCGGGAATGAAAAACGAAATAATGGAGATTGACACCCTCGACGCCAACAAAGCGATAAACAACACGCGACAGATTCTCGGACGAATACCCGGAATTGACATCACTGAAAATGAAATGGGAGGATTCACGGCAAACGGAATCGGCTTCCGTGGATTCAATCCGTACCAAAGTATTGAGACCAACACGCGGCAAAATGGATACAATATCTCCGCAGACCTGTACGGATATAATGAAGCATACTACCTCCCTCCAATGGAAGCAGTCAGAAGTATATCAATTATGGAGGACGGTTCCGCGTTGGCTTTCGGCCCGCAATTAGGCGGAGTTGTAAACTATGAATTGAAAGACGGCGGGCCAAATTCTTTCCAGGTCAATTCCTCTCAGACTGGCGGGAGCTACGGACTCTTTAATAGTTTCAATTCCATCGGCGGCACTGACGCAGCTTTCAATTATTATGGCTTTCTTCAGTACAGAAGCATGGAAGGCTGGCGGGAAAATTCCCAGCAAACACAATGGTCCGGTTACGGAAGCCTGAAATATGATCCCGATGAAAATTTGCATCTCGGATTAGAATACACACTTCTGCGCAATAAGATCCAAATGCCCGGCGGCGAGAACGATTCAATGTTTTACGCAAACCCTCAAGGGTCGCTTCGCAGCCGAAACTGGCTCGACAGCCCGTGGAATATCCTGGCTTCTCATATTGACTACAAAGTCAATGATAACGTGGCTTTGAGTCTCGTCTCATCCTATCTCTTCAGTCAGCGCAATTTGGTGTGGAAAAACGAAGACGTCCCCCCCTACGTTCCTGATGCCATCACTTCGAGCCTCACCTATGCGCCCCGCGAGGTCGAAGAGGAATTTTTCAATACGTTCACAAATGAACTCCGGCTCTTATCCGGATACAATTTCCTCGGTCAGAACCACACATTCTCGTTCGGGTTGAGGTACGCATATTCGCATCTTGTAAGGAAGGACGGCGCCGATGGAACAACTGGATCGGATCTCGATCTGACCACGCTTTCACCGTGGGGACAAAATATGAATTTTCACACGACGAACATCGCTCCATACATTCAGAACATCTTCGGGATCAGCGACGCATTGAGCATAACGCCGGCGTTACGCTTTGAATATTTGAGTACTACGGCAAACGGTTACGCAGAGAACCAAGGTGGAGATGCGAGTCAGCCGTACATTTATGTCAACAGCGAAAAACATACACGATCATTCTTGTTGGGATCGGTCAGCGCGGCGTTGAACACTTTTGATGCAGGCGAAATATACGCCAATATCAGCCAGTCATACAGGCCGGTCACGTATAATGATTTGACTCCATTTGGCACAATCGCAAGGATCGATCAGAACCTGAAGGATGCTTCGGCAAATACTGTTGATGTTGGATACCGGGGAATGGTCGACAACTTCCTCAATTTTGATTTAAGTTTCTTTTACGTGCATGTCATGAACGACATCGGAATTGTCGAGCAAAGGGAGGATACCTCTTCGTATCAATTCGAAACCAATACCGGAGCGGATGATCACAAAGGAATGGAAGCATATGTGGAACTGAATGTTCTCGGCGGTCTCGTGCCGAATGATGAATTCGGAAGGCTGGGCGTCTACGTTTCTTTTGCGTATACAATTGCACGATACACGTCGGGCGAATATTCCGGCAATTACGTTCCGTATGCGCCAAAAGTTGTCGAGCGTTTCGGCCTTGACTACAGCCTCAAAGGCTTTTCCATTAATTTCCAGTATTCGTACACGGCTTCCTGTTTCAGCGATCCGGGCGATACAAAATTTTCTTCCGGCGGGTTAGTGGGAACCCTCCCCTCATACAGCGTTGTCGATCTTTCGGCAGCATACAAAGTGGCAAAATATGAATTCAGAGCAGGCGTAAACAACTTGACGAATGCCACATACTTCACGATGCGAACGGATGAGTATCCGGGCCCGGGGATCATTCCCTCCATCGGACGAATGTTGTATGTTGGATTGTCGGAAACGATGTAATACCACCTTCGTTCACCGACAATGACATCTTTCTTTGGAATTATGTATATTGTTCTTATTGTCAATCGAGGAGCCTATGGAAAATCAAACCGAACAAACCGCAGAAGTTACCAAGGAACGAGTGTACGAAGCGTTGAAGGATGTCCACGACCCCGAAATTCCGGTCAGCATTGTCGACCTGGGTTTAGTCTATGATGTCAAGATCATCGACGGATGGGTGGGCGTGAAGATGACGCTGACGTCCCCGGGATGCGGTATGTCTACGATGATCGCCAATAACGTACGCGACCGGGTAAAAAAAATTTCCGGCGTCAGTGACGCAGACGTCCGAATCGTGTGGCAGCCCCAGTGGAACCCCGCAATGATCGCCCCCGAAGCACGCAAGAAGCTGGGGTGGTTGTAAAAATTTTCACTTGTATCATGAAATAGAAAAGGCATCTCACTGTGATGGAGATGCCTTTTCTATTTCATGAAGTCGTTTTTGGTTAACGGCATCACACATTAAACCGAAAATGCACGATATCTCCGTCTTCAATGAGGTAATCCCTTCCTTCTATATGAAGCAGCCCGCTGTCTTTTACTGCTTGCTCGGTCTTCAATCTGATCAAATCTTCGTATTTCATTATTTCGGCACGGATGAACCCTTTTTCAAAATCGGAATGAATTACTCCCGCAGCCTCCGGAGCAGTTGCGCCTTTTCTAACCGTCCAAGCATGAACCTCTTTCGGCCCAGCCGTAAAAAATGTCAGCAGATGCAATAAGTCATATCCTTCATGGATCACTTGCTGCAACCCGGATTCATGCAGCCCCAGCCCCGAGAGAAATCCGGCCCGCTCTTCAACCGGCAGTTCGGCTACTTCGGCTTCCACAGCCGCGCTGACGACTACAACCTTGGCGCTCTCCTTCTGCGCGACCTCTTTCACCTGCGCAACGTATTTGTTCGACCCCGCCACGTCTTCTTCATGGACATTGCAGACATACATCACCGGTTTGTTCGTAAGCAGGTGCATGTCCCGTATCCAAAGGCGCTCGTCGTCGTTGTCGAGGGAGTAATACCTGGCAAGCCTTCCTTCAAAAAGATGATTCTTTAGTCGCTGGCAGAATTCGTACTCCGCCCTGAATTTCTTTTCGCCGGTCTTTGACCTCTTTTCAGCTTCCGATGTTTTTTTCTCGACTGTCTCAAGGTCCTTGAAGATGAGCTCGGCTTCGATCACTTCGATATCTCTTTTCGGATTGACGTCTCCGTCGACGTGAATGATGTTTTCATCATCAAAACACCGGACGACGTGTGCGATCGCATCCACCTCGCGGATATGCGAGAGGAACTGATTTCCAAGCCCCTCCCCTTTGCTGGCTCCTTTCACTAAACCTGCAATGTCTACAAATTCGATGGCGGATGGAATGATCTTTGCAGGACTATAGATGCCAACCAGGCCGTCAATTCTCGGGTCGGGGACGGTGACGATCCCCACGTTCGGGTCGATCGTGCAGAACGGATAATTCGCAGCCTCCGCACCGGCAGCGGTGATCGCGTTAAAGAGGGTCGATTTGCCTACGTTCGGCAGTCCGACAATGCCGCAGTTAAATCCCATTGAAATAGTTAAAAATTGAAAGTGAAAAGTGCTTGTTACTTATCGTAAGATACGAAAAAGTTGAGAGGTTTAAAAACGAACAACGCACACACCCTTCGCTGAAAAAAGGACTTGCATAATTATACATCTTAATGTATATTTATACCCTCGAATTTCAAAGGACATTCTTCTATGAAAGTATCAATTGTGGGCGCTTCGGGATATTCCGGCGCCGAGCTGATCAGGATTCTGCTGAAGCATCGCGATGTCACGATCTTGAACGTGTTTGCGCATAGCAGCGCGGGAAACCGCGTGGACGAAGTTTACCGCACCTTCCGCGGACAAACGGACCTTGTGTTCGAACGATATTCCGCCGGTCAGGTTGCCGATGCAGACCTTGTGTTCATCGCTCTTCCCTCGGGAGAAGCCATGCATGTTGCGCCGGAATTGCTGAAGGCGAAGAAACGGGTCATCGACCTTGGCGGGGATTTCAGACTGAAGGATCTGCAGGCGTACCAAAAATACTACCAGCGGGAACATGTTTCGGCTGAATATCTGCGGGAATCGACCTACGGCTTGCCGGAATGGAACGCCGCTCGGATAAAAAATGCAAACCTCGTCGCCAATCCCGGCTGTTATGCCACAAGCGCGATCCTTCCGATCATCCCTATTCTAAAGGAACACATTGCCGAAGAAACGGGAATCGCGATCAGCTCCGTTTCTGGCGTCTCCGGTGCAGGAAGAAGCGCTTCGCTCGAATACTCGTTTTCTGAAACCAATGAAAGCGTCAGGGCATACAAAGTCAGCGTTCACCAACATACGCCTGAAATAGAATCGTGCATCGTTGAGAATACATCTCCCGGTGTTAAGGTAACATTCGTTCCCCATCTCATCCCTATCACGAGGGGAATTTATTCTTCTATTTATCTCCGGTTAAAAAAGAAGATTGAGCACGATGACATTTCATCTATCTATAGAAAATATTATGGAGACGCTCCATTCATCCGTGTGGACGGCTCGACAATTCCGGAAATCAAAAATGTCAATTACACGAATTTCTGCGATATCGGTTTTCGTATCGATGAAAGGAACAACACGCTTGTCCTTCTCAGCGTCATCGACAATTTAATAAAGGGAGCGGCAGGCCAGGCTGTGCAAAATATGAATATCATGTTCGGGTTCAAGGAAACGGAAGGGCTTCTGTAACAGTGAAAAGTGAAAAGTCAAAAGTTAAAAAGATCACCGGAGGTGTATGTGCGCCGAAGGGATTCACCGCCGCCGGTGTTCACTGCGGGATAAAGCAAAAGAAAAAGGACATTGCGCTCATCGTCTCCGATGTCCCGGCCTTCTCTGCAGGAGTTTTTACCACAAGCGCGACCAAAGCCGCTTGCGTAACGCTCGATCAACAGCAGTTACGGAGATCGCTCTTTAGTTCGGCAATTCTGGTGAATAGCGGCAATGCAAACGCGTGCACGGGAAAACGGGGAATGGCCGACGCGCTTCAATCAATAAAAAAGACTGCCCTGGCGCTACACATCCCTCCCTCCCACGTGCTCGTCTCTTCAACAGGCGTCATCGGACAGTTCTTGCCGATGAACCGAGTGAACAAAGGAATTGTCGCAGCGTCAAGGCTATTACGAAAAGATGGCAGCCATGACGCGGCCGAGGGAATTTGCACAACCGACACGTTCATCAAAGAATACGCCGTAGAAGTGCAAATCGGCGATGTGCCGGTCCGGATCGGCGGCATCGCCAAGGGCTCGGGAATGATCGCGCCGAACATGGCAACGATGCTGGCGTTCGTGACCACCGACGCAAACATTTCACACTCTCTTTTGAAAAAGACGCTTCGCCGCGCCACAGCGGTGTCGTTCAACCGCATCACCGTGGACGGCGATACCAGCACGAACGATATGGTTCTCGTCCTGGCGAATAAGAAGGCGGAAAATGTAAGATTGTCAGAAAGTTCTCCTTCATACGCTCACTTCTATAATGCGTTTGAACACGTTATCGTCGTCTTGTCGAAAATGATCGTGAAGGACGGCGAAGGCGCTACAAAATTCGTTGAGGTTAATATCAAAGGCGCACAATCAAAAAAAGAGGCAGAGGCAGCCGGGCGGACGATTTGTAACTCATTATTAGTAAAAACTGCGATCCACGGAGAAGATGCGAACTGGGGGCGAATTCTTGCAGCCATCGGCAGATCCGGGATAGATTTTAATCCAGACAAGACAGAAATATTTTTCGGCGGGCTGCGGATCCTTGGGAAGAATTACAATATTTCCTTCTCCGAAAAACGGGCCAAAGAGATCCTGCGCAAGAATGAGATATCGATCACCGTCGAGCTGCATGCCGGAAATCACTCGGCAACATTATGGACATGCGATCTTTCGAAAGGTTATGTCGACATTAACGCGAGCTACAGAAGCTAGGGTTGTCTGTTTTACGTTTTACGTCTCACGTTCTTAGGTTTAAGTAACTTTTGCAGAAGAAATGAAAAAAGAAGAAGTTCTCATAGAAGCTCTCCCGTACATCCAGAAGTACGAAGGGAAAACATTCGTGATCAAGTACGGCGGAGCGGCCATGACCGACCCGCTGCTCAGGGAAACGTTCGGCAAAGATGTGACGATACTCCGGAAGATCGGGATCAATATCGTCATCGTCCACGGCGGGGGAAAAGAGATCACGGAAATTGCCAGGAAACTGGGAATCGAAACGAAATTTGTCAACGGACAGCGCTACACCGACGAAGCCATGGTGGAAGTCGTCCAAATGGTACTGGCGGGCAAGATCAACAAAGAGATCGTCAATCTCATTAACTGCAGCGACGGCGATGCGGTCGGCCTTAGCGGCGTAGATAACATGCTCCTCCGCGCCGAAAAAATCGTTGACGGCGGAATTGATCTCGGGTTAGTCGGAAGAGTCACCTCGGTCAATGTTCCGTTCATCGAATTACTGCTGAAGAACGGTATGATGCCGGTGATCGCTCCGCTCGGCGTGGGAAAAGAAGGAGTGATCTATAATGTAAACGCCGACCTCGCTGCCGGCGCAATCGCCGACGCGCTCAAAGCAGAAAAACTTGTTTACTTAAGCGACATCGAGGGTGTCGTGATCAACAACGAGCGCATCTCCTCAATGACTGAAAACGAAGCAGAACGTCTCATTGAACAGGGAGCGATCTTCGGCGGAATGATCCCAAAGGTACGGTCGGCGTTCAAGACGCTGAATGCCGGCGTCAAGAAAGTCCATATCGTTGACGGGCGAATAAAGCATTCCCTCCTCCTCGAGATCTTCACCGACGAGGGAATCGGGACGCAAATGGTGCGCGAAAGCATTTCCAAGAAAGCGGGCGCGAAGAAGTGAACAAGGCGAAAAGACATCTCGCGATCAAGGAGATCATTCTCTCGAAAGCGATTCCCAGCCAGGAAGATCTCTGCGTTGACCTAAAGAAAAGGGGTTTCGACATCACGCAGGCAACGCTCTCCCGCGATCTCAAGGAACTCGGCGTCGACCGCATTCACTCCGAAGAGGGCATGCGGTACGTTCTCAGCACGGAGGGGGAAGAACGGAAAATGAAGTCAGTAATCGGGTTTGAGATCACGAGCATCGACGCCAACGAAGCAATGATCGTGATTCGGACGCTTCCGGGGAGAGCGCCGGGAGTCGCGTCGTTCCTCGATTCACTCCATCATCCGCATCTCCTCGGAACCGTTGCCGGAGACGATACCGTCGTCGTGCTGCCGTCGACGATCAAGAAAATTCACGCAACCCTGAAAGATGTTCGGGATGCCCTCGTGGAACGCGCGGGGCGGCACTAAAACAAGTATGCAGATCGCACACAGCACCTCTTACCAACCATAAGGAAGAATCATCGTGAAGAAAGAAAAAATAGCCGTCGCGTATTCGGGCGGCCTCGACACATCCGTAATCGTAAAATGGCTCCAGGAAAAATATGATGCGGATGTCATTACCGTCACAGGAAACCTCGGACAGCAAAAAGAGCTTGTCGGAGTCGCCGACAAGGCTTATAAAACGGGAGCAAAAAAGGTCTACATTCAGGACTTGAAGAAAGAGTTTGTCGAGGATTATATTTTTCCGGCGCTTAAAGCAGGAGCGCTCTATGAACACGTCTATCCGATGGCGACATCGCTTGGGCGTCCCCTGCTAGCAAAAGCGCTGGTCGACGTTGCAAAGAGGGAGAAATGCACCGCCGTTGCCCACGGCTGCACCGGCAAAGGGAACGATCAGGTTCGCTTTGAGGTCTCGGTGATGGCGCTCGCGCCGGAGCTGAAAGTTCTCGCTCCGCTGCGCGAATGGGAATTCAAATCCCGCGAAGAAGAGATCGCTTACTGTGAGAAACATGGTATTCCTGTTTCAGCGACGAAAAAGAATCCGTATTCAATAGATGAAAATATCTGGGGAACCGCGATCGAATGTGGAATTCTTGAAGATCCGATGGTCGAGCCGCCGCAGGACGCCTACCAGAGAACCGTTGCTCCCGAAGACGCTCCGAATAAAGCGACCTACGTCTCGATCGAATTCAAGGAAGGCATTCCGATCGCCCTGAACGGAAAAAAGATGGACGGCGTCTCGCTCATCGAACAGTTGAATGCGATCGCGGGTGCGAATGGAATCGGCAGAATTGATCTCGTCGAGAACCGGCTCGTCGGCATTAAATCGCGCGAAGTCTATGAAGCCCCCGCCGCGGTGACGCTCCATTTTGCGCATTGCGAACTGGAACGGCTCACTCTGGATAAAGAAGTCTTCCATTACAAATCCAAACTTTCGGACGACTATGCAACGCTCATTTACAACGGGCTTTGGTTCTCTCCCCTGAAAAAAGCGATGGATGGGTTCATCGATGAGACGCAGAAGAATGTGACCGGTCTGGTAAAAGTTCGGATGTACAAAGGAAACCTTACCGTCGGAGGCCGGACGTCCCCCTACTCCCTTTATGATACGCAACTTGCAACCTATACCGTCGACGACACTTTCGATCATTCGGCCGCGGAAGGGTTTATAAAGATCTATGGTTTGCCGTTGAAGACATTCCACAAGGTAAATAAGTCCAATGTAGGAAGAGCGAAAAAGCTGCTGAAGAGGAGGAAGTAATCAGTAGCCAGTAAGCAGTAGGCAGTAGGCAGTAACCAAAAAAAGCCATCCCGGAATGAAACGGGCTGGCTTTTTTATTTGTTCAAGATCACAATATGGAGGTCGTGCCCCGGAATTTGTGCAAAAGTATTGCATTTTAAGTTCTGATTGTTGATTTTTGTTCGCCTATTTCAACCCCTTCATTGCCACACTCTAGGAGAAACGTATGTTTCGCAACCTTCGCTTGTCCACGAAGCTGCTGATCACCTTTGTTCCGATATTCATCGTCGCCATCGCCGTCAGCGGCGATGTGAATATCGTGTTTCAGGAAGACTTGATCCAAAAACAAGCGCTCCAATCGGCAGGCCAAAAGGCGCAAATAGTGCGCGAAGCTCTTGTCAATCAAATGGTCGAGAATCAGCAGGTAAAGGACGAGTTCCTCGACCGCATTCAGCATGTCGCCGGGCTGAACAACCTCTATATAAGGATGTCGCCCGAGAACCTTCACCTGCGTGATTTCCTGGAAGATACATCCCGGGCTGCACGTCTGAAGAAACGAGTGGAACTGGCTAACTCGAAAGATGAGATCGATACGCAGTACGGCAACGAAGTTCTGGCCACCGGCGAACAGAAATGGCTGCGCACCGGCGACAATTTTCGGGCAATGATCCCGTTCAAGGCGGAGAAAAAATGTCTTTCCTGCCATGAGGTTCCCTTGAACCAGACGCTCGGCGTTGCGCATATCGAGTTCCCTCTCACGGACGTCCTCGCCTCAATTAAAGAGAGCTCCATTCAATCGGGATTGATTTCTCTCGGATTCTCGCTGTTCTCGATTGTTCTCGGGTTCATCTTTTATAGAACGCTGATCCAGAAACCGATCCGAAAACTGGAAATTGCTGCCGACGAGATCGGAAAAGGAAATCTGAACTACACCATGGAAGTCTCGGAGGCGAAAGACGAACTCGGCAACCTTTCGCGGACGTTCGACCAGATGAAGAATGCCCTTAAGCAAAGCCAGGAAGCGGTCCGAATGTCGACGGTCGGGCAAGTCGCTTCGTCGCTTATCCATGATTTCCGATCGCCGATGAAAGAGATCCTCTCGTCGATCGACCTGATCCAACGGGGCCAGTTGGACGAAGAAAAGAAGATGCATGCCTGCGAATCGGCCCGCGCCGCAGTTCAGCTGGTAAACAAGATGACTCAGGATCTGTACGACTACACGACGGGGGAATTGAAAGTCGAGAAGAAACTCACAAACGTTCCCCAACTCATGCGCGCGGTTCTGTCGGAGGTCAAACCGGACCTCGACAGGGAAAACATCTCCTTCGATACCTCGGCTGGTTACGATGGAACTATCATCCTCGACCCTGACCGGACACGGCGCGCTCTTGTCAACATTGTAACGTACGCACAAAATTACGTCGCTCAAGGCGGAATGATCCGTCTTTCGAGCGAAATTATCGGCAGCGAATTAATTCTGAAAATCACGGACAACGGGAGCGGAATTCCGAACGCCTTTAAAGATAAGATATTTGAACCGTTTGTAAAGATCGTCAAAGGCAAAGGCGTCGGGATCGAAATGGCGCTGGCAAAGCGGATGATTGAAAAACAGGGAGGGCGAATTCAAGTGACGTCGCAGGAGGGAAAAGGAACCACCTATTCCATCGTAATGCCGATGGTCGGATGAGAGAAATTCCAGATTTTTGATCTAGTCGAGAGAAGGGTCTCACGCAAAGCCGCAAAGCAATGATAGGACAGAATCTTCGCGCCTTTGGAGCTTTGCGAGAGACATCTTTTCCCGCCTTGATATTCTTGAGAAAATGAAGTACCTTATTGCAGGAAGATGAGGTTTTGATTGCAGAATGTAGGAATTCTAACGGCTTTTGTCTTTGGCTTGCTCTCCTTTGTATCTCCTTGTGTGCTCCCGATAGTGCCAGGGTACATCTCCTTTATTTCAGGCGTTTCGCTCGATGAAATGAAGGGGGTGGAACAGAACAGGTCCGCACTCCGCTCGATCATCCTGAATTCGATTTTTTTTATCTGCGGATTCACGATGGTCTTTATCCTCCTCGGGGCAACGGCCACGACGCTTGGGAAAGCATTCAACGATTACTATTCAACGATCAGCAAAGTTGCCGGAGTACTGATCATCGTATTCGGTCTCCACATGATGGGACTGTTCAAAATAAATTTCTTAAACTACGAACAGAGAATTCACGTCCAACAAAAGAGACTGGGAATGTTCGGATCGTTTCTCGTAGGCACCGCATTCGCCTTCGGCTGGACACCCTGCATCGGTCCGGTGCTTGCAGCGATCCTTGTGATCGCCAGCAGGCAGGACACCGTCTACAAAGGAATAGCGCTCTTGGCAAGTTACTCGCTCGGCCTCGGTATCCCGTTCTTTCTGACGGGAGTGAGCATCAACCTTTTCTTTTCGATGTTCAACAGAATAAAAAAGTATTTTCATGCAATTGAGATTGCGGGAGGTGCGATGCTCGTCGTCCTCGGCCTCCTCATCATCACCAACTACCTGACAATTCTTTCAGCGTATTTTTCGCGCTGGCTTCCATTTCTCAACGAACTGTCGTAAGGACAAATTTAAAGGACACACGTGTCATGGTAAAAAAAACAAAATCCCTTGATGAGGTAACGATCCGCTTTGCGGGAGATTCAGGGGACGGCATGCAGCTAACCGGAACACAATTCACCAACACTTCCGCGATCATGGGCAACGACCTAAGCACGCTTCCGGACTACCCCGCCGAAATCCGTGCACCGCAGGGAACGCTCTTCGGCGTCAGCGGATTTCAGATCCATTTCGGAAGCACCGAGATTAACACGCCGGGTGACCAGTGCGACGTCCTCGTTGCGATGAATGCGGCAGCCCTGAAGGTAAACCTTCGCGGTCTTGTCGACGGGGGCGCCATCATCGTGAACACCGACGGGTTCAACGACAAGAACCTGAAGCTTGCCGGATACGCGTCGAATCCGTTGACGGACAATTCCCTCGCGAAATACCCGATCTACCAGGCGGACATCACAAAGTTGACAAGCCTGGCGCTCGCCGACATGAATCTGCCGACGAAGATCGTCGACAGGACAAAGAACTTTTTCGCGCTTGGGATGATGTACTGGATGTACAATCGTTCGATCGACAATACCGTCGCGTGGATCAAGTCGAAGTTTAAGAACAAACCTGACATCGTCGAAGCGAACACGAGGGTGCTGAAGGCCGGATGGAATTTTGCCGAGACGACGGAGATCTTCAACGTGCGGTATGATGTAAAAGCCGCATCCCTGCCAAGCGGGAAATACCGGAACATCACCGGCAATACTGCGGTGGCGCTGGGTTTGGTTGTTGCGGCGAGCAAAGCCAAGCTCGATCTGTTCCTCGGCAGCTATCCGATCACCCCGGCGAGCGACATCCTCCACGAACTTGCAATGTACAAAGAGTACGGTGTTAAGACTTTTCAGGCGGAAGACGAAATTGCCGCCATCACCAGTGCGATCGGTGCTTCTTTTGGCGGAGCGTTGGCGGTGACCACCACGAGCGGGCCGGGCATCGCTCTCAAAACAGAAGCGATCGGATTGGCTGTCATGGTGGAGCTTCCGCTCCTCATCATCAATATCCAGCGCGGCGGTCCGAGCACAGGCCTGCCGACGAAAACGGAACAGGCGGATCTGCTCCAGGCATTGTACGGGCGCAACGGCGAAGCTCCCGTTCCGGTCATCGCATCAGCGACGCCGAGCGATTGTTTCGACACAATTTTCGAAGCTGCGCGGATCGCGCTAAAATTCATGACTCCGGTGATCATGTTGTCTGACGGATATCTGGGCAACGGTTCCGAACCATGGAAGCTCCCAAATCTTGCAGACATTCCTGACATCTCGACGAAATTCAGGACAGACCCGAACAACTATCTTCCCTACTTGCGGAACGAAACCACGCTCGCGCGCGAGTGGGCGATACCTGGTACACCGGGTCTCGAACACAGGATCGGCGGATTGGAAAAACAAGACAAGACGGGAAATGTAAATTACGAGCCTGAAAACCATGACAAGATGGTTCACCTGCGGGCGGAAAAAGTCGAACGCATTGCGAACGATATTCCTCCGGCAGTTGTCGAAGGAGACGAAAAGGGGGA
>Ga0265319_1000861_pt1 | contig 19297 bp, 21 predicted proteins | sample 4824metaG_FD_192443 | JGI IMG/M metagenome (GOLD analysis project Ga0265319, IMG submission 192443) | Rhizosphere microbial communities from Carex aquatilis grown in University of Washington, Seatle, WA, United States - 4-8-24 metaG | ecosystem: Host-associated > Plants > Roots > Rhizosphere >...
GCGCCGGTCGACCTTGCCGTTCGGCGTCAGCGGCAGCGAGGCCAGCAGCGCGAACGTCGCCGGGACCATGTACTCCGGCAGCCGCTCGGCGAGGTGGGACCGCAGCGCCCCCTCCTCGCAGCCCGCGCCCGCCGGCACGACGAACGCGGCGAGGCGGCGCCGGCCGTCCTCGCCGCCGGCGACGACGACGGCGTGCGCGACCGCCGGGTGCGCCGCGAGCTGCGCCTCCACCTCCAACGGCTCGACGCGGTAGCCGCGCAGCTTCACCTGGTCGTCGAGGCGGCCGAAGATCTCGACGACGCCGTCGGGGCGGCGGCGCACGAGATCCCCGGTGCGATAGACGCGGCGCGAGCCGTCCGCGTGCGTCGTCGCGAAGCGCTCGGCCGTCAGCTGCGGCTGGTGCAGGTAGCCGCGCGCGATCCCCGCGCCGGCGACGTGCAGCTCTCCGCGCTCGCCGTCGGGAACCGGAGCGCCGTCGGGATCCAGCACCAGCAGCTCCGCGCCCGCGACGGCGCGGCCGACCGGGATCGGATCGTCGCGCTCGGCCTCGTCGCCGACCTCGTGCGCGCACGCGAACACGGTCGTCTCGGTCGGGCCGTAGATGTTCACGAGCCGGGTGCGCGGGCAGGCGGCGCGGAAGCGCCGCGCGTAGCGCGGCTGCAGCGCCTCGCCGCCGACCAGCAGCATCCGTATGCCCGCGAGCGGCTCGGGGCCGCTCTCCGACAGCTGGTGGAAGACGCTCGTCGCGACCGCGGCCCACGTGACCTCGCGCTCCACCACCGTTGCGCAGACGGCGCGCGGGTCCGGCCGGCCGGGCGGATGGCAGACGAGGCGCCCGCCGTTCGCGAGCGTCGCCCACAGCTCGTAGGCGGCGACGTCGAACTGCGGCGCGGAGACGTGCAGCGCCCCTTCGCCCGGCCGCGGCGCGAGATCCCGTTCGCGGGCCAGCAGGTTCAGCAGGTTGCGGTGCTCGAGCGCGACGCCCTTGGGGATCCCGGTCGAGCCGGACGTGAACAGCACCGCGCAGAGATCGGACGGGTCCGGCACGAGCGGCAGGCGCACGGCATCCTCGCCGGCCAGCTCCTCGAAGGCGGGGTCGAGCGCGAGCAGCGGCTGCGGGACGCCGGCGAGCCGGTCCGCGAGCGCCGCCGGCGCGACGACCGCTCGCGCGCGCACGGCGTCGAGCTGCCGGCGCAGGCGCATCTGCGGGCTGTCCGGGTCGAGCGGCGCGTAGGCGGCGCCCGCCTTGAGCACGCCGAGCGCGCCCACGACCGTCTCCGGCCCGCGCTCGGCGAGCAGGCCGACGACGTCGCCGCGGGTCGCCCCGAACTCGCGCAGGCGCCGTGCGACGCGGTTGGCGTGCGCGTCGAGCTGCGCGTAGGTCAGCGACCGCTCGCCGAGCTGCACCGCCGTCGCGTCGGGGTGCAGGGCCGCCTGGCGCTCGACCGCGTCCGCCAGCGATCGCGTGTTCGCAGTCGCCTGCGGTCCCTCGCTCCTGCGCACGCGCCAGAACCTAGCGGACCGCGGACGCGGGTCCGCGATCGCGACTCGCCGCTACTCGATCCCCAGCCGGTCCAGCAGGCGGTCGTCGCTGCGCCACGCCTTTCGGACGCGGACGGCGAGGTCGAGGTGGACCTTGCAGCCCAGCTCGCGCTCCAGCTCTCTGCGGGCGGCGGTGCCGATCGCTCTGATCATGCTGCCGCCGGCGCCGATCAGGATGCCCTTCTGCGAGTCGGCCTCGACCCACATGACGGCGCGCACGGCGATCAGGTCGCGGCGGCGCTGCTCGATCTCCTCGACCTCGACCTCGACCGCGTGCGGGACCTCCTGGCGCGTGCGGCGCAGTACCTGCTCGCGCACCAGCTCGGCGAGCATGACCTCCTCGGCCTGGTCGGAGCTCTCCTCCGCCGGGAAGAAGAACGGGCTCTCCGGCAGCAGCGAGCCGAGATGCGCGACGAGCGGCCCGAGGCCTTCGCCCGTGCGCGCGGAGATCGGGAAGAAGTCGTCGCCCACGCCCAGCTCGGACGCCGCCTGCAGCGTCGCGGCGATCTCCGCGCGCGTGCAGCGGTCGACCTTGTTGACGGCGACCACGACCGGCGTCTTCGCGCTCGCCAGCAGGGAGGCGATGAAGCGGTCGCCCGGGCCGATCCCCTGGACCGCGTTGACGAGCAGCAGCGCGGCGTCGGCGTCCGCCAGCTCGGATTCGACGCGCCGCTGCATGCGCGCCGTGAGCGCGTCGCGCGGGCGCTGCACGCCCGGCAGGTCGACGAGCACGAGCTGCGAGTCGTCCGTCGTCGCGACGCCGCGGATCGCGCGGCGCGTCGTCTGCGGCTTGTCGGAGACGATCGCGACCTTGCGCCCGACGATCGCGTTGACGAGCGTCGACTTGCCGACGTTGGGGCGTCCGGCGAGCGCGACGAAGCCGCTGCGCGTGCTCACTCTTGAACCCAGCGCAGCAGCTCGGCTTGCAGCGCGAGCATCTCGCCGTCGTCGACCTCGTGGTCCATCCCGGTGAGGTGCAGCGCACCGTGCACGACCGCCTCGCTGAGATCCTCGGTGCACGGCGGGCAGATGACGACGTCGCCGAGCTCGCGCGGGGCGCCATTGGATCTCGGCGCCGCCGCATCCCCGTCGACGCCGTCGATCGGGAACGACAGCACGTCGGTCGGCGCGTCCTTGCCGCGGTGGTCGCGGTTGAGCGTCTGGATCGTCTGCTCGTCGACGAACGCGACGGCGACGTGGCCGTCCTCGATCCCCGCCGAGGAGAACGCGAGCATGCACAGCTCCTCGACGTCGAGCGCCGTCAGCTCGTCGACGACGCCGTCGTCGAGCCCGATCACCTCCACCTCGATCATCGCCGCGTCATGCGCGGCGGCGGTCGGCGGGCCGCAGCTCCGGCGCGAGGCGCTGCTGGTGGTCGGCGTAGGCGGCGACGATCCGCTGCACCAGCTTGTGGCGCACGACGTCCTCACCGCCGAAGCGGATGAACTCGATCCCCTCGACCTCGTCGAGCACCTCGCCGACGGCGACGAGGCCGGACTGCTGGTCGGTCGGCAGGTCTATCTGGGTGACGTCCCCGGTGACGACCATCTTCGAGTTGAAGCCGAGCCGCGTGAGGAACATCTTCATCTGCTCGGGGCTCGTGTTCTGCGCCTCGTCGAGGATGATGAAGCTGTCGTTGAGCGTGCGCCCGCGCATGAACGCGAGCGGCGCGACCTCGATCACGTTGCGCTCCAGGTACTGCGACACCCGCTCGGGGTCGATCATGTCGTGCAGCGCGTCGAACAGCGGGCGCAGGTAGGGATCGACCTTCGCCATCAGGTCGCCCGGCAGGAAGCCGAGCCGCTCGCCGGCCTCGACGGCCGGGCGCGTGAGGATGATGCGGTTGACCTCTCGCCGCGAGAGCGCTGCCGCGGCCATCGCGACCGCCAGGAACGTCTTGCCGGTGCCGGCCGGGCCGACGCCGAACGTGATCGTGTTGCGGCGGATCGAGTCGACGTAGCGCTTCTGGTTGACCGTCTTGGGTGCGACCTTCGTCGAGCGGTGGCGCCAGACGACGTCCTCGAGGATCCGGCCCGGCGACTCGTGCTGGTCGAGCGCGCCCTGGACCGCGTCGATCGTGCCGGGCGCGATCTCGTGCCCCTGCGCGATCAGGTCGCTCAGCTCGCGCACGACCTGGATGCCAGACTCGACCGCGGCGTCGTCGCCTTCGAGCGTGAGCATGTTCCCGCGCAGGAAGACGTCGCAGTCGAGATGGCCCTCCAGCGTGCGCAGCACCGCGTCCTGCGTGCCCGCGAGCTCCGCGGCGACGGCGTTGTCGAGCTCGACCTGGCGCTTCACTGCGATTGGAGCGCCCCCTGCACGCGCGCCGAGACGCGCTTGCCGTCGGCGCGACCGGCGACGGTCGCCATCGCCGCCTTCATCACCTGGCCCATGTCCTTCGGCGAGCTGGCGCCCGTCTCGGCGACGGCCGCGGCGACGATCGCGTCGATCTCGTCGTCGGACAGCTCCTTCGGCAGGTAGCCGGCGATCAGCTCCGCCTCGCCCTCCTCCTGCACGGCCAGCTCGGCGCGCCCGCCGTCGCGGAACTGCGTGGCGGCGTCGAGCCGGCGCTTGCGCTCGCGGCGCAGCACCGCGACCTCGTCGCCGGCGCCTTCCTTCGCGTCCTTCTGCAGCTCGGACAGGATCAGCCGCAGCGCGCCGACGCGATCCTTCTCCCCCGCCTTCATCGCGGCGGTCAGGTCGGTCTTCAGCTGCTCTGCGACGGTCACGTACGTCAAGGATAGCTGGGCGGACGACGACTCAGGCGGGGACGCACACGACGTTCACGAGACGACCACGACCTCGCAACGGACGCCGGGCGCGCGCGACAGACGCGCGTCGGCGGTGAGCAGCGGCGCCTCCATGACCTCGGCGAGCGCGACGTATGCGGCGTCGTATGGGGTCACGTTGTCGCGCAGTTCCCAGATACGGCCCAAGAACGGCGTGTGCGACACGCGTGAAACGGACAGCAGTGCGAGGTCGGCGAGCGCCTGAATCGCCCGCTCGGCGCCCATCCGCCCGGTCTGATGGGCGCGGCGGATCACGGACGTGACCTCCAAGTCGACGAACTCCGGCGCCAGCAACCGCGCCCCGGCCAACCGCTCGCGGACGCGCCGGCCGCTCTCGCCGCCGCCGATGACGTTCGCAAGCACCGAGGCGTCGACGACGATCATCGAGCGTCGCGATCGGCGCGGATCGTCTCGGCTGCGAAGGCGAGCGAGATGCCGCCGCCGGTCCGCTGCTCGACCCGCTCGAAGATCTCGTCGAGCGTCGGCGTCCGCGCGGCGTCGACGAGCAGCGCGAGCAGGTACTCCTGCTGCGACTGCCCCGCCTTCGCGGCGCGCTCGCGCAGCACGCGATGGGTTTCAGGTGGGACATTCTTGATCTGCACGTTGGGCATAGAAGCACATGCTACCTCCATTTTGGAGCCAACGCATGCGTTTTGGCGCTAGTTTTCCGCAGCTTCGCCGCGATCCGCGACGACGGCGTGCTCCTCGAGCACCGGCGGATGGCCGAGCTGGCCGAGCTCGCTCGTGTCGCGGCTGAACAGCAGCGAGACGGTCCAGTCGACGACGAGGCGCAGCTTGCGCTTCGTGCCCGGCATGTTCGCGAGGTGGTAGGTGCGCGCGAGGAACCAGGCGGGGAAGCCGCGCCATCTGATGCCCATCGTCGAGGCCACCGCCTGATGGCGGCCCATGTCGACGAAGACGCCCTTCGTCTTGTACGTGAACGGCTTCACGCTGCCGCCGGCGCCGAGCACCGCCGCGACGTTGCGCGCGACGCGCCGGCCCTGGCGGATCGCGTGCTGCGCGGTCGGCGGCGACGGCTGGCCCTTGCGGGCGGGATCCGGCACGGCGGCGGCGTCGCCGATCGCCCAGACGTTCTCGTGGTCGCGCACGCGCATCGTGCGATCGACGTCGAGGCGGCCGCCGTCGGTGAGCGGCAGGCCGAGCCTGGCGACGACCGGGTTCGGCTTCACGCCGGCGGTCCAGGCGACCGTGCGCGTCGGCACGATCTCGCCGCCCTTGAGGCGCACCCAGCGGTCGGAGACCTCCTCGACCGTCGTGTTCGTGCGGATCTCGATGCCGCGTCCCTGCAGCTCGCGCTCGGCGAAGTGCGCCAGCTTCGGCGCGACCTCTGGCATCACGCGCTCCTTCGCCTCGATCAGCAGCCAGCGCATCCCCTGCACGCGGCAGCGCGGGTAGAGGTCGATCACGTCGCTCATGAAGTCCTGCAGCTCGGCGAGCCCCTCCAGCCCGGCGTAGCCGGCGCCGACGAACACGAACGTGAGCAGCTCGGCGCGCGTCTCGGCGTCGGGCACCGTCTCGGCGATCTCCAGCAGCGACAGCACGCGGTTGCGCAGCGCGATCGCCTCCGACAGCGTCTTGAAGCCCATCGCGTGCTCGGCGAGGCCGGGGATCGGCAGCGAGCGCGTCGTCGAGCCGAGCGCGACGATCAGCTGGTCGTAGTGCAGCTCGTGGCGGCGCCCGTCGAGCGAGTCGACGATCAGCTGGTTGCGCTCAGGCGCCGCACCGCTGACCCGGCCGAGCCACAGGTCGGTCGTGGTGAGCTGCTCGCGCAGCGGGACGACGACGTGGCGCGGCTCCAGCGTCCCGGCCGCCGCGCCCGGCAGCAGCGGCGTGAACAGCAGGAAGTTCACGTCGGAGACGAGCGTCACGCGCGCGCTGTGCTGCGGCAGCGTCTTCTCGAGCGTGCGGGCGGCGTAGTAGCCGCCGAAGCCGCCGCCCGCGATGACGATGTTCCATGCCATGTCCACGAGGCTATGCCCGAGAAGGCGAAGAGACCAATCGCACAAACGTGTCACAAAGTCTGCCGAGCGCCGGTTTCTGGTTGGCTGTGGCGGATGGACGACCTCCGCCTCCTCTGCTTCGGCGACTCGTTCACGGCCGGGATCGGCGATCCGCACGGCCAGGGCTGGGTCGGGCGCGTCGTCGCGGCCGCCTACGCGGCCGGTCGTCCGCTGACCGCCTACGCCCTCGGCGTGCGGCGCGAGACGTCGGTCGAGGTGGCGGTGCGCTGGCGCTTCGAGGCGATGCCGCGACTGCACCCGGGCGCCGACTGTCGCGTCGTCTTCGCGGTCGGCGCGAACGACACGACGAGCGAGGACGGGCGCCCGCGCGTGACGCCGGACCGCTCGTGCATGGCGCTCGACAAGATGCTCGACCAGGCCGCCACGCTCGGCCTGCCGGCGGCGGTCGCCGGCCCGCCGCCGGTCGGCGACGACGCGCAGCAGGCGCGCGCAGTCGCGCTGTCGGAGGCGTTCGCCGGCGTCTGCGCCGCGCGCGGCGTGCCGTTCTGGCCGGTCGCCGAAGCGCTGCTCGCCTCCCCCACGTGGCTCGACGAGCAGACCGCCGGCGACGGCGCGCACCCGGCCGCCGCCGGCTACGACCTGCTTGCGGACGCACTGGTCGAAGCCGGGCTGCTCGCCTGGCTGCTGGAAGCGCCCGCCGTCACGCCGGGCGCGTGAGCAGCAGCGCGGCCCACTCGCCGCGCTCGCGCCGGTCGCGCTCGCGCAGGCCGTGGGCGGCGAAGGCGGCCGCGACCTCGTCGGCCTCGTGGACGAGCAGGCCGGAGGCGATCAGCGTCCGCGGGGGCTCGGCGAGGACGCGCGCGTAGTCGAGCAGCAGCGGGCGCAGGAGGTTGGCGAGCACGGTCGGTGCGGCCGGGACCGGATCGCTGCGCAGGTCGCAGCGGGCCACGTCGAGCGTCACGTCGTTGACGAGCGCGTTCGCCGCCGTCGCCTCGACGCTCAGCGGGTCGAAGTCGACCGCGCGCACCGGCGCGAAGCCGAGCTTCGCGGCCGCGATCGCGAGCACGCCGGAGCCGCAGCCGAGGTCGAGCAGCGGGCCGCGCTCGGAGCCCGCCGGGCCCGCGGCGGCGAGCGACAGCAGCAGCTCCAGGCACAGCGCCGTCGTCGCGTGCGCGCCGGTCCCGAACGCCTGCGCCGGGTCGATGACCAGCTCGACATCGGTGCCGAGGGGCTGCTCCCACGGCGGGCGCACCGCGAGCCGCTCTCCCAGCACGAGCGGGCGGTGGAACTCCTTCCAGCGCTCGGACCAGTCGTCCGGCAGCTCGCTCGTCGTGACCTCGATCAGTGCCCCGCCGACCGCCGCCTCGAGATCCGGCAGCAGCGGCAGCTCACCCGGAGGCCCGTAGACGGCGTACTCGACCGCGTCGCCGAGGTCGACCTCCTCCACCCCGCCCGGCGCCAGCTCCAGCAGCTCCGCGAGCGCGATTTCGGCATGCGCGCGATCGACGCGCAGCGCGAGCCGGATCATTCGCCGGGGCCGTGGACGACGAGGCCGAGCCGGCGCGCGAGCTTGGCCTGGCCGATGTCGCGCGTGTGCAGCACGTTGTCGGTAGCCGCCGCCGTCGCGACGATCAGCAGGCCTGCTGCCTTCTCGCTGCGACCCTCGTCGCGCGAACGCGCAAGCGCCCGGCCGTAATGGTCGGCCACTGGCTCGTCGATCGGGAGCGCGACGAACAGCGACCTGACGTCGCCGAGTCGTCTCACACGCTTGGTGCGCTCGGCGGCGTCGCGGGCACGGAGCACGCCGGCACGCAGCTCGCCGAGCGTGATGACCGAGATCGCCGCGTCGTCCGGAAGCACGGCATCGCCGTCAGCCGCGGCGATCACGAACGACGTGTCGAGCAGTGCCCCGCTCACCCGTCGTTCCACGGGTCGTCGATCGGCGGCTCAGCAGCTCGCATCTCCGCCAGATCGGCTGCCCAGTTCTCGTCCGGCGGATTCTGGGCGAAGAACCGGCGCAGCGTCTCGCGATCGACGTAGCGTCTCGGTCTCGGCGCCTCGTCCAGCGGCACGACGCGCGCGACCGCGCGACCGCGCACCGTCACGGTGAACTCGGTGCCGGCCTCGGCCTCGCGCAGGATCGCGGCGACGTCGTTGCGCAGCTCGCGTTGGGGGATCGTCTTGCGCCGCATACTGCTACGCAGCGTAGCAGTCCGCCGACGGGCCGCCTATTGGCCGCCGAACGCGCGCTTGAGCTTCGAGAAGACGCCGTCGTCGGAGCGCAGGTTGTCCTCCGTCAGCGTGCCGGCGAGGCGTTCGAGCAGCTCGTGCTGCTCGGGCGTGAGGCGGCGTGGGATGACGACGTTGACGACGACGCGGAGGTCGCCGTGGCGGCCGCGGCGCAGGGCGGGCATGCCCTTGCCGCGCAGCGTGAGCGTGTCGTGCGGCTGGGTGCCGGCCGGGATCTCGAGCGCGAACGGCTCGTCCAGCGTCGGCACGTCGATCGTCGTCCCCAGCGCGGCGAGCGGCGCCGGCACGTCGACGACGGTCACCAGGTCGTCGCCGTCGCGCACGAAGCGCTCGTCCTCGGCGACGCGCATGAGCACGTAGAGGTCGCCCGGCGGCCCGCCCTGCTCGCCCGCATGGCCGCGGCCCGCGAGCCGGATCCGCTGGCCGTCGGCGATCCCCGCCGGCACGTCGACCGCCAGCGACAGCCGGTCGACCTTGCGGCCGCGGCCGCGGCACTCCCTGCACGGCTGCTTCGGCACGCGCCCGTCGCCGTGGCAGGCGTCGCAGACGGTCGCGCGCACGACCTGGCCGAACGGAGTGCGGGTGACGGCGCGCAGCTGGCCGGCGCCGCCGCAGCGCTCGCACGCCTCGATCGGCGTGCCCGGCTCGGCGCCGTTGCCGTGGCACGCGTCGCAGCGCACGACCGCCTCGTAGGAGACGTCGACCGTGCGCCCCGTCGCCGCGTCCGCGAGCGAGACGGTCGCCGTGACGCCGACGTCGCCGCCCTGCGCCGGACCGGCGCGCCCGCCGCCGAAGACGTCCCCCCCGCCGCCGCCGAAGAACGCGTCGAAGATGTCGGCGAACGAGCCGAAGCCGCTCGGCTGGTAGCCGCCGCTGCGCAGGCCCTCCGCTCCGTACCGGTCGTAGGTCGCGCGGCGCTCGGGGTCGGACAGCACCTCGTACGCCTCGGCGGCGGCCTTGAACTTCTCCTCCGCGTCGGGATCGTGCGCGTTGACGTCGGGGTGCAGCTCGCGCGCGAGGCGGCGGAAGGCCTTCTTGATCTCCGTCTCGTCCGCGTCGCGCGCGATCCCGAGGCGCTCGTAGTAGTCGGTCGACATCGGCCCGGCGCTCATCGTTCGTAGACACCCTCGACGAAGCGCGACAGCTCGGTCGCCGCGGCGCGCACGGAGGCGATCGCACGGCCGTAGTCCATCCGCAGCGGCCCGATCACCGAGACGGTGCCGAGGTTGCGCGCCGGCAGCCCGTAGCCGGAGCCGACGAACGCCAGCGAGCGCAGCGCCGGCGCCTCGTTCTCGCGCCCGATGCGCACGTAGACGTCGCGCCGGTCGAGTGCGGAGCGCAGCACGCCGAGCAGCGTGACGCGCCGTTCGAGCATCTCCATCACCTCGTTGAGCTGCTCGTGGTCCTCGAAGCGGTAGCTGCTCACCAGCCGCGAGGCGCCGTCGACGTAGAGCGCCTCGTCGGCCGTGTCGGTCAGCTCCGTGAAGGCCGGTGCGACGGCCGCGAGGAAGCCGCGCTCGCGCACGCCGAGCGTCGGGTCGTCGAGCCGCTGATGCAGCAGCCGGGCGCCGAGCCCGAGCCCGACCAGCTGCTCGTTGAGGTAGCTCGCACCCCAGCCGGCGAGGCCCGCGTCGATCGGCGACTCGAACGTCAGCATCCGCTTCGTCACGCCGCCCGTCGAGGTGATGACGACGACCATCAGCACCTGCGGCTGCAGCAGCAGCACCTCGACGTGGCGGATCGTCGCCGTCTCGATCGGCGGCGCGGAGACGATCGCGAGCAGGTTCGTGACCTGCGAGAGCGTCTCGGTCGTGACGCGCATCGCCTCGTCGACCTCGCGCCGCACGAGCGAGAGCGCCATCGGACGCTCGGCCTCCGCCGCGCGCGACGCCGGCAGCAGGCGGTCGACGAAGTAGCGGTAGCCGGCGTCGGTCGGCACGCGCCCGGCGGACGTGTGCGGATGCGCGAGCAGGCCGTGCTCCTCCAGCATCGCCAGCTCGTAGCGAATCGTCGAGGGGCCCCACTCGAGGTCGGCGTCGGTGGCGAGCGCCTTCGAGCCGACGGGCTGCCCGGCGTCGAGGTGGACCTCGACGACCTTGCGGAGGATCAGCTCCTGGCGCGGCGTCAGCATGCAGGTGATTCTAGGGCGGGGCGCCGCCGGCTCCGCCGCCGCCCGTGCCTCAGGCTCGCAGCACGACCAGGCCGACGGCCAGCAGCACCATCGCAAACCACATCACGCGCAGCGTTCCCTCCAGCGGGGCGAGCAGCCGCGCGGCCGTCAGCTCGACGACGCGGCCGTCGGCGAGGCGCTGCTCGCCGGCGACGTCCGTCGTGCGGCGGCGCAGTTCGCGCACCGGGACGCTGAGCCGTCGCTGCGCGACGCTCAGCAGCGTGCAGGCCGCCGCCACGAGCAGCCCCGGCCACTCGAAGCGCAGCGCACAGACCCAGAAGCCGACCAGCGCCGGAAAGCCGCCCCAGCCGAGCGCGAACGTCCACTGCCCGTGCAGGCGGCCGCCGAACAGCTCCAGGTCGTAGGCCAGCACGAGGAACGCGCCGACCAGCACGAACGGGATCAGCGTCGCCGAGACGGTGACGATCCCCGCGACGCCGATCGCGCAGGCGCCACCGAGGCCGAGCACCGCGAGCACGATCAGCGTGCGGTCGCTCAGGCGCGTGCGCAGCGGGCGCCCGTGCAACTCGTCGAGCGCGTGCGCCGCGACGCCGACCGCCAGCAGGAACGCGCCGAGCGCCCACCCCAGCCGCGACAGCTCGAAGTGGGTCGCGGCCGCCGCGCCGAGCGCCACGTAGGAGAGGTGCCAGGCGGTGTAGGGCGGATGCAGCAGCGTGACGAGGTCGCGCCAGCCGCCGCCGCGCAACGCGTAGAAGGCCGGCCGCGGCGCCTCGCGCGCCACCGCGGCGGGCGGCCCCACGTGCGCGCTCACGCGTCCCGCTCCCCCGCCCGCACGGCCGTCATCACGACGCCCGCGCCGAAGCTCATCCGCCGCACGCGCACGTCGCGCAGGCCCGCCTCCTCCCACAGCCGCGCGAGCCGCGGCAGCGGCCAGCGCGCGTAGAAGCCCTCGATGTTCGGTCCCAGGAACGCGCCGACCTCCTGCCATTCGCGCGACAGCAGCCGGCCGAGCGGGGGCATGAAGGCGCGCGTGTAGAGCTGCCACAGCGCCCGCAGCAGCGGCCGCGACGGCACGCCGAACTCGATCATGCCGACCGTCCCGCCGGGCTTGACGACGCGCGCCAGCTCGCGCAGCGTCGCGCCCGGGTCCTCGACGTAGCGCAGCAGGTAGGTGAACGTGAGCGCGTCGAACGAGGCGTCGGCGAACGGCAGCGCCTCCGCCTCGCCCTGCACCGGTTCGATCGCCGCCGCCAGCGCCGGGTCGGCCGCCAGCCGCGCCCACAGCCCGCCGAGCATCTGCGCGCTCTGGTCGAGCGCCGTCACGCGGCTGCCGCTGCGCTGCACGAGCGCTGCGGCGACCATGCCGGTGCCGGTCGCCACGTCGAGCACGCGATCGCCCGGCCCGACCGGCATGGAGCGCACGAGCGCCGCCCGCCAGCGCGGGTCCTGCCCGAAGCTGAGCGCCGCGCCGGCGCGGTCGTAGTGGCGCGGCAGGCCGGCGAACAGCTCCAGCGCGTGCTGCTTGCGGGTCTCGGCGTCGAGCGTGGATGAGGAGGTCATGGCGCCAGCCTCCCCATCCGGCGCCCGGCGGAACCGCCTCTAATCGAGCGCGATCTCGGCGACGGCGTTGCGGACGATGCGCGTGTCGCCCTGGCGCGCCTCGGCGTCGACGGTCGCGACGCCGTCCTCGACCGAGCGCACGATGCTCGTGACGACGACCTCCTGCTCGAGCACGCCCATGCCGCGGAACTGCACCGACAGCGCCTTGAGCTTGTCGGGGCCGCCGGCGGCCTCGGTCTGCGCGCGCGCGACCTGCGCCATCGACCACAGGCCGTGCAGGATCCGCCCCGGCAGCCCGACCGACTTGGCGAACTCCTCGTCGATGTGGATCGGGTTGAAGTCGCCCGACGCGCCCGCGTAGCGGACGGTGAGGAAGCGGTCCGGCGTGACCTTCAGCTCCGGGAGCTGGGCGCCGGCCTCGTAGTTCGCAGCCATCTCAGACCCCCCCGCACGATGATCTTCCAGAGACCGGTGCAGACCGTCGCACCGCCTGCGTCCTTCGTCACGACCTCGAAGTCGTAGAAGCCCATGCCGCCCTTCTCCGAGATGCTCGCGACCTTCGCCTGCGTGCTCAGCTCCTCGCCGGCGACGACGACGCGCTCCCAGCGGAAGTCCTGCCCGCTGTGCACGAGCATCGCGAAGTTGATGCCGACCTCCGGGTCGAACATGCCCGGCATGACCGACGGCGCCTGGTAGACGACCGCGAACATCGGCGGTGCGACGACGTCGTCGTAGCCGGCCGCGCGCGCCGCGGCCGGGTCGAGGTGCAGCGGGTTCGTCTCGCCGACGGCGTTGGCGTACTCCTTGACCTTCTCGCGGCCGACCGCGTAGACGACCGGCGGGTATTCCTTCCCAACGGCGGATGTGTTGACTGGCATGGCGCGGCAGTCTCTCAGAGGATCACGGGCACGGCGCCACCATCGACCGACCAGGCCGCGCCGACGACGTCGCTCGCGCGCTCGGAGCAGAGGAACGCGATCACCGAGGCGATCTCGCCCGGCTCGGCGAAGCGGCCGAGCGGCACGCTCGCGGCCGCGGCGGCCAGCGCCGCTCTGCGGTCCTCGGCGCCCCCGGCAGCGACGGTCTGATCGGCGAGGCCGCCTTTGCCCTTCCACAGCTCGGTTCCCGTCAGACCCGGCGCGACCGCGTTGACGAGCACCCCGCGCGACGCGTAGGCGTCCGCGTACGCGCGCGAGAGCGACAGCTGCGCCGCCTTCGTGACCGAGTAGGCGGCGTTGCGCAGCGACGGGCGCTTGCCCGACGTCGAGACGACGTTGACGATCCGCCCCCAGCCCTGCTCGGCCATCAGCGGCGCGGCCGCCTTCATCAGGCGCTCCGGCCCGCGCACGTTGAGCTGCCACTGGCCGTCCCAGTCGTCGTCGGTCAGCTCGTCGAGCGGCTTGACGAACGAGCTGCCGGCATTGTTGACGAGCACGTCGATCCCGCCGAGCCGCTCGGCGCAGGCGGCGATGATCCGCGCACCGACGTCGGGCTTGGTGACGTCGGCGGGCAGGATCTCCGCGTCGCGCGGGGCCGCCTCGGCGAGCCCGTCGCGGTCGCGCCCGACGAGCAGCAGCCGCGCGCCCTCGGCCGCGAGCAGCTCCGCCGTCGCGCGGCCGATGCCGCGACTGGCGCCGGTCACGACGCAGCGCTTCCCGCTCAGGCCGAGATCCATGACGCCCGCATCATCGCGCCTCGCGCGCTACGGCGCGACGCGGTACGGCGACCCGCCGAGCAGCTCGCCGATCGTCACGGGCCGCAGATGCATCTGTCTCAGGAGCGCGAGGATTCTCGGCAGCGCGATCGAGGTCGGCGGGTAGTTGCCGTGCATCAGGATGATCGCGCCCGGTCTCGCCCAGTATCTGATCGCGTGCAGGATGTACGGGATCGTGCGCAGGTTCGAGTCCGCGACCGTGCCGGACCACATGATCACGTGGGTGTAGCCGGCCGCGCTGGCGGCCGCGATCGTGCCGCTGTCGTAGGCGCCGTAGGGCGGGCGGAAGAACGGGCGGCCGGTGAGGCCGAAGGTGCGCTCGATCCACTGCTCGTTCTCCTGCAGGTCCGCCGCGAAGGCGGCCGAGCCGACGACCGGCGAGTCGACGTGGTGGAAGGTGTGGTTGCCGACGATCAACTGGCCGCGCTCCACGAGCGTGCGGATCTTCGCCGCCTGCGGATCCCACGAGGCGGCGTAGCGCCCGTTCGGGAAGAAGGTGGCGTGCGCGCCGGTGCGCAGCAGCACGTCGACGATGCGCCCGACGCAGCTGGCGCAGAAGCCGTCGTCGAACGTCAGCGCGACCGTGCGGCCGGACGTGGGGCCGTGCGTGTAGACATGCGCCGTGCCGGGCTGCGACGGCGGGATCGCGCCGAGGCGGACGACGGTCGCCGGCGCCGGAGCGTGCGCGGCCCCCGCCGCGCGTCCCGCTCTGCCGGCGACGGTCGTGCCGGCGGCGCGGGAGGCGACGTGCTTCGCGGATCTCCCCGCGCCCCCCGCCGCGACCGCGATCACGACGCCCGCAAGCACCGCCACGGCCACGAGCGCGCCCACTGCCGCCCGCCGCCGGCGCAGCCGCTGCCGCCGCCGCGACGCCGCCCGCCGCTCCAGCCGTTCCTGCTCCCCGAGGCCCGCCATCGGTCTGCATCCTGTCAGACCGAGTATTGGCTACTTGTTTGAATCGCCCAGCTCGAGCACGGCGAGGAAGGCCTCCTGCGGGACCTCGATGCGGCCGACCTGCTTCATCCGCTTCTTGCCCTCCTTCTGCTTCTCGAGCAGCTTGCGCTTGCGCGAGATGTCGCCGCCGTAGCACTTGGCGATGACGTCCTTGCGGTACGCCTTCACCGTCTCGCGCGCGACGACGCGCGACCCTATGGCCGCCTGGATCGGCACGTCGAACTGCTGGCGCGGGATCTTCTCGCGCAGCTTCTCGGCGAGCGTGCGGCCGATCAGGTGGGCCTTGCTGCGGTGCACGACCATCGACAGGGCGTCGACCGGGTCGCCGCTCAGCAGCACGTCGAGCTTCACGAGGTCCGACGCCTTCAGCCCGATCAGCTCGTAGTCCAAAGACGCGTAGCCCTTCGTGCGCGACTTCAGCTGGTCGAAGAAGTCGAGCACGATCTCCGCCAGCGGCAGCTCGTACTCGAGCTGCACGCGGTCGGCGGACAGGTAGTGCATGCCGGCGTGCGTGCCGCGCTTGTCCTGGCACAGCTCCATGATCGTGCCGACGAACTCCTTCGGCGTGAGGATCGAGGCGCGGATGTAGGGCTCGCGGATCTCTCTGATCTTCGACGGGTCGGGCATGTCGGTCGGGTTGTGGACCGGCACGACCTCGCCGTTCTCCAGCTCGACCTCGACCTCGACCGACGGCATCGTCGTCAGCAGCTCGAGGTCGTACTCGCGCTCCAGCCGCTCGCGCACGATGTCCATGTGCAGCAGGCCGAGGAAGCCGCAGCGGAAGCCGAATCCGAGCGCGTCGGACGTCTCCGGCTCCCACGACAGCGCGGCGTCGTTGAGCACGAGCTTCTCCAGCGCGTCGCGCAGGTCGGGGTAGTCGTCGGAGTCGATCGGGAAGAGGCCGCAGAAGACCATCGGCTTGACGTCGCGGTAGCCCGGCAGCGGCTCGGTGGCCGCGCTGCGCTTGGTCGTGAGCGTGTCGCCGACGCGCAGTCTCGTGACGTCCTTGATGCCGGTGATGACGTAGCCGACCTCGCCCGGGCCGAGGTGGCCGGCCGGCGTCATGCGCGGGTTGAAGAAGCCGATGTCGTCGATCTCCGCCTCGGTGCCGTTCTGCATCGCGCGGATCGCCTCGCCCTTCCTGAACGTGCCGTCGACGACGCGCACGTAGGCGATCACGCCGCGGTACTGGTCGAACTCCGAGTCGAAGATCAGCGCGCGCGGCGGAGCGTCGGGGTCGCCGTGCGGCGGCGGGACCTTCTGCACGAGCCGGTCGAGCACCTCGACGACGCCCGCCCCCGTCTTCGCGCTGATGCGCAGCACCTCGTCGGCCGGCTCGCCGAGCAGCTCCGCGACCTCGCCGGCGACGCGCTCGGGCTCGGCGCCCGGCAGGTCGATCTTGTTGAGGCACGGGATCAGCTCCAGCCCGGAGTCGATCGCCAGGTAGGTGTTGGCGAGCGTCTGCGCCTCGACGCCCTGCGAGGCGTCGACCACCAGCAGCGCGCCCTCGCAGGCGGCGAGCGAGCGGGAGACCTCGTAGGTGAAGTCGACGTGGCCGGGCGTGTCGATGAGGTGGAGCTGGTACGTCTCGCCGTCGGATGCTTCGAACAGCACGCGCACGGCCTGCGCCTTGATCGTGATCCCGCGCTCGCGCTCCAGGTCCATCGAGTCGAGCAGCTGCGCCTTCATGTCGCGCATCTCGACCGTCTTGGTCAGCTCGAGGATGCGATCGGCCAGCGTCGACTTCCCATGGTCGATGTGGGCGATGATCGAGAAGTTGCGGATGTGGTCCTGGTCGGCCATGGGCGGGCTACAGGGTAGAGCGGAGCCCCGCCCCGCCGCCGCGTGAGCCGCTGACGCCGGTCGCCGCAGCCGATCGCGACCCGCGTTCCCCCAAAAAAAAGCCCGGCGCACGAAGGCGCCGGGTGGTCCGGCCACGAACTGTAGCAAATCGCCCGAAGGTCACCAACCCTCGGGTCGGCAGAGCGAGCCGACGCGCTTGGGAAACTGGCACGCTTGGTAGTCCTCTTTTTCGAGGCGCCGCCACCAGTGACCCTTCGCCCCCTCGAACGGAAGGCCACGCAGTCTGCCGGCGAGCGGGCTCTTGCCCGGATTCACCACGCCGACCGGCACGTTGCCCCGGGCCACCCGGATCGGCAGGGCGAGATCGCTGTCGTTCGAGATCACGATCGCGGCGTCGACCGTCTCGTCGAGGACGTCGACCAGCAGGTGCGTCGCAAGGTTCACATCGGTCCCCTTCTCCTCACGATCGAGGTAGGAGACCATGAAGGTCGCCCCATCCGACGGCTCGCCTGTCGCGCTCCGCACCTGCACCGGCCAGCGCGCTCGCGCGAGCTTCGGCCGGCCGCGCTCGTCGCGCTCGGCCAGCGGCGCGACCTTCGCGCGCGTCACGAACGTGCCGAACGCGATCCAGTCGACGCTGCCCGAGGCGCGCAGCGCGCGCAGGTAGACCTCTTGATCGGCCGGACTGGAGCGATCCTCCGCCCCGCTCACGCGAGCGGTGCAATAGACGACCCGATCGACGCAGGCGCCGCGATCGAGCCACGGAAGCGGGATCAGCCGCTCGGCGAGCGCACGCAGGTCCAGCCAGCGCCAGCCGGGCGTGCCTCGCCCGCACACGGACCGCGCGCCGAAGTAGAGGTTGAAGCCATCGACGTAGACGCCCACTCGCATCCGCAGGACGCTACGAGGCGTCCTGCGAAATGTGGCACCTGCTTCGCAACAATTCAGCGGCCTGTCAGCCGCGCTTCAGCCGCCCGGCGATCAGCGTGCGGATCTGGCGCGCCTCGGGGATCCCCATCGCGAGGACGGCGGCGGTGTAGACGGCGACCGCGGTGGCCAGCGCGGCGCCGACGGAGACGATCTGCGCGGGCAGCGAGCGGCCGAGCAGGTCGTCGAGGATCCACCAGACGCCGTAGGAGGCGATGCCGAGCAGCGCGCTCGCGGCGAGGATCTGCAGGACCGCCGTGAGCGTGCGGCGGCCCTCCAGGCTCCCGTCGAGCAGCTTCCGCAGCCGCCACGTCTGGCCGGCCGTCATGACGACGTTGCCGGCGACGGTGCCGAGCACGAGGCCGGGGATGCCGAACGGCTTGTAGAGGGCGACGCTGACGGCCACGTCGACGGCCATGTTCCCGAACGCGAGCGCCGTCGGCAGCCACGGCCGCTGCAGCGAGAAGAACGTGCGCGTCAGCAGCAGGTTCACGCCCGCGAACGGCAGGCTGAAGGAGAACCAGAAGAGCGCCGAGGAGACGAGCTCGGTGGAGTGCGCGTCGAAGTCGCCGCGCTGGTAGACGAGCCGCACGATCGGCGTCGCGAGCACAGCCGTGAACACCGCTGCGGGGATCAGCAGCAGGTAGATCTGGCGCGCGCCGGAGGCCATCGTGCGGCGCAGGCCCGGCAGGTCGTGGTTGGCGGCGAAGCGCGACAGCGTCGGGAAGAGGACGGTCGCCAGCGCGACGCTGAACATCCCCTGCGGCAGCATGTAGATGCGGAACGCGGCGTCGATCGCGCGCGGCGCCTCCTCAGAGACGAGCGTGCCGAGCGAGGAGTTGATCAGCAGGTCGAAGTTGATGACGCCGAGCCCGATCGTCACCGGCAGCATCAGCCGGAAGACGCGCGCGACGTGCGGGTCGCGCCAGTCGAACGCCCACTCGAAGTGGAAGCCCACGCGCGGCAGCATCGGGATCGACATCAGCAGCTGCACGACCGTGCCGCCGAGCACGCCGATCGCGTACGCGTACATCTGGTTCTGGCCGTGGAACAACGGCTTGAGCACGATCAGCAAGGCGATGATCACGACGTTCCACACGAGCGGCGCGATCGCCGGGATCGTGAAGTGCTCGTACGAGTTGAGGATCCCGACGACGAGGCCGTTGACGCCGAGCAGCAGCACGATCGGGAACAGCACGCGCGACAGGCCGATCGTCAGCTCGTTGAGCTGCGGCGTGAACGTGTCGCCCGTGAAGAGGGGCATGATCACGCCCGCGAAGAGGATGAAGAGCGCCGTCAGCGCACCGAGCGCGGCGAGCATCACGAACAGCAGCGTCGAGGCGAGGCGGGCCGCGTCGCGCTTTCTGCCGTGCGCGATGTGCTCCATGAAGACCGGCACGAACGCGGCGGACAGCGCCGCGTCGGCGAACAGGCTGCGCACCAGGTTGGGGACCTGGAAGGCGATCGTGAAGGCCGAGAAGGGGCCCGAAGTGCCGAAGTAGCTCGACGCGACGACCTCGCGCACGAGCCCAGCGATGCGCGAGAGGCCCGTCGCGACCGAGAAGATGGCCGTATTGCGGGCGAGTCCCCGGGCGCGTCTCGTCGGCTCGGCGGGGGGCATGGCCGGGGTCTCCGTCTCGGTCGT
>Ga0265319_1000862_pt1 | contig 19267 bp, 21 predicted proteins | sample 4824metaG_FD_192443 | JGI IMG/M metagenome (GOLD analysis project Ga0265319, IMG submission 192443) | Rhizosphere microbial communities from Carex aquatilis grown in University of Washington, Seatle, WA, United States - 4-8-24 metaG | ecosystem: Host-associated > Plants > Roots > Rhizosphere >...
GCGAGCGCGACGGGGCCTACGCCGTCGCCCTGCGCGACCAGACGCCCGGCAGGTGCGCCGGCGGCTGTCGCCGGATCCACGGCGCCGGCGACGCCGAACGCGCCGGCGGGCGCCAGGAGCGCTGCGCCGGCCGGCGAAGCGCCGCCGTCGTCGAACGTCGCGACGCCCGGCGCGCTCAGCGACAGCGGCCATCCGTGCACCGCCACGACCGCCGACAGCACCGCGAACGCGCAGCCGATCGCCGCGATCAGCGCACTCGTCGTGCCCACACCGGCCACATACCCCTTGCTCGCGCGCATGCGCAGCCCCCTGCGTCGTGCTCCCCCGCCGCATCCCCCGGCGACTCAGTGTGCGCCGCGTCCGTGCGGCGGTCCGGCACGCGGCATCCTCGCCGATGCACCGGACGGATGCCAAGCGCGAAGTGCGCCGGAAGACGCAAACTGGGCGCTTCGGCCCTCGAAGCTGCGGCCGCGCCGAGCTACGCGGTCGCGGCGCGCGAGCGGCCGGCCGGGCGCACGGGCGCGCCCTCGGCGCGCAGCGTCCCGTGTCTGCGCAGCAGCACGAGCAGCCAGACGACGCCCGCGACGAGCAGCAGCAGGCTCTCGATCTGCGCCGCCGTCAGCACGCCGACGACGTGCTCGTTGCGGCGCCAGAACTCGACCACGAAGCGCTCGAAGCCGGCGCCGACGAGGTAGATGCCGAACAGCGCCCCGGGGCGCAGCGCGTCGCGCAGCCGCCACAAGGCGAGCGCGAGCAGGCCCATCGAGAGCGTCTCGTACAGCGGCGTCGGCTGGACCTTGACCCCGGGCGCCGTCGGCACGGCCCCGTGCGCGTAGGGCATCGCCCACGGCACGTTGGACGCCTTGCCGTAATCGCCGTCGCCGGACACCTGACAGCCGAGCCGCCCGACCGCGTAGCCGAGCGCGAGCGCGATGCCGGACATGTCGAGCAGCGCGAGTCTGACGAAGTCGCGCCAGCGCGCCCACGCGAGCACGGCGACGACGCCGCCGAGCAGGCCGCCGTACCAGATCAGCCCGGACCCGGAGAAGACGTTGCCGAGCAGGTTGCCCTTGACCTCGTCGTAGTTCTGGATCAGGTAGTAGCCGCGCGCACCGATGAGGCCGCCGACCAGCGCGGCGAACAGCATCTCGTAGGCCCAGTCGACGGGCTTGCCCAGCTCCTTCAGCCGCCGCGCGACGACCGCGGCCCAGCAGAGGAAGTTGAGCGCGAAGAAGATCCCGAACGTCTGCAGGTGCAGGCCCAGGACGTCGATCTGCTTCAGCACGGAACGGAGGGTACCGTCGTCGTCACCCGAGGTAGTTCACGGGGTTCGTGACGGCCCCGTCGATCCGCACCTCGAAGTGAAGGTGCGGGCCGAAGCAGAGCCCGGTGCAGCCGCTCAGCCCGATCACCTGGCCCTGCGTGACGTGCTGGCCGACCGTCACCTCGAGCCGCGACTGGTGGCCGTAGCAGGTCGAGAAGCCGCCGCCGTGGTCGATGCAGGTGTAGTTGCCGTAGCCGCTGACCCAGCCGGCGATCACGACGGTGCCGCTGCCGGCGGCGCGGATCGGCGTGCCGGACGGGACGCCGATGTCGATCCCGGGGTGGCACGCCTCCCACGCGCGCCGCTCGCAGAAGGGCGACGTGATCGGGCCGTTGACCGGCCAGATGAAGCGCCCGCCGCCTCTGATCGGCCCGGCGGGCAGCGAGCTGCCGCCCTGCGCGGAGCGGATCGTCGCCGCGATCTTCGACTGCTGCGCCTGCAGCGCCTTGATGTCCTCGTCGATCTGCTGCGCGTGCGCGCGGACCGAGCCCAGCAGCGCGCGCTTGCGCCCGCGCGCCTGGTCTATCGCGTCGCGCTTGCCCTGGACCGCGACGCGCACGCGCACGACGGCGTCGCGCCGCGCGGCGATCTGCGCCGCGACCGCCTGCTGGCGCTGCTCGAGCCCGTCGAGGCGGCTCGCCGTGGCGGCCAGCGCGGCCTTCGCGTCGCGCACGGCGACGATGATCTCGCGGTCCTGCCGGCCGATCCGCTGCAGGTAGGTCGTGTTCTCGAGCAGATCGGCGAAGCCGTGCGAGTCGAGCACGACGCCGACGATGTCGGGCCGGTCGGACTTGTACAGCTCGACGAGGCGGGCGGCGAGCACGGCTCTCGCGTGCACGAGCCGTGCGCGCAGCAGAGCGAGGCGGGCGCGCACGCCGCGCAGCTGGTCCTGCGTGCGCGCCAGCACGGCGCGCTTGGCGTCGAGGTCGGCCTGGATCCCGCCCTCGCGCTGCTGGAGCGTCGCGATCGTGCCCTGCAGCGCGTCGATCCTGCCCGTCAGCGCCGAGATGTCGCTCGTCAGCACCTGCGCGCGGCCGTTGACGTGGGCGAGCTGGTGCTGCTTCGCACCGATCTTGCCCTGGATCGAGCTGACGCTCGCCTCCGGGCTCGCGCTCGAGACGAGCGGCAGCGCCGCCCACAGCGCCAGCGGGGCGAAGAGGGCGAGCAGCAGGATGCTGCGGAGGCGCATGCGCGGCGTGCGTCGGACGTTCTTCATGGCGTCGGTCGCCTGCGGGGTTAGCTGTCGGGCTCGCGCGATGCGCTACGCAGCCACCAGGCTGCGATTCGCCCCAAAGGGAACTCGTGGGTCCCCCGCTCTCCTGCGCGCACGCAGGAGATTCGGCGGGGAGCAGCGTACCAGGGCAGCGCAAGCCGCCGCGTGGCGAAACCGCAGCAACGCTGGGCTTTTCGCACGGGCGGTGCCATACTCCGGCGCGAACGGCATGGGCGCCTTCCCCCACGACAGCACCGCGGGGCCGGCAGGAAGCCGGCTCGGAGCAGACCTCGCCGCGCACGTCGAGGCGATCGTCAACGCGGCCGAGCGCGAGGCGCGCGCGGCCGAGCAGGCGATCGCCGAGCACCGGCGCAGCGCCGAGGAGGAGGTGCGCCGCTACCTCGCCGCCGCGCGGCTCCACGTCGACGCCGAGACTGCCGCCCGCGCCGCCCGCATCGAGACGCTGAGCGCCGCGGCAAAGCGCCTCGCCGACGAGCTGACCGACGCCGTCGCCGCGCTCACGCGCGAGTTGCACGCCGACGGGCGCGACGCGCCGGCGCCGCTGCCGCGCACGCCGTGGCCGGCGGCGTCACCGGAGCCGCCCGCCGCGCAGCCGGCCGCCGCCGCGCCCGAGCCGCCCGTCAGCGCTCGGCCGCCGCGCGATCCCGAGCCACCGGAGCCGACCTGGAGCCGGGTCGCCGAGCCGGAGCCGCCCGCCATCCGTTCCGACGCCGCGCCCGAGCAGGCGGAGCCCGTCGCGAACGGCAACGGCGACGCCGCGAACGGCGACGGCGAGGCGCTCCACGTCCCCAGCGCCGCACGCCTGGTCGCGATCGAGATGGCCGTCGGCGGCTCCTCGCGCGCGGAAGTCGAAGCGCACCTGCGCGAGCGCATCGGGGTCGCCGATCCCGCGCCGCTGCTCGACGACGTCTTCGGCGCCGCCTCCACGGCAGGCAGCCGCTTGGCGTGGGGCGAGCCCTGATCGACGCCCGCCGCCGACGGCTCCTTAGGAAGCGCTCAGCTCGTCTGCCATGATGGATCCTGGAATCTGAATCCCCAGGAGGATCGCCGCATCATGGCCCGCCCCACGTCGTTCGGTCGCGACACCGGACTGCAGCTCCGGATGACGCTGACGATGTTCCTGCTCGGCCTCGTCTACGCCGTGCTGATCGGCGTCGTGATCGCGGCGAAGCTGCCGTTCCTGCTGTTCGTCGTCGGCGGCATGTTCCTGCTGCAGCTGTTCGCCTCCGACAAGCTCGCGCTGCACGCGATGGGCGCGCGCGAGGTGACGCCGCAGGAGGCGCCGCAGCTGCACGCGCTGATCGAGCGGCTGTGCGTGCAGGCGAACCTGCCGAAGCCGAGAGTGGCGGTCGCCAACACGCCGATGCCGAACGCGTTCGCGATCGGCCGCTCGCCGAAGAAGGCGACCGTCTGCGCGACGACGGGGATCATGGAGCTGCTGTCGCCCGCCGAGCTGGAGGGCGTGATGGCGCACGAGCTGACGCACGTGCAGAACCGCGACGTGATGGTGATGACGATCGCCAGCTTCTTCGCCGCGATCGCCGCCTACATCGTGCAGTTCGGCTTCATCTTCGGCCCGATGCTCGGCGGCGGTGGCGGCTACGGCGGGGGCGGAAACAACAACAACAACGACGGGCCTGGCGCGGCCGTCGTGATCCTCGTCTCGGTGCTCGTGTACGCGATCTCGTTCCTGCTGCTGCAGGCGCTCTCGCGCTACCGCGAGTTCGCCGCCGACCGCGGCTCGGCGATCATCACCGGGCGCCCGAGCGCGCTCGCCTCGGCGCTGATGAAGATCAGCGGCACGATGGACCGCATCCCCCAGCGCGACCTGCGCTCGGCCGAGGGCATGGCGGCCTTCTACATCTTCCCGCCGAAGGCGAAGGCCGCCGCCGCGAGCCTGTTCTCGACGCACCCGCCGCTGGAGAAGCGGATCGCGGCGCTCAACCGGCTCGAGTCGCAGCTGCAGGGCGTCGCGTAGGCGGCTCCCGCCTCCCGCTGCCAGCACCCATGGGCCTGTTCGACATCATCGCCGGCAAGCGCAAGCTCGCCAGACCGGCGCCCGACCGCCTGTTCGCGCTCAGCACCGCGTACGTCACGTTCGAGACGGAGCTGTCGATCACGACGCGCGGCGTCGCCGGCATCGTCTTCCAGCCGCTCGAGACGGCCGACTTCGAGCAGATCGCCAGAGAGATGGTCGAGGTGCTCGAGGGCACCTCGCAGGACAGCGGCACGACCGTCGAGACGCGCGACGACGACTACGACTATCGCTGGATGATCCTGCGCGACCCCGACTTCGACGACCTCGTCGTCGGCGTCAACGCCGTCAGCGGCGCGCTCGAGGCGGGCGGCTACGGCGAGCGGATCCTGTGCGCGGTGTTCGCGTTCACGGACGGCAGAGGCCGTCCGCTCTACTGGATCTACAACTACAAGCGCGGCGCCTTCTACCCGTTCGCCCCCGGCGCCGGCGACCACGAGCGCGACACCGAGCGCGAGCTGCGGGTCAAGGCCCAGGTCGGCGCCGAGCTGCCGGTCGAGCCCGAGCTGGAGCGCTGGTTCCCGCTCTGGGGCATCCCGATCTAGCCGCCGCCGTCGTCGCGACTGCGGATCCACCGCAGCGCGCCGTGGTTCCCCGCAGGCGCGCGACGGAGATGTCGCGTCGATCGCACGGCCGCGCACGGACGACGGCGAGGCCCGGCTGCCAGAGACTTCTCCCATCGACCCGGCGCGATGACCGGACCCTTCGAGGAGGCCCTCAAATGCGCAGCATCTTCCGTTACGGCGGCGTGGCCGCCAGCATCGTCCTGATCGCACTCGGCATCGGCACGATCGTGGTCGGCCTCAACGGCCGCTCGACCGTCAACGACAACCTCAAGCAGGAGGCGATCGTCGGCACGCCCGACATGACGCCCGCCGGCATCGCCAGAGAGGCGACGGCCGCCGGCCTGACGAACGTCTCGCTGCCGACCTGCTCGGTCGCCAACCAGCCGGTCACCGACGGCACCAGCGCCCGCTGCTTCGCCCAGTACATGCGCATTCACGCGCTGGAGGCGACCGGCGGCCTCACCTACGCGCAGATGCCGCACTACGCGACCGCCGACGGCAAGGGCACGAACGACGCGACGAAGGCGCTCACGAGAGGCGGCCAGCCGGTCGACAACCCGGCGCGCGACGTGTGGGTGACCGAGACCGCGCTCAGCACCGCGCTCAACACCTCGTACTTCGCCCAGTCGGTCGGCCTGTTCGCGATCGTGATGGGCGCCGCGCTGCTGCTGACCGGCATCGGCTTCCTGCTGCTCACGACCGGCCTGCTCGCCGCCACCGGAGACGCGATCCGCGTGCGGCGCTCGGCGCCGGCGCACACGCCGGCGCACCCGGCCGCCAGCTGAGGCGCGCAGCCGCCGAGACGGAGGACGAGAGCGCCCCGGTCTGCCGGCCGGGGCGTTCTCGCGCGGTGCGCTCAGTCGGGGATCAGCCCGTCGCCGCTGAAGTCGAGCCGCGCCTCCTCGAAGGAGGTGTCGGGCGGCGGGACGATCACGTCGGAGCCGCGCAGATCGTCGTCGGCGAGGCGCGTGCCGTTGTCGCGCACGAACGCGACGATCTGGGCGAAGAGGTCGGCGAAGCGCGCCTCGTCGCCCGCCTCGACGGCGGCGACGGCCTCGTTGTCGAGCGCGTTGAGGCGCCCGGCGACGTCGTCGTCGGGCAGCTCGTACTGCCCCTCGGTCGCGATCCGGACGATCATGCGGACGGCCCTTCGCCCGCAGCCGGGGCGTCGCCGCTGCCCAGCTCGCCCGCGCTCTTGCCGCCGCCGGCGGCCAGCTCGGCCTTCATTCTCTCCAGCTCGCTGTCGACCTGCGTGCCGCTGCTGAGCTGTCTGAGCTGTCGGTCGATGTCGTCCTCGCCGCCGCCGAGCTGCGTGAGGTCCTCGAACGCGCCGGCCTGCTCCAGCTCGTCGACCGCCTGCGCGCGGGCGCGCATGTTCTCGGTCTTGTCGAGCGCGCGCTGCATCGCGAGGCCGACGTCGGCCATCTCCTCGCCGACGCCCGTCGCCGCCTCGGAGATCCGCACCTGCGCCTCGGCGGCCGAGTACTGCGCCTTGATGACCTCCTTCTTGGAGCGGAAGGCCTCGATCTTGGCCTGCAGCTTCTGCTGGTTCTCGGTCATCGACTGCTGCTGGCCCTCGAGCTCGGTCACCTGCGCGTCGAGGCCCTGCAGCTCAGTCTGCACCGCGCTCTTGCGCTCGAGCGCCGTGCGAGCGAGCTCCTCGTTGCCGGCCGCGAGCGCCTGGCGCGCCTGCGTGTCGAGCTTGACGACCTGGTCCTCGAGTCTTCTCGACTGGAGCTGCAGGCGCTTCTTCGCGGTCACGACGTCCGCGAGGCCCTTCTTGACGTTCTGCAGCAGCTCGATCTGCTTCTGGTAGCTGTACTCCAGCGTCTCGGAGGGGTCCTCGGCGCGGTCGAGCAGCTTCGAGATCTTCGCCTTCACGACGGTGGAGAAACGCCCGGTCAACCCGGCCATCGGATCCTCCTTGAGACAGCTTCGAGGGGCACGTCGGTCAAGCCTATCGAGCGACGCGCGGAGGCCCGGAGCTGTGCGGTCCTAAAAACCGATGGGGTGGCGGACGCTGAAGCCGTGCGTGGAGCCGGGCACCGTGCGCCAGCGCGGGCCGGACTGGCCGGGGCCGGCCGTGTCGAGCCGCAGGCCGGCGATCACGGTCCAGGCGTGGCCCGGGTTCGTGTAGATCGTGATCCACTGGCCTCTGCCGTGCTGGCCCCAGTGCATGAAGTCGCTCGAGTCGAGCGGCGCTCTCAGCAGGCCGGCCGCATGCAGCGCGTACGAGACGGTGGCGGAGCAGTCGTAACCGCGTGACGTGAAGCTCTGGTGCCCGCCACCGTAGATGTAGGGCTTGTGGCGCAGCGCGTTGCCGGCCCAGATCGCCTGCTGCACCGGCAGCGGCGCGGCCGCCGGGGCGTACGCGATCCCGTTTCTGATGACGCCGACGGAGCCGGGGACGGTCGGGTGCAGGATCGCCGGCACGGAGCCGAACGCCGCGCCGCCGGCCTGGTCCTGCGGCGTCGCAGGCGCCGGCGCGGGGGCCGCGGACTGGTCGCCGGACGACTTCGCCGGCGCCGACGAACTCGGGGCGCCCGCGCCGCCCGTCGCCGCCGCGGAGACCGCGGGGGCACAGGCGATGCCGACCATCATCAGACCCAACGCGACAAGGGTCCTTGCGCGCAACAGCTTCCTCTTTCGTCGGCCTCCGGGGTTAGCTGTCGGGCTGGCGCGGAAAGAGCCGGCGCCTCTCGTGGATGCACCACGGGATTAGCCCCATACTTCTGGGTCCCCCGGTCCACGGCTTCGGGCCATGGATTCGGCGTTGCGCGGCATCTTAGACAACGCGGCGGCGGATATGTCAAGTCGCTGGCCGAACCGGCCCAAAGACCCCGCACCCTCCGTAGGATTCGCCGATGCTCCGCCGCCGCCCCCACGGCTCGCGACCCGTCGTGCTGCTTGCGCTGCTCGCGGCGCTCGTCGCGTCCGGCTGCGGCGGCAGCGGCACGACGTCGACCGGCGCCGGGCCCGATCCGGCCACCGTCGCGCCCGCCGGCGCCGCGCTGTACGGGCAGGCGACGGTGCGCCCGAGCGGCGACATGAAGGCCGGCGTGCTCGCCGCCGCGAGAAAGGTGCTGCTCGTGCAGGACCCCGGCGCGGCGCTGAGCAGACTGCTCGACAGCGGCCCGTCCGGCGGCGTCCGCTTCTCGCGCGACGTCGAGCCGTGGCTCGGCCAGCGCGTCGGCGCCTTCCTGCTGATGCCGCCGGCCGGCTCGCGCAGACCCGACTTCGGCGTCGCGCTGGCGATCGCCGACCGCGGTGCGTTCGACACGGCGCACGCGCGGCTGCTGCGCACCGACCTGCGCCCGGCCGGCAGCTATCGCGGCATCGCGTACGCCCAGGAGAGCCACCGCGGCAGCGCCTACTTCGCCCCCGTCGGCGACTTCTTCGTCGGCGGCACGCTCGCCGGCCTGAGAGCCGCGATCGACGCCTCGAAGGGCTCCAGCCTCGCCGCCAGCTCGCGCTTCAAGGACGCCGCCGGCGGCGTCCCCGGCAATGCGCTGGCGTTCCTCTACGCCGACCCGAGAGCGATCGCCGCCGGGACCGGGAGCCTGCCCAAGGCGTCGGCCGCGGCGCAGCGGACGCTCGCGAGATACGCGAACGCGGGCCCCGTCGTCGCCAGCCTCACCGCGACGGCCGACCAGATCGCGATCCAAGGCTCGGCCGATCAGCAGCTCGCCGGCGCGTTGAACGGCGGCAGCGCCAGCGCGCAGGTGAGCGTCGGCCAGATGCCCTCCGACGCGTGGCTCGCGCTCGCGACCCCGCCGCTCGGACCGCTCGTGCGACAGGCGCTCGAAGCCGCCGGGGTGCACGACCAGGCGGCCGCGCAGGTGCGGCGGCGCACCGGGCTCGACCTCGACGCCGACCTGCTCGGCCCGCTCGGCGGCCTCGGCCTGTTCGTGCGCGGCGAGTCGCCGCTCGACATCGGCGGCGGCGTCCTTCTCCAGCTGACCGACGCAGCCGCGGCGCAGCGCCTGCTGACGCGCATCGAGGCGATCGTCGCCGCCGGCCTGCACGTCGCGCCGCAGCCGGTCGCCGTCTCCGGCGCACGCGGCTTCCAGGTCGCGATCCCCCAGTCCCCGCAGCCGATCGTCGTGCTGGCGAAGGGCGACAGACTCGCGGTCGGCTACGCCGCCTCCTCGGCCCAAGACCTCCTGGACCCGCAGCAGCGCTTCGACGCCGGTGCCGGCGGCAAGGCGGCGATCGCCACGCTCGGCGACGGCTACACGCCGTCGTTCGTGCTGATCGTCCCGCCGCTCGCCGCGCTGCTGAGATCGCTCGCCGACCTGCAGGTCGCCAACGTCTCCCCCGTGCTGCCGTACCTCGACGCCTACCGCTCGCTCGCGATCGGCACGAAGCGCGACGGCGACCGCACGACGCTGCGGATCGTCGCCGCGCTGCGCTGAGGCGCCGACGCGCAGCAGCTCGGCGACGGGGGCGGCTGGCTATCGTGCCGCGCATGCTCCGCCGCCGCCTCGCCCCCGGAGGCCCGACGTCCCTGCCGGCCCTCGCCGCCGTGCTCGCGCTGGTCGCACTGGCGGCCGGCTGCGGGAGCCAGCCACGCAGGCTCGAGGCGCCCAAGCTCGGCAGCGCCGGCAGCCAGCCGAACGCCCCCCAGCAGCTCGGCTTCCCCGGCTTCGCGACGAAGAACACGACGCGCGTCGGCGGCGCCGACGCGGTCGCCAACGCCGCGGCAGTGGCGCGGGCGGTGTACCCGGGCGGTGCGCCGGGCACGCGACCGCGCGCGGTCGCGCTCGTCGACCAGCACGCGTGGCAGGCGGCGCTCGCCGCCTCGGTGCTGATGAGCGCCCCGCTGCGCGCCCCGCTGCTGCTGTCCGACGGCGGCAACCTGCCGGGGGCGAGCAGCGACGCGCTCGGCGCGCTCGCGCCGACCGGGGCCGCGGAGCTGGGTGGCGCCCAGGTCGTCAACGTCGGAGGCGCGCCCGCCCCCGCCGGCTACCGCTCGACCACGATCGCGGGCAGCGATCCGAGCGCGCTCGCCGCCGCGATCGACCGCTTCCAGAGCGCGGCGGTCGGCCATGCGAGCCGCGCGGTCGCGGTCGTCTCCGCCGACGCGCCGGCGTACGCGATGCCCGCCGCCGGCTGGGCGGCGAAGACCGGCGACCCGCTGCTGTTCGTGCACCGCGACACGATCCCCGGCCCGACGTTCGCGGCGCTGCAGGCGCACCACAAACCGCGCATCTACCTGCTCGCGCCGCCGTCGGTGGTGGGGACCGGAGTCGAGCAGGCGCTGAGAGCGATCGGCACCGTCACGCGGATCGCGGCCCCCGACCCGGTGCGCTCGGCGATCGCGTTCGCGCGCCTGCGCGACGGGCTCGACGGCTGGGGCGTCGACGATCCCGGACACGGGCTCGTGTTCGCCAACGCGCACGACACGCTCGACGCCGCCGCGGCCGCGCCGCTGTCGGCGACCGGCACCTACGGGCCACTGCTGCTGGTCGATCGCGCGGACACGCTGCCGCTGCCCGTCGGGCAGTACCTGCTCGACATCCAGCCGGGCTACACGCAGGATCCGGCCCGCGGCGTCTACAATCACGGCTGGCTGATCGGCGACGAAAACGCGATCTCGCATCCGGTCCAGTCCCGCATCGACAGCCTGCTCGAGATCGCCCCCATCCAGACGAGCGCCAGCCCATGAGCCAAGCCGAGCATCCCGACCGCCTGTCCCCCGCCCACGACGTGACCGTCGAGGACGTGCGCCAGCTGATGGGCGCCTCCACGCCGCACTTCGCGCTGCAGCTGCGCGAGCGCATCCGGCGCCTGGTCCGCGACCTGCCCGCCGGCCATCCCGCGCGCGCCGAGGGCGAGCGCGAGATCGCCCGCCTCGACGCGCTCGCGCTCGCCGGCGAGGTGCGCGGCGAGCCGGCCGACATGGCGACGCTCGCCAGCGTCGCCGACAGCGCCTGAGCGGCGTCGTCGCGGCCGCCGGCTACGCTCGGCGTCGATGAGCGAGACGGACGCAGCCCGCCCCGCCCCGGCCGGGATCCCCGGCAGCGCGCTTCCCGGTCCATTTCCCGTCGGTGCCTACGCCGAGCGGCTGCGCGAGCGGTTGCGCGCGTTCGCGCACGTGCAGATCTTCGGCGAGCTGTGGAACCTGCGGATGAGCAGAGCCTCGGTGTACTTCGAGCTGCGCGACGGCCGCGGAGCGCTGCCGTGCGCGATGTGGCGCAGCGACTTCGACGCGCTCGGCGTCGACCCGGCCGACGGCGCGCAGGTCGTGATCGCCGGCGGCTGCGACTACTATCCCGGCAGCGCGACCTCCTCCCCCTCGTTCTCGTTCCGCGCGAGCGACCTGCGCGTCGCCGGCGAGGGCGACCTGCTCGCGCAGGTCGAGCGGCTGCGGCGGCAGTTCGCACAGGAGGGGCTGCTCGAGCCGCAGAAGCACCTCCCGCGCCCGCTGCTGCCGCGCACGATCGGCGTCGTCACCGGCGAGGGCGGCAAGGCGCGCGACGACGTGCTCGCCGGCCTGCGCCGCCGCGGCTGGGGCGGCCGGCTGGTGTGGGCGTTCGCGCCGGTGCAGGACCGCCACGCCGCGCCGGCGATCGCGCAGGCGCTGCGCGAGCTCGCCGCGATCGAGTCGGTCGAGACGATCGTCGTCGCGCGCGGCGGCGGCTCGCTCGCCGACCTGTTCGCCTTCTGCGACGAGGCGCTGTGCCGCACGGTCGCGCTGCTGCGCGTGCCGGTGATCGCCTCCGTCGGGCACCACACCGACCGCACGCTGATCGACGACGTCGCCGCCGTCTCCTGCTCGACGCCGACGCACGCCGCCGAGGCGGCGGTGCGGCTCGACGTCGGCGAGGCGCGCGCGACGCTGCTGCGCGAAGCGCGCCGGCTCGACCTGCACGGCCGCCGTGCGGTCGTCACGCGGGCCCGCACGCTCGCCGCGCTCGCGCGGGCGCCGGCCGAGCACGTCGCCCGCCACCGCCGTCAGCTGCACCAGCTGCTGCGCGAGCTGCGCGCGAGCGCGCGGCGCGGCGTCGCGCGCGAGCGCGCGTCGAACGCGACGCGGCTGCTCGTGCTGCGCCGCAAGGCGGAGGCCGCGACGATCGACCACGCGCGGCGCCGCGGCGACCTGGAGCGGCTGCTGCTGGCGCTCGCCGCGCACGACCCGGAGCGCACGCTCGCGCGCGGATACGCGCTGGTGGAGGACTCGGCGGGCGAGCTGGTCACGACCGCCGCCCGGGCGCGCGCGACGGGCGCGCTGGCGCTGCGCTTCCACGACGGACGCGTCCGGGCGAACGTCGAGGATGCGCCGTCATGAGCAGCGAGCAGCAACCGACGCCGGAGCCCGCCAGCTACGAGGCCGCGAGCGCGCGCATCGAGGAGATCGTGCGGCGGCTCGACTCGGGCGAGGCCGGCCTGCGCGAGACGCTCGAGCTGGTCGCCGAGGGGCGCCGGCTCGTCGAGTGGTGCGCCGGCGAGCTGGAGGCGGTCGGCAGAGGGCTCGAGGAGCTGCGGCTCGAGGAGCTGGTGGCGCGGCTCGAGCGCGGCGGCGAGCCGGATCGCTAGGCTCACCGACGATGGGGACCTACGACCTGCTCGCCGGCCTGCCGCTCGTCGTCGAGTCCTACGCGCTCGAAGCGCTGCAGCGCGACGTCTCCAGCGGCTTCCTGCGGAAGGCGACGGTGATCCACCTGCAGGGCGGCGGCGAGGACGGCGTCGGCGAGGACGTCGTCTACGACGCGGAAGACCACGACCGCCTGCAGGCCGCCGGCGCGTATCTGGATCTCGCGGGCGAGACGACGCTCGGCGACTTCTGCGAGCGGATCGACGCGCTCGACCTGTTCCCCGCCGAGCCGGTCCGCGGCGAGGTCTCGCGCCTGTACCGCCGCTGGGCGTTCCACTCCGCGGCGCTCGACCTCGCGCTGCGCCAGGCCGGCAAGCCGCTGCACGCCGTCCTCGGGCGCACCCCGCAGCCGGTCGTGTTCGTCAACTCGCGGCGGCTGCCGGAGGAGGACGGGATCGCCTCGATCGCAGAGCTGGAGGGCCTGCTGGAGCGCTACCCGACGCTGCGCTTCAAGCTCGACCCGACGCCCGCCTGGGACGACGCGCTGGTCGCCGCGCTCGCCGCCACCGGAGCCGTCGACTCGGCCGACTTCAAGGGCCTCTACAGAGGCACCCGCGTCGACAACCCGGCCGACCCGGCGCTCTACCGGCGCGTCGCGGAGGGCTTCCCGGACGCGTGGCTGGAGGACCCGGACCTGAGCGCGCCCGGCATCGACGCGGTGCTCCTCCCCCACCGCGCCCGCGTCACGTGGGACGCCCCGATCCACTCGATCGCCGACATCGAGGCGCTGCCGTTCGCGCCGCGCATGGTGAACGTCAAGCCTTCGCGCTTCGGCGGCCTGCAGCGCCTCTGCGCCGGCTACGACTACTGCGCCGAGCACGACATCGGCGCCTACGGCGGCGGCCAGTTCGAGATCGGGCCGGGACGCGGGCAGGCGCAGTACCTCGCCTCGCTGTTCCACCCGGACACGCCGAACGACCTCGCCCCGGGCGGCTACAACCTGACCGACCCGCCCGACGGCCTGCCGGCCAGCCCGCTCGCGCCGCGCCCGTCGGCGACCGGCTTCCGCTGGGACGACTGACCGCGGGGGCGAATCCCGGGCCGCGCCGGCCTCAGGCGCGCGTGGACACGCTCCCACGCCGCCTGCGCCGCCTCCCGCCCGCTTCGCTGCTGCCGCCGCCGCTCGACCGGCGTGACGTGCGCTGCTCGCGCGGCCCGCTCGCGCGGCTGCTCGGGCTCGCCGGCCTGCGCGGCCTGCCGCCGCAGGCCGGGCTGCTGCTGCCCCGCACGCGCTCGATCCACACCTGCGGGATGCGCTTCGCGCTCGACCTCGTGTGGCTCGACGGCGACGGACGGGTCGTGCGCGTCGACCGCGCCGTGCCGCCGTGGCGCGTGCGCAGCTGCCGCACCGCGCGCGCCGTGGTGGAGCTGCCGTCCTGCGGGGATCCGTACTGTTCGGCTGACTGACGAGTCAACACGAGGAGCATTCGGTGGAGGAACGGCTGGGAATCGCTGGGTCGGGCGCGATCGCCTGCGGGTTGGCCGCAACGGCGGCGCAGCACGGCGAGGTGCTGCTGTGGGCCCGCTCCGAGGGCTCGGCGGAGCGCGCGCGCGGCGCGGTCGCGAAGTGGTGCGGCAAGCTGAGCGAGGAGCCGATCGCCGAGCGCGTGACGGTCGTCTCCGACATCGCCGAGCTCGCGTCCGCGACGTTCCTCGTCGAGGCGACGGCGGAGGACTACGACGTCAAGGGCGGCGTGCTCGCGGAACTGGGCCGCGTCTCCTCCGACGACGCCGTGATCGCGACGACGACCTCCTCGCTGTCGGTGACGCAGCTCGCGCAGGCCTCGGGCCGCCCCGACCGCTTCGTCGGGCTGCACGTCTTCAACCCGGTGCCGAAGATGGCGCTCGTCGAGCTGGCCTACGCGCCCGAGGCGGTCGAGCCGGTGCGCGAGCGCGCCCGCGCGCTGTGCGCGGCGCTCGGCAAGACGGCCGTCGAGGTGCCGGACATCGCCGGCTTCGTCGTCAACCGCCTGCTGTTTCCCTACCTCTTCAGCGCCGTCGAGCTGATGGAGCAGACGGGTCTCGCGCCGAGCGCGATCGACGACTGCATGCGACTCGGCGCCGGGCACCCGATGGGGCCGCTCGCGCTGCTCGACTACGTCGGGCTCGACGTCTCGAAGGCGATCGGCGAGGCGATCGAGTCGCCCGTGCCGCAGACCGTCGAGCAGCTCGTCGCCGCCGGCCACCTCGGCAAGAAGACGGGCAAGGGCCTGCACGACTACGCCCGATGAGAGGACTCTCAGGGGCTGCTTAGGGTCGCTTCACGTCGCGCGCGCATACTCATCCGTGCGACGTACCTCACAGCAGCACCTCCTCCTAGAAGCACGAAGCCGGCCCGCGCGAGCGGGCCGGCTTCGTTGCGAGGCGGACCCACCAGTCCACCACTCTCTCTCCTCCTCCAACCGCCGGCGAGCCGGACGATCGTCCCGGCAAGGTAGCGCGTTGTGAGCTTTGTTGCGTTTTGATCAGCTTTTCGCCCTCCGGTCAGCGCAAGCGCCGACCTACGGGCGACGTCACCCCGCCCGTCGTTCCGAGATCCGCACGGCCTCGATGCGGTTCTCGCGCACCGATTCGACGCGGATCGAGAAGCCGTTGGCGGCGATCGTGTCGCCGCGCTTCGGCAGCCGCCCCAGCTCGGCGAAGACGAAGCCGCCGACCGAGTTGTAGGCGTCGGTGTCGACCGGCAGCTCGAGGCCGTAGTCCTCGAGGTCGGTGACCGCGACGTGGCCGCGCACGAACCAGTCGCCGTTCGGCAGGCGCCGCACGCCCCCGGCGGTCGGGTCGGTCTCGTCGGCGATCTCGCCGACGACCTCCTCGACGATGTCCTCGACCGTCACGACGCCGGCCGTGCGGCCGTACTCGTCGACGACGACGGCGAGCGAGCTGCGCTGGCGCTGCAGGTCGGCGAGCAGGTCGTCGAGCGGCTTCGTCTCCGGGACGATCGGCGCATCGCGCACGAGCCCCTCGATCGAGGCGTGCGGCCCCTGCTCCATCAGCACGCGCGCGAGCGAGTTCGCGTGCACGAGGCCCTTGATGCGGTCGGTGTTCTCGTCCTCGGTCACGACGAGGCGCGTGTGGCCCGACTCGACGCAGCGCTTCAGCGCCGCTTCGGCTGACTCCGACACGTCCACAGTGACCACCGCGGGGATCGGCGTCATCACCTGGCGCGCCTCCTGCTCGTGCAGGTGGAAGACGCCAGCGAGCATCCCCGCCTCCCCCTCGTCGAGCTTGCCGCCGGTGTAGGACTCGGCGATCAGCTGCTTGAGCTCCTCAGGCGTGCCGCCGGCCTCCTGCCCGACGAGCGGCTCGACGCGCAGCAGGCGCAGGATCCCGTTCGAGGCGCGGTTGAGCAGGCTCACGAACGGATGGAACGCGCGCGCGAACAGGTGCAGCGGACGAGAGATCCGCCGCACGGTGCTGTCGGGCCGCTGGATCGCCCACACCTTCGGCACCTGCTCGCCGACGGTGATGTGGACCGCCGTCACGATCACGTACGCGATGAAGATCGAGATCGCCGCGGCGGCACCGTGCGAGAGGCCGCCGAAGGCCGGCTCGAACAGCTTCGCGAGCGCCGGCTCGCCGAGGAAGCCGATGCCGATCGAGGCGAGCGTGACGCCGAGCTGGCAGGCCGACAGGTACTCGGTGATCTCCGCCAGCTCGGCGAGCGCGACTCGCGCGCCCGATTCGCCCTGCGCGGCCGCCTCCTCGATGCGCGAGCGGCGCGCGCGCACGAGCGCGAACTCGGCCGCGACGAAGAACCCGTTGATCGCGACGAGCACGAGCAGGGCGACGAGCAGCAGCGCGGTCATCGCGCCACGGCGGCATGTCGGCCGCTACTTCGGGACAGGTCGTCGTCGCTCATCGACTGGAGCGCGAACCGTAGCAGTCGCCCCCGCCGTCAGCCGACGGTGTCGAGGCGCTGCGCCAGCGCGAGGTCCGCGGCGGTGATGCCGCCCGCCGAGTGGGTCGAGAGCGTGAGCCGCACCTTGTTCCAGCCGTGCACCAGGATGTCCGGGTGGTGATTCGCGGCCTCGGCGCACTCGGCCACGCGCTCGACGAAGGCGATCGCCGCCGCGAAGTCGGCGAAGCGCCACTCGCGCGCGAGCGCGTCGCCCTCGCGCGCCCATGCGCTGTCCTCCAGCGCGGCCGTGACCTGCTCGTCGCTCAGCAGTGGCATATCGTCTCTCCCGTGATCGAGCTCGACCTGAGGTGGCCGCCGTGCGGATCGTGAGCCTCGTCCCGTCCGCGACGGAGATCCTCTTCGCGCTGGGACTCGGCGACGAGGTCGTCGCCGTGACGCACGAGTGCGATTATCCGCCTGCGGCGCTGGGGCTGCCGAAGGTCACGCGCGACGTGCTGCCGCCGGACCTCACGGCAGGGCAGATCGACGCCGCCGTGCGCGCCCGCACCGACCAGGGCGAGGCGATCTACGAGCTCGACGCGGAGGCGCTGCGCGAGCTGGCGCCGGACCTGATCGTCACGCAGGCGCTGTGCGCCGTGTGCGCGGTGTCGTTCGACGACGTGCGCGCGGTCGCGGAGCAGCTGCCGTCGCAGCCGCGGGTGATCTCGCTCGACCCGCACACGCTCGGCGAGGTGCTCGGGGACATCCGCACGCTCGCCGAGGCGACCGGCCGCAGAGACGCGGGCGTCACGCTCGTGCAGGAGTACGCCGCGCGGATCGACCGCGTGCGACTCGCGGTGCGCGAGCGCCGGCGGCCGCGCGTCGTCGCGCTCGAGTGGCTCGAGCCGGTCTACGTCGCCGGGCATTGGACTCCGCAGATGATCGAGTACGCGGGCGGGCTCGACGTGCTCGGGATGCCGGGCGAGCACTCGGAGCGGTGCTCGTGGGAGCACGTCGCCGCGGCCGAGCCGGACGTCGTCGTGGTGATGCCGTGCGGCTACGACGCCGAGCGCGCCCACGCCGAGGCACTTCATTTCAGTGCGAAACTCGCGCGGCTTGGCGCCGGCGAGATCGTGGCGGTCGACGCGGCCGCCTACTTCTCCCGTCCGGGGCCGCGATTGGTCGACGGGCTGGAGTTGCTCGCGCACCTGCTGCAACCCGATTCCGTACCCGAAGTTGCGGCCGCGAATCCCCTGGTAGTCGAGCTCTGACGGCTTAACACGTTCCCCCTGGACGAGCCGGTACGGGCACGTTTACCATCGAGGGATGCAATCCATCCGCGCAGGACGAATCGCGGCCGTCGCGGCCGCTGCAACCCTCATCTCCGGCGCCGCCGCCACGGCGGCGACCGCGCCCGGCCTGACGACCTCGGTCAGCGCGAGCGTCACGCCCAACCATCTCGTCGGCGGCCCCTACTCGCCGAACCACGGGATGCCGGTCAAGCTGCACGTCACGCTGAACATCCACCACCCGGCCGGCAGCCGCTACCAGCTCCAGAAGGTGACCGTCAAGTTCCCTTCGGGCGTCGGCAAGCCGAACGGGAACCTCTTCCCGTCATGCAGCGCCGCGAAGCTGAAAGCCGCGCGTGGCCGGCTCAGCGCCTGCCCGAAGGGCTCGCAGATCGGAACGGGCATCGCGACCGGCACAGCCGTCGACATCGGCGTCACGTCGACGGGCAGACTGACGCTCTTCAACGGCCCCGGCGGCAAGAGCATCGTCTTCAACGTCAACATCATCACGCCGGCGCTGATCAACGACACGTTCGACGCCCCGCTCGTCAAGACCGGCGGCAAGTACGGCTACCAGCTGACGAACAACATCCCGGCGGATCTCCAGACGATTCTCGACGGCCCGATCATCGTCAGCAAGATCGACGTGACGACGTTCGCGACAAGAGTCGTGCATGGCGTCAAGCGCGGCTACGTCGAGGCGTACAAGTGCCCGAAGAGCCACAAGGCACCGTTCCACGCGGACTTCACGTTCTCGGGCGGCGTCACCTCGTCGGCGGACTCGAACATCGCCTGCCACTAGCGGCGTAGACGGAAGTCCGTCATCGACGGCGGCGCGCTCCGAGCGCGCCGCCGTCGCTCGTTAAGCGACGGCGATGGCCGCGAGGAACGCGGCGACGATCAGCACGGCGCACGCCGCGAGCGAGGCGGAGCGCGGCAGGCGGCGGCGGTCGAACTGGTCGAAGACGACGCCGACGAGGATCCCGCCGGCGAAGCCGAACACGTGCGCGCCGACAGCGATGCCGGGCGCCGCGAAGGTGAAGACGAAGTTCAGCAGCGCGATCTGGATCAGGCCGCTCGACCACAGGTTGATCCCACGCCGGCGCGCCTCGACGATGAGCGTCCCGAGCAGGCCGAAGATCGCGCCGGAGGCGCCGAGCGCCGGCGCGTGGGGCTCGAGCAGCAGGACGCCGAGCGACCCGCACACCAGCGACACGCCATACGCGCCGACGAAGCGCGCGCTGCCGATCGCCGCCTCGAGCGAGCGTCCGATGAACCACAGGAACACCATGTTCAAGCCGACGTGCACGATGCTCTCGTGCAGGAACCCGCTGGTGACGATCCGCCAGTACTCGTGCAGCTGGGAGACGAACGGCGCGTA
>Ga0265319_1000864_pt1 | contig 19252 bp, 16 predicted proteins | sample 4824metaG_FD_192443 | JGI IMG/M metagenome (GOLD analysis project Ga0265319, IMG submission 192443) | Rhizosphere microbial communities from Carex aquatilis grown in University of Washington, Seatle, WA, United States - 4-8-24 metaG | ecosystem: Host-associated > Plants > Roots > Rhizosphere >...
CAGGTTGTTCCAAGAGGTGGCGAAAGCGTCGGCAGTATTAAGGTCGTCGGCCATGAAAGTTCAATTTGCCGACTTGGCGGACCATTGCTGGAGGAGCCAGGCATTCCATAAAAATGCGCGCTGGTCGGCCCGTCCCGCGCGATGCTCGGCGAGCTTTCGCCTGATGAATGAATCGTCGATACCGGCGACGGGCTCGGCGGTATCGACACGGAGTCGCCCATCCTTGAACCAGGCGCCGATCGGGACGCCGAAGCCCTTTTTTCTCCGATATAGCACGTCGGCGGGCAACACGGGCTCCAGGGCTTTCTTCAGGATGTATTTCGTTTGGCCGTGCCGGTATTTCCATGCCGACGGGATACGGCGGGCGAAATCGACGACGTTGATGTCGAGGAACGGGGCGCGGGCCTCGAGGCCGTGCATCATGGTGGCGCGGTCGACCTTCACCAGAATGTCGTCCTGCAGGTAAAGCTTGGTATAGTACTGCAGCGTGCGGTCGATGACGTCGGTTTGCGCACAGCCTTCCCAGGCCTCGATGGCCTCGGAAAAAACGTCCTCCAGGTCGATAGGTTCCTCGAACAGTTCCGCGAGTTCGCCGGCCTCGAGCGAGGACATCCAGACGGGGAGCCAGAGCGTGGATGGATAACTGAGCCCGCGAAGCGTGCGCTTGAGCTTGAAGTCGAAGCTCATGTTGCGATGAGACACCGGCAGGCGGGCGGCCAGCAGGCGGATCGCTTGGTGCACGGGGCGAGGTACCAATCTGGCGTAGAGTTCCGCCTTCCGCACCGCCACGAACGGGTCGTAGCCGGCGAACAACTCGTCGCCGGCATCGCCGCCGAGTGCGACCTTCACGTGCTTGCGGGTGAATCCGCTGAGCAGATAGGTCGGCAGCAGGGAACTGTCGCCCATGGGTTCGTCGAGCCGGGCTGCAATGGCGGGCAGCAGGGCATGCGCCTTCGCAATGGAGAGCGTTTCAAGGTAATGGTCGGTCTTGAAGAGTTGCGCCACCCGGCGGGCGTAGGCGGACTCGTCGAAGGTCGCCTCCTCGAAGCCAATGCTGAAGGTTTTGAGCTGCCCGGCCGGCACATGCCGGGAGGCGAAGGCTGTCACGGCGGACGAGTCGATGCCGCCACTGAGGAAAATCCCGACCGGCACGTCGGCCACGAGCCGGCACTTGACCGCGGCGTCGAGGCGCGCGCGCAATTCCTCACCCCAGGACTGTTCAGGATCCTTCGGAATTTCCCCGCCGGCGAAGGGCTCGAGCACGAACTCCCAGTATTTCTCGATGCGCAGCGCGCGGGATTCGGCATCGAGCCAGAAGGAATGGCCGCCCGGGAGCTTGAAGACGTTTTCCAGGATGGAGTGGGGTGCCGGGATGTAGCCGTAGCCGAAATACTTTTTCAGCGCGCGCCTCGAAACCCCGGATCGCACGGCCGGGTGCAGGCGCACCGCCGATAGCTCCGATCCAAACACGAACGCGCCGTTTTGGAGGGTGTAGAAAAACGGCTTTTTGCCAAAGCGATCGCGGCTCCCGAACAGCTTCCGGGCGGCGCGATCGTAGATGACGAAGGCCCACATGCCGTTCAGGCGGCGCGGCAGGTCGGCACCCCATTCACGAAAGCCGTGCAGCAGGACCTCGGTGTCGGAGTGATCGGTGACAAAGCGATGGCCATGGGCGACCAGCTCGGCGCGCAGCTCGGCGAAGTTGTAGATCTCGCCGTTGAAGATGATGATATGGCCGCCGTCGGCTGTGACCATTGGCTGGCCGCCACCGCCGAGGTCGAGGATGGAGAGCCGCCGGTGCCCAAGATAAATTCCAAGAGCGGGATCAGTCCAGTAACCGGCGGCGTCGGGTCCGCGATGGGCCAGCGCGTCGGTCATACGCCGGAGATCCGACTCGGTGCCCAGTCCAATGAAGCCGCTGATGCCGCACATGGTCAGGGACTGGCCTGGAATAGGGCCACGATCCCGGAGTTTTTGGCCACAGATACCACTGATTCGGATTCAATAATGGGGGAAATATCCAAGGTCGTGGTTTTATCAGTGCCCATCGGTGTAATCAGTGGCCAAAACCGGCTTGATCGATCATAGACCCAACGGCGGGCGCGAGTCTGCAGGGCGATCAATGGCGCGGCGGGCGGGGCTCTCAAGGTTGTCGCGGGAGGCAACCAGGTAGGTGGGCTTGCCCTGGGACTCATGGTAGGTGCGGATGCTGAGCTCGGCGAGCAGGCCGAGCAGGAAACAGATTGCACCGGTGAAAAACATGGTGACGGCGATGAGCGGCAGCGGCGTCTGGATGAACGATATCCCGCCGAATATCTTGTAGCCCACGGCCGCGATGCCGGCCAGGCCGCCGATACCCCAGCTGAAGAGGCCGCAGAGGCCGAAGACATAGATGGGCTTTTGCGCGTAGCGATGCAGAAACAGCACGACGCCAAGATCGAGCACGACCTTCACGACCCGCTCGATCCCATAGTTGGAAGTGCCATGCTGCCGGGCATGGTGCGTCACCGTCACCTCGGCGATCCGGGCGCCATTCCAATAGGCGTAGACGGGGATGAAGCGGTGCATCTCGCCGTAGAGCGCGATGCCCTCCAGGATCTCGCGCCGGTAGGCCTTGAGCGAGCAGCCGTAGTCGTGCAGGTGCACGCCGGTGGAGCGCGAGATGAGGCCGTTGGCGACGCGGCTGAGGAAGTTGCGCTTGATGGGATGGTCCTGCCGGTCCTTGCGCCAGCCGGAGACGAGGTCGTAGCCCTCGTCGAGCTTGGCGAGCAGCCTGGGAATATCGGCCGGGTCGTTCTGGAGGTCGCCGTCCATCGCGATGATGATCTCGCCCTGCGCGTGGGCGAAACCGGCCTGCATGGCGGCGGTCTGTCCGGAATTGCGGCGGAAATGAATGGCCTTGAGCCTGGGATCGGCGGCGCAGGTTTCGCGGAGGCGTGCCCCCGTCGCATCGGCACTGCCGTCATTAATGAAAATGACTTCGTAATCCAACCCGAGCATCCCGAGGGCGGACGTCAGCTTGCCTGCGAGAAGGGGCACGTTTTGCTCCTCGTTGCGCAGCGGAATGACGACTGAAATCATGAGGCGGGAGCGGTAACGATTTCGCCGAGGCTAACCCGACGCGAGTTTTCTTTGAGCGAAAGCGAGGCCGCCTGCAATGCGGCGACCACGTCGCGACCGCACCGGGCATCACTTCGCGGGGGCAGACCCTCACGGATGGCAGTGAGGAAAGCGGCGGCTTCCTCCTGCAAAGGCTCGACGGCCGGGACCTCCGGATGGCGGCTTGGGCCCGAGCGATAAACGAGCTGCCCCATTCCGGCCTTGTCGAAGGGCAGCGGATTGGACCCGTTGCCGACGGTGTCGATTCCCTTGTCGAAGATTGTGAGCTTGTGGTCGGCGATGTCGTCGTACACGACCATCTTCCGACTCCCCACCAAGGTAACCCGACGCACCTTGTTTGGGTCGAGCCAGCTGACGTGCAGACTGGCGCCTACCTGATCCTTGTACTCGAGACCGGCAAAGACCACGTCCTCGATGCCTTTGCGCAGATAGTCGGTGCCGTGGGCGGTCACCGCCAGTGGAGGCCCGCCCAGGAGGAAGTTGAAAATGCTGATATCGTGAGGAGCAAGATTCCAAAGGGCATTCACGTCGGACCGGACCACCCCAAGGTTCAACCGCTGCGAGTAGAGATAACAAATAGCTCCAAGCTCCCCTGAATCGATGATTTGCTTCAGTACCAATACGGCCGGGTTGTAAAGAAAGGTGTGTCCCACCATGAGGGTGAGTCGTTGCCGGCCGGCAACGGCCGCCAGCTGATCGACCTCTCCGACTGACATGGCGAGCGGCTTCTCCACGAAAACGTGGCGTCCGCTCTTCAAGCCCCGCAACGCGAGGTCGAAGTGCGTCCGGGCTGGGGTGGCGATCACCAATGCCTGCACCGCGCCGTCTCCGAGGACAGTTTCAAGCGCCGGCACGGCTTGGGTGAACGGGTGATTATTGCATACATACCGCCGGCGTTCATCGCTGGCCTCGACGACATATTTGACCCGGGCGTCCGGCCGGGCGGAAAAGTTGCGCAGAAGATTCGGCCCCCAGTAGCCACAGCCGATTTGGGCAAGCGTGATCATGCGACTTTAATCCAGCGGCAGCAGTTCAAAGTCGTGCGGGATGAGCAGCTGCTGCTCGAACGGGGGCTGATTGGGCGCCAGATGCACAGAAAACGAGCAGGCGAGGTCGGCCCAATCGAGGGTGCTGTTTTCCGCTTCCTTGGCGCGACGGCCGGTCAGCGACACCGTGATGGAATAGATCCCGGGCCGCACCGGCAGGGTGGTGTGAAACAACATGATCGCCCGGCTGCCAGCGTGTTGACGGGGAATCGCGATCCCTTCGATCCGCGTGTTGGTACCGGTGAGATTGATCCCGGTGTCGGTCCGGCAAAAGTAGCCGATGACCAGGTTTTCCAACTCTTCATGAAACTCACAGAAGAATTTCAAGACCACACTCTGACCATGGACGAATTCCGTACGATCCTGGCCGGCGGTATCTTCGAGTCGCACGCGGACAACGCGGGCGGCACCGTTGCCAAAGCGGGTGTTCTTGCAGCGTTTTTCGAACTCGGCATCGGCAGAGAATTCGATGGGGCCGGAATCGCGGCTGATGGATGCCGCCGGCTGACCCGCCGTGGCGGCCGGTGCCGGGTGACTCTGGCGCTGCACGTCCGCGCTTTGCTTTTCCCGGATCAGTTGGTTGTAGCGATTGACGACTTCCTCGGCGTCACCGACCATTAGCATTCCACCTTTTTCAAGCAGCAGGGCCCGGCTGCACAGGCTTGTGACCGTGGCCCCTGAGTGGCTGACAAAAAGGATTGTCACGCCTTGGCCTTTCAGCTCGTTGAGCCGGTGAAAGCATTTGTTGACGAAGTAGTTGTCTCCCACGGCAAGGGCTTCGTCGACGATCAGGACCTGTGGTTCAACGCACACCGAGATGGCAAAGGCGAGTCGCATCACCATGCCGCTGGAGTAGGTACGAACAGGCTGGTGAATGAAATCGCCGATATCTGCGAACTCTGCAATCTCGTCGAAGCGCGAGCGGATCTCACGGTCCGACAGCCCAAGAATGGAACCGTTGAGAAAGACGTTTTCCACGCCAGTGAAGTTGGGGTCGAAACCCGAGCCGAGTTCCAGTAACGCTGCGATCCTGCCCTGCACCTCGACCTGTCCGCTTGTGGGCGTCAGCGTTCCGGCCACGAGTTGAAGCAGGGTGGACTTGCCTGCGCCATTTTGCCCGACGATGCCGAAGGTCTCGCCCCGCCGAACCTCGAAAGAACAATCCCGCAGGGCATGGAAGTCGCGCCCATACCCTGCCGCACGGGCCTGCAGCCGGTCCCGAATGGCCAGACCGCGCGGAATCACCCGTGACAAGCCGGACATGAATGGAGCTTTCAGCCGGGCCGCGGGGTCATTCCAGATGCGGTAGGACTTGGATAGATGAGAGGCCCGGATCGCGATTTCACTCATGATGGACACGGGCGAACATACGGGTGCCAACGGGGCACTCGTTCTCAGCGTTGCGGCTAACGGACCTTGGGGATCGGACGAAATCCGACAACCGGCCGGCACAATGCACCTGGTTGTTCATTTTTGGCCGGCCAGGTTACCCGATTCAAGAATGGCTCCGTTCCATCCGACGGCCCAAAAGCTGGAACGGGCAAACACCACGCTCTTGAGCAAATGCGTGACTCCCGAAGGCCGCTGCTTCCAAGTAATGCCGTCGGGCGAAGTGGCAATGGTTCCGGTGGCTCCGACCGCGACAAACGTGCCGTGGTCGTAAGAAACGCCCATCAGTGCCCGGTGGGTACCGGATTCCCGCAGGGTCCATTTGCTCCCGTCGGGCGATGTCATGATCAGCCCGTCATCGCCCACGGCGACAAAGATTTTTCGGTCCGTGGCAATCGCATTCAGGGATCCATTCGTGCCGGAACTCTGTTGGACCCAGAGGCTGGCGTTATCCGATTTGATAACGGTGCCGTTGGCGCCGACCGCGACGAACATCTGGTTGAAGTACGCGACCCCATAGAGGGCGTCGATCGAGCCTGAGGCCTTCGCTGACCAAAGGCCGCTTCGGCCGGACGTGATGATTGTACCGCCGTCGCCGAGCACGGCGAATACGCTGTCCGTGTAGGTGATCGCCATGAGGGGCACGCTGACGGTGGAGTTGCGCGCCACCCAGGTTTCGCCTCCCTTGGAGGTCAACACGGTGCCACGAGCTCCGACCGCGTAAAAGATCCCGTTGGCGGTCGTGATCGCATAGAGTGGATGCTGGGTGCCAGGATCGAAGACTTGCCAGCCGTTGGCATTGTCCCTGCGCAGAAGCACTTTGGACGCGCCACCCACGACCACGAGGGTGCCGTCGTAGTACGCGATACCGTTGTAATTGTCGCCCTTGAAGCTTTCCTTGGGCCCAGGCCCGCGCCAGGTCCATTCATCGAGGGGATCGGCCGCGAAGACATCGGCCGCGAGTAACAGACCACCAGCGATCATGAGCCGGGAAAAAAGACGGGGGAGGGAGGGGCTGGCCATGGCGGCAATCAAAATGCGACGTAGATGAAGGGCTGAACGGGCAGCGTCAGCCGGAAAAGGAGGTAGTGAAAAAACACTCCGACAGCCAAGCCGACGAGCAGGGAGACCGCGTGCCGCACGAGCGGTGATTTCAGGAAGGGTTCGTTCATGGCGAAAGATAGCCGAGTTTGGCGGACATTTCGTGGATCTTGGCGGCTACGAGCACAGCCAGTTTGTCGCCGCCGCGCCAAGTCAGATGGGTTCGGTCGCCATAGTCATCGACGGTGAAATCCTTCCCGTAGTCGATGGAGTCGTACCCGCCGGCCTTCCACATCTCGACGGCATGAAGGTAGGCGAGATTGTCGCGCTCCTGTTCATCGGGTTTCAGCTTCTGGATGTAAAACGGACTGTTCCGGCTCATGAGGACGAGGGTGCGCCCTTTCAATTCAGGCGGCATCGCGCCCTTGATCCCCGCGGTGAATTGGTCCCACGTCGGTGCATAAAGCGTCCACTGGCCCGAGGGAGATTTTTGCTCGTGGAAGCCGGTCGCGTCCACGACGCCGTAGGCATACTGGCTGCAGCCAATCACATTGATCATCTCCACCTCGAGATTGGCCGGAATATAGCGCTCGGCCAGGGAGTATTTCGTGCGGTCGGGCTCGGGGTCGGAATACGTCTGGCGTGGGCGGAGAAATTCCGTGGGGCCGGGGGAGTAGGCGCCCCAGACCGCGTTGAAGTTCAGGTAAGTGACCTTGTTCCAGAAATCCTGAAAATAGAAAAGGTGATCGAGCCATTCACGCATGCGCAATTCATCGAGTCCTTCGCCGCCGCCCGGCGGTGGGTTCCTGATCTGGGGATTACGGTTGCTCACGACAATGGCCTCGTTGCGGGTCGCGTCGTCGATCAGCAGCCCCTTGGCCCGTGCCTCCCAGAACACAAATCGATATACGCCCGTGCCGTCAGGCGCCGGCGGCTGGGTGGGAGCGGCGTTCGCGATGTAAATCTGTCGCGGGTATTCCTTGCGCAGGGCTTCTGCGACGACGGCACCGCCGTCGGTGATGCCGGAACCATTGAACGCGAGGTTAACCACGGCATAGCCGGGACCCAGATTCTGCTGAAGGGTCTTGGTCCAGACGCGATCCACGGGTTGGCCGACCCCGCGCAGGACGGAGTTGCCGCCGACGATCACCAGGATTTGGTCCCGCTTCGCCCTTGTCCGGACGATTGACATCATCTCGCCGACCGTCGGGTAAAACTTTGTGTCCGGCGCAGTCCATCTCATAAAACGGACGAAGCCGGGGAAATAATCCTGATGCGCGGCGTGCCAGCCAAGGAAGCTCAGGCCCCCAAAGGCCGCGACAATGCCGGCGAAGACGGTGACCGGTGCCAGATCAAGGCGCATGGCACGAAGGATTTCAGCAGTCTTCATCGTCAGAATTTGAACAGCAACACGGTCATGGTCCACGCCTGGGCAACCGGATAAAAGAATATCAGCCAGCCGATCCACGCAAACAGCTGCGTGGCCAGCCAGCACATCCGTGGGCGTCGGGCCAGCGAGCCCGCGATCCTGGACCCGACGCCTGGCAGCGACGCATAGTTCGAGCAGATCGCGAGGCCAACCCCGTGGTAGAGTCCCCAGATTACAAAATGCCAGGACGGACCGTGCCAGAGGCCTACCAGTGCGAAGGCGACCAAGCCATTGAAAATCTTTCGCACGATACCGTGGCGATTGCCCCCGAGCGGAATGTACACGTAGTCACGGATCCACGAGCTAAGCGAAATATGCCAGCGCTGCCAGAAATCCTGGATGCTGGTGGCGGCATATGGCCAGTTGAAGTTTTCGGGGATTTTGATGCCAAGCATCCGGGCGAGACCGATGGCGATGTCGCTGTACCCACTGAAATCGAGCAGAATGCGGAGGGCGATCAGCAGGAAGACGGTCCAGCGGGTGATCGTATCCAAGTGCTCGAATTGAGGGACATAATAATCGATCGCGAGCGTCAGATTGTCGGCAATCACGACTTTTTTCAGGTATCCGATCGCAATGCGCTGCAGGCCGGCAGCGACATCCCCGATGCCGACGTCGCGTGCACCCGTTTCAAGGGCGGGGATGAACTGGCCGTAACGCTTGATCGGCCCCGCGACCAGCGACGGGAAAAAGATGGAGAACAGCACGAACCGCAGCGGGTTTTTAATTGGTACGGAGCCTCTGCGCACCTCGTAGAGGTAGTGGACGAATTCGAAGGCGAAAAAACTCATGCCCAGCGGGGGCACGAAAAGGTAAATCTTGTCGGTGGACAGGGCGACTCCCGGCAGCAGGTGTTTGACGCCGTCCTCGAGACCAGGCCCCCACGCGGGATGAATCACGGCAAGCATCTCACCCGCAAAAAAGTGGAAGTACTTGTAAAAGCAGAGCACCAGGACACTCAGGGCAATGCCGATCGCGCAGGCGAAGCGGTTGCGGGTCAGGGCGATCAAATAAGTCGTGATCCCGAGGGCGATGATCGGGGCCATGCCTGCCGGACCCGCGTAGTGGTAGTGAAAAACGACGCAGGCCACCGCCAGGAAGGGAAGCCGGAGGACGGGCCCTCGCAGCAGCCAGAAGCCCGGCATCACGATGGCGGCAAAAAGGATGAACCAATAAGTGGTGAAAATCATGCGAGGCAGCAGGCGAAGTTAATGGCGCGCAGCCGGCAAGAACCACCGCAAAATTCACTCAATTTTGCGGCGGATGGCAGAATGGCCCCGATGCCTGCGGGATTTGTGACAGATGGCGCCAGCTTTGTCGGGCAAGCCCCGGAGATATCGGTCGGTTTGACGGCCGGATGCGATTTCATACCTGCGTCATGGTTTGAGATAACCCAGCTTGACTGACATCTCCCGGACCTTATCTGCCACCAGTGATGCAAGTTTAATGCCTCCGTGGCTGGTCAGATGAACGCGATCGCCATAGTCGTCGTTGGTGAAATCAGCGCCGAACTCCATGCACTCGTATCCGCCTTCCTGCCATTTTCGGACGGCGAAGTGATAGGCGAGATTGTCGCGTTCCTGGTCGTCTCTGTTCAGCCTGAGGTAGTAGTGCGGACCATTCCGGCCGAGCAACATGAGGGTCCGTGCCTTCAAGGCTTGGGGAAAACCGGCATTGATCGACTCTGTGAACTGGCGCCATTTAATGGTGTCCGGCACCCAGTTTCTAGTGGGTATCTTCCCGTGCTTGATGGCGGATCTGTCCCAGGCGCGAATGATCGTCAGCTCATCTTCATCACGGTAGCTCGGAAAGCGCTTAGACTCGGGCACGGAGAGGAAATCCGCCTCCGGATCGGGGTACTTGGCCCGCGCCTGAAGGAAGCTGCCAAGGCCGGGGGTGTAGCTTCCCCAGACTGTGTTAAGATGCAGCAGGGTGAAACGATTCCAGAAGTCTTGGAAATAAAAAATGTGATCGAGCCACATGCGTGCCTGCAGCTCGCCGATGCCCTCATGATAGGCCGCGATTTCATGAGAAGCCGCAATGGCCGCCATCCGGGTTGGATCCGGCATCAGCAAGCCCTTGTACCACGCATCCCAGAAAATGAAGCGGTACACATTGCTGCCATCCGGGATCAGCGGTTGGTTCAAGGACGGATTGGCGATGTAAATCTGTCGCGGGTATTCCTTCCGCAGGATCTCGGCGATCACGGCCCCCCCATCGCTCGGCAAGGAGCCCCGAAGGGCGAGGTTGACCACCGAATAGCGATGGCCGAGAACCTGCTGGAGATATTTGGTCCAGACCTCGTCGCGTGGCTGGCCTACTCCATAGAGCACCGAATTACCACCGACCACGACCAGGATCTTTTCCGGGCTTGCCCGCGAGCGGACAATGTTGGCGATCTCCTCCGCGGTGGGGAAATACTGGGTTTCCGGCGCGATCCACTGGGTGAAACGGGTGAAGTCGGCGTGGGAATTTTCATGTGACGCTCGCCAGCCGAGGAGACAAAGGGCACCAAAGCCCGCCGCCACGCCGCCGAAAAAAGTCCAAGGCGCAAACGCACGTTGCCAGCGCTGGGAAATGGAAGCGACCCTGATCAAGGGCATTTTCGGGGTGATACCGCGGTCGTGATGAACTCCGGTCTCGAGCGGGCTGATTCAGCCTTTCAAGAGCTTGCGGGATACGGGCCGACCTTCCCTTTGCATGGAAAAATACTTGAACAGGATCTGGTCGGCACCCCATGAGGAGCCCTTGAGCAGCCGGTTGGGGGACAGGAACCAATCGAGGAGGACCTCGGCGCAAACGGCGGGATCCTTGATATCGAGTTCAGGGATGGTTTTAGCGTTCAAATAAAACAGGTCCTCGTGGGAGTAGAAAACCCCTCGCATGCGGCTGCGGACGAATTGATCGCGGTATTGGGGAAATTCGGCCATGCCGCCGGCCTCGAGACGGTCGGCATCGGCATAACGTGCATTTTGCGCCAGCAGCTCAACCAGCTTGAGCTCGCTCCGGGCAACACCATCCTGGCTCAGTCCTGCATTCCGGTGGAGTATTTCGCTGCCGGTCAATTTTCCATTCAGGCCCAGATACTCGTAGTAGCCCGCGATGACGGCGACGAGCCCGGCTTCGTTGTTCCTGCCAACGAGCGCGCGGGCCTCATCCAATTGGCCTTGCAAGGCTTTGAATCCTGCCAAGGCGGCGACGGCGTCGGGTGGCGGGCTGGCGCCAAAATGTTCCTGATAATAAGTGGCCACGTCGTAGCGGACCGACTCGCTTTTGACTAGATCCCCTTCGCTCGCGGCCTTGCCACCTTTGGCGGCTTTCAGCGCTTCCTCCCTTTTCTTCTTTGCCACCTTGTCAAAGGCAGTGCGATAAACATTGGATTCGCGCTCGATCATTCCGCGGAGGATACCCAACTCGACGCGCTTGTCGGGTGTGGGAAACTGTTCCGCGAGATCGTTAAGTTCAGCCAGCGTCTGGCCGCCGACGGCCAGACCTTCTCCATGGGCGGCTGCAAGCGCGGCTTGGACGTCCGGATCCGCACCTTGAACCAAGCTGAAGGCCGCACCACGCTGGGCCCCGCGCGAAAGGACCCGGACGATGGTTTCCATGGCAAACGCGTGGTCGGCTTCGGAGGTTGGAAAGATCAGCGCCTCGTCCGAACGGACGAGGCGGCAGAGGGTTTCGAGGATCTGCCCAAGGGCGACGCGCGATTCGCCGCGAGCGGCTTCAGGCAGGTCATGAAGATAGATCGTACAATTTACCACGCTCTCAGTGGCCTCCTTCATGTCGCCCAATTGTGGCAAGACAGTGTTTCGAAAATGCTCGATCGAATAGTCTCCGAGCTTGAGTTCTCCCCGGCCCAGCCGCCTGCCTTCCTCGGTATCCGGATACGCGGTAAGAATCCGGTCGATATTCTTCATTGCCTGCTGGTAATGAAAGTTGATGTACTCGTAGGAATAGTTCCCTTCATTGATCTTCCGGACGAATAAATCAGCCCGTTCGTAAAGTCGCCTGGCTTCGTCCTCGTCTTCCGCTTGGGATCGGGTTTGCTTGGCGCAAGCGCCGAGGAGTAGGCCGAGAAGGAGAGCGCACATGGTCCTTGCGGCCAGGCTGAAACTTTCGGGACGAAAGAGATGGAATTTGAGCATGACCGACTTTGAAAACAGGCCTCAGTAGAGGGATAAAACGCGATAACGCCAACCGCCCCGGCCAACCGCAATCTTAAAGAACGTCGGCAAACGTCGGGCGCAGCGCGACGAAGCACGCATAGCCTGCGAGGCAGATGCCGCCGCTCCCGAGATAGAGCCAGCCGAGGTGAACGGAGTTCACGGGATGATCCCATAGCAGGGCATCCCGCAACAGCTCAATGGCGTGCAACACAGGATTGAAACGCAACACGGCCCAAAGCTGGGGGTGCTCACGGATGCGGCTGCTGGAGAAGAACACTGCGCTGACATACATCAGGAGTATCGTGGCAAATTGGGTCAGCTGGCTGATGTCCCGGAAGAATACGCCCAACGCAGCCAGAAACCAGGCCAGCCCGGCCGCAAGGAGCACGATGGGCAGGATGATCACGGGCAGCCACGCGGCCGAGGCGGGCAGGCCGCGGCCAAAAATCACCTGGCCCAGCACGACCAAGCCGAGGCTGATTACAAAATTGAAGAAACACGCCCCGAGGTTGGCCAGCGGCAGCACTTCCAGCGGGAAAACCACCTTCTTCACGAGATTGGGGTTGCCCACGATGATGGCCGGCGACTGGCCGATAATCTCGGCCAGGAAGTGGAAAACGGTCAGCCCGACCAGCAGCGCGAGCGCAAAATCAACCGAGGTCTCCTTGGGCAAGACGCCGAAGTGGCCGCTGAAAATCTTGCCGAAGACGACAAAATACAGCCCGAGCATGAGGAGGGGATTCAACACCGCCCACCCGACGCCAAAGTAACTGCCCTTGTGCTTCAGGCCGAAATTCCGGAGCGTGAACTGCCAGAGGAGCTCACGCTGGCGAAAAAGTTGCCGGACCGGCGCGACCGGATTTAAGTGGGCGAGGAAACCTGGTGAGGCAGGGGCGGACATGCAGAGGGGGAGTGAAAGTCAAAGTGGGCGCGAAAGGGAAGGGGAAAGGGGGCGGCTGATGGTAGCCGCCATGGGCCGGCAAGGTTAAGAGCCTGGAGTTTGCATGCGGCCACGCGCACACGCCTCTATAACTCCGCCCGGATCATCGCGCAAAAAAGGATTTCGCCGCCGCACAGACGTGGTCCACCTGCGCCTCGGTGATGTGCGGGCCGATCGGCAGGCTGAGCACCTCGGATGCGAGTCGTTCGGCGATCGGGAAATCGCCCTGTTTCCAGCCGCTTTCTCGGTAGGCGCGGGAAAGATGCGAGGGCACCGGGTAGTGGACCTGCGTACCCACCCCTTGCTCAGCGAGGTGCCTTTGCAGGGCGTCGCGCCGGCCGGTCCGAATCACGAAGAGATGCCAAACCGGCTCCGCCCGCGTGGGTGCAAACGGGAGCACGAGGTCGCCGGTCCCGCGGAGCTGGTCCAGGTACCGCGTGGCTAAGTGGCGGCGCCGCGTATTCCATGCCTCGAGCAGCGGAAGTTTCGCCCGCAGAAAGGCGGCCTGCAGCTCGTCCAGCCGCGAATTCATTCCGAGGCACTCATTCTGATAGCGGACCTTGGAACCGTAGTTGCGGAGATGGCGGATCTTGTCCGCGAGCACAGCATCGTTGGTCGTCACGGCACCCGCATCGCCAAGGGCGCCCAGATTCTTGCTCGGGTAAAAACTGACGCCTGCGGCGTGGCCCAGACTCCCTGCGGATTTTCCACGATAGCGCGCACCATGCGCCTGGGCTGCGTCCTCAATCACAACGAGACCGTGACGGGCCGCGGCCGCGTTGAGGTCGTCCATGTCGGCGGTCTGGCCGTAAAGGTGGATCGGGAGAATCGCCTTGGTCCGTGACGAGACCAAGGCCTCGACCCGGGCAGGGTCAAGATTGTAGGTGCGCTCGTCGCATTCGCAGGGCACGGGCCGGGCGCCGGCATGGGTCACCGCCAGCCAGGTGGCGATATAGCCGTGGGCCGGCACTATGACCTCGTCCCCGGGGCCGACGCCGAGCCCCATAAGGATCAATTGCAGCGCCTCGAGGCCATTGGCGACACCGACACAGTGGGCGGTGCCGACCGACCGGGCGTATTCGGCCTCGAAGGCCTCGAGCTCGGCCCCGAGGAGAAACCACCCGGAATTCATGACGCGCTGATACGCAGCATCGAGCGCGGGACGTAGTTCATCGACCGCGGGCTTCAAGTCGAGGATCGGGACGTTCATGGCAGAGAGTGAGAGTGAAAATGAAAGTGAAGTGACGCTGAAGGTGAAAATGGGGTGCGGTTCGGGATGCTGGCGGCTCCCTGTCACTTCACTGTCACTTTCACTCCGGAGGCTTTGCCATGGCAAGAACGGCTGCGGCCGATCGCGACCCGCAATCCGCAATAAATGTCTGGGACGCCGCCGTCAAAGCGGCTAGCACATGGACGGAATCACCTCCCCCTTGCCTCCAGCCAACATGTCCCGTGATGCCGTCCCTTACACCGCGCTTTCGACCGAAGCAGGCCTGGTCAAGCCGGAGCTCCTGCGCGCGGTGGAAAGAGTCCTCGACAGCGGACGTTACATCCTTGGTCCCGAGTGCGCGGAGTTCGAGCGGGAGTTTGCCGGGTATTGCGGCGTCGGGTTTGCGGCTGGCGTAGCCAACGGGACGGACGCGCTTCACCTGGTGCTGCGCGGACTGAGATTGCGGCCGGGCGACGAGGTCATAACCGCATCCAATTCGTTCATCGCGTCCGCCTCGGCGATCGCGTTGGCCGGGGGCAGGCCGGTTTTCGCCGATATCGGTGAGGACGGAAACCTTGATCCGGCAATGATTGAGGCCGCAATCACGTCCCGGACCCGCGCCATCATGCCCATCCATTTGACCGGGCGCCCGGCGAGGATGAAGGAGATTCTCGCGATCGCCCGGAAACACGGTTTGTTCGTACTTGAAGATGCGGCGCAGGCCGTCGGCGCCACACTGGATGGCCGGCGCGTCGGTGGCTGGGGTGACGCAGCGTGCTTCAGTCTGCATCCGCTCAAGAATCTGCATGCCTTTGGCGACGCGGGGATCGTCACGACCGATAATCCGGAGGTGCAGGCGAAGCTCATGCAGTCCCGCAATCACGGCCTGGCGAACCGCGAACAGTGCGATTTCTGGAGCTTCAACAGTCGTTTGGACGAGATGCAGGCGGCGATGCTCCGGGTGCAGTTGCGGCACCTCGATGCCTGGACGGAGCGCCGGCGGAAACTCGCCCTGCGGTACAACGACCTCCTGCGGCCCTACGTGGGAGTACCTGACGAGGGGCCGGGCGAGCGGTGCGTTTTTCAGACCTACATCGTCCGGGCGAAACGGCGGGATGCCCTGAAGGATCATTTGGGCAGGAACGGCGTCGAGACCTTGATCCACTACGCGACGCCGATCCATCTCCAGCCTGCGGCCAAGGACCTCCGATATGTCGCCACGGATTTCCCGAAAACCATGGAGTATGTCAGTGAAATCCTGACGCTGCCCCTATACCACAGTCTCACCCACGCGCAGCAGGATCGCGTCGTGGAACTCATTGCGGCGTTCTACAAATAGCCCCGGCGACCGTTACCCTCAAAAATGCAGGTTCCCTACAACTATCTCGATCGGCAGTTCGCCGACGTCGAAGCCTATTTTCAAGACCTGCGCAAACTGGTCGCGACCGGTGAGTTCACGCTTGGCCCGTTCGTCGAGGCCTTCGAGAGGAAGTTTGCCGCCTATGTCGGTGCCAAACACGCGATCGGCACGAATACCGGAACTGGCGCGCTCATCCTTTCGCTCAAGGCGGTCGGGGTCGGTCCGGGCAAGGAAGTGATCACCGTGGCAAATACATTCATTGCTACTGTGGGCGCGATTGTGGCGGCGGGCGGACGGCCTGTATTTGTCGATTGCGACGAGCGGTACCAGATCGATGTTGGCGCGCTCGAAGGCGCGATCACCAAGAACACCGCGGCCATCCTGCCGGTGCACTGGGCGGGCAGTCCCCCCGAGATGGACCGCATGATGGAGATCGCGAACCGCCACGGCATCCCGGTCGTCGAGGATGCCTGCCAGGCGGTCGGGGCGAAGATCAACGGGCGCTGCGCCGGGACCTTCGGTAGGACGGGTACGTTCAGCATGCATCCGATCAAACCGCTGAACGTCTGGGGCGACGGCGGCATCATTGTCACGGACGACGACAAGATCGCGAAATTCCTCCGGCTCTACCGCAACCACGGCATGGTGGATCGCGACCACATCGAGATCTGGGGCGTCAACGACCGCCTGCAGCCGGTGCAGGCCGTGATCGGCAGCCGGGTTCTCGACACGGTGGAAGGGCTGATCGAAAAACGCATCCGCAACGCCGGGCTGCTGGACGAAGGACTGAAGGGCTTGGAAGCCAAGATCAGCCGGCCGCGGCGGCTGGCGGGTTACCGCGAGGTTTATCAGCTGTATCTCGTCACCACGAAGCGCCGCGACGAGTTCGTCCGGTTTCTCATCAGCCGCGGGATCGAGGCAAAGGTTCATTATCCCATTCCGATTCACCTGCAAAACGCCGCGCGCGATCTCGGCTACAAACGCGGGGATTTCCCGGTCTGCGAGCGTCAGGCGGACGAGGTGGTGACGCTGCCGGCGCACCAATACATCGATGCGGAGCAAATCGCGTTTACCCTGTCGGTGATCCGCGAGTTTTACGGCGCTTAAGGGCAGGGCCGGCGTCAACCGCTCACGAGCATGCACGTACTTGTCACGGGCGCGGGTGGCTTCAGCGGGGCAGCGGTGACGCTGGGGCTGCTGGCGGGCGGCCATCGGGTGACGGCGGTCGTCAGGTCCGGGCGTGGGCGTCTGCCGGAAAATGCCGGGCAGGTGGGTGATCTGACGCTGATCACCTGCGATTTGGCGACCGGCCTTGGCCTTCCAGCAAAGATCGACGCCATCGTGCATGCTGCCGGGCGCTCGCCCGGGCTCGGGGTAACGGCAGACGATCTCCTGCGGGACAATGTCACCGCAACGGAACGACTGGTGCGCCACGCGCGGTCTACGGGTGTGCGTAAGTTCGTCCTTTTCTCGTCACTTTCCGTGTATGGCCGGATCGAAACGCCGGTGGTCGACGAGACCACGCCGGTACACGAGCCGGACGCGTATGGTCAGACGAAACGCCAGGCGGAAGAAATGGTGGTTGCGAAGGACAACCCGTTTTGTTCGCTGACGCTCCGGCTTCCCGGCATTATCGGTCGCGGTTCAGTCCGGAACTGGCTGACCAACGTTCTGGCGTCAGCGCGCGTCGGCCGTGAGATCGTCGTGGTCAATCCGGACACGCCGTTCAACAATGCGGTCCACGTGTCCGATCTGGCGCGTTTTGTGACGCGATTGCTCGAGCGGGACTGGAAGGGGTCGGACGCTGTCACGCTCGGTGCTGCGGGTGAAATCACCGCGGGAGAAGCCGTGCGGCTTTTGGCGGACGCGTTTGGCGGCCGGTCGCGCATCCGGCAGGAGGTTTCGCCGATGAGGGGCTTTGTGGTCTCAAGCGTCCGGGCGCGCGAGCGATATGGCTACGAGCCGATGAAAATTGGAGCGATGCTTCGCCAGTTCGCGGCTGAGAATGCGGATACGTGAAGCTCAAATCGGTGGGACGGCGGCCTCCTGGTCGCTATCCGACGCGACCGGGAGGTCGCATCCCCACCGGTCCACCATTCTGCGGTTTGAGGTAGGAGCCTGCTTGCAGGCGATTTTCCGTAGCGGAACGGCTTCCCGTTCCGCGGCGGAGCCGGAAGCGGCTCCGCTACGAATCGCCTACAAGCAGGCTCCTACAACGGCGTGCCATCCGGCCCTAGCGGCCAAAAAATAAACGCCGCACGCGGCGCAGGGTGATGTCGAACAGGGTGTGGCCGGTGGAGACGAAGTTGCGCAGGGTCAGCGGCGTGCTTTCGCGCGGCTTGGTGACGTGGCTCCCCGCCACTGCGACTTCCAGATGGGTGGCGCCTTCGTCCAGCAGCATGGTGACGAGGTCAGCTTGGAACCCGAACCCGTAGTTGTAGGACGCCCAGCGCATGACGTGGAGGCGTCGGTAGATCGGGTGACCGTTGTAGTAGTGCAGGCGATAGCCGCTGAGCACATTCACCAGCCAGGTATAAAATTTCGAGAGCGCGACCCGGGGCCAACTTTTGCCCGAGATCGTGGCATGGTATGGAATGATGAGATCGGCCCGGCCCAATTCCCGCAGGATCCGGACGATGAGTTCCTTCGAGTCTACATTGTCGCCGCAAACGAGCCGGTAATATTTGCCGCGGCCGCGGAAGGCGGTGTCCACGAAGCTGCGCGCGAGCCCGAGATTGTAGGGATTGCGGATCAGCTCGATCGGCAAGTCGGGATGGCGCCGGCAGAATTCCTCGACCGCGGCGGACGTGCCGTCAGTCGACGCATCGTCGATCACGAAGATCTCGTAACTGCAGCCGATCTCGCGCACCGCGGCGCAGGTGTTCTCGATCGCCGGAACGACCCGGCTTTCCTCGTTCAGGCAGGGAATGCAGATGGTGAGGTCCAGTTCCTCTCGGATGCCGGTGGGCACCAGGTCGCCGCCGGTCATCATGGTTGGGAGGCGGACGTGGCCCGCGGGCAGTGAGGAACGCACGCGATACCAACATCCCATAAGAAATAGATTATTGCCGCCAATGGTCCGAGGTAGGGCGAGGCGTCCCTGCCGAGCCGCGGCTCACCCGGAGAGTTCGCCCTACCTAACGTCCAATTCCCAAGGGATGATGATGTGAGGCCGTTATGGGGTATCGTCGGGAGGAGGGAGAAACTGAAGTCGGGGTACGCCATGGCGGGGCGGTTATGCGAAGATCTTCGCATAGAGCAAATCCGGATGCAGGCCGTGCGCCTTCAACAGGTCGTCGTGCGAGCCGTAGTAGTGGATGAACTCGTCGCGCAGCGAAAACGCATGCAGGCGGCACCGGGCGCCGCTTTCGAACGCCAGGGCCTTCAGCTGCTGGCTGAGTCCGCCGAAACCGGAATGCTCCTCGACCACGATCACCCGGTCGTATTGCGCGAGCACGCGGGCCAGGCCCTCGCGGTCGAGCGGCTTCAGCGTGTGGACCGAATAGGCCGCGACCTCGCCGCCCTGCTCCCGCTCGATCTTGGCGGCG
>Ga0265319_1000865_pt1 | contig 19248 bp, 16 predicted proteins | sample 4824metaG_FD_192443 | JGI IMG/M metagenome (GOLD analysis project Ga0265319, IMG submission 192443) | Rhizosphere microbial communities from Carex aquatilis grown in University of Washington, Seatle, WA, United States - 4-8-24 metaG | ecosystem: Host-associated > Plants > Roots > Rhizosphere >...
GGCCGTGACCGAATGGAGGCCGAAGTTGCCGCCGATATCCCAGAAGACCGCCCCGGTTCCCAGCCAGGGTCGCAAAGCTTCCAGCACCTCGGACTCATAGTAGCCTTCCCGCAGCACGATTCCGTCGATATAGGCGCCAGGATCGAGAGCGAAGATGCTTCCATAGGACGTGCGATGGCGGATTTTCGAGGGGGCGCCGAATTTCCGGCTCCACCGATGCAGGGTGCGAAACCCGCGCCAGCCGCGGGCGAAATACCATGCGAGAATCCGGTCGCCGGGGGGAATGGTCATACCTCGGCCGCCGGCCGCTGGCCGACGACTTGAGCCGGTACGCCCATCGCAATGGAATGTGGCGGCAGATCACGTGTCACAACGGCCCCGGCACCGACGATGCAGCCGTCGCCCAAAGTCACTCCGCCGAGCACGGTTACCCCCGCGCCGAGCCAGACATCGCGGCCGATCACGGTGGGGAGCAGGAGATCCGGCTGCGACCGGATCGGAGTCCCGACGGGAGGAATCGTATGGTTGGACGAAAGGATCCGGCAATGCATGGCAACCAGACTACCCGCGCCGATCGTCACACCGCCGTGGCCGTAGACCACCGCATACGGACCGAGGAAGACGCCGGGCCCGAGGTCGATTTTGCCGCCGTAGGCCGAGAGCATCACGCCATTTTCCAATGCACAGCCGGCGTCGATCTTGATGCGCCCGCCGCCAAGCCGGGCGATGACCCTCGGTCCGATGTAGCCTCCCGGCCCGACGGTGACGCCGCCGCGGCGCAGCTGCCAGAGCCGCCAATGATGCGCCATGTTTTGGACCAAGCCCATGCGACGACTATTTTTTCAACGGGGCCGGGGCCTCCACGGACCACTGCCACGGAAGATTGCACTGGCCGATGACATCAATCGGCGGCGTTTCGGGGAAAAAAACCGGCGAGATGAAATCGAACTCCAGGGCGTCGCGTTTCTCGTCGTAGTCCTGAGCGGCGTCGCCGAGAAAGACCGAGGCGCGGTAAGTGTCGCTGTGCAGCGGCAGCGGCTTGATTTCGGCGGTGATCGCACCCTCGGTCATTGGTGGTGGTCTCCATTTTTCCCCGAGCATACGACCGTTCGACCCGGAGAGGGGCTGGCCGAATTTGTTGTGCAGGATGACCCCGACCACCGGACGGTTCAGGGGGAACGGCGAGCTGAAACCGACCGTGATCCGCAGGAAGCCGGCGGCAAGTGCCGCGCGATCAAGGGTGGCGGACGTGATGCGGGGCCGGTCCTTGGCGCCGGACGCAAACACGGCCGCCCCGGTGCCCGCGCCCAGGTAGGCGGCCAGGCATTCATTGATCGGCCCGCTTTGCACCAGGCGGCCCTGCTGCAGCCAGAGGCCCGTGCGGCAGATGGCCTGCAGCGCCGAGGTGTTGTGGCTGACGAACAACACGGTGCGGCCCGAATTGCGGGCAACCTCGCCCATCTTGCCCAGACATTTTTTTTGGAAGGCGGCGTCGCCGACGGCGAGCACTTCGTCGACAATCAAAATCTCCGGCTCGAGGTGGGCGGCCACGGCGAACGCCAGACGCACGTACATGCCACTGGAATAGTGCTTCACCTGCATGTCGAGGAAGCGCTCGACCTCGGCGAAGGCGACGATCTCGTCGAATTTCGCGCGAATCTCGGCCCGCGACATGCCGAGAATGGCGCCGTTGAGAAAAATGTTTTCGCGGCCGGAGAGCTCGGGGTGAAAGCCCGTGCCGACTTCGAGCAGCGAGGCGACCCGGCCGCGGAGGCGCACCTCCCCGGTCGTCGGCTCGGTGATGCGGGAGAGAATTTTCAACAGGGTGGATTTCCCCGCGCCATTGCGGCCGATGATGCCGACGACATCCCCGCGTTGGACCTCAAAGGTCACGTCGCGCAATGCCCAGAACTCCTCCTCGCCGGTGTGCACGGCCCGGCCGGTGAGACGGGCGCCGAGATTGCGGACGGCGCCGACGATCGAATCGCGCAGGGTGTCGGACCGCGTTCCGTGACGGAGCCAGTACTGCTTGCCCAAACCGGAGACGCTGATGACGGGTTCGGCCATGGCGGGTTCAGATGATATCGGCGAACGTCCGCTCGGTGCGGCGGAAATACCAGAGACCGCTGGTCAGCAGGAGCAGCGTCATGAGGATGCCGGTCAGGAGGCTCGAAACGTGCAATTCATATTCTCCGCCGAGCAGACACCAACGAAAGCCATCGATGACTCCGACCATCGGGTTGAGGGCGAACAATCCCCGCCAGTTGGGGACGTTGCTGGCGCTGAAACCGACCGGGGTCAGGAACAGGCCGACCTGAAGGAGAAACGGAACGATAAAACGGAAATCGCGGTAGCGGACCGTCAGCGCGGTGAGCCACAGTCCGCCCCCCAGCGCGGCCAGCAGCGCCAGCAGAAAGAACAGGGGCAGGAACACAACCTGCCAGCCGGGCAGATAGGCATACCAGGCAAACATGCCGGCCGTCAGCACCGCCACGAAAAGAAAATCCACGGCGGCCACGCCCAGCGACGAGAGCGGCACGACAAGACGGGGGAAATATACCTTCGAGATCAGATGCGTATTGCTGACGAGACTGCTGCTCGCGTTGGAAAGGGCGTTGGCGAAAAGCTGCCACGGGAGCAGCCCTGTCATGACGAGCAGCGGATAATATCGCTGGTCGAGGCCGCCTGCGGGCATCTTGGCCAGCCGGCCGAAAATGAACGTGAACACAACCAAGGTAACCGCCGGCTGCAGCAAAGCCCAACTGGCGCCGAGCACGGTTTGCTTGTAGCGGACCTTGATATCGCGCCAGGCCAGAAAGCCGAGGAGCTCCCGGTAGCGCCAGAGGTCGCGCCAGTAGTTGCGGCTCGCGCGGCCGGGGGCGATGACCAGTTCGGGGATTTCGGCGCCGGCGGACATCAGACGGCTGCGGCGGTCAGCCGCAAGTGAAACACGATGAAACCTGAAGTTACGGCCGGTGCACGGGGGGCGGCGGAATCCCGGGGATGGCGAACGAGGTCGGACACGTCGGCCGGATGGTCGGGGATATTGCCGTGCTCGGCAAGGATGGCGATGCGCTCGGACAAAACTTCCGGCTCCCGGGCGGACCGACCCTGGGCGCGGATATTGACGGCGGGATCGGAGGATGTCTTGGGCTGCACGGCCGGAAGTTGGCGGTCGGGCAAACAAGCGGTTTCGCCCGCAGATCGGCAAACACGGAAAAAGCTTCGCAGCGTCGCTTCCGGGCAACCGAGGCGGCTGGGGTCTGGGGTAAATCGCAAGCTAACCAATGATCGGACCATTGCTGGCCCGCTGAAAGCCAACCAAGGCCCAACGCTTTACGCAATGCGCATCTTGTCACAAACCCTTAAAGACAAATGGCTTTGCTTATCTCTTTCGCCTTGTCCGGCGAGACCAACAGCCCGACCAGATGCAGTCCGAACTCCAAAGCGGTGCCGGCTCCGCGCGAAGTGGTGGTTTTTCCATCCGTCACAATGCGCTCATCGGACAGGATCGCCGGCAGTTCGCCGGCCACGGAAAAATGTGCGGTGTAACGCCGCCCCGCGAGGAGGCCGCAGTCGTTGAGCACCGTGGGGGCCGCGCAGATGGCCGCGAGCCAGCGGTCCGCGCGGTGATGGGCCCGCACGCACTCGGGCACGCGGGGATCGGCGCGGAGGTTTTTCACGCCGGCACCGCCGGGCAGGAAAAGCAGGTCGAACAATTGCCCGCCGACGAGCCCGAGCGTCGTGTCGGTGTGCGCGACGATCTGGCTGCGGCCGGTGACGTGGCGGTTGTCGGGCAGCGAGGCGGTGGTCACCTCCACCCCGGCGCGCCGCAGGACGTCGATCGGGGCAAACGCCTCGATTTCCTCGAAACCGTCGGCGAAAAGGACGAGTACGCTGGGCATGGGAGGAAGGTTAACCGCTAATCCGCGCTAATGGGATACTAATTTTCGATTCTGATCACGACGAAACCAGGGAAATCCGCGAAGCCTTGGAAATATCCGTCGCCTATTGAAACTTGCGCATTTGACTGACACATTGTCCGGACGGAGGGTGAGTCTCCGGACGGACCGCGGCCCGTCGGGAGACGGGCCTCCAAATTTTTCCGCGCACCCGAGAATCTGATCAGGCTATTGTGCGATCCTCAAAAAGTTGCCTTCTAAGCGAATTCCCTGCTGTTCTTTTTTCTGTCGTGACGTTAGTTCCAATTCGCTTCGACGGGTTGGTCTAAGAGCCGCTCGTTTTTTGGTCCATTAGTGGAAATTAGTGTGCATTAGTGATGTCTCATGGAGGCTCTCCACGGCAAACGTCTCGTAATCTTCGGCTGCGGCTACGTCGGTTCGGCGTTGGCCTCGGTCGCCGTGCGGGCCGGCGCGCACGTGACCGCGCTCACCCGGAACCCGGAAAAAGCCACCGCGCTCACTTCCACCGGTGTCAGTGAGGTTGTGGTGGCCGAGCTTTCCTCGACGGAATGGCACGGGCGGATTGCTGCCGGGGCGGATTTTGTGGTGAATTGCGTCAGCTCTGGTGGCGGCGGACCGGAGGGTTACCGGCGCTCCTATGTGGGCGGGATGCGCTCGGTTCTGGCATGGGCGGCGACGGGCGCCAAGCCGGCCGATACTTTCGTCTACACCAGCAGCACCTCGGTGTATCCGCAGGGTGATGGCGCCGTGGTGACCGAGGCGACGCTGCCGCTGGCGACCGTGGCCGGAGGCGGCGCGTTGGTGGAGGCGGAGAATCTCCTCCGCGCAGCGCCCGCCTCCGCGCGGCGCCGTTGGTTCATTTTGCGGCTGGCGGGAATTTATGGACCGCAGCGGCACGCGTTGCTGGATCAGCTGCGGGCCGGCATCGGAACTCTTGCGGGCGCGGGGACGAACCGCCTCAACCTGGTTCACCGCGACGACATCGTGGCGGCCATCCTGGCCTGCCTCGCGGCCCCGGGAGTTGTGGCGGACGAAGTTTTTAATGTCAGCGACGGCGCGCCCGTTCCGAAGGCCGAAATGGTCGCCTGGCTGGCCGGGCGCCTGGGCCGGCCGGCGCCCGGGTTCGACGGAATCCAACCTGCTTCCCCGCGGCGCGGAGGCGAGCCCGTGCCGGACCGCATCGTCAGCAACGCGCGCCTGGGCGAACGTCTCGGCTGGCGGCCGCGTTATCCGGACTATCGCGCCGGATATGAACAAATCCTTGGGCGTGGATGAGATGGCAGCCTGTGGTTTGAGCGTGGGTGGCACGCGTTGACCTCAACGCGTTGTTCAGAGCGGTCGGAGCCTGGCCAGCGCGTTGAGGTCGGCGCGCTCCACCGTTGGTTTTGCCGCTTGCAGTCGAGAAGGTGCGGTCGACTGTCTAAGCCCGGCTGATCCAAGAAAACTCAGTTGAAACGCGAAGAACGCGGAGAGCGCAGAGCGAAAATCTTGGATTTCTGCTGCCCGTCAGCATTCACCTGCAAAGTGGCTGTCTGGCTGGCCTCGTCCGTGATTCGGTCGGCTGTTTTTGTGCTTCTTGTGCTTTTTGTGGCCATTCCTTCTGCGGAATTTAGGCTGATATTGGCAGGAATCCGACCCCGGGGCACTGTCGGTTTGGCTCACCGAGCCGCTTTAGTTTGAGGTTGCCTTGGGGCGCGGCCCGATCCGCAATCCGAAATCAGCAATCCCAATTCCTAAAACCTATGGCCGGCGTCGGAAAACTTCTCAAACAAGCCCAGAAAATGCAGCGTCAGATCGAGGAAATGCAGAAGACCCTCGAGACGCGCGAACTCGATTTCTCCAGCGGCGGCGGCGCCGTGCAGGTGAAGATCAACGGCGCCGGCAAGTTCCTCGCGCTGAAACTGGATCCCGAATTCCTCAAGGAAGACCCCAAGCTGATCGGCGACACGGTGCTCAGCGCCGTGCAGGAAGCCGCGACGAAGGCGAAGGAGCTGAGCGACGCCGAAATGCAGCGCATCTCCGCCGCCCTGCAGATGCCGGGAATGTTCTAGGATTTTCGATTTTGGAATCTCGATTTTCGATGAGTGACGCCAGACCCTCTCTGTGACCGAAGCTCTTTCGCCGGCGCCAACGAAGCAGACAGCCGGCTCGCTGAGGTGGAGGAGAAAGTGCCCTTGAATTAGAGAATCGAAAATCCGAAATCGAAAATCGAAAATCCGATGACTCCCGCGCTCGAAAATCTGCAGAGACAGCTCAAGCAGCTGCCCGGGATCGGGTTTCGTTCGGCCGAACGCATCGCCCTGCATCTGCTCGTGGAAAAACCCGGCCGGTTGCCGGAGCTGGTCGGCGCGCTGCAGTCCGCCGCGCAAAGCGTGCGGCGCTGTTCTCTCTGCGGCAACCTGGCCGAGGAGGAACTTTGCCCGGTCTGCCGCGACGAGCGTCGCGTCACCGGACAGGTTTGCGTGGTGGAAAATGTCCCCGATCTGGCGGCGATCGAGCGTTCCGGCGCGTTTCGCGGGCGCTATCATGTGCTGCACGGGCGGTTGTCGCCGATCCGCGGCGTCGCGCCGGAGGACCTCAATTTTGCGTCCCTCCTCGGGCGCGTGGCGTCCGGAGAAATCACCGAGCTCGTGCTCGCCCTGTCGAACGACGTGGAGGGCGAGGCCACCTGCCACTATCTGGTGGGGCGCCTGCCGCCGGGAGGAATCAAGGTCACGCGCATCGGCTTCGGTCTGCCCAGTGGCGGCGGCGTGCTGTATGCGGATGGGGTCACGCTCAAAAGCGCGTTGGAGGGCCGGCGCGAATATTCGTGACTTGCCGCCGGCCCGGCGGGCGTTATCAATGGCCGGGCGTTCCTTTTTTCGCGGGCATAGTATATCGGTATTATGCGTGCTTCCCAAGCATGAGAGGAGGGTTCGACTCCCTCTGCCCGCACCATGCTTCGCCTTCGGGCTACGCATGGCGCAGCCAGTGAAATGAATTGCGAAGCATGGTGCCTCGCGTAGTCATGGACGAAGCGGGGCCGGGCTGAACCATGTACTATGTTTTGTGGCAACGCTCACTCGACATTGTCCTGGCACTCGCCAATTTCGCGGGTCATGGGCAAGACGAAGCAACGGCTGTCGAAGAAAGCTTACCAGATCCGCGCCGGACGGCTCCGTGAACAATTGGTGCAGTTGCAGGTGGAATTGAAAAAAGCGCCCTTCAAGGTGCTGCTCATTCTGGCCGGACCGGAAGGCGCCGGGCGGGGCGACCTGCTCAACACGCTTGCGGAGTGGCTCGATCCGCGGGGCGTGGAAACTTTTTCCTACCACGCACCGACCGACGAGGAGCGGAACCATCCGCCGCAATGGCGTTTCTGGCGCAGCCTGCCGGGGATCGGCCGGATCGGGCTCTACGCCGGCTCGTGGTATACGGAAACACTCCGCGAGGAGGCGCGCAGCAAACGCGCCCTCGGCCACCTCGTCGGGGAGGCCGGGCGCATCCGCGACTTCGAGCAGCTCCTCGCCGACAGCGGAACATTGATCATCAAGGTCTGGCTGCAGATTTCCAAGGAGGCGCAGGGCCGGCGCCTGCGGACGTTGCGGGCCGAACCGGTGACGGCCTGGCGGGTCACGGACGAGGACTGGCATCACCACCGCATCTACGACCGTCTGGCCAACACCGCCCGGCTCATCCGCGCGAGGACCAACCGGCCCGGAGCGCGCTGGACGACCATCGATGCGGAGGACGAGCGCACCCGCAATCTGCAGGTCGGGAATTTGTTGCTCTCCCAATTCAGGCGGCGGAAGGCGAAAATGGCGCGACTCGCCCGAGTGGCGGCACCGGACATCGTGCAGCCATTGCGGCCCGCCGGCCTCCGTCGCTTGCAGGCGTTGCGACTGGATCAGGATCTGTCGGAAAAGGACTACAACGAGCTGCGCGAAAAATGGCTGGGACGCCTGAGCACGGCGGTGCGTGCCGCGCTGGCGGCCGACCGGTCGATCATTTTCGCGTTCGAAGGTTGGGATGCGGCCGGGAAGGGCGGGGCCATCCGCCGGCTCACCAGTGCGATCGATCCGCGGGATTACCGGGTGATCCCGGTGGCCAAGCCCACGCCGGAGGAGAAGCACGCGCACTACCTCTGGCGCTTCTGGCGCGACATTCCGCGCCGCGGGCGCATGGCCGTTTTCGACCGCTCCTGGTATGGACGGGTGCTGGTGGAGCGCCTGGAAGGATTCTGCCGGGAGGACGAATGGAGGCGCGCGTTCAATGAGATCAATGACTTCGAACGCGAGCTGACCGACCATGGCGCGATCGTCCTGAAGTACTGGCTGCAGGTGTCGCATGCCGAGCAATTGCGGCGGTTCCGGGAACGCGAGTCGACGCCGCACAAGCAGCACAAGATGAACGCCGAGGACTGGCGGAATCGCCGGAAGCGCGGTGCCTACGAGATCGCGGTCGGTGACATGCTTGCGCTCACCGACAAAAGAAATGCGCCGTGGCATCTGGTCCCATCGGACAACAAACGCTTTGCCCGTCTCGAGGTCCTGCGCTCCGCGAGCCGGCAGATCGAGGCCGCCCTGTCCGGATGACGGCTTGATGGCTCGGACGGGATGGAGAAATCTCGAGCGAGGGCTTCTGCTCCGGCCAGCCGGCCAGTTTTTTTGCCGCGAGGGTTGCGTTTTTTTGTGGCCATTTGTCAGGCCGGACTCGGGCAGTTGCCGGGAGACAAACTCGGGCAGGTGGCGGGCTGGCCCCGCCACTTTTTGTTGCGCGGCAAGCCCGCACCTACGTTCGATTCATCAACCCGCCCGGAGGTCGGGCTCCACCTTCCACGAGAGCACATTCGCAGGGAAATCACCCGCAACTGCATCGTTCCGGCTAGTGAAAGCAGAGGGGTGGTCAGCTGCTTTTGGCCTCTATTGCAGAGGTTCGATGCCGCGGGCTTCGCGAATCAAGGCCGCATAGGTCTCTGCCGCCTGATCTCCGTAAGGATCGACGGCCTCGCGCTCGGTTCCGCGGGTGAAGTCGATGGAATACAGTCCAAAGCGCGGAGTGTAGGTGCCCCATTCGTAGTTGTCGACGAGCGACCAATGCAGATAACCCACCAGCGGCACACCTTCACCGACGATCCTCGCCACTTCATGCAGGTGTAGCTGCAGAAATTGACTGCGTGTCATGCGGTCGCGCCGCGGCTTGCGGCCGTCGTTCCGGCGGCGCAACGCCATGCCGTTCTCCGCGATGAGCACCGGGCGGCCGAAGTCTTCCGCGTAGTGTTTGCAGAAGAAATGGAGCCCCCGCGGCAGGACCCGCCAGTCCCACCATTTGCTCGTGACCGTGGCGAGCATCCAGGAGCGCAACGACCGGTTCTTGAATTCGTGATCCCACCACACCGGCAGGCGGAAGGCATGCGCCGCGAAAGGGTCGTAGTAGTCGAGTCCGATGTAGTCGAGGAGCCGTGCGCGCGGTGAGGCGTAAAGTTCGTCGAGGAACGGCGCGAAGTCGCTGGCGGCAAATTTTTTGTAGCCGAACCAATTGACCAGCCGCTTGGCTGCTGCGCCAAAGTAGTAGGCGAGGTCTTTGTGCAACGGCAGACGCGCGGTGCGGAAGGCGTCGTCGAAGGCGCGGGCTCGCTCGCAGATGTGCGCGCCGATATTCTCCCGGCTCACACCGCGCTCCCGTGCACAGACCAGATCGAGCAGCAGTTTGTCCGACCAATAAACGTCACTGCAGTAATTGTTGAAACCGACCTGCGGCGCCGGCCATCCGCGCTCAACGTAAAGATCGTGCAGGGCGTTGTAGGCGAGGATATGCGCGCGCAGCAGCTGGTTGTAGGCACGCATCATCGTGCCCAAGCCGATGGGTGCGCGCGCGGGGAACTGCCGGCCAAGATACGAATTGAGCACGAGCATGTTCGGCTCGTTGATGGTGATGAACCACCGGATCGGCCGGGGGAGCCGTGCGTTGACGTGCGCTACCGTCGTACGGACATAGAGCGCGAACCGCCCGGGCGTTGCCTCATCGAGCCAGGGATCGGTGCCCAGCCACGCCGGGTGCACGAAATGGTGAAGGGTCACGATCGCCTCCAGACCATGTTCGAGGCACGACGCGACGATCGAGGTATAGTGATCCAACGCGGCCGGATCGAACGGCGGCGCATCGCCGGCCCGGTCCTCCCGCGTTGGTTGCACCCGGCTCCATTCGAGGCTGAGCCGGAAGGCGTTGAGCCCGAGTGCGCGACAGCGTTCAAAATCCTCCTCGTAACGGTGCCAGAAATCCGCGGAGCGTCCGAGCGGCGCGACATCGCCGCGGTGCTCGGCGCGCGACCAGTTCGTTTGCGGTTCGCCCCCGCCGTTGTAGCCGCCTTCCACCTGATACGCCGAGGTGGCCACCCCCCAGAGAAATTCGTTCATTGGTCCACGGTTCGCACGGCAGCCTGTGCGATGGCTTCGCGTTGCTCCGCGGCCAGCACGAGCGCAGGGAGACGATCGTCCAGCAGTGTGGTCACGACGGTCCGGGCCGCGTGGGGCCGCCCGAACTTCAAGGCCGCGGCCCGCATCGCCGCGAGCCGGCCGGGTTGATCAAGCAGGCGGTCGAGCTTGAACTGGATCGTGGTGAGTTCATTGCAGCGGATGGCGACGCCCTCCTCCAGCAGGTGATCGCTGTTTCGCTCCTCCTGGCCGGGGATGGGCGAAAAGACCGCCATCGGCAGCCCGCACGCGAGCGCCTCGGAGGTGGTGAGTCCGCCAGGTTTGCCGATGAACAGGTCGCTGATCTGCATCAGCTCGTGCATGCGGTCGGTGTAGCCGAGAATGCTGAAGCGCGCGGGGTCCGCGGCGGCCGCGCGTTCGACCCGGGCTTTGACCTCGGGGTTTTTTCCGCAAACGACGAGGCACTGGATTTTGTGCCGCAGCTGATTCAGCCGTTCGACGATGAGTTCCGTCGGCCCGACGCCCAGCGCGCCGGCGGAAAGCAGCAACGTGGTGCGATGCGGGTCGAGTCCGTAGGCCGCCCGGGTGGCTTGGCGGTCAACGGGGTCGGCGAAGACCGGGTCGATCGGGATGCCCGAAACCGTGATGCGCTCCGGCGGCAGACCCAGCGCTTCGAGATGGGCCTTGGTTTCATCGATGGCGACAAAGTAGCGGTGAAACCGGCGCGACAGCCACATGGCATGGCAGTCCATGTCGGTCACGACGATCGCGAGGCGCGTCTGGAACGCCTCCTTCTCCATGAGATGGGAGATGATACCGGCCGGCATGAAATGGGTGCAGACCGTGATGTGCGGGTCGAATTCGCGGATGAACCTGACCAGTTTGCGGGTGTTCAGCCGGTCGAGTTGTGTGCGCACGGCTTCGCCTTTCCACGGTTCATCGCTGGCGCGATAGGCCCAGCCGAGCACATTCGGCGCGGAGTGAACCAGCTTCATGTAGAGCGTCGAGTAGAAGTCGCGGAAGAGCTTGTTCGTGAAATTGAGCGCGTCTTCGTGGACGACCTGGCTGACGCGCGGTTCCCGGGCGAATTCCTTTTCCAACGCCTGCGCGGCGCGGACGTGACCGGTGCCTGCGCTGGTCGAAATGATGAGGACGCGCTGCTTTTCCATGGGGTCGACTGTGTCGCTGAATCGCGCGAAAAGCCAGTCCGGGCTGCCGCTCCTCAGCTCATCACGCAACGGGGCAGGCCAAGCCGGCCATGCAGACGGCGCGAGGAAAATATCGCGAGGAGTGCGGCGACTTTCGGGTGATGGCCGTTGCTTGCTTTTACGCTACCGAAGACTGCGTTCAGTCATCCGTTGGCCGGGCTGGTTGCGCTGAAGGACCCGGTTCGTCGGTTTCACGAATGGCGGCACGCGCTTTGCGCAAAACATCACCGTAGTTCGGACTGAACGGTTGCACCAACTCCTTTTCAAGAGCGCAGCAAAGGTCCCACAGCGCCCGTGCTTCCGCCTGGTCCTCAATGGCCAGATCGTTCTTGTCGGAAAATCGGGAAAGCAACTCGAAGAGGACTAGTGCTTGATCCTGCGACAGACGCACCGTCACTTGATCTGCTGAAGACATTGGCAAGTTATTCGACGGCCTCGACGACATGGTCACTATCTGGACAATGCAAGACAACTAGTCCAAGGACAACAAAGAAGGCTGAAGCTGGCCCCGCCACGATTGCCGAACTCGGCGTACTGGGCGAGAGCCAGGCGGCCGTGGCTGCGATTCGGCGCCACTCGATCGCCGCGCCCGAGACGAACATGAACGCTGCGACGGCATAGGCCAAGGCAGTGCGGTCGGGAAAGTTCTTGGGCACCGGCTGCGCCGGGTCGAAGTTACCCCACGCCAGGCAGACCAGGCCCAACGCCATCACGCCCAGGCCGTAGACGCGCCAGCCAAAGCCTGGCGTCGCGTTGCCAGCGGTCATGCCTTTTCTAGTTTCCATTTCGGGTTCGAACGTTGGATTCAGCCGCGTGGGCCGGAGGCGCAAGTCGGATGCGGAGACTGGTTCGGCTGTTTCTTCACGACTCGAATTGATTTAAGAGAACGATTTGAACGCGGCTCTTCCTGCACTCGTCTAGCACTGGGAAAATATCGCCCCACTTAGTATCTTTGACTGGAAAGATAATGACGTAATCTATCTCCCCACTTTGGACTCTAGCGTTTAAATAGGCCGTAATCTTCTCTCGCGGTAGCAGGACATCACCGACAAACGCCTGCCCCTGCACGAGGAGCAACCGGGCGGACTTCTTCGTCCTCCAGTATCCCTTTTCGTCGGGCGGCGCCTCCCAGGACAGTTGAACCGGTGCCAGACCATTCTGATGTTCTGTCGATGAAGCGGTGGCAAAATAGCCGCCATATTCTGGCAACGGCAACGCAGTCCATCGTTTAAGCAAAAGCGGCAGGAACAAGTAGACCACCAGTAAGACTGCCGCTCCAGACGTTAGTATGATTTTGACGCGCCTATTCATCATTTTGCCAACGTTAAGGCTCTCCCGCGCCTGTAGCCGGCGCGACCGGGGCGTCAGCAGCGGGCGTGAGGGCTGTGGTCGTAGCCACTAGCAACTGTTTCGACTCTTTCTTTCCGATTTCCAGCAGCCTTTTCAGCTCAACATGCAGCTGGCGAACTGCAGCTCCGAGCTGCGTGTGTAACGCATTCAACTCACTAGTGCGTCTTGCAAGGAATTCGGTGTTTTCATGCTCCTCTGGACTCAAAACGAAAGCCTCATGGGCCAAATTATTTCTCACCTTCACGAGTTCTCGCAAGCTGCGTACGAGTTCAAGGTTGCCGCCAAATATTTCATAGGTGTTCACAAGCTTGCCAAGCGTGAGTTTATCGAGTCGCTCTTTGTTTGGCAGATAGTCGATCACGCCGGCAAGCCGTGACTTGATGATAGCCTGGGAAGTGGCGATCACGAACTTCAGAGACGCTTCGATCCACTGGAACTGGAATGTGCATCACTGCACAGCATCGAAGTAATTGTCGAGGGCAGTCATTTCTTTGTCGAACGTTACGATAAGCCACCAGTCGGTTGGTTCTGTGTTTTGTCAGGCTTTTTTTGATGCGAGCCACTCATTAAAATATTCCTTTTGGCGCGTTACAGTAGCCGGAATGACGTCCGCTCCTTCTTCAAAGATCGTGACGAGATTCTTCGCAGGCTCACCGATGGTCAGTCGATATGCCTTCATGCCCGCACTCATATCGCGGCCCATGCCAGAGGGAAAAACATTCAGACTCGCGCCGTAGCAAAACGGGATGAGTTTTTCCTCTTCGAGACGCTTCCGCACTTGGCAGAGTGCTTCGAAATAATCTGACGCGCTTTCTTCAATCACTCGATTGCGATAGCGGAAAACGATGTGACACTCACCGTCTCGCGCAGCGCAGGTCACAGTGGCGCTCTCGTCGTCTTTGCCGCCGATAAGGTGAATGGTGTGATCGGACATCTTCTTTTGCCTAATGAATAGACCGTCCCAAGGATGACTTATCAAAGTCGATAATTACTTGTTAGAGAATTCGTTGTCGAAAGTCAACTTTTCTGTCGGGGCGGTCCAGAGTGCCTCGGCAATTGCTCACTGCTCCGTAATCAACCATCTCGATGGTAAAGAGTTTGGGGCTTTCTACAGTCCGGGCCCGCAATTTCCTGAAGAAACCTTTCCCTCCGTTTGCGTCAGGGGCGAACATGAAGTCGGCACGGACTCACGGTTCGCAGCTATTCCACCGCGTCCAAAAATGTGACCGGCGGGTGAATTCGGCCTTCACCGCCAGAAAATTTTCCGCGGCAGCTTGACCGGGTGAGTGCTCGGGCGTTTGTATCTGTGCGGCTCATCGGTCGCATCGCCGCCGAACATGCGCACCGATTTTTTTTCTTCACGCGACCAAGGCAGAACTTACCTGTTTGAAGCAACCCCAGACCCATCCTTGCCATGCCGTTCTTTCCGCCGGTTCCCAACGTTCTCCAGAAGATCGACCACTTTGTCGTGCTGATGTTTGAAAACCGATCGTTCGATCATCTTTTGGGCTACGAGCTGTTCAACAACGCCGACGTCGATGGCTTGCTCGGACTGCCCTCCAATTTGCAGGATCCCGGCAACCCGAACGCCGTCGCCGTACCGGTGAGACGCGCCACCGCCTACGGAATGCCGTTTGACCCGGCACATGAGTTTGCCGATGTCGCCAAGCAGCTCTACGCGCCGGGCAGCGCGGGGGCTCCGATCACCATGGGAGGATTCGTTTTGTCGGCCATGGAAACCGCCGGCAATTTTGCCGACGCCGCCCGGGTCATGGAAGGATTTCAAAGTGATCAGATTCCCGTGCTGGCGACCCTCGCGCGGCAGTTTGCCATCTGCAATTATTGGCACTCGTCGCTGCCGGGCCCGACCTGGCCCAACCGGTTTTTCATTCACGCGGCTACTTCCGGCGGATTGACCGACAGCCCGTCGACCGCCCAGATTCTGGCCGGATTCAATTTCCCCAAAGGCACGATCTACGAGCGCCTCGAAGCCGCGGGCAAGCAATGGCGAATCTACCACGACGGCCTGCCGCAGGCGGCGGGGGTCGACTGGTTGCGCCCGCATTACATTTTGCCCGTGAAGCAGGAGTTTCGCGGGATGGACGAGTTTGCCGGCAACGTCTCTCGCGGAGATCTGCCTGAATATACCTTCATCGAGCCGCGCTACGACACGGGCAACAGTTACCTCGACGGGAATTCGATGCACCCAATGAACGATATTCGAAACGGAGAGCTTTTGCTCAAGTCGGTCTACGAAAGCATCCGCAACTCGCCGGTTTGGAATTCCACGATGTTGATCGTCACCTTCGACGAGCATGGAGGGTTTTACGACCATGTGCCGCCACCCGCGGCCGTCGCAACCGGAGACGACAAGCGTTACGTGAATCCGAAGGCCGGATTCGACTTCACTCGACTAGGCGTCCGGGTGCCGGCGCTGATCGTGTCCGCTTACACGCAGGCTGCGAGTGTCATCGGTCAGCCTGGCGCTGCGGCGTTGGATCACACGTCGGTTCTAAAAACGGTGGAAGATCGTTTCGCTCTTGCTCCCCTGACCCAGCGTGATGCTGCGGCGAGCTCCCTTGCGGTCGCGCTCAATCTGGCGGCGCCGCGGTCGGACGCGCCCGCCGCGCTGCCCGCGCCGCTGACGGATGCCGAGGCCTCCGCGCTGAATGTCTCGCCGGCGCCACCGCAAATTCCACCCGAGGCTCCGCTTTCCGACAACCAGCAGAGCCTGGTCGATCTTGCGCTCAAGTGCAATCTCGACGCGTCCGATTCTTCCTCGCACAACGCCCTGCTCGCCGACCATGCGGCCGTCAAATCGCAGGGTGATGCGTCAGCCTACCTCGCGCGGCACGACGACATGATCGCAGCACGGCGGCGTTGATTTCCAGGTGGGTCTCAGCCGGACTCATGCAGTTCAATCAAGGAAAATGCCCCCCTTAACCGAATGACCCTCAATCGCGGATTCAGCAGAAACCGGCCTGCTTTGCAGTTCACGTTTTGGTTTCATTTTGTAGCGTTCACGGCGAACCGTCGAAAGTAGGTTGCGCGCTTGCCGCGCCACAAGAAGTGGCGGGACCAGCCCGCCACCTACAGGGTTTACCTTCCGGCAACTGCATGAGTCCGGCTCAGACCCCGAAGTTTGCTTCGGCTTGGTCTGAAAATGTGGGAGCGAGCTTGCTCGCGATGTCGAACGTGTCGCGAGCAAGCTCGCTCCCACAAGATGAATTGTCTTGGCCGGGAATGCCCCGGAACTTGGTCGGGGTATCTTTACTTCCCGGGACAACGCTCTTTTTCGGACTGTCGACCGCGAGTTTCCAGTGTCAGGACTTTGGCTTGGCGCCGCCGCGGGCATTCAGGCGGCCGAACAGGCCGTCCTCTTCGTTGTTCGGCCCCGCGGTGAAATAGAGCGCATCGGCGTCACCCAGGCCGACGCCGTTGCCGAAGGTAAGGCCCCAGAGGCCGTCAATGCTGATGATCCTGGTGTCGGGGGCGCGGAGATAGCCGGCAAAATCCCCGGAGGCGGGATCGAAGGCTGCGATCGTGCCGTCGCCGAAATTGGCCACGAGCACGTCGTTCGCAAAGGTTCCGAAAGTGGCGGGAGCCAGGGCGACGCCCCAGGGAGCATTGAGCACTCCACGGGTGTGGAAATCCTTCACGAGCGTGCCGTCTTCGTTGTATTCGACGACATGGCCCAGGCCGGCGCCGACGATCTGCTCCTGACCTTCGTCGCTCGCGGGATCGAACTCCGCGTAGGTCACGAAGAGATGGCCGCCCAGGTCCACGATGTTGAACGGATGCAGATGGCCGACGCTGGCCGGGGTTTGAAAATGCCAGGCCCCGGTCACGTCCTTCCATTTGTTGTCGAAGACCCGGATGACATTGTTGCGGATGTCGGCCGCGAAGAGATGATTGCCCCCTGCCTTGGCGTACGCGTCGGAGGTGAAGGCATTGTTGGTCAGCGCGACTCCGGTAAAGACGCAGTTGGCCGGGCTGGGGAGCGAGGGGGCCGTTTTTGAATAATCGATGATCACGGGTGCGGTGCTCATCGCGACTGCGGTATTGGCGCTCCAAGCGTTGATGCAGCCGTCTTCCGTCGCGAACACGAATTTTGCGGGACCGGAAAATCCACCCTGAATCGGTTCCGTCGGCGATTTCTTGCGATTCTCGGCCGGCCCCGCGACATGGAATTCCTCCGGCTGCCCGGTGACATCGCTGGCGGAATTGTACACCTGGCCGGTGACAAAAGCGTAGCCGTGGTCGGTGAATCTGGGTTGGTCCAATCGAACCAGCTTCAGGCCGTCCTGACGGAGTGGGTTGCCGGGCACGTCTCCAATAAATTCGGAGGACGAGCCCGTCCTCGCGTTGGAAACCCAGATATGACCACCCGCTCCGGGCGGACGCAAAGCGATCCCCCAGGCATTGACCAGGTTTTCATCGACGAGCAGGGGATGATAGTCGGCCTTGTTGGCGACGAGATTGGTCTGCTCGTAGCCGCCGTCGTTGGTGCGCGCGGTCAGAAGCACCGGAATGATCACGGTACCGGCGAGGAAGAGTAGGTGTCTGGACATGCAGGTTGGAGTCGAAAAAGCGGGGCCACCCCCTCGGAGGGCCCCGCCAAGACATTTTTCAAGCCGGGCGATTACGGGGTCCCGTTAGTGGTGACGCTCAGGATCTCGGTAACGCTGCCCGACGCGGGGTTCGCGAGTTGCAGCGTGACGGTGGCGGAAGCGCCGGGGGCCAGACCCGTACCGGAGACCAGGACGTAGGGGTTGCCGTCGGCAGCTGTTCCCGCCTTGTTGGTCAGCGTCGTGTTCAGGCTGCCCGCCTCGAGGTAGATCGGGTTGGTGATCGCCGCGGCCAGCATGTTCGTGACCGTCACGGTCTGGGTGAGCGAGTTGGTGCGGCGATTGAGCACATAACCGCTCGGAGTGATGCTCACGACCGGAATCGTCGTGGGAATGACGCCGGGCTGGAACAAATCCGCCAGGTCAAGGGCTTGGCCCGTGCCGTACCCGGACGGCGGGGTCAGCGACTGACCGGGCAAGGGAGCCAGCGCATTCAGCGCGGTGGTCGTGCCCACGAGGTTGGCCGGCGTGGTATTGGACGGGTTCGCCGCGTCGTTGAGGAATCCGGTCTGCGTATTCGCGGTGGTCTGGAAGATCTCCTGCATCGTCCGCAGATCCGAGGAGTGCGTGTAGTTCAGGGTGCTGGCATAGGCGTTGCCCTTGGCCAGGGGCGAGATGACGATCTCCATCAAGGTGTGCTTGAAGTCGTTGGCGTTGCTGCCTTCGGTCTCATCCGTCCAGATGACGATCACGCCGTTGTTCTGGTACTGCGGGGAGGCCATGATTTGCGGCACGACCTGAGCGAGGAAGTTGTCTCCTTGGGCAATTTGGGCAAGATCGCCGGTGTAGTGCACGCTGTGGTAGGTGAAACCGGCGGAGAGTGCGGTGTGCATGTCATTGAACTGATCCGGCGTGATGACATTGTACTGGGCGCAGGTGCCGGCGGTCAGGTCGCCGGCGAGGTTCGGCAGCGGCGAATAGAAGGGCGCCTCGGGATTCGTGGTCGACGTGTTGGCCACGGTCAGACTCGTGGTGCCGTTGGTGGCGGCGAAGAAGAGGGAGCCGGTGTGTTTGCACGCGAAATTCCACTGGGTGCTGCCGTTGTAGGGATTGAGGTAGGATGCGTTGTTGCCGCTGAAACTGGCCAGCGGCACCGTCCAGATGGATTCCGGGGCAGCGGTGGCGGTCAAAAGCCCGCCCAAGTTCGCATTGGTGCCGGTGGAGTTGAGCTGGTTGGTGCCTTCGGAGTAGGCTCGCCAGGTGAGGCCGGCGCTCTGGAGCAATCCGGAGAGATTCTGGCCCGAATAGTCAGGGTTATTCGTCTGGAACGTATGGATCGAATTGACGCTCAGGCCCGAGCCGTACGGCTCGTTGTCATTCAGCACGCCAAAATTCGAGCCGGCCTCCATCCAGAGATAGTTCGGTTCGGAGGGATGAATGCTCGCGCCGGATCCATCGAACACGGAGAGAACATTGTGGTAGGACGTGCAATAGGAGGTCTGCGCGGCGTTGGGATTGCCCGGGGTGATGAGGCTGTTGATGTAGGGGGCTGCGGCGCTGCCGTAGAGCTGGGCGCCTCCGGAGGTTTCGTTTTCGGTGAAGTTGCGGTTTTCCATCAGGATGTACCAGACGGTTCCGACGTGCGGCTGGGCGTGGGCGGCGGTCAGGATCAGGCTGGAGGCGCAGACGCAGGCCGCGGCAAATTTCTGCAGGAAGCCTTGGGTAGGCTGGCGGAGGGAGGAAAGGTGCATAACGAAGCTTTTTGAGGATTGATCGGTCGATGGTT